>Ga0302220_10000562_pt1 | contig 31165 bp, 28 predicted proteins | sample II_Palsa_E1_3_FD_194572 | JGI IMG/M metagenome (GOLD analysis project Ga0302220, IMG submission 194572) | Peat permafrost microbial communities from Stordalen Mire near Abisko, Sweden - II_Palsa_E1_3 | ecosystem: Environmental > Terrestrial > Soil > Palsa > Peat permafrost | place: Sweden...
GCTTCAGCCCCACCACGCTTTGCGCCGAACTGTACTCCTTGCAGAAGCCTGCGACTGCACCGCTAGTTTTCCTCTTCATGAATTTAGGATTCGGTCCGAGAGATCTGATGTGACGGGTCGTTTCGACGTCGCTATATCCGCATGGATATTTCGATGAACCATCCAGGTCATCCGACCAATCAACCTATTGCGCAACGGGCATCCCGAGGAGTGAAGTGAAAAAGCTAATAATTGCCGCCGCAGCCCTCGCCTTTTTTTCAGGCGAGAGCTACGCACAGAGCAGCGTTACGTTGTATGGCGTTATCGATACGGCCTTGATCTACGGCAATAACATGGCTACCGGTAAACCAGGGCAAGGTAGCCCCGGGGTCGAAATGGATAGCGGCGGCACCCACGCTTCGCGTTGGGGCTTGCAGGGAACTGAAGACCTGGGTGGTGGAGTCTCTGCGATTTTCCGTCTTGAGGACGGATTTTCAAGTGCCAACGGCAAGCTCAGCAATTCCGGCGTGCTGTTCGGACGCCAGGCGTACGTTGGCCTGGCGTCGAAAGACTACGGAACGATAACCCTTGGGCGACAGTACAGCTTCATGTCACAGTGGCTCTCTACCCTGAGCGCCGAAGGTCGAGGCTGGGGCGGGAATCTCGCATCGCACCCGTTCGACAATGACGACATGATCCGACATCAAAGCATCCAGAACTCGGTGCGATATGAAAGCCCGACTTACCGTGGCTTGACGGTGGGTACCATGTATGGCTTTTCGAATGACGCCGGTCAGTTCTCGAATAACAGTGCCTACAGTATGGGGGCGAAATACGATAACGGACCCGTGTCGCTCGTCGCGAGTTATCTGCAGATCAATCGCTCAGCCGGCGCCGCGAACTACAATGCAAACGGTGCGGTAACGACCGCCGACGGCGATTCCACAATCTCAGGTGGCCGCGAGCAAATCTGGGGCCTTGGCGGAAAATACAAGTTTGGCGCAGCGGATGTCGGACTGGTATGGACCCATTCGGCGACGAGGGATGTCAACAGCGTCTGGCAGGGAGGCAATCTCGTGCCACTTGTTGGAAACGCCCTCACGTTCGACAACTTCGAAATCAACGGCAGATATTTCGTTACGCGCACGCTCAGTCTTGCCGCGGCGTACACGTACACAGATGGCCGTTTCGAATCATCAACGGCAAACCTCACTCCGAAGTGGCATGAAGCGATCGTGCAGGCCGACTACCGGCTGAGCCGTCGCACAGACATCTACGTGGAGAGTCTCTATCAGACAGTCAGCGGCGGTGACGGAAACACGGCGTTCAATGCGTCGATGTTCAACGTGACTCCCTCCGCCAATAATCGACAGCTGCTGTTCGTGGCAGGCATGCGTCACTCGTTCTGAAGAACTGCCCTCGCCAACGCAACTGTACTTCGTACCTGGCCTCAGATGTGTGCTCCTCGTACAGTGCGGGACGGCACTAATCTTAGCCCTGTCTCCGGTTCCGGTGACGTGCCCCTCGGACATGCTGGAACCTTTCGCCGACCGTCTGACGGTCGGCATTTTTCCTCTTGTATTGAGCCTGCGAGCGGTGCCGGCGCGGTTCGGCCTGCGTCGACCTTACGCTCACTGCTTACCTCCCTCAGTCTGCAAAGCAAGGTCTGAACTCATGGAACCTCATATCGTAAGACAAAAAACCATCCGAGGACGCGCGAGATGAACATGTCGCGCGTGCTGGCCATTGAAGACGACGAGATCACGGGCAACGAGATCGTTCGCGAACTGCAGAGCCGCGGCTACACGGTCGATTGGGTGGATAGTGGTCAGGAGGGCATGGTACGGGCGATCAGTGCGGAGTACGACCTGATTACCCTCGACCGTATGCTGCCTGGCATCGACGGGCTGACGATCTTAACCACCCTACGCAGCGTGGGCATCCCTACGCCCGTGCTGATGCTCAGTTCGCTGGGCGACGTCAATGAACGTGTACGCGGCCTGCGTGCAGGCGGCGACGACTACCTGACCAAGCCGTTCGATCCCGAAGAGATGACCGCCCGTCTAGAGGCCCTCTTGCGCCGCAACCAGACGCGGGCCGCTCAGGCCCAGACCGCGCTTTGCGTGGGAGAGCTCGAACTCGACCTGATCACGCGAAGGGTACGCCGCGACGGGCAGGATATCGAACTGTTACCCACCGAATATCGCGTGCTCGAATTCATGATGCGTCATGCCGCGCAGACCGTCACGCGCACCATGCTCTTCGAAGCCGTCTGGGGTTACCACTTCGACCCGGGCACCAACCTGATTGACGTGCATATGGGTAGGCTGCGCAAGAAGCTCGATCCATCCGGAGTCAAACCCATGATCGAGACCGTGCGCGGCGCCGGTTATATCCTCGTGTGAGAGCGACCGTGCCGGACATTCCACTTCCCGCTCCCTTGTCCCTGCGGCGACATTGGCACTCAACGACATTCCGGTTGATGGCCGTCTATACGGTGATCTTTTCGCTGTCCGTCATACTGCTGATCGGCTTCATCGGCTGGGCCGTGACGGGTGCCATGGAGCACGAAACCGATGTTGTGATGGACTGGCAACTGCTCTATTTCGATTCAATGCCGCATGACGATCTTGCCGACGCCATCTCCCGGCGCATCGAGCATGAGCGCATGCACTCGAACTATTACGGTCTGTTCACGGCCGACGGTCAGCATATTGCGGGCGACATGCTGGCCCTTCCGCCGAACCTCCCGGTGAACCGCACTGGCGTGACGCTCGGCCCCCTGGCGGTTGCAGGCGCAGAGCGAGCGCCGGGTACCAAGGCGAGCATCGAATGCTGGACACGGATACTCGCATGAGTTAAGTAAAAAAAATTTAACTGACGTAGCAGAGCCCGTTTATTCGTAATGGTCGATGATTTATAAATCGTAGATCGAACTTATCGAAACATGAACCAGCTACAGACAATGCGCGTTTTCACTCGCGTCGTCGACCTCGCCAGTTTCAGCCTTGCCGCGCGAGAACTTGGCATGTCACCCGCCACGGTCACGCGAAGCGTCAGCGCACTCGAGTCGCACCTGAATACGCGGTTGCTGAACCGCAACACGCGCAGCCTCTCTCTCACAGAGATCGGGAAGGAATACCTCGAAGGCTGCCGAGAGATCATCGCAAAGATTGACCAGATAGGGTCGACCCTCGTGGAGGCAACGCGCGATCCAAGCGGAACGATTCGCGTCGCTGCATCCGTGACGTTCGCGACATCGGAATTGTGCCCACTTCTCACGGCCTACCGCGCACAGTACCCACGCGTCGACTTCGATGTCACTACGTTCGATACAGGTTTCGATATGGTTGAAGGTGGCTTCGACGTATGCTTCTCCGACGACCGGAGCTTCAGTGCTTCTACGCTCGTTAGCCGCCCGCTCGCGAGCGTAAAGGATATCGTCGTTGCGACACCCGCCTATCTTTCGCGCCATGGTGTACCGCGCAGTCCGTCTGCGTTGAACGATCATGCACTGCTCGCGGTATCCGATGGCGAGTCGCGCTCCTGGGAGTTCGCCGACGCCGAGCGTGTCTACCGAGTCAGCACAGGTCATGCGCTCAAGGCCAACAGTTGCACCATGGTTCTTGCTGCAACGCTGCAGCATATGGGCATTGCGATCCTGCCTTTGCCTGTGGCGTCCGAGGATGTCTCGCGCGGCGCTCTGACGCCCGTTCTGGAGCAATTTGAAGTGAACGGTGGCCCACGTCAAATATCAATCCTCTATTCCGGCCGCAATAACCTGTCGATGAAAACACGCAGTCTGGTCGATTTCTCCGTCGCCAGATACCGCGCACAGAATCCGTCGGCCGCGCTGCGCGCCGTCGCATGATCAACGAAATGACACCCGCGTACCATGCCAAAACTTTTGACAATCGAAGACGACGAATCGCTCGCGCACAACATTACTCGCACGCTCGCAGCGAGCGGATTTGCGGTTGATGTAGCCTGCACCGGCCGGGAAGGTATGGCCAAGGCGATGGCCGGCGACTACGACATCGTCACACTCGCGCGTTCGCTACCCGACCTTGATGGTTTGACGATTCTCACCGCCATGCGGGGCGTCGGCATGGAGACGCCCGTGCTGGTCTTGAGTGGGATGCCGGGGATAGAGCACCGTATTGAGGCGTTTCGGGCGGGGGGCGACGACTATCTCTGCAAGCCGTTTTCCTTCGAAGAAATCTCCGTCCGCATTGAAGCGCTGTTACGCAGACGCCCACATAAGACGATGACCGAGACCGTGCTGCGCACGGGGGAACTTGAACTCGACCTGATCGGACGTAAAGTCAGGCGTCGCGAACGCGAGCTCAAACTAAAGCCTACGGAATTCCGCATCCTTGAATTCATGATGCGACATCCCGACCAGGTGCTCACGCGCGAAAAGATCTTCGAAGCGGTCTGGAGCTACACATTTGTTCCGGGAACGAATCTCATCGACGTGCACATTGGCCGCTTGCGCCGGAAAGTCCACGGAGCGGGCGAACGCCCGGTCATCCGGACCATTCGAGGATCAGGTTATCTTTTCGGTTGAGATCCCGGCTGCCTGTACAACTTCCAAGTAGGAATTTTTGTGTTCAACGAAATTGATTTCCGTTTTCCCGGGCAGTTGCGTCTTCGGCAGTTCATCGGCATCGCTTTGTTCGCCGCCGGACTCTGTGTCATGGCTAACCACATAGCCAGCAGCATTCACGAAGCACATGAGCCCTCCACGTGGTCCACCTCGCAGGTGGTACCTGCTACGACCACCGCGACCCTTTACCGGCGCGTATGACGCGCCTTGTGCCAGCTCGCCAGGAGCATCGGGCACGGAGCCTGCACGCCCCATAAAACATGTTTCATGCTGGTGAGAAAGACATCGCGTTCGCTGTCCGGTAGTCTTACTTTCCATGTCGGCCCGGCTGTTCCGGCGACCGGTTCGATTACTTGATAAGGATGACGAACATGAACCTAGCATCGAAAACCGCATTACTCACTTTACTCGTGAGTGCCAGTGCTTCTGTTATGGCAGCACCGCATCTCACTCCGCAGGAGTGCAATGACTATCCGTTCAAACCTCTGAAAAGCGAAGTGACTCACGCGCAGTTGGAGCAGGAACTGGCGGAGTTGGAAGCAGTCGGCTACGACCCATCTCAAGACGACGAGGAGTATCCCAACGATCTGGAAATTGCTGAGCGAAAGGTGCAAGCCGAATACCGCCGTGACTGCCGTCCCTCTGCTGCGATGACCGAGACGCAAAGCTCAAACGGCGTGACTGCGCCCGCTTCTGCAAATTCTCCCGCCAGCTAAACATGACCGCGACGTAGACGGCAATCCGGATAGGCCACGCGATCCGGTTGCCGTTCGTTCAGTACGCGATCAAATCGCCCCCCTCCTCCACGACACTCCCCCACTGCACGCCACCCTAGACTCGAGGGTGCCTTGCGCCACTGGAGGCGTCGTTAGAAAGCCCGCTGACTACGTCGGACCACGCTGGCGTTAGCCGCCAATTCTCTACTCTTCTGCTTCGGGCTTCGCGCCAACGAACAAGCGTGCCGCAATGATTCCAGCCTCGTACAGGACGATCAAAGGCAGCGCGAGTATCAGTTGCGAAAACACGTCAGGGGGTGTCACCACGGCAGACACGACGAATGCACCGACAACGACATACGGGCGGACTTCCTTGAGTTTGGACACCGTCACCAAGCCCATCCGCACCAGCAGTATCACGAAGATCGGGACCTCGAAGGTGACGCCGAACGCAAGGAACATCGTCAGCACGAAACTCAGGTAGTTATCGACGTCGGTGTTCATTGCCGCGCCCAACGGCGCATTGTAGTGCGCCATGACGCGAAAAATAGTTGGGAACACAACGAAATAGGCAAACGCCATTCCGCAGAGGAACAACGTGTAGCTGGTTCCGACAAACGGCGCGACCAGCTTCTTCTCGTTTTGGTAAAGACCGGGTGCGATGAACGCCCATATCTGATATAGCACATACGGTAATGCGATCACAAACGCCACGAGCATCGTCACTTTCATCGGCACAAAGAATGAGCCAGTGACGTCGGTGACAATCAACTTGCCATCCTTCGGGAGGTTCATCATCAATGGACGGACTAGCAGCCTGAAGATCTCGGGCGCCCAATAGACAAGTCCGAGAAATACCACAATGACCGCTATGCCCGCGCGGATCAACCGGTCGCGGAGTTCGACGAGATGTGAGATGAAGGTTTGTTCGAGGCCTTCTCCCGTAGCATGCTGAAGTTGACTCACAACGGTCCTCGATTAGAGAGTGGGAAGCTAGACATTGAAGAATCCTTGTCTGACGGCCGGATATGCCGGGGAGTGGCGAGCCACGCGAGCGGCAACCGATTGACGCGCGTACGGTTCGCGGCGGCGCGTTTGTACCAGGTCGGCGTGGCTGTCCGCTTCCCACGCCAGTTCCTGCGTTTCGGCGCTGTGGCGGTGCCACCGCGCCATGTGACGACGTCTGGCACTGGCGACGCGAGCGCCGCGGCAGCTTCCCCGGCGTCCGGGGGTGCGGCAGAACCGCCATTCCACGCTTCCTTGAGATCGGCCTGCTGCTCGCGCAGGTTTTCGTGAATGGCGCTCTCAATGTTCGCCGCAGCCGCTACAAACTCGCTCTTCACTTGCCGCAATTCACTGAGCTCAATTTCGCGCGTGACTTCGTCTTTCACTTCGTTGATATAGCGTTGCGCACGCCCGAAGAGCGCTCCGGCCGTACGTGCTACGCGTGGCAGGCGCTCGGGCCCAAGTACGACCAGCGAAACCACGCCGATCACTGCCATCTTGGTAAGACCTAGATCAAGCATGATGGAATTCCGTCAGCACATGACTGGTTATCGTTCAACGAGTTTCGCCGGACCGAGACGCTTCTTTAGTCGCGACCTCAACGGTGTAGTTTGGCGGCAACTCTGCCTGCTCGCCGTTGGCGGGTGTCTCGGCTTCCTTTACCCCTTCCTTAAAGCCTTTTACCGCGCCGCCCAAATCACTGCCCATGGTACGAAGTTTCTTCGTACCAAACACCAGCGCGACAAGGACCAGAACGATCAACCAATGCCAGATACTCAATGAACCCATGAAAACTCTCCTTGACCCCGCCGCGTCGATTTCCGCAACGAGAATTGACGCTAACCAAGTGGTCGAGTCAGGATAGGCATGGGACGACCGAACCGGAATAGCGCGATTGTGAAGAAAACGTTAACCGTAAAAAGGAGCATCCTTATCGAGCAGCGCCGTGCGGATAAAGTGCAGATAGCTGAGAATCCGCTGCATTCCATGGCGCCTTTCGCGATCCACGCGCAATGTGCCGAGTAGAGACTGCGCTATGCGGATCGCCGCGTCGACTGAGGTCAGCGCACGCGTGAGTCGAACGGTGTCTGGTTGCTCGAACAGGTCGGCCAGGTCGCGCCTCACCGTATCTATCGCCGCTCTCCACCCCGGTTGCATACGCTCAGCGTATGGCATATTGAGCGTCTCGTTGCGAAGATCGATTGTCGAATGTCCCACTTCAAGTAGAACGAGCATCCATCGCAACGCGTCGCGATGCTGTTCGGAGCGCTTCATCAGCAGCGTGCGCAACTGGAACATCAGGTCGTGCGCGCTCGACTGGAACTTCTGATCGAGTCCAACGAGCGCGCCCGCGCATGCGAGCGCCATTTGTCGCCGCAGATCGCGCTTGATCTTCTCAATCCGCCATGGCATTTGCGTCGGGAAAATCACCGCAAAGACGATGCAGGATACGAGCATGCCCACGACTACAGCGATGCCGTTATTGATGACGAGATCCGGCTTATAGACGACGACGTTGTCCGGACCGGCCAGCAGACAAAACAACAGACCAAAAGCGCCGCCATAGCCGGCCGTACTGGGACGCATCGACAGAAACGCCCCGAAGGCAAGCACGGGCGCCAGTGCAGCGCATAACAACGGAAAACCTTCGATATTTGGATATACGAAGCGAGTGAAGACATACCCCGCCACAGTTGCCAGCGCTACGCCCGCGGCCATTTGAGCGGCAAACTTCGACGTGTTAGCCGATGTGGAACTGAGCGCACACACGACGGCAGCCCCAATCACTGCGTAGCCGCCGCTCGGCCAGTTGGTCTCGATCCAGAACGCCCCCATCGCCCCGACGGCCACCATGGCACGCAAAAACGTGAACCCGACTACGTAACCATTTGTCTTGACGGCGCGTCTCGTCACCGTTCGCTCGAGCACGTGATTCAAGTCACTGAGCGACGCGTAGGCTTCTGTATAGCGCAGGAATTCGTCGACAAAGCGATACAGGAGTTCCATCGTCGTATCGAAGTCGAGCAGCAGTTCCGGCACGCTCGTCTCAAGCGAACGCCGCGTCTCGCGTGCACGTTTTGGCAACGTCGACTGGAAGCGATTGAGCTCAAGCGCCGCACTCGCCGCACGCACCTCGTCGGGGTTCATCGGATCTCTCAACCTGACCAGCAAGTTCGAAAGCTCGCCAAAATAGGGGCGTACGGCATCCACAATCGCCTTGGTCTGACCCGCCTGCATGCGTTTCAATAACTGATGAAGCGCGTGCAGGCGCGTGCACGCATTCGTGAATTCGCTATTGAGCCATGCTAAGCGCCTGCTTCGGACGCGTGTGTTCGGATCTTCGAAAGATGCGAACCCGCGGGTCGCCTCGAATCCGACAATCTGATCGACCAGATCGGCAAACCGCGCTTCGTAAGCGGTGTTTTCTACCCTTTCACCGAGCACGCTCGCCGCGAAGAGACAAAAGTTGGTGTAGCGGGTACGCAGGATGTGCTGCAGTGCGGTGCTTGATCGCAGCGGCAGGAACAGCGCACTGACCGCGCCGGAACAAAGGATACCAATCGTGACTTCGGCCGCACGTGTCAGTGCGGCCATAAACAGACCGCCTGGCTCAAATACCACTGGGATGCCAATCAGTGCGGCGGTGTACCCTGCGAGCACGAATGCGTACCACTGAAATTGACGATATCGGACCGCAGCAGCCGTGCAGGCGCTGATCCATACCGTCATCCCCAGCATGTAGAGTTCGGCCTGTTGCGGGAAGATTGCGCCTAGCAGCACTGCGGCGATCATCCCTAGCGTGGTTCCAACGACGCGATAGAAGCTCTTTGACAGAACCATGCCGCTGAATGGCTGCATCAGCACAGCCACCGTGGCCATCGCTGTGCGCGGGCTCGCCAATTCCAGCCGCATCGCGATGCCCATCGCAAGCAAGGCGGCAATCGCCGTTTTCAACAGGTGCAGCCAGACTACCCCGTCGCCAACCATCCAGGACCTGGCAACCATCTTCGTCGCACGCGCCCAGACAGACAATCGTGGGAACCGGGCCAAGGTTCGGCGTGCCGCTTTCTCGCCAGTGAGATCACCCATGATCATCTGGGTGCGATGACAACCGAACACGTGGTGCCCGCCGACAGCACCACGCCGTCTGGAACATGATCGATCTTGATACGCACAGGCACGCGCTGTGCGAGGCGCACCCAGTTGAAGGTCGGGTTCACATCAGCCAGTAGTTCGCGGCTCTGCGGATTGTCGCGGTCATAGATACCGCGCGAAATGCTCTCAACGTGTCCCTGCAGCACACCGCCGCTCATGAGGCGTATCTGGGCCTTGTTGCCGACCTCAACATGCGGCAGCTTGGTTTCCTCAAAATAGCCGTACACCCAGAATGAATCGGCATCGACGACGGCCAGCTTCGAGGTACCCAGAATCGCGTAGTCGCCGCGAAACGTCTCAAGATTGGTGACGTACCCATCCACCGGCGACAACACTCGTGTACGTTCGAGATTGAGCTTGGCAGCGGCCAGCGCGGCCAGCGCTTGCTGATAGGCGGCGTCTGCCGCCGACGCCGTATCGGCCGCGTCTTCGCGACCCTCCTTCGAAACAACGAGGCTGTCCAAATCTGCGCGCCGTTGCGCGTCGTCGCGCCGCATCTGCAATTCGGCTTTGCGTGCGGCCACCGCAGCCTCAGCCTGTTCGACCGCGATCTGGTAATGCGACGGGTCGATCTGCATCAGCAGATCACCTTTCTTCACGAACTGGTTGTCGTGCACGGGCAGGCCGACAATCTCGCCTGAAACGTCGGGCGCAATGTCGATGATATCGGCGTTCACCCGCCCGTCACGGGTCCAGGGCTCATCCATGTAATGAACCCATAAGGTACGGCAAATCAGGATCGCGACGACGAAAACGACGAGGGTCGCGATGAAACCCAGAATATTTCGGATGGTCATGCTTGGACTTTGATCAACGATAAACGGCGAGACCGAGCGCGCCACATACACACACGAGCAGGCTGGCCCGGAACAGGCTGGGGTGCCAGACGATGCGATACAGGCCTGTATGGGCGATCACACGATCAAGCACCCAGGTCAGCGCGGCGCTGGCGATGAACAGCAGCACAATGGCCGGCAGGTACGCGTCGGGGACGGCAACTTCACGTGGCATGGCGAACTCCTGGTTGCGCTGCGTGGGTGACTGCGTGCGTCGGCAGCGTCTGCGCTGCCTTTGGACTGTCTGCAGGTTCGGCGAGGCCGCCTCCTAAGGCTGTCATGAGCGACGCGTGCGCATCGAGGCGCTCGGCCTCGATGCGCGCCACCCCTTCCTGCGCGTGCAGCAACTGGTTCTGTGCGATCAGCACGTTCAGGTAATTTGTCAGGCCGCGGCGGTACCCTTCCGTCGCCAGGTCATAGTTCTTTCGTGCGGTCGCGACCGAACGCTCGACATCGTCTGCCTGTGTCCCGAGCGAGCGGAGTCGCACGACCTGGTCCGCCACGTCCTTCAGCGCGCTGACGATTGCCTGGTTGTACTGCTCGACGGCCGCGTCGTACCCCGCATCCGCAGCCCCGAGTTGCGAGCGCAGCCGGCCGCCTTCGAAGATCGGCAGCGTCAGCGCCGGGCCGCCCGTCCAACTGCCGTTCGCCGCATGCAGGAACTGGAACAACGGGCCGCCCGCGGCATAGCCGCCAAACGACGCAAGCATGTTGATGTCCGGATAGAAGTTGGCCTTGGCGACGTCGATGCCGCGCGCCTGCGCCGCCACCGTCCAGCGTGCCGCGACGATGTCGGGCCGGTGGCCGAGTAGTTCGGCGGGCAAGGCCGAAGGCAGACCGGTAGGCGTGTTCAGCACGAGCGCCGGCCTCGTGATCGAATCCCCCGCGCCCGGGCCCTTGCCGGCCAGCGCAGCGAGCTGATTGCGGCCGAGCGCAATCTGATCTTCAAGCTCGTCGACCTGGCGTTCGGATTCGGGCACCGGCGTTTGTGCCTGGCTCACTTCAAGCTGAGTGCCGAGACCGCCTTGCAGACGACGCGTGGCAAGATCGACGATCTGCTGCTGTTGTCGCAACGTGGCCTTGGCGATATCGAGCAGTGCGTAATTCATCGACATGCCGATATACGCGCGCACCACGTTTGCTTCGAGTTCGAGCTGCGCCGCGCGCTCGTCAGCGGCGCTGGCGTGGGCGGTGTCGAGGGCGCTCTCGGCCGCGTTCTTATCCTTGCCCCACACGTCGAGGTGATAGGACAAGTTAAACGTGCCGACGTTGTCCCACGTATTCGCATCGGCGAGCGGACCGGGGCCGTACCAGTCGTTGGTCGGCCACTGTTGACGCTCGATCGACAGATTTCCGCTGAGCTGCGGCAACAACGCCGAGCGTGCCACGCCCACCATCGACTGCGCCTCGCGCACCCGTGCCTGGGCAACCGCGAGCGTCGGATTGCCGCCCTGAGCCGCGTCGACCCAAGCGTTGAGTTGCGGATCGTTATAGGCGCGCCACCAGTCGGCAGCGGGCCACTGCGCGTCGGCGTCCGCTGCACGCACAGCTGCACCGGCATCAAGAGAGGATACCCCGATTCCACGTGCTTGTGGGGCGATGCCTCCGGTACTGGCACAGCCGGCGAAGACTAGCGAGATCGTAAGGACCGCAAGCGCGGCGATCCCTTTTTGTACCGGAGACTGCACGATTTCCCCTTCAATTGACTTTAGAACGCCAAGTGTCGTTGTTTTCTGCGACTGAGTCCGAATAGTGCCGGGGTATCGACGAGGAGAAGGTAGACAGTTTGTGCGTCTAAAAGAAAACACAGCCGGGATCACGTCGCGATGGAAGCGCGCCGTGCCGTGTGTCAAGCATCATGTATAGCGGCGTTTCGCCGCGGCTGTCCGGGGCAGACAGGAGAAGCGTTCAAGCCGAACCGGCAAACTCAGGGCATTGCGCCCATACAAAGGCTATCGCGCGCTGGCCGCGGCCAGCTTGCCTACCGTCTGCACCGCTCGTTCAATCTCCGGACACCACGCGTAGCTATAGTTGAGACGGATGAAGTTGCTATAAGCGTTCGACGTTGAAAACATATAGCCTGGGCCGATGGTAATGCCATTCTCTAGCGCAAGCTGGTAAAGCCTCATTGAATCGACTTTTTCGGGCAGCTCCACCCAAAGAACGTAACCACCCGCCGGCGTTGAAGTGCGCGTTCCCTCCGGAAAAAAACGATCGACCATCGCTTTCATCAGATTGGCCTGCTGAGCGTAGAGCCGGCGAATCCGACGCAGATGGTGCTCGTAGCCGTCATTCTGCAGATACTCGGCAATCGCCAGTTGCGGTATGGTCGCCGTCGTCAGTGTATTGAGGAACTTGAGCTTCTCAACCTGCTCCCGGTAGCGGCCGGGCAGCGCCCAGCCAATGTGGTGGGCGGCAGTGAGGGTCTTCGAAAACGAGGCGCAATGCAGCACCAGACCTTGCGTATCGTAAGACTTCAGTGTCCGCGGGTGACAGTCGCCGAAATAAAGTTCGTTGTACACAGCATTTTCGATAATAGGCACGTCGTACCGCGTCACCAGATCGACGAGCTCGCGCTTTTTCTCATCCGTCATCTGGAAACCGAGCGGATTCTGGAAGTTCGGCATGACCATGCACGCGGCAATCTTCTGATTCTCCAGAACCTCTGCGAGGACCGTGAGATCGATCCCCTCTTGCGCATGCGTTGGAATCTCAATGGCACGCATACCCATACGCTCTATCGCGTGGAGCATGGCGTAAAAGGTTGGCGACTCAACGACAACCGTGTCGCCTGGCTTGCCCACTGCCTGCAGACACAGGTTAATTGCCTCGGTGGCGCCGACCGTAATGATCATTTCATTTGGATCGACCGACGCGCCATTCTCAAGGTAGCGCCTTGCGATCTGACGAATCAGATTGGGATTGCCTGGCGGCAACGCGTCCGTGATGCCCCATATTCCCTTCTTCCTGCCGATTGCATAGGCGTAGCGATTGATCTTATCGGACGGAAACAGAGTTGGGTCTGGATACGGCGAGCCAAGCGGAACGGCTTCATCGGTCCCAATCGAGCGCAGCGTCGATAGCACCAGCCGGCTGACGTCCACCTTCGACGACACGGCGATCGGCCTTGATGTCCGCAACTCCTGAGCCTTGCCCTCCGATTTGGCGTCAAGTAGACGTACGAAATACCCTGACTGCGGACGGCTTTCGATAACGCCTTTGCTTTCGAGCAGCAAATACGCGCGGATGACAGTTGTAATACTCAGTTGGTGATGCTGACTGGATTGTCTAACTGAAGGGATCCGGTCGCCGGGACGAAATACGCCCTTGCGGATCGTCACTTCAATATCGCCGGCCAGCTTTTCGTAGAGCTTCACATGTTGTCCTGATAGCAAACGCTGCGTCGTCGGCTCCTGGAACCGTTCGCAGCCGTTAGAACATGGCCCAAGTGTACTCCTTTTGAGCACAGATTTCGTTCCCGCACGCTCCCGTCTGGAACTGTGCTTCACCGAGCACAGCAGATGTGTGCGCTTTGTGCCCGCTTCAACGCTCTTATTCTTGGGTCCATCGAATGCGCAATGCGGCAAAGCCCTACGGGTGGATGCCGCGCAGCGCGAAGTCAATGGAGCCGAGGTCATGGAAAAGTCGAAAGAGAAAGGGCGGATTGAGCCCTACCACCATCCCGCCGCCGGTTGGGGTGCGTTGAAGTACGTTGCAATCAATCTGATCAAAGAGAAAGTCTCTGGCGGCAACTATCGCGCGCTCTTCAAGCAAAACCAGCCGAACGGTTTCGATTGTCCAGGCTGCGCGTGGCCGGACCGTCAACATGCCTCGACCTTCGAGTTTTGCGAAAACGGCGTCAAAGCGGTCGCCGCAGAAGCGACGACCAAGCGGGTGACGCCGGCGTTCTTCGCAGAGCACACCGTCGAAGAATTGATGAAGCAGACCGACTACGAACTCGAGCAGCATGGCCGACTCACGGATCCGATGGTTTACGATTCGCTGACCGATAAATATAAGCCAATTTCCTGGGATGATGCGTATCAGCTCATCGCGACGCATCTCAACAAGCTGGACGATCCGGACGAGGCCGCCTTCTATACCTCGGGCCGCGCCAGCAACGAAGCAGCGTTCCTGTATCAACTGTTTGTTCGTATGTACGGTACGAACAACTTCCCCGACTGTTCCAACATGTGCCACGAAGCGACCAGTCGCGGCCTTCCGACCACCGTCGGAATTGGTAAAGGCACAGTCACGCTGGACGATTTCGAACAGGCCGATACGCTCCTGATCTTCGGTCAGAATCCCGCGACCAACCATCCGCGCATGCTCGGCGAACTCCGCGAATGTGCGAAGCGCGGCGCGACCATCGTGTCGATCAATCCGCTGCGCGAGCGCGGACTGGAACGCTTCGCGAGTCCGCAGCACCCGCTCGAAATGCTGACGATGTCCAGCACCAAGATTGCCTCCACCTTCATCCAGCCCAAGTTAGGCGGCGATTTCGCGTTGATCAAGGGCGTCGCAAAGCGGGTCATCGAACTGGACGATGAAGCGATCGAGCGTGGCGATGAGCGAATTCTCGACCTTGAGTTCATCGAGGAACACACGCTCGGCTTCGAAGAATTCGCCGCCGATCTGCGCGCCGAGAGCTGGCCGGCGCTCGAAGAGGAATCGGGTGTGCCCCGCGAGGATATTGAGGGGCTCGCCCGCATCTATGTGAACGGAAAACGCGTGATCGCGACGTGGGGTATGGGCATTACCCAGCACAAGCACTCCGTGCAAACGGTGCACATGCTGTCGAATCTGATGTTGATGCGCGGCAATATTGGGCGTGAGGGTGCGGGCCTGTGTCCGGTACGCGGGCACTCGAACGTACAGGGCAATCGCACGGTCGGCATCGAGGAGCAGCCGTCGCAGGAATTCCTCAACCGCCTGGGCGAGGTCTTTGACTTCGAGCCACCGCGAGAGCACGGCCTCGACGTCGTGGACACCATCGAACATATGCTCGAAGGCCACGTGAAGGTATTCCTCGGCCTCGGCGGCAACTTCGCCATGGCAACCCCGGACACCCCGCGAACCTTTGACGCGCTTCGGTCATGCGCCCTGACCATGCATATCACCACCAAGCTCAACCGCAGCCATCTCGTTCACGGTCAGGACGCTCTGATCCTGCCGACGATGGGTCGAACGGAAATCGACATCCAGGGTGGCGTATCGCAAGGCATCACCGTGGAAGACTCCATGAGCATGGTGCATATCTCCTTCGGCATGAGTATTCCTGCCTCGAAGAATCTGATGTCCGAGACGGCCATTGTCGCCAACATCGCACATGCGACATTAGGCGACGCCAAAGTGGACTGGTTGGGACGTGCCCGGAACTACGCACTGATTCGGGACGACATGGAGAAGGTTCTCGACGGCTTCGAGAACTACAACGAGCGAATCCAGGTTCCCGGCGGTTTCCATCTGCGTGTCGCCTCCCGTGAGCGTGACTGGAAGACCGCTACGGGCAAGGCGAATTTCGTGGTCCACAAGATCGAAACGGACACGCCCATCCAGCGTGCCAAGGCGCTACACGGTGAACGCGTCATGACGTTGATGACCACGCGCTCGCATGATCAGTACAACACCACGATCTACGCCCTCGACGACCGCTATCGCGGCGTATTTGGACAACGCCGGGTGGTGTTCGTGAATCCCGCGGATCTGGAACTGCTCGGCTTCAAGGCGGGCGAGTGGGTCGACATGACGACAGTCTGGGACGACGGCATTGACCGACGTGCCGACTCGTTCCTGCTGGTCGAGTACGACATCCCCCGCGGCTGCATTGGAGCCTACTACCCGGAGACGAATCCGCTGGTTCCATTGTCCAGTGTCGGGGACGTGTGCAATACGCCGACCTCCAAGTCGATTCCCGTTTTGCTGCATCGCTCCGCGCCGCCCGCGGCAGCTGCATAAAGCCACGCCCTTCGGATTAGTCGCGCGCCGCCTGGCGCGCCTGCCTTTTTCAATTCGCTTTTTTGGTGACCGATATGCCTGTAGAAGCCTTACATCTCGCGCGGGGCCAGTTCGCAATGACGGCCATATTCCACATCCTATGGCCGATTCTAACCATCAGTCTCTCGGCATTCCTGCTGGTGGTTGAAACCCTTTGGGTTCGAACCAACGAAGTGGTCTGGTATCGCCACGCACGCTTCTGGAGCAAGCTTCTTGTTCTCAATTTCGCCGTGGGCGTGGTGAGCGGCATCCCGATGGAATTCCAGTTCGGCACCAACTGGGGGCCTTTTTCCAATTACACCGGCGAGTTCTTCGGCAACATTCTCGGCTTCGAGGGCGCCATGGCGTTCATGCTCGAAGCGGGCTTCGTGGGCATCATGATGCTCGGATGGGAACGCGTGCCCAGGGGCGTGCACCTCTTTGCTACCAGCATGGTCGCACTGGGTTCAACCCTCTCAGCGTTCTGGATCATGGTGGCCAACTCCTGGATGCAGACGCCCGCCGGTGTGGAAGTGGTCGACGGCAAACTGGTGGTGACCGACTATGTAAAAGCCATCTTCAATCCTGACATGGTGTGGGGCGTGTCGCATATGTGGTTCGCGGCGCTCGAAACCGGCCTGGTCGTGATCGCCGGCATTTCTGCCTACTGCCTCTTGAAGCGCCGCAACCCGGAATTCTTCGTCCGTTCGTTCAAGGTCGCGCTGGTGTGCCTCGCGTTCGTCGCCCCGGTCCAGATCTGGCTAGGCGATTCAAGCGGGGTGGATGTATTTGCAACGCAACCGGCCAAAGGCGCAGCTATCGAAGGCCACTGGCAGACCAACGCGCCGGGTACCGGTGCATCCTGGTCCTTGCTCGCGTGGCCGGATAAAGCCAAGCAAACCAACGACTGGTCTCTCGAAGTCCCTGGACTCCTGAGCGTGCTCGGCACGCACACGCTGCATGGCCAGGTTAAGGGCCTTTCCGACATCCCGGTTGCCGACCAGCCCCCGATGATCCCCCTGCTCTATTACGCGTTCCGTGTCATGGCCGGAATCGGTTTCCTCTTCATGGTTCTGGCGTTCTGGACGGTCTTCGCTCTGCGCAAGGCACGCGGTCGCCTCGATGCGCTTCTAGCCCAACGCAAATTGCTGCTGGCGTGGGTGCTTGCTATTCCGCTGCCGTATCTCGCTGTTGAGTGCGGCTGGATCGTGCGCGAAGTCGGCCGTCAACCGTGGGTCGTCTACGGCCTGCTTCGCACGGAGCAGGCTGCATCCAACATATCGGCAACTGCAATCAGCGGAAGCATGATCATGTTTGCCACGTTCTACGCGATTCTGATCACCTCGTTCTTCGTGTTTGCCCGCCGCTGGCTGAAGAAAGGTCCGGACCTCACGCTTATGCCCCCGGCTGAGATTACCCCGCGGAATGCACCTCACGCCTCGGTCGAATACTAGGACCTAAGCCACATCCGCTTAAATTCACCCAGATAGGTACTGCAATGAATCCAGCTTCTACCGAGAGTTTATTGAGTCACGCGTGGTTCGGCCTGATCGGGTTGATGCTCGTGCTTTACGTCATCACCGACGGCTTCGACCTGGGCGTTGGCATTCTCACCTTGTTTCGCTCCAAGGAATCCGAACGGAATCTCATGATTCAATCGATCGGCCATGTCTGGGATGCCAACGAAACATGGCTTGTCGCACTCGGCGGCGCGTTGTTCGGCGCGTTTCCGTCCGCGTACTCCATGATCCTGACCGATCTGTACGTGCCCATCATGGTGCTCATCGCGAGCATGATCATGCGTGGCGCAGCCATCGAGTTCCGGCACGCCGCGACGAGCAGCAAGCCGGTCTGGGATCGCATCTTCGGCCTGGGTAGCCTGCTCGCGGCAATCTGCCAGGGCGTGGTCCTCGGAAAGATTCTCACGGGCCTGGTTCCCGGTCATCTTCATATGAGCTTCGTCGCGGTCACCGCCATTGGCGTGGTGTCGGGATATGCATTGCTGGGCGCAACCTGGCTGGTGAAAAAGACCACCGGCAGCCTGGAACAGACCGCACGCCGCTATTCGATCATGGCTGTATTTACAACCATGGCCGCCGCGGTCCTCGTCTCCGCGGGAACGCTGGTCATCAGCCCAGTTGGCATCAGCCGCTGGGACGAACACGGTGTGTTGCATGTTCTGATTGGACTCGCTGTGCTCGCAGCTCTCGCTTTCTGCTACATCCTTTACTCTATTTTTACGGGCAGCGAACACGGTCCCTTTGCCGGTGCATCCGTCATGTTCATTGCCTCCTTTACGGGTCTGGCGATCAGTCTCTTCCCGTACATTGTTCCAGGTCAGTTGACGGTAGCGTCGGCAGCGTCGGATAGCTCAACACTCACCTTCATGCTGTTCGGCATCGGCATCGTCTTTCCGATCATGGTTGGCTACAACCTGTACCAGTACCATCTGTTCCGCGGTAAGGTCGTACCCGTTCATCACTAATGATGCACTGCAGACGCGCTCGTGAAGAGCGCGTCATGCATCAAACAACGTTGAGATCGCGTCTCCCCTCACTTCCCGTTTCCAAAGAGGGGCGCGGCTCTTCAGATAGTCGGTCAAAAACTCACAGGTGGAAAATGCGGCTTCACGGTGTTTCGCTGCCACGGCCACCAGAACCACCGGCTCGCTGAGCAAGACGATGCCGATTCGATGAATGAGCAATACGGCTTCAACGTCCCAGCGAGTCGACGCTACCGCGACGGCATGACGAAGCGCGCGTTCAGTCACGTCGGCATAGTGTTCAATCTCAAATGCGACGACGTCGGCATCCGCACCGTAATCGCGAACATCCCCGAGAAAGGTCGCGAGGGTCCCGTTGCCCCGAAGTAGCGTCATAGCTGACATCGCAGATTCGATGTCTATGCTTTCGAATTGAACGCGCACCGTCACGTCAATGGGCGCATCTGTGTGGCGAGACCGAAGTGATTTGGGAGTGTCCGTCGCTAGCGCGCACGGCATCAGGCAAATAGGCAGGTTCGGTTCCATAGGTCCGGTGATTTCGGATTCCTTTCTGATGTGAAGTGGGGACGAATGCGACCCGACAGCACCGGGGGCCCGCCTAGGGTATGGCGCCACAAACGCGACGAACGAACACAGACAGTCAACAATGAGAGGAGCACAGTTGGCGACCCACCGGCTCGACGAAATCTCTCGCATGCCGAGACTCGCTTCTGTGCACGTTGCGCGCCTTCACATGTGTGCTCTCGACCGGGAACGATTGACCTTATATTTTCTTATGTGTTGGACCAGTTCATGAATGACCGCGCCAGCGGACCGGGGGTTACTCGGGCTGGGAAAAGTGGGATATCAACGACATGGAACCGAAGGAAGGAAAATTGCTGAATCGGTTAATGAACTTAGGAATAGAAACCTGGGTAGACGGGATTCGCCGTAGCCACGATCTTCCAATCCAATTGCGCCTTTGGAGCGGGAAGACATTCAACCTGGGCACTTTCAAAAACCCCGTCGTACGCGTACACGTTCGCGATCCGTCGGCTCTACCGCTACTTTTCACTTCGAGCGTGGACTCGCTCAGTGAAGCGTACGTGACAGAGCGCATCGACGTGGACGGCAAGCTCGAAGAGGTCATCGATGCGATGTATCGCGTGTCGGCGTTGTCGTCATCGAAAAATTCGTCAACGCGTGCCGGATCATCAAGTCGGACGAACCACGGCCGGCAATGGGATAAAGCGTCAACCCGCTATCATCATGACGTCTCCAACGACTTTTATAAGCTGTGGCTCGATGAGCGGATGGTTTTCTCAAGCGGCTACTTCGAACGCGGTGATGAAGCACTGGATGAGGCTCAACTCAAGAAGATCAATCATGTGCTCCGCGAAATGGGCGTTCGACCAGGGCACCGTCTCCTTGACATTGGATGCGGCTGGGGAGCGTTAGTCATGCGTGCTGCCGCAACCTACGGAGCGAGATGCGTGGGCGTAACGCTCTCGGAGAATCAATACCAGCTCGCAACCGAAAGGGTTAGAGCGGCTGGCCTGAGCGACAGGGTCGAGATCAGGCTCGAAGACTATCGCGATGTCCGCGGGACCTTTGAGCGGGTCACGAATGTTGGAATGTTTGAGAACATGGGACGGGACAACCTCCCATCGTACTTTTCGAAGGTTCGCAGCCTCCTTGCAGACGACGGCATGCTGATAGACCATCGCATCACTAACGCCGACTCCGACAAGGGCGACGCACAGGCGGTGAGCCGAGCATTGCAGCAGAGCGGGCTGGAGGCTATCGATGCGCGAGATCTCGGAGGCCACTGCACCACGACACTGAGACACTGGGCGGCGCGCTATGAGCAACACGCTGAGCGCATTCGTCAAACTGTCGGCGAGACCAAGTACAGGATCTGGCGGGTCTATCTTGCAGGTTGGGTACACGCGTTCGCTACTGGCAACGCATCGGCGCATCAGATCGTATACCAGAAGGCAGACGGCATTGCGTCAATGCATGGTTGACGACAGCGGGGAAGAATTAGCAATCGATCTCGATGTAGCGGGAATGAAGCCGCAGCAGCAACGCAAGATTGCTGGCTTGTGGTCGTGACCAGTCGGAGTACGATGGCATGCCGACCTGAACAAGGAGAACAGCATGGCCAAGACGCAAACTACACCGACAGTAAGTCTGGCGCTCCAAGGCGGCGGTGCGCACACGGCGTTCACCTGGGGCGTGCTCGATCGCCTCCTGGATGAGGTCGCACAAGGGAAGCTGGTCATTCGCGCGATCAGCGGAACAAGCGGCGGAGCGCTGAATGCCGCGGCGTGCGCATACGGCCTGAACGAGAGCGCGTCTGAAGCAAAACGGGCACTTGAGCAGTTGTGGACATTGGTCGGCGCGAGTTCATACTGGCACCCGTTTTACAACTGGCCCACCGAATGGCTGAACTCGCCCTACCGCTGGAATGTGGATCTCAATCCGTTTGTGATCGCACAAGGCATGCTCCAGCAGATCAGCTCTCCCTACGCGACACCGTGGGCGCTCAATCCCATCGGTCCCATCATGGAGAAAGTCATTCCCGACTTCGGGGCCATAAACCAGCACAAGAAGACTGCCCCCGAACTCTATATCGCCGCGACGAATGTCGACCTGACCGCGCTGCGCATCTTCGGTCCTACTGAGATCACCGCAAAGGTGCTGATGGCGTCGGCGTGCCTGCCCACGCTCTTCGAAGCGGTAGAAATTGACGGTGAGTTCTACTGGGACGGTGGATATATGGCCAACCCGGCTCTCGATCCGCTAGTTGACCGCGTCGACGACATTCTTAGCGTGCTCATCGATCCGCTAGTCGTCAAGCATGGACCTCCCACGCTCCCGCGGCAGATCGTGAACCGGGTCAATGAGCTGAGCTTCGGCGCATCCTGGGTCACGGAAGTGCGGCAGATCGAATTGATGAACGAACTCTGCGCGGAAAACACCGTCGTCGTCCATCACGGAAAGCCTTACACGACCAAGCGCCTCCACGTGATCCGGGCGGAGCGCCTCATGGAAGAGATCGGCGCCGCGTCGAAGGACACGCCCTGCATCGAGTTTTTCCTTGCCCTGCGGAAGGCGGGATGGACCGCGGCAGATGTTTGGGTAAACGAATCTCTTCCGAGCGTCGGCAAAACCTCCACGTTCAACCTGGATAAGTTGGTGAAGAGCCGCTTAAAGGGATCGCCTTCGGCGATTCGTATGGTTCAGGAGGCAGAGAGCAAAAAGTCGTGATTGCGGATAAGCATGCGTCGCCGCTCACCAGGGAACGACTCTTCCCAGGTAATCCAGATAATGCAATCCGGAGCGCCCTTCGTAAGCCTCTATCGTGCTCAGCAAGTTCGGGATACTTTCCTCGATACTCAGACGCGCGTCAGGACCGCCCATGTCCGTCCTGACCCATCCGGGCGCCATCAATAGCAAGGTTCTCGCGTCGTCTCGATGGCGCGCCGCAAAGCTACGCATGAACATGTTGAGAGCAGCCTTACTGCCCCGGTAGACCTCGTAATTGCCGTTAGTGTTGTTGGTGAGGCTGCCCTGCCCGGATGACATCACGCCGATGGTTCCGGCCGGCTGCACGAGGCCCTGAAACGCCTCGATGATCCTCATCGGACTCAACGAGTTCGTCACCATTACGCGCACAAATTCCTCGGTCGAGACATCGGCGATCGTTTCACGATCGTCGTTTTTGACGCCGGCGTTCACGAAAAGTACATCAAGCCGTCGAGCTTTAAGACGACCGTGTAACGCGGCGACCTGGTCGGGAATCGTGATATCGACGGCTTCAACTTCCAGCGCGCCTTGGGTGCTTTCCGAAAGTTGGTGCAGCTTTTCAGTTGCGCCCTTCCTCCCGGTGGCGATCACTCGCCAGCCACGCTTGAGGTATTCCTCGACCATGGCGAATCCTAGGCCGCGAGATGCACCGATGAGGAGAACGATTTTCTGCGGAGAAATGTCTTGCATGGATAGCTCCCTATGATAGTTACCCAATAGAACGCGGTTTCGAGGTGCCACGCGTTCGATCATGAGTCGGTACATCGAATGTATCGATGACAGAGACATGGCGGAAGACGCAGCAGTTGCACTTATACCGTGCACCAAACGCCATGTGTCGACGGGCCATGCTAGGATCAGACATGCCAGAACCCGACTTGAATTTACTCATCGCGCTCGACGTATTGCTTGCCGATGGCAGCGTGGCGGGTGCTGCGCGTCGACTGGGATTGAGCGCCTCCGCAATGAGCCGAACCTTGACCCGGCTTCGCGAGGCGACCGGTGACCCGTTATTGGTTCGGGCGGGGCGCCGTATGGTATTGACACCTCATGCGGAGGCACTGCGTCAACGCACTCAGTATGCGGTTCATGAGGCACGTGCCGTCCTGCGGCCCTCAACGACGGAACCGGATTTTTCAACGTTGCAGCGAACCTTTACCATTCGCGCCAACGACGGTTTTGTCGAGGCCTTTGGCGCTTCACTGATTGCCGCGGCGACCGCGGTTGCACCGCTCGTGTGTTTGCGTTTTGCGCCCAAGCTCGAGAAAACGGCGGCGCATCTGAGAGACGGTTCCGCCGATCTTGAGATCGGTGTTCTGGCCGAGATGGGGCCGGAGGTCCGCGTGCAGGCATTGTTCCGGGACCGCTTTCTGGGTGTTGTCAGACGGGGCCATCCGCTCGCGACGGAGCACGAGGTGACGACCGATCAGTACACCGCCTTTGGTCATGTCGTCGCTTCACGACGCGGTCGCACAAGCGGTCCAGTTGATGAGGCGCTGGCCGCTTTAGGGCTGAAACGAACGATTGTCGCCGTAGTGCCGAGTTTTCCCGCCGCGCTTGCAGTGGCGCGAGCCTCTAACTTGATAGCGCTCGTGCCTGCATCTCTGCTGGTCAATCAAGCTGGACAGCAGGAATTGCCCGCATCCGCCAGCACTTTCGCGTTCGCGCTCCCCGTGACGACCGAGGAGATTACGGTCTCGCAGATGTGGCATCCTCGTTTAGAGGTCGATCCCGTTCATCGTTGGCTCCGTCAACTAACGCTAACTGTATGTCGGGAACAGTTGCGCCTGTGAACCCCCGGCTTCGAAGCCGTACACCTTCGTGTTACCGCTTAGCTGCCGATTCTTACCAGCCCTTGCGTTCAAATGCGGCCAGCCACCATCTGCGACCCATCGCCACGGGCATCACTTCCCGCTCAAGTAACGTGAATATCTGCCGATATTTGTATGAGGGATTATTTATACATATTCGATGCAACGCCCGCCCGTGACATGTTCAACGCAAGGAATCTGAAGGTATGAAACTGTCTTTTGTCCAGAAACTCTGGTTGCCGCTGATCCTGAGCCTGTTGTGTCTCGCCGCAATGTCCATCTACAACGCCTACGAGACGAAAGAAACGCGTTTGGACGAGCGCAAGGCGGATCTGAAACACGCGACGGAACTCGCCCTTAGTGTCGTCAAGACCTTTGGCGACGAGGCGGCCGCCGGCGCCATGCCTCTAGCCGAAGCGCAGAAGCGGGCCATGGACACCGTCCGGAACATGCGGTACGGCCAAGACGGCTATTTCCAGATCGTCAATTCGCATCCGACGGTCCTGATGCATGGGACGCGACAAGAGTGGACTGACAAGGACGTCAGCAACTACACAGATCCGAACGGTGTTTACGTCTTCAGGGATATCGTTGCGCTCATCAAGCGTGACGGCAAGGGCTTTACCGCTTATGCCGCTGCGAAGCCGGGGGGCACCGATGCCTCGCCGAAGATTGCTTACAACGTGATCTACCAGCCGTGGGACTGGATGCTCACGACGGGGCTCTATATCGATGACATCGACGCGGCATTCCGCTCATCGCTGTACCAGAGCCTCGGGATTCTGGTCATACTGGCCGGCGCCCTCTCGGCTGTCGTGTTGCTGCTGAACCGCGGCATCCTCCGCTCACTGGGTGGCGAGCCCTCCTACGCCGCCGAAATTGCCAACCAGATTGCCAGTAACGATCTGACCGCCGTGGTGAAGACCGCGCAGGACGATCGCTCTAGCCTGCTCTTTTCGATGAAGCGCATGCAGGAGCAGCTCACGCGGACGATCGGCACAATCAAGATTTCAGCCGACACGATTGCAACCGCCACGCACCAGATCGCCGCGGGCAACCAGGACCTGTCGCAGCGCACCGAAGAGCAGGCCGCCTCGCTCCAGGAAACCGCAGCCAGCATGGAGCAGTTGACCTCCACGGTCACCCAGAACGCCGACAACGCCAGTCAGGCCAACCAGCTCGCGGCACAGGCTGCTGAGGTCGCTGAGCAGGGGGGCGCTGTGGTCTCACGTGTGGTCGAAACCATGGAAGGCATCAACGCCAGCTCGGACAGGATTGCCAACATTGTTGGCATCATCGAGGGCATTGCCTTCCAGACCAATATCCTGGCGCTGAATGCTGCCGTCGAAGCGGCGCGCGCGGGCGAGCAGGGGCGAGGTTTTGCCGTGGTGGCCTCGGAAGTGCGGTCGCTCGCGCAGCGCTCCTCGGCGGCATCCAAGGAGATCAAGGAACTGATCCACGATTCCGTGGAGCGGGTCCGGGCCGGAGCGAGTCATGTGGAGGAAGCCGGCACGAAGATGCGCGAGATCACCCACGAAATCAGACGGGTGACCGACATCATGGGTGAGATCACCGCCGCCTCGCAGGAACAGAGCAAGGGCATCGGTCAGGTCAACCAGGCAGTCACGCAGATGGACGAAGTCACGCAGCAGAACGCAGCGCTGGTCGAACAGGCGGCGGCCGCCGCCAGTTCGCTGGAGTCGCAGGCGGCCGATCTGAAAGCTTCCGTTTCGATGTTCAGGCTGAACGACTCGCGTGACACCGAGGTCAGCCGCCCTCTCGCGCAAACGCACACGGCGGCGACGCCGGCGCGCGCCAGGGCACCCGCTACGACAGCCTTGAAGCGGCCCGCAGCGCAGCCCGTTCGGATCGCGCAAACCGCTGGGACTGGAGAATGGGACAGCTTTTAGAGGGCGTCTGCGACACGGCTGGTGGCCGGCTCACGATCCGTGGCAAAGGCAACAACGAGCCTATCCTCCTCGCCTGACCGAAGCAGGACGCCGATCTCGCTCACGTCCTCGCGCGCCGCCATTGCAGGCGGCACGACGGGCTGCGGCGCACGACGTTCTGCACCCGCACCGACCCGTCGCGGATGCATCGGAAAGTCCGTTTCATGCACGGCATAGCGCCTGAGCAGATTCCAATATCCCCCCCGGATCACGAAGCCACCGTTCTTCGCCGCGTAAGCATCGCGCCGGCTCCAATACGCATGAGGCAGCTGATACCACGGCAGATGCGGCAGATCATGATGCACGAGGTGATAATTATTGTTCAGATACAGAAGCCGCATCAGCAGCCCTGCTTCGTTGATGACCGTCCGGTGCTTGGGGTCGCGAACCGCACGATGCTCGTACAGCGATCGAATCATCGCCAGCGAGAGTGCAGGCCATGTCACCGCCAGCAGGTAGTACCACCACGCTATGCCCGCAAAGAACTGCAGCCACGCCAGCAACACCGTGACGAGCGCCGCGTGGATGACCCACGTCGACGCATAACGGCGGTCGCCGCGCCGCCATTCATCGAACGCTCCCGCAAGCAATGTCACGACGCTGAGCGGCGGACCGACAATCAACCGGCCAATGAAACTCTTGCGCATACGCCATAAGGCACGTTGCCATGCCGCGGCATTCATCCATTGTTCGGGCAGCACGTAGTTGCTCTCCGGATCAACATTCGGCTCGGTGAGGCTCTCGTCGCGATGGTGCAGGATGTGAGTGTCCCGGTAGATCGCGTACGGATACCAGATCGCAAGCGGGATACTGCCGAGCAACTGGTTGACGAGCGCGGACCGCGTCGGATGACCGTGAAGCAGTTCATGCTGAAGCGACATGTGCCACGTGCACAATACGATGAGCAACGGCGTCGCGGCCATCATCGATAACCGCCCGGTATGCACAAACACCACGACGGCGAGCCACCCGCCGTGAATCAGCACGATCAACAGCCAGGTAGGCCACTCCGTACGCGCGGCGAAAGTTGCGCCCAGCGACGCGATTTCGCGTGCGTGCGCTTCGTCAAAGTACTCGGCCATTTCTTCTCAAACAGGTCCGTTGATCACGGACGCAATCTAGGCCGTGTCTATTAGCCGGGAATTAGGCCGGACCTGTTGAAGAGAAGATAATTCGCCGCTAATTATTGACGTGAAAAATCCAGCATGTCGTCGCGCGGCTGACTCAGGTCACCCAACACGTCGAAATGCAGTCACGCTTAAACGCGAGGCCGCCGATGGCATTGCCCCGTACATAGGATATTGGGTGTCAATATCGGGTTGGGTGTCCGCACAATCTCATTCCTTTCCCGCTAGTTTGGCGATACCTTCAAACTGATAAAGCTCGATCTTGCGATAAAGGGTGCTGCGCGAAACGCCCAAGGCGCGGGCGGCCTGCGCAAGGTTGCCGTGCGCATTGTGCACCGCGCGTGCAATGGCTAAACGCTCCGTTTCTTCGAGACTCGCCCCCTCGTCCCGCAGCGACGGTACGGCTCCAGACGTCGCGATTTCATCGAGCAACTCGGCAGACAGATCATCGAACGACACCGCCGTTTCACCGGACGTCAAAAGCATATTCTGCGCGAACCGGCAGAGCGGCGCCTTTGCGCGGAGCCGATACGGACTAGGGAATGTCTATGCCAAAGGAGAAACAAGGTGACACGCTTACGCCACCTCCTCGCCACTGCGACACACGACGGCCTCGTGTTGCAGTTGCGCCAGATGCCGCAGCAGCTTCGTCACCATCCCGACGACAATGAGCGCGAGGATCACGAAGAACACCGCAAGCGGCGTCAGGACTTGCACCGACACAAAGCCGGCGAGTCCCATCATCGCCGACGACACAAGCAGCAGCGCACACCCGAGGATCGCGCTCGTGAGGCCAGCGATATGTGGGAACAGCGAATTGCCCTTGGCCATCAGCGTAGGATACATCGCGCCGGCGCAGAACCCCATCACGAGTACGGGCGTGGCGAGCGTCCAGACGCGCAGACCGGCCGTCAGCGCAAGCACCAGCATCGCGATCGACGCTGCCGCCATCATGCGCGCACCGATACGCAGCCGCTGCTCTGCGCTCGGCAGGCGCGGGCTGTGCACGCGGTTCGACAGGCCGCCCAGGAAGTACATCATCCCGATGCCGAGCGCGAGATAGGCGAAGTAAGTCGGCGGCTTGTGCAATGTGTTCTGCACCATGAACGGTCCGACGATGTTGAACACCAGCAGGATGCTGTAGCACAGCCCTTGTGCGAGAAAGCAGCTCTGGAATACCGGGCTCGAGAGCACCTTGTCCGCGTTCGTCAACAGCGTGCGCGGCTCAAGGTGCACCGGCCGCGGCAAGGTCTCGCGATAGCGCCACACTAATGCCCACATCACAAGCGAATAGACCAGCAGGAAGACCAGGCAGGACTTCCAGCCAAACCACGTTTGCAGGTGGGCACCGATCACCGGCGCGACAATCGGCGCGAGCCCCCACGCGATCGCCATGTACGTGAACGCATGGATCAGCGTCTGTCCGGAGAACGAATCGGTGATGATCGCCTTCGCGAGCAGGTTGGTGGCCGCGATACCGAAGCCCTGCAGACAGCGGGCGAGGAGGAACATCTCCAGATTCGGCGCGGCGAGTGACAGCACGCAGCCGATCGTAAAGATGACGAGGCCGAAAGCCAGTACGGGCTTGCGACCGTATGCGTCGGCTACGGGCCCGAAGACGAGCTGGCCGAGCGCGTAAGCCGCCATGTAGCCGGACACGCTCGACTGGATCGCCTGAGGCGACGTCGCGAAGAAACGTGCCATTGCGGGTAGTGCGGGCACGTAAATGTCGATCGCGAGCTGCCCCGCTGAGGCGAACAGGCAGATCAGGAACAGCAGGAAGCGCGGCGAGTTCGGTGTGCGAACGGGCGTGACCGCGCGCTCGGGGATAGTGTGGTTCATGACAGCATCGAGGGAGCAGATTCCAGGGACGCGACATTATTCGATGCGAGTGACCGCAGCGTGTATAGCGCGCCATCGACACGTATTGTGCCTGTTATCGAATCGATGCCGTGGACGTCCTGATTGCCGCTGGGGTTAATGTTCAGACTTTATCCGCCTAATCCCCGTCGTGCGGCCGTTTGTGAAGAGCAACAAGACCGATGTGGCCGGTGCTCATTTGCAGACCAGTTGGGCGGCGAGCACCTAATGGCGCCGTATTTCCAGACGTGCCAACCAGATGCCGGGCAGCATGGGTAGCCAGAAGGTCAGCGCTCGCAACAGCAGCGTGGCGGCGAGCGCCGCCTCCACTGACACGCCAAGCAGACTCAACATGCCCACGGAGGTGGCTTCGAAGGTCCCCAGACCGACCGGAATGGGACCAATGGTGGCCACCATCGACGCGATGATAAAGCTCACGAACACGACCCAAAGCGGTGGCACTTCACCGATCGCATTGAACGCGAGCCAGAGCGTCAAGGCATCAAATACGAAGATTGCAAATTGCAGTCCTACTGTCTGCAACAGCAGGCGTGGGCTGCGCAGCAGGCGAGTCGGCGCGTCGGTCAACTCCTGCAGCAGTGCAGTGACGCCCAGGCACTTGCTGAGCCATGCGATCGGCGCACGTCTGCCCCATTGTTTGAGTCCTAGCACGGCAGCCGGCACTGCCACCGTAACGACCACGAAGATCGCCACACCCGCGATCAGCGCCACGTTCAATCGATGCTGGAACCACAGCACGCCGGTGCTTGCGAGTACCACGAACAGATAGGCAATGTCGTACGACACCATGCCCGCAAGCATGGCGGCCATCGCAATCCCGGCGGGAACGTGTCGGCCGGTCAGCCCGCGCACCACGAGCATCGTGCCGCTGATGCCGCCGCTTGGCAGCACCTGATCGGTAAAGACCTTGGCGATGCCGAGGGGAATCAGGGTCCGCAGAGCCAGTGGATGGCCGGCCTGGCGCAAAGCCACGCGCCATACGAACGCCGCGCTGACATAGGTGCCGGACTGAACCGCAAGCGCGACTAGCATCCAGCCGGGACGCGCAGAGCGTATCAGTTCGGCCATCTTTTGCAGTGAACCGAGGTGCAGTACCACCAGAATGACGGCGAGAAAACCCATCAGTCCGACGATCCAGAACACGAGCAGGCGCAGCCGTGATGTTTTACCGAACAACCCGGGCGCAATGTGTACGAGGCCGGTCTCCGCAACAGGTATTGGCTGTCGCTGCACAAGCGAAACGGGGGCGGAGCGGAGGTGCGGAGTGCTCATGGGACACGATGCGATTGGAGGCACAGCAAGAGTTCGAGAGCGGGCCGATGGCATCGCTTCGCCTTACCGCCCGGTCGCTTTAGAGCATCTTGCTGTCGAACTGGCGCGGTGTCGGTACGGTGGCGGACGCGGTCCGCCACCGTACCGACTTTTCACAAATGGCACGGCAGAGTGAATATCAGTGAGTAGCAACCGGAGTGACCGACAATGAAAGCGCTCGTCTATGTTGGCCCAGGCAAGAAAGCGGTTGAAGAACGACCCAAGCCGGTGATCGATGCCGCCACCGACGCCATCGTCCAGATCAACAAGACGACGATCTGCGGCACGGACCTGCACATTCTCAAGGGCGACGTCGCAACCTGCCAGCCTGGGCGCGTTCTCGGCCATGAAGGCACGGGCGTCATCGACGAGGTAGGCCCAGGCGTGACCACGTTCAAGGCGGGAGAGCGCGTCCTGATCTCTTGCATCAGCGCGTGTGGGAAGTGCGAATATTGCCGCAAGCAGATGTATTCCCATTGCGTGAGCGGCGGATGGATTCTCGGCAACAAGATCGACGGCACGCAGGCCGAATTCGTCAGGATCCCGCATGCGGACACCAGTCTTTACCGCATTCCCGACGGTGCCGACGAAGAGGCGCTCGTGATGCTGAGCGATATCCTGCCGACGGGTTTCGAATGCGGTGTGCTTAACGGCAAGGTGGAACCGGGCAGTACGGTGGCTATCGTCGGTAGCGGACCGGTTGGACTTGCGGCGTTGCTCACGGCCCGCTTCTATTCGCCCGCCGAAATCATCATGGTCGATCTGGACGACAACCGGCTGGAGACCGCAAAGCGCTTCGGTGCGACCGCGGTGATCAATAGCGCGGACGGCAACGCAGTAACGGCGATCCTGAAACTGACCTCGGGACGTGGCGTCGATACCGCCATCGAAGCGGTCGGCATACCCGCCACCTTCGAACTGTGCGAGGCGATCATCGCGCCGGGCGGGACGATTGCGAACGTCGGCGTGCATGGCGTGAAGGTCGATCTTCACCTGGAAAACCTGTGGGACCGGA
>Ga0302220_10000566_pt1 | contig 31007 bp, 27 predicted proteins | sample II_Palsa_E1_3_FD_194572 | JGI IMG/M metagenome (GOLD analysis project Ga0302220, IMG submission 194572) | Peat permafrost microbial communities from Stordalen Mire near Abisko, Sweden - II_Palsa_E1_3 | ecosystem: Environmental > Terrestrial > Soil > Palsa > Peat permafrost | place: Sweden...
TCCGGTCGGCATTGTCGGTTAACCCACGTGAGCTCCTTTAACGAGGCAACAGTAGCCTTCATCACAGCACTTGCCAAGGATCCAACACTAGATCATATAGATCGTCTAGGGGGCGAAGTCCGGTTTCAAAATTGCTTAGACGATATAGCAACGACGGTCACTCAGAACACGGCGCGGCACGAGTTTTTGGAGCCTGCACCGAGAGGTTCGACCTGGTCAGTCGGGCAGTCGTCATAATCCGAATTCAAACACGTAGAACGGTCAGAAAGACCGACAGCAACGTAGGAGGGTTAAATGGGCGTGTTGGGTAAAGGCGGATTACTCGCCTCGGCGTCAACGGTAATGTGGTGTCCTTTCGGGGGCGCTGCAATCGCTCAAGCTGGGCCGACGCTGCCCGTCGCAGCGCAATTGCCAAAATCCATATCGCCAGTGTCGCCTTCTAGCGCGACGCTGCCGTCAGCCGCACCGTCACCTGCGGTACCCGGGATTGCTGAAATTGTCGTCACAGCGCAGCGGCGAGAAGAAAGCCTGAAGAATGTTCCAATCTCGGTTCAGGCGATCACTGGTGACCAACTTTCACGTAGTGGCACATTCGACACGAAAAACCTTGGTGAAAGTATCCCTACTCTGAACTACGCGGAAGGGTCCTCTGCAGGTGCTAGCGGCTTCGCTCTTCGCGGCGTGCAGTCGATTGCGCAGCTTAGTGGCATTCAGCCTAGCACCGCGCTCGTCCTCGACGGTGTTCCGGTGCTACGCCAAAACGAGTTCATCCAAGATCTTGCAGACATTGATCGGATTGAGGTTCTGAACGGGCCTCAGGGTACGCTCTTCGGGAAGAACTCGACGGCTGGTGTCGTCAACATCGTAACCAAGAATCCGTCGAACAAGTTTGAGGGAAGTCTTGAGGCGGGAGCAACGACCGACGCCGAATATCTGATTAGGGGAATAGTGAATGTCCCATTGTCGGATAGTGTCGAGTTCCGCGGCGCTGCATTCTACCGAAATCAAAACCCTACCGTAAAAAACGTATTCGCCGGTGTGCCAGATATTGATGGCACCAGGACTTATGGGTTCGAAGGAAAGCTGAAGTTTAAGCTGGGCGAGCGCACGTCGCTTCTTCTGTCCGGCTCCTACGGAAAGATCACCAGCTCCTACGCTCAATATATTCCGATTTTGCCTAGCTCTCTCCCGGGCTTCGCTCAGGTCCTTGGGCTCCCCCTTGGAAGAGTAACACCGCGCGTGAACAATGACTCGCCGACGATCGACCGGGTCCGACACTGGAATGTAAACGCTGAGATCAATACCGAAATCAATGATGATATATCGCTCGTTTCGATTTCCAGCTACCGGAACGTCTCCGAGGACGTTATTGGGGACTTCGATGGGCTGCCCACCGGAGGGAATATTGGATCTGGACTGGCGCCAAATCCGCTGAACTACCAATATCTCTCATACAACCCCGGCTTTCCACGTGCGCCGGATTCGGAACGCTATTACTCTGAAGAAATAAGACTAAACTACAATAAAGGGCCGATTAAGGCAATACTTGGGGGCTTCTATCAACATGCCCGAAACACATTCACGCAATATGTGCCACAGGTCCTTGGCGGAAGCCTCGTAGGCGCGTCAGCATCCCAGTTCTTTTTGAGCGCCTCGCCAACGGACACCTTAGTTCACGACGAGACTGCCTCGGTATTTGGCGACGTAACATTAAGCCTATCCGACCATATCAAGATCTTCGGGGGTGCTCGGTATACGCATGAAACGATAGATATTGACTACGCTCGGCGGGACTATCTTACCCCTGTGGGCGTAGGTTTTGATCCTGTGACCGGTGTGATTTCGGCAGCCCCGATCGGAGGGCTGGCGTTCTATCGCAAAAAGGCGTTCAATAACGTCTCCGGACGGGCAGGCATTCAGTGGCAACCCACGCACGCATTGAACTTTTATGCCTCCTATGCACACGGCTACAAAGGACCGGGAACAGCGCAGTCCTCTAACCTCTCCTCCGCCGACGAGGCGATCGTTAATCCGGAAATCGCAGACTCATACGAAGTCGGCGCTAAGCTAAGACTTTTCGGCAATCGCCTAGCTATCGATACCGCAGCTTTCTACGAGACTATAGCCAACATTCAGGAAAGCGTGGTCCCGCCAGGGACAGCACTTGTTAATCAGCTGATCAACGCAGGAACGCTAAAAACAAGGGGCATCGAATCCACCTTTACGTTCGTGCCGATCAAGCAAATTACCATCGATGGCGGCGTCGTCTACGACCTCGCGGACTATCATGACTTCCGATATGCCTGTAATTCCGTTCAGACGCCAGGGGTCGGACGCTGTGCAGCGGACGGGACGCAGAACATTAATGGTGAGCAGGCCGTCGGCGCTCCGAAATGGAAAGTTACAGGCAATGTGACCTACGCGAATGAGTTTAAGTTCATTCCATATAATTACTATTTTAAGCTTGGCTATGTTTGGGTAAGCTCGATCCAGTATAATATTGGTGACGATCCACTATCGCGCGAGCCGGCGCACGGGCTTCTTAATGCAAGCCTAGGTCTGAAGAGCGATAACGGACGTTGGGAACTGCAATTATATGCAAGGAACTTGACGAACAAGCTATATTATAGCAGTCTATTCACCGCCCCCGTTCTGTCGAGGAGCTTTGGTTGGCTTCCTCGCGATTGGCACCGCTATGTTGGTTTAAATCTCAAATATAGGTTCTAGTGCAGGCTAACCGGGCGGGGGAGAGCTGGTGGTCGGTGCGGATGCTGAGTCGGGCGGCGTCGCGCAGCGGTAATCACGCCCACTCCGCTGTCTGGCGCCTGAACTAGCAGCATAGGTCCATGCCGAAAGACATGAGAGACACTTGTCAAATGGCCGGGATCCGGAGCTATCGTTAAAGTGCATTTTCTGATTTGGATGACGGCGCTTAGCGCTATCGGCGGATGAACGCGTCCGGGCAAGTGCTGCCATATGTAACCAGTTGCAGACCGGCTGACCAAGGACGGCCGTCCATTGCCGTCACCCTAGACACGGATGCCGAGGCGCCATTCAATCTCAGCTGGCAGCCAGGTAGGTCTTATTGAGCTATTGGGCCGGGCCTCCTTGACTATTCCGTCTGAACCGCGGGAGAGCGCAATTCCTGCGAGCCCGGTAGGTCCTCGACCTTCTACCGTCGGACTGTCTGGCCGTCCATCACGCATTTGTGCGACCGGATCCGATCGGTAAAATCCCGGGAGTCGAAGGCCTCGTCAAAACTTGCCGAGGTTCCTGCCCGTCCTAAAAGCATCGCTTTTAACGTACGCAAACTTGCTGGCGAGCTCATTCTTATACCATCAATGAGGGCGGCGCCCACGTCATCACTATCGTCAAGCTCCTCGACCAAGCCTATGCGATGTGCTTCGCTAGCAGGTAATGTCGAACCGCCAAACAACAGCCTGGCCGCTTGGCCGGCGCCGATCAGTGAGACCAGTCTGTCGACGTCTCCCTGGGGATAAGCTATCCCGAACCGCGCAGGAGTGATACTAAAGGTTGCGTTTGGGTGCGCCACCCGAATATCACACGCACCGGCCAGCGACATACCTGTTCCAAAGCAGCCGCCACGTATGATCGCAATGGTCGGCTTGTTCACTGCACGCAATTTCGTAAACGCGCTCTCCATCGCGCCGCGAAACGAGCGGCGCAGCTGAGGGTTCTCTTCGAGCCGGACCAACTCGCTGAGATCCGAACCTGCGCAAAAACTTTTTGCATCGGCACTAACGATTACTACCGCTTGCGCGTCACTGCGATTGGCCTCCGCGATGCGCTGCTCAAGGCATAGCCATTGTTTCATAGGAACGGCGTTGCGTTTGCTGCCGCGGTCAATCGTTATGCGGGCAATCAGTCCATCGTAATCTAATGTGAACATCGGGCTGCTCCAAGCAATTAAAGCTATTAAAATGTCTACGCCGTTCGATCTGACGCCATCCGGGTGGATTCTTTCCCGTCGTCAAAAAGGGCACTCATCCTGAGCGTTCGAAGGAAGTCGGGGGCACGCGCGGTCTGATGAACACCGGCTTCTGGATCAACCGATAAGCCCGAATGGCAGCACATCGGCCCGCGGCGGCGGCCGGTACGGTACGCTGATAGCGCTAGCGGTGCGGTAACGGCTTGGGAGTGGTGGATCGCAATATCCTCTCTTCCGTTACAAAATGATCCGCACTGGAGACGAATTCCGTAACATCGTCCAGAATCTCCTTGCGATGACTTTCGTGTTCATATTGTCGGGTCAGGTAGTCCTCGGTGCTCCGATAATGCGTAACTGCAACGCCGTCCGTGTCTTGTGCCAGCCCCCCCCACCTCTCGCGAACGAAGTTTTGTGTGTAGCGCCACATGCCAATGTGGATCCGCCATGCCAGTAGGGCATGTTGTCGCCACCGGTCAGCAAACACGCTTGGGTCAACATCGTGGCGTCTGCGCGCGAGCACCATCAATTTCGGGCCTCGAGTGCGTTCTCCATCAGGCCAATAACGCTGATAAGGGATTTGGACGATCTCATACACTAGAAAGGCGCACGGGATCTCAAGGCCGGTCGGTTCGAGCGCGTCTTTGACGGCCCTGTAAAGATCGCACGGGTCGGTACTTTCATGCGGCCGCATCTCAAGGATGTAGTCAACTGGCAGCGCCGGCGCGCCGACCTCAAGCACATGCGTTGGCGAACTAAGTGGCGACGGTGGCACACCCGGAAGACCATCTAGGACCTTGTTGAGGACGATTTCAGCCGCATGCGGTTTCGACGACAACAGTATGGCCGCTAAATCGGCTTCTTCGAGGCCCGAACGCGCAATTGCCAAAAAGAGGATAAGCTTTTCCATCGTCATCAAAGCTCCCAAGGCAGTGGTTGATTGGTGGAATTGAGGCCACCACTATGCATGATTAATGAAGTGTAGCCGGCTTCGCCTGTTGCTGCAGCTTAGTGGGCGATATCGATGGGCAGTTGTGACCTCCTTGGCCTAGACGGACGTTGGCATCAGATCATCGATTGGCACACGCCTAAGCGCCCGTTTCTCCTCGCTGTTGAAATCGCGACGCGCGTGCTGGAGTTGGCGATTGTCCCATACTAGAAAGTCTCCAACTTCCCATTTGTGAACATAACGATGCGCCTCGTCCTCGATGTAGCCGAAGAGCGTCTGCAGCAAGGACTCACCCTCATCGTAATCCAACCCGATGATGCTTTCCGTAAGCAGTCGGCTGGCAAAGAGCAGCATCTCACCTGACTCTGGGTGCGCCAAGACAAGCGGGTGGGTTGCTACGGCACAATTGTCGCCTGGCCGGTATCGCGGCCGTTCCTTTCCGGAGAATGCGGTATAGCTTACCATGTGCCGGGCATGGAGGTTGGCAATCCTGGCCTTGACGGGTTCTGGTAGGCGGCGGTACGCTTCGCCGACATCGACAAACATTGTTTCGCCGCCCCGGGCGACTGCGGCCAAAGAATACAATGAGATTGCTTTAAGCGGACGTTTAAAAAAGGTGTGATCTGAGTGGAACAGCAGTTCACCATCGCGGAGGTTCGCGTCAGGATGCTGATTTCCGACAAATGAGAATTTACGAACGTTTGCTTCCGGCGCGCCGGCAGCCCGGGCGGCCGCACTTGTAAATTCATGGCTTCCGATGGCGACCGGTCCGATCGTCTCAGTGAGCGCTACGCCCTCATCCTCGGATAGCCCGGCGTCCCGCACCAGAACCAAATGGTGTTCGGCAAACAGGGCGCGAAACAAGTCCGCCTTGTGGGCGCTAAGCTGGCGAAAGTTGACGCCTCGAACCTCGATACCGAAACCAGGGGAAAGCTTGACCAGGGAATGTTGCATTTGACTCTCCTGTGTTTGCCTGAATGAGCTCCCTGAGCATCAGCCCGTCTGATGGAATTTGAGCTCTCCGAGCGAGCAGCGGTGCAGCCTTTGGCGATCGGCCCCCAACCGACTGCAGGGCGCGTACCCAATTCTTTAGAATCGGCGAACCATGCCGCGATGCGTCCATTGCCTAGGCCTCTCCGCCGCCGGGTTAATCTCGCACCCGATCCAAGTAGCGATTGTCCCCCCTTTTGCGCGAGAGTCAAGACGATCTAGACGATCCATCACGGTAGGTTGCATGCTCCGCCAGCTGGCTCGGCGAGGTTTAAGAAAGAGGCCGCCAGAGCGAGATATCGGGTCGACCGCCCCGCGGAGCCTGCAGATGCAAACTTACTGCACGGTCTCATCCATCTAAAGATGGTACCGGGCGAGACGCGGCAGGGCACTGCTTGGCGCAGCACGCTTACGTCAAGTCGGTGCCACATGGTCCGGCCGTCTGGGACAGCGGTCCGCGCCAGGGACGGCCACCTCAGGACGACTTAAGCGATCAAGAGCGTAACCAGACGATGTCGTGATAAAATAGCAGGTGGCCCAAAGCAGCACGCGGTGGTTTCCCTTGGGGGGGGACCTTAAAGGGCCCGGTATAGGATCCAAAGCACCCCCGAGAGGCGCCGCACCAACATTTATTATTCCGATAAGGACGATTCCCGGAAGAAAGGCGTTGCGCGAAGCCTTAGGTTGGGTAAATGAACCGGACCCTCCGGAGTAACCCGTGTATGCCGTCACCGCCTTTACCTCAGCAGCCGTGTTCCGATCATGATGCGCAGCGTAACGCGCTTTCGGTGATACGGCCCGACATTGGAGAGCCCACATTGTCGTCGGTGCTTGCCAAAGACGTCGACTCGGCCCGCCGCTATGCGGCCGCTTGGAAAGCCGACTCGACCAGAAGAGCCTATGAATCTGATTGGGCGATCTTTCTCGCCTGGTGCGATGGTCGTTCGATCGAGCCTATACCCGCGGCGCCGGCTGCGGTTGCTTTGTTCCTAGCTAGCGAGGCAGATGCCGGCATCAGGCCATCGACGATCGGGCGAAGGTTGGCTGCAATTGGCTATATTCATCGAACAAAGGGCTACGACCCTCCCCAGAACGTCGCAGGCAGCCAAGCAATTCGGGACGTGCTCGCCGGAATCCGGCGAACTCACGGGGTGCGAAAAATGCGCAAACGCGCCGTCGGGGCCGACATGCTTCGTAAAATGCTGGCCTCAATAGAGGGCAACGAACCACGCGCTGTGCGTGATCGGGCGCTATTAGCGGTTGGCATGGCTGGTGCCTTCAGGCGTTCCGAACTGGTAGCGATCCAGCTGAATGAGATCTTCATGGTGCCGGAGGGAATCCGCATACTCATAGCAAAGTCAAAGACGGACCAGGAGGGTGTTGGCGCCGAAATCGCGATTCCTGAAGGAAGCCGGATCAAACCGAAAGCGCTTCTCATCGATTGGGTCAGGCTTGCGAAATTCCAAGATGGGCCTGTTTTTCGCAAACTCACACCACAGGGGCGTATAACTGCGAAACCCATGAGCGACCGCAGTGTTGCGATAGTGGTTAAGATCCGGGCGCAGGCCGCGGGCTTCGACCCGGAGGAAGTGTCCGGCCATTCGTTGCGCGCCGGCTTTCTAACCGAAGCGGCCCAAAATGGGGCTAGCATCTTCAAAATGCGCGATCAGAGCCGGCATAAATCGCTCGAGGTGCTATCAGACTACGTGCGTAGTAACGACATCTTTGATAAGCACGCAGGTTCCGAGTTTTTGTAATGGGTAGGAAACACTCTATTGTATCGGTGCTGTGATAACCACTATTTCAAAGGGGCCGAATTTGGGGTAATAAAACCCTCGAAATCCCTTATAGATTTGCAATCCACCGCGCCTTTCGAACGAAGCCCGGGGATCAGCTACCGAGGAATGTCTCGACATCGTTTAAAAACTGGTGACGCGCCTCGATCCAAGGGAAGTGTCCGTCACGATCGTACACTAGCAAACGGGAGTTACTGACACGTCGATGGACCTCTTCGGCAACCTCTACAGGGCATTCCGCGTCTTCACGCCCTACGATGATCAACGTCGGTACCTTGATAGTCTCTAAACGTGTCATCGCCTGCGCACTCGTCTTACGATCTGCGGCGCTGGAGGCGAGCAGGGTCCAGACCGGCAGCTTAGGCGGTATGCCCGAGACGAACGCGGAAGCATATTTTTTCGGATCGTAGAGATACCAGCCGATAGTGTCCCGGAGCGACCGGCTAAACGCCCCATCCGAGTGAGGATCTGGATCTGCTAGATGGCTTACTGCAAGGGAATGGCTAGGATCATTACGCCACATATTTTTGAACGCGGAGCGCCGCCCGGCGACACTGAAGCCCGGCAGCCCGGTATCTACAAGAATAAGCTTGCTCACATGAACCCCGTAGCGCTTCGCGTAGCTCAGCAATATCGTGCCACCCGCGGAATGGCCGAGCAGGTCGAGACTTGGTAGCTGCCAATGCCTACGCAACCGCTCGAGGTCGTCAGCTGACACCACTGTGCCCATGTGTGCCGGGTCGCGGGGCCTTCCCGACGCGCCACTTCCTCGAGCATCGACATAAACTACCGTGTGCTGGGCCTCGAGCGGCGCCAGTCCGGCCTGGAGATAGCTGGATCCGATTCCCCAGTCAGGAGACATAACGACAAGCAGGGGGCCACTCCCTCGCACGTGATAACCAAGGTTGACGTCGTCAATTCTCAGGCGATGATCACCCCTGCTCAAAGCCCGCGAATGTGGGATTTGCGACGCGGCGTCCGCGGGTACGACGCCGGAGATAGAGGTCAGGAAACCGATGGCGGTGAGGACTAACCTTAACAAAATACTCGCATCTCCTTGCTAGCAGGCTGCCGTACCGGGCTCGGCTTGACAACTCGGATGCCGGCGCCGAATCCGAACGCGGGAAGACTTACGAGATGCACGGCCAGCATGAATCTCGTGCATGATGCCGAAGCACCTCGCCCCGCGGCCAGATTCTGAGCATCGGTCCGGCTATGGGGGTGATGAAACATAGCGCCGGTAGCCACATGATCATCACTGCGCTTCCGGCTCGGTCCAAATGTCATGCCAAAACCCAAACGCGATCCGAGTTTTCTGAAAAGGTGCTTCGACGCCGAACCGAAGGTTCGCGGATCAGTAAGCAGTCGGTAGACGCTTGCTTGCGCTCAGTCAAAATGTGGCAAACTCCATCAGTCTTCCGTTTACCCATAGCACTCCGTCACGTTGACTGCATAAGAATAGTGTTCAGGTAAAGGGGAGTCGCGTTACAAATGCAGTACGTCAGCGGAACGTGTCAACGAAACTGAGACATCCGGATCTGCGGTTTAGGCTTACATGATGCCCTCCCGAGTTGGCGGATTTATCCAGACCGCTATTGGTTTGGCAGGAGGGCGCGGCACGTGGCGGACGAAGCGCTCGGGCGTCGCGCGGAAGGCCTGGTTGAGAGTAGCCTGGCGCGCAGCATAGACTTCATCGGCCTGCCCATAATGAACCTGGTTTGGCGTCATAAGGCCGATACCGAGATGACGATGGTCAATGTTGTACCAGTCGAAGAAGTGGCGACAGAAAGCCTTGGCGTCGGCGATGCAGCCAAACCGCTTCGGAAACTGCGGTTGATATTTCATCGTCTTGAAGTGGCTTTCCGAGAAGGGATTGTCGTTCGAGGTGTAGGGCCGGCTGTGGAATCTGGTGACGCCCAGATCGGCAAGCATCAGGGCGGTAGCCTTGGCCGTCATGGAGGGCCCACGATCTGCATGGAGGGTGAGTTGCCCGGCGCCGACCCCCTGTTTGGCGACGCAGTCCTCGAACAACGGCTTGAACAGCGCGGCGCTTTCTGTGTCGGCGATATGCCAGCCAACCACGCGGCGACTGAATATGTCGATGACTACATAGAGAGAGAAATAGGTCCATTTTGCCGGACCCGTCAGTTTGGTGATATCCCACGACCAGACCTGGTTGGGCCCCTCCGCAAGGAGCTCGGGCTTTTCATAGGCTGGATGCTGCAATTGCCGCCTGCGCTCTCGCACTTCGTCGTGCTCGTGGAGGATGCGATACATGCTCTACCGAGCAGACCAACGGCGGCCGTCTGACGGATGGACGGCCTGTTGCTCCTTCAGCGGCCAAAGAGCCGCAAATCTGAACCTTCCTTGGCGGCCGCACCCTAGGAACACCCGTTGATCTTGCCTCGCCGCATTCGCTTGGACCGGACGGTGCAGGCCCCTCCCCGATCCTCAACGTGATTGCGCCTCTCACACGCGACATGAGACGCACGGAAAGAGGCTGTGTCATTTCTGATAGATCGATCGCGCCGTCGGACGCCGCACCCGCCGAACGCATATCCTAGAAAGTTAAACGCACGCCGATCATGGGATCGACGCTTGATGCGTGCGCAAAGCCACTTCTTAGCCCACGGGCCACGCTGGATCGCATTGCCCCTGAATACAAGTCGACACGATTAGCCGCCTTATAATCGAGCAGAGCCGAGACGGCATCCAGATGCCCACTACATTGCGGTGACGATGAGCTTGAACATTCATGGACGCCGTAGCTGTTCTGCGCAGATCTATAGTATGCGCCCGTCACAACCAGCCGACTGGCCAGCGTATACCGGGCTCCAATCCAAGCGTAACTAAGACGACGGGTTTTCGGGTAGGCGGCGTTGTTCACGAAGCTCAAGAGATAGCCTCCTAGCGTCCTGGCGCCGGGCTCGATCGGTCGGTTAGGATTCCGATATAGGATCAGCTCATATCCCGCAAAGATAACGGCGCGTGACAGAGCATATTTCCCAAATGCGCCGACGGCATCATTGTCAGAGATGGATGCCGCTAAAGAGCGGCTAGGCGCAACCTCAAATTGCGCTGCGCTGAGCGGGCTAGCGGATATGGAGTCATTGATGTGGCTATAGACGACATCTACCGAGCCACCGGGAAAGTCGCGCCCTACATCAACGCCATAGGCGCGCGTTGCAGGGGAATTCGCGTTGCCAAATTGGTACATGGCGACCAGTCGGCCGTTGCCATGTCGAAGCGCGTATTTTACCGAACGATCAAGCCGCGCGTCTTCTGTAGAGGCGCCAGCCTGAGCTGCCCCTTGGTAACCGATCAGAGAAAATGCGTGGCTGACCACCATCGGATCATAGGTCAGAATGTCATCCAGGATCAGCGAAAGCTGTCGACCGACGGTTATCGTTCCGAAGCGACGCGACGAGAGACCAGCATAAGCCATCCCCGCAAATGCCTGCCCTGCCTTACTCGAATCGCCGTTGGCGGACTGTCGGCCGAGCGACCGTCCATTGTTGTCGACAACAGCCTTAAGACCGTCCACAAGCTTCCCCGAAGTCGGCACAAATTGCGCCTCCACTTGAAACACTACAGCCAAATCACCGCTAACGTCCTCGTGTCCGCGCAGTCCGATCTTAGACTGCGTGAGCGCATTGGGTGCTAGCGAGACGCGTGACCGCCCACTGTTCTTCGATACGACATATTCGAGTCCGGTTGGATAATCTCCGTTCAGCGCGACACCGTGGCTCTGATAGGCGATCGCTGTATCGATGACTCCGTAAATGGTGATACCGTGAAACGTCAAAGGGGGCGTAGCGAGGGACTTTGCTGGTCCCCGCGCCGCCTCCGATGTCGCGTTGGCTGAGAAGGATGGCACGGCGATCGGCGGCGGATCCTGACGTGGGGGCGTAAATGTTGTAACAGGGACTGCCGCAAGTTGCTGACCGAACATTAGTGGATCATAGCGGCGTCGAAGAGCGTAAGCGGCGTCGACGCCCAGCTGCCGGTCCTGAACGATGCCCGAGATTAATGGTTCGGTGCTGTCCTGGTCCATAGCGGGCAGCAGGGGTAGCGCACCGGCAGGGGAACTGAAGACATAGGCAGCCATTGCCGCCGCTAGCGGAAGTTTTGTCATAGTCTCTCTCCCGCGGCCGCTCTCAATCGCCGGCTCGCCTTTCTATCTGAAGATTAGTGAGCGATCTGCTCAAGCCCAAGATTGCGGGTCCTCGGACCGAAACCGCCTATCGAGAGGACGACCATCGCCATGGCAATGGCGATGAAAATGAAAACGGCCGTAACACCTTGTGCCTTCAGCAAATAATCGATCAGCAACCCCGCGAGGGCCGCCGACACTCGGCTCCAAGAATAGACGAAGCCTACCGCTCTTGATCGAATACGGGTGGGAAATAGCTCCGCTTGATAGTTGTGGAACGCAAACGACATCCAATTGTTGGAGAGCGTCACGCCGATGCCGAGAACTAGGAGCAATAACAATCCGGTGGCATGGGCGAACCAAAGTCCGAAAGCGGCGACACACATCGCTGCCGCGCATATTTGCCACTTACGCTCTATGCGGTCGGCGACGGCCATGCCGATCAGCGGCCCGACCGGGTTAGCTACGGCGATGATGAAGGAATATTGGAGACTTTTTGTAACCAGAATCCCCTTGGCCACCAACAAAGTCGGCACCCAAGCTGCAAAACCATAAAACCCAATGGTCTGAAAGAAGTGGAATATCGAAAGCATGCTCGTTCGCCTGCGATACGCGGGCGAGAAGATCTCGGAAAACCTGCTCTCGCCCGGATCTTCGTCGGGAATTAGCAAGGGGGAGGGTAAAGGACGCTTTGTTTCGCGCACGACCAAGCATTCCATTCGCGCGACGATCGCGAGCGCCTCTTGGTGCCGTCCTTTTCGTACCAACCATCGCGGAGATTCTGGAATATTGCGCTGAAAGGTCCAGGCAGCAAGGGCACCTGTCGATCCAATGATGATCACCAAGCGCCATCCCTCGAGCCCGAATAGTGTATAGGGTTCGAGAAGCCACGCCAGCAACGCAACGACGGGGACGGCGCAATATGTGACGACCGAACTGAAGGCAAAGGCACGCCCTCTGTCGCGCGCCGGAATGAGCTCAGCAATGAATGTGTCGATTGTCACCAATTGCACGCCGAGTCCGATCCCGCTGATGAAGCGGCACACATCAAGCGCGAACCCACTGGTCTGAAAGGCCAGCAGAAAATTCACTGCGCTGTACCAGAGCAGGGAAAATATGAACACCTTCCGTCGCCCGAAGCGGTCGGCGGCGGGAGCAAGGAGCATGGCCCCTATGAACAAGCCAGCGAATGTTGAAAAGACAAAACTGCCGATACCCTGAAGGCCCCAATCTGCGAGGAAGGCGAGTGGCCCGAGGGAGGCGCGATCGAAGAGGCCCGAATGAACCATTCCGGGCGCCACATAGCCGGTGAAAAACAGATCGTAATACTCAAATGCGCCCCCTAGCGAAAGCAGGAGGACGTTGAGCCATGTCCGACGCGAACCTGGCAGGCGATCCAGTCTCGCGCCTACCCCGGCCCGCGGATCCACGGCGGCAAGGTGTCGCCTGCCAATTTGAGCGTCCATACACTCTCCAGTACACATATTTTAGTTTTTGTCGTGCTCAGGGTCGAGGCAGGCGGGTCAGGCCGCAAGTTCCCACTGACGACGGCGCCCATCGTCGTTTAAGATGGCATGGGCTCAACCATGGCGTCCGCACGGCGCAAGCAGAGGATTTAAGATGGATCGCCTGGACTTTGTTTCGCTCCACTTGTTTGCAAGTGTCGCGGAAAACGGCAATATCGCCCAGGCCGCACGCGTGAATAACATTGCCGCGTCCGCCATCAGTAAGCGCATCTCGGATCTCGAGGAACGGCTTGGCGTGCCGTTGATCCGTCGGCTTCGCGATGGCGTCGAGGCGACCGATGCCGGGGAGGCGCTCTGGCGCCATGTTCGAGGCGTTAGTGACGCCTTATCGTTGCTGCAGGCCGAGCTGAGCGAGTTTGCCACTGGAGCCCGGGGCCGAATACGGCTGTGGGCTAACACATCGGCGCTGACTCAGTTTCTTCCAGAAGATCTGAAGACCTATCTCGATACGCGTCCCGATGTCGGCATCGATCTTCGAGAGGAAGTCAGCGTGGCCATCGTCGAGGCCGTGCGTGACGGGGTCGCAGATATCGGAATCTTTTCTGGACATCTGGAGGTCTGCGACCTGACGACCCGCGTGTATCGACGCGATACGATGATGGTGATCGTCCCGGTCGGGCACCCCCTCGCCGGGCGGGAACGCGTCACGCTGTCCGAGACGGCGCCATTCGATCATGTCGGGCTACAGGCGGGCAGCTCACTTCAGGAGCGAATCCTGACCGCGGCACGCTTGCAGAAAGCCGAGATCCGTATGCGCGTCCAGGTGCTTAGCTTTGACGGGGTCCGGAGGATGGTCGAAGCTGGACTTGGCGTCGCCATTCTCCCGCAAGGCACGGTCCTTCCCTATCTCGATAGCGGGATCGCGGCGATCCCGCTCGACGAGCCTTGGGCCGCTCGCACGCTCTATGTCGCCTTTCGCGATTATCGGTCGCTGCCCGTCATCGCTCGCGAGCTGCTCGATCTCCTGGCTCCCGTTGAACCCGTTCATCCGCAGGAAAAGGATCGAGCCGCAGCACCATCGTGATTCGCGAGGCACCCCTTCTCGAATAGATGGTGGTGGCGCGCGCTGTGTCCCGTCATTCCGACCGCCAAAGACAAGCGGAGAGGATTGAGCCTGTGACCATCGCGTTTATCGGCCTGGGCAGAATGGGCAGGCCAATGGCGCTCAATCTGGTTCGGGGTGGCGGCCAGTTTGTCGTCAGCGACAGGAACGAAGCCAACTTTTCCGGCTTTGACGGAGCGCCCGCGCGCTTCACGAGGGACACCGTCGAAATTGCCGCGGCTGAAATCATTTTTCTTAGCCTTCCCGACACCGCGGCCGTCGAGGATTTTTTGTTTGGCCCGACAAATTTAGCGGCCACACTACGATCAGAGACGGTCGTCGTCGACACCAGCACGATTTCCTACGGCGCGACGCTCTCGATTTCCGCACGTTTGGCGGAACGGGGTGTTACCCTGATCGATGCTCCGGTCTCTGGAATGCAGGCGCGTGCAGAATCTGGAACACTTACCTTCATGTCCGGTGGTAATCCGCAGGCCTTTGCCCGCGTGCGGCCGTTCATAGCGCGAATGGGCGATGATATCCTCTATATGGGGGAGACGGGGACGGGCCAGCTCGCAAAGCTGGTCAATCAACTCCTCTTCGACATCAACGCGGCCGCACTCGGCGAAATTCTGCCGATGGCGGCGCATCTGGGTCTGGACCCGACGAAGGTGGCCAAAGTTATCAACAGCGGGACCGGTCGAAGCTACGCTTCCGAATTCTTCGTCCCGCGCATTCTCAAAGGCGTCTTCGTTGACGGGTATCCGATGCGCGCCGCCTATAAGGATCTTGTTAGCGCGGCAGAGCTAGGCGCGGAACGTGGCATTCCAATGCCCGTCCTCGCAGCGGCCACCGCAACCTATCAGCAGGCGCTGCTCAAGGGACTTGGCGATCTAGACAAGGGCGGCATGGTGCGCGTGTATGAAGACCTGCTCCATGTTCGCTTCCGCGCCGAAGGCGTGTCCATCGATGCGTGACAAAATGTATGAGGAGAAGGAAATGGCTTCTGGTCAGGGATTTACCCGCGGGCTCACGAATTACGGCGATCCGGACTTCGCAGCCTATCTTCGCAGGTCCTTCGCGCGCTCGATGGGCTTGTCGAGCGAGATGCTTGGCAAGCCCGTCGTTGGCATCGCGATGACACCATCGGGCTTCAACAACTGTCATCGCACGATGCCGGAGCTGGTCGAAGCCGTGTCCCGTGGAGTTCTCGCCGCAGGCGGTCTTCCCCGGCCCTTCCCGACGATTTCGCTCGGCGAGGTTTTCCTCAATCCGACCAGCATGATGTTTCGCAATCTGATGGCGATGGACACCGAGGAAATGGTCCGTGCGCAGCCGATGGACGCGGTCGTCATGATCGGCGGCTGTGATAAGACCGTTCCCGCTCAGTTGATGGGAGCCGTCTCCGCCAACCTACCCGCGGTACAGTTGGTGACCGGACCAATGTCCACCGGGCGGCACAGGGGGGAACGCCTCGGCGCCTGCACTGACTGCCGCCGATTTTGGGGCAAGTATCGGGCAGGCGAGATCGACGCCAAAGAGATCAACACCGTCGAGGCGCGCCTCTCCGTGACCGCTGGCACCTGCTCGGTCATGGGAACCGCCAGCACCATGGCCTGCGTCGCGGAGACACTTGGCATGTCGCTCCCTGGATCGGCCGCGATCCCTGCGACGCATTCGGATCGACTTGTTGCCGCCGAGGAGAGCGGAAGGGTCGCGATGGAGCTTGTTCACCAACCCATTTTCCCTCGCGACATCGTCACGAGAAAGTCGATTGAGAACGCTTTCCGCATTCTCATGGCGCTCGGCGGGTCAACCAACGCGATCATCCATCTAACCGCGATTGCCGGGCGAGCGGGTGTCCGCCTCTCGATGGATCGGCTGAACGAGATTTCCGATGAGACACCGGTCCTCGTCGATCTGAAGCCGGTGGGCGAAGGGTATATGGAGGATTTTCATGCGGCCGGCGGAGTTGGTGCGGTGCTGCGCGAACTAAAGCCGCTGCTTCACCTCGACACGCTTGGCGTAGACGGACATCGTTTATCCGATCGTCTTGCCGAGCCATTGGATTGGATCGACCGTCGCGTCATCCGTGCGACCACAGATCCGATATCCGACGTCGGCGGTCTTATCGCGCTGACAGGCAGCCTTGCCCCAAATGGTGCAATCTTCAAGCGCGCGGCGGCAACGCCTTCTTTGTTTGAGCATGAGGGTCGTGCCGTCGTCTTCACGAGCCTCGCGGATTTAAGCGCACGGATCGACGATCCGGATCTTGATGTCGAGGCGGACGACATCATGGTTCTTCAAAACGCCGGCCCTCACGCCGCAGCGATGCCGGAGGCTGGTTACCTGCCGATCCCACGGAAACTGGCTCGCGCTGGTGTCAAGGATATGGTCCGGATCTCCGATGCGCGAATGTCCGGAACCGCCTTTGGCACGATCGTGTTGCATGTCGCGCCGGAATCAGCCGTTGGTGGCCCTTTGGCAGCCGTTCAGAACGGCGACCGCATTCGCCTTTCCGTAGCCGAGAAACGCATCGACCTGCTAGTCAGCGACGCCGAGATCCAGCGTCGTCTCGCCGGCCACCGACCCCCGCCGACGCCCGAACGTGGCTACGGAGCGCTCTATCGACGCGCTGTCACGCAGGCGCCCGAGGGGTGTGATTTCGATTTCCTCATGCCCGAGCAAATGCGGCCGGCCCCGGCCGCCAACGAGCTCGAATCAACAGAACTGGGAGTTGCGCAATGAGCCTCTATTCCAAGCTTCTCGAGCGAGATGCCGCTCAAAACCCGATCCGCATCGGGTTGATCGGCGCTGGAAAATTCGGCGCGATGTACCTGCATCAGGTTCTGCGGACTCCAGGCATTCACCTTGTCGCAATAGCCGACCTGTCGCGCGCACGCGCGATCGAGAGTCTACAGCGCGTGGGCTGGCCCGAGGAGCAGTATTCGGCAACATCGTTCGATGATGCCCTTGCACTCGGCACGACAGCGCTGACAGAAGACTGGCATTCTCTTGTCAGCCATGCGGCGATCGACATCGTTATCGAGTGCACCGGCAACCCGATCGCTGCGGTCGAACATTGTCTTGAGGCGTTCCGGCAAGGCAAGCATCTTATCAACGTAACGGTGGAGGCCGACGCATTTTGTGGCCCGATCCTAGCTAGCAAGGCGCGCGAAGCTGGCGTGATCTACAGTCTCGCTTATGGCGATCAACCGGCACTGGCCTGTGAGTTGATCGATTGGGCTCGCACCGCAGGTTTCCCTGTCGTGGCGGCAGGGCGCGGCCATAAATGGCTTCCGCAATACCGGGAGTCTACGCCTGAGACGGTCTGGGATCATTGGGGTCTCACCGCCGAACAGGCCGCACGCGGCGGTCTCAACCCTAAGATGTTCAATGCCTTTCTCGATGGTTCGAAGCCGGCTATCGAGTCCACCGCGATTGCCAATGCCGCTGGCCTTCATGCGCCGAGCGCAGGCCTCGCGTTTCCACCTGGTTCGATAGACGACATTCCGACGCTGATGCGGCCCAAGACCGAAGGCGGCATCCTCGATCATAAGGGCACGGTGGAAGTCGTCTCCTGCTTGCGCTCCGATGGATCAGCGATCCCATACGACATCCGCAAGGGTGTGTGGGTCGTCATCGAGGCCGACAGCGAATATGCAAAGAACTGCTTCGAGGAGTATAAGGTCGTTACCGACCCCAGCGGGCGCTATATGTGTGCCTACAAGAAGTGGCATATGATTGGCCTAGAGCTCGGTCTTTCGGTCGCGTCCGTTGGGCTGCGCGGGGAGGCGACCGGGGTTGCGACCTGCTTCAATGCGGATGTCGCTGCCACGGCCAAGCGCGCCCTCAAGGTCGGCGAGCTACTGGACGGTGAAGGTGGATATACGGTATTCGGCAAGCTAGCGCCCGCCAGGACGTCGGTGGATCTTGGCTATGTGCCCCTCGGACTTGCTCACAATGTTCGATTGATACGTCCGGTGGATAAGGACCAGGTGGTGACGTGGAATGACGTCGAGATCGATGTAACCCTACCCGCCTATGCACTTCGTCGGGAGATGGAAGCAGACGTTTCCGGTGCGTCCGTTCTTGAAGTCGCCTGATCGCCCAACTGATGGATCACCGGGCGGCGCAGCGCTCCGCCATGTTACGAAGAGAATTTGAGACATGAAGATTGATCGCCTTGACCATCTCGTACTCACCGTCGCCGATATTGATGCGACATGTCGTTTCTACACGTCCGCCATGGGTATGGAGGTGGTAACCTTCGGCGAAGGCCGCAAGGCGCTCACCTTCGGGCGCCAGAAGATCAACCTTCACCAAAAGGGGCGGGAGTTTGAACCTAAAGCGGAGAACCCCGTACCCGGCTCGGCAGACCTCTGTTTCATAGCCGCGGTTGATTTGGATACTATGATAGCCCATCTCGACAAGGAGGGTGTGCCCATTGTCGAAGGACCGATTGGCCGCACCGGCGCGACGGGAAAAATCCTTTCGGTCTACATCCGTGATCCAGATCTCAACCTTGTAGAGGTCTCGATCTATCAACAATCATAAACCAGGATCATCCTTCGTGACGCAACGGGCCGGAGCGCGTGACCAGGCTCCGGCGCCGACAATGATCGGTGATCATCGAGTAGCTCCTATAGCAGCGCGAAAGAGGTACAATGGATGCCGGTCAGCATAAGGCTACCCATGGGGTTCAAAACCCCAATCCCGGGCCTCGCCGTGTTGAACCGGACATGCTTCGACCCTATGCAGATTGCCTGGCGGATTACGATATCGGGGCAATGGCGCTCGAACCACGCCAGGATGTCGCGTTCCTTGATCCGCCGATCCTGAATGTCTAGTTCCCGCATCAGATGGGGATCGGTGCGGTGAGGCCTGACGCCGTTCCACAGCCAATCGTTCGGATGCCGAAACGACATCGCCAGATTGATTGCGGCATTACGCCTGTCCTCCGCAATGTCTGCGCTGACCAATCGGTCATATTCACGTCGTGCCTTGAGAAGCATCCCGAGCGCTGAGTTGAGTCCGAAACTGTTCATAGCCTGGGATAGCGTCGCGCGCATCCGTCCCATTCTCATACTCCCGATCAGGTCCGACGCCGCGTGGGTCGACCGGGCTGTTGGTTCGCGTATATGCGATAGCCCCACCCGGCGCGCAGCTATATCTGACAATTCAGCTTTTAGACGGGAATGCCGGATCAAGAGACGAGCCGATCGCACGGCCCGACGACGGCTCAGCGAGGGTGCCGCCGGAGGCTTCTGTCGAAACGCGGAGAGTTCGGGCGATCACTGGTTAATCGCTTCCTTTATAGATCGCTCTCTTCTGACCGCCCGAGCGGCCCGACCGGCTAATGATGTTGTCCAATGCACGTCGACTGGGAAAACCCGCTCAACTGGCGCCAAGCGCCTTGTGAAGCCTGGTCGAGTGCGCGATCCAGGATCCACACGGCTGCAGTGCTCCCGCAGCACGGATAAGACCGTTGGCCGGCAGGAAGAGAATGAGCGAATTGCTAAAGCTTTTCCGCGGCCCGTCGTACTCTGTCGGAATGGGCTCTGCATGAGAGCCCACAACAGACTGGACCGGAATTGCTGAGCGTAAATACTAATGTCGCTGCTCTTCACGCCCAAGCGGGGTTGCGCGTCGCAAACACGCTCGTGGAGAGCGTGAGCGCTGGCATGAGCCAAGGCCCGGGCGTGACGTTCGACGATGCCACGCATATGCTTGGGGTCGCACAAGCGATCTCCAACGTACAAATGGGCGCCGCACTCGCACAGACTGCAGACAGTGCGCTCGGCGATATCACCAGTCTCGCGCAGCGCATCCGCGGGATTGCCGTGCAGGCCGCGTCAGGGACGACAGGCGCAGAGGACCGTGCGACGCTTCAGTCAGAAGTCGATGGCCTGACTGCTCAGATATCATCGGCTCTGGGAACTAAATTCAACGGGTTGAGCCTGTTTGACACATCCGCCGCGACGGCGAGCTCCGGAGCATCTGGATCTAATCTGACGATCCAGGCAGGTGCAAATGTCGGCGATACGATTGCTCTGAGCATGCCCAACCTGTCGCTCGGGCGCGCACTAGCTGATCCCGGCGGCATTATCGGTTTCAAGGTGAATGCGAGCGACGCGAGCAACACCGATAATGGCGCGAGCAATGCGACGAGCACGATCAGGAACGTTGATAGCTTTATGAAGCTTGTCGATCAGGCCCGCTCGGCAGTTGGTGCCACCGAAAGCCGGCTGGATTACTCGGAAAACTCAATGTCGAATGCGGCTGTCATCATCGGCTCAGAGTTAAGCGACCTCGACAGTCTGTCTTTTTCCTCTGATACGACAACGCTCGCGAAGAGCCGGATCCTTAGCGACAGTTCGACCGCCCTTCTTGCGCAAGCGAATGCCAGCCAGAATTACGTCCTCAAGCTTCTCGATGTCGGATCGTAAGTGCTTATCGGCGGGATCGCCGTTTTTGTTCGGTCACCGACATATCATTCGCCCACACTGATAATTTCGATGTACGTTGCGGTCGTCGCCACCTCTGAGTTCCCGCGAACGTGTGCGGCCACAGCAATGTGTATTGCTGGGATGGCTCGGTCCACTCTCTCCTTCAGTTTTGTCGCCATGGAGGTCCTCGCCGCGGACAGCCTCGCCAGGGAGAGTGCACCTCGTTCACAGGGACAACAGAACGTTGCTCATGATGACGAGTAAACGCTGATGCAGAATAGTGGACGGAATGGAACGACACCGCAACTTAACAACAGTATAGGCCGCATGCGCATTTTAAAGGATGTTTAATCGATTGCCGCGCCGATGAAGATATTCGCGTGCCATGAAACCGATAATTCCTAACTGAATGCTCGTCACTATCGACGCGTGCCGCTTGCCTCTTCCGTAAATAGCGCTGGCGTGTGTGTTGCCAGTTCCCTGTGAACGGGGGCGGCGCTAACCTCCTTCACGCCGCATCACATTTTACTTGGGTTACTCCCATCGCCTTGGCGCGTTCCTGACGTTAACCCCGTCTTTCATCCAGCGCCAACCAGAGACCAACCGTTGTTCCTGACGAGTGTCATTTGCAACGCAATCCTGATTAGCGGCTGGCATCACCGCCCTTCAGGGCGGCCTGTTCGACATTTGCAATTATGACAGTTGCAACCAGATAGCCGTGGATTGATCGCCGATCTCATGTAAGCGCTTTGCGGAAGCATTGTTCGATACAACGAGACCCCTCGGCCATCTGACTAAACGTAGGTCTCGCATCTGAGCAATCGGTACGTTCGGAAAATAAGAAAGTTTTGGAATCGAAGCCATGAACTCCGTCGATGCTGCAACTTTCGTTCTCATCCACGGGGCGTGGCAGGGCGCCCGGACCTGGGATGGATTTCTACCAGCGTTGAAAATACGTCGCCACGATGTTGTTGCATTCGATTTGCTCGGCGCGGGTGTACACGCCCGATCCCCTGCGTCATATTTTTCACGCCCGCTGGATCGGCACCTTTTCCTGAACGAACGGTCTCCGGCTTCCGACATCACGCAGGATCAGCGCACTGTTGCGGCGATGGATCTGATCGTCCGCCACCGCGGTACGAGCGAGCGCCCTGTCATTCTCGTCGCGCATTCCCTTGGTGGGGTGACGGCGACTGATCTTGTGGAGCGGTTTTCGGATCGGTTCGCAGCGGTCGTCTATCTCGGGGCATATATGGTGCCGCCGGGCTCGTCCGTTCGAGAGATACGACTACATGCCTCGATGGCAAATTCCCTGATAGGGCCGCTACAACTTGCCGATCCGCGCAGCGTCGGTGCGCTTCGCATCGATCCTCGATCGGAAGATGCAGAGTACCGAAAGCGTTTGAGGGTCGCGTTCGCGGACGAGCTCACCGACAATGAATTCGCCGTAGAGACGTCGCATATGCACTGCGATGAGCCGTTTAGACCTGTCCAAAGCGCGTCGTTGATGACGCGTTCAGGTTTTGGGCGCGTGCCGCGATGGTATGTGAGAACGCTGGACGATCGTGCGATTCCATTAGAAGCGCAGGATCATATGATATCGGCGGTGGACGCGGCCGTCGGAGGTTCTACCCGAGTCGAAAGCATCAGGACCAGCCATGCGGCACACTTGGCCAAACCCGACGATCTTGCGGACATTCTCTCCGAGATAGCACGGCAAGTGCACGGAGCCTCCCCTGAACAGGGTACAGGTCTAATCTCGGCGGCATCGGGCGCCGGTATCTGGCTATGAGGACAGCAACCATTCGCCATCGATTTGATTACATCCGTAGCCGGAAGCTTGCGTTGATCCGGCGGTTGCCGACGCAAAGCACCTGCCTCGGTGGGCTAGGAATTAAGCAAATGCTGCACGATCCGATCGCTTAAGACGCGCGAGGCGTCGTAATAGTCACGCGCTCGATCTCTGTGACGCATCCAACTCGTTGGATCTAGCAACACCCGGTGTCCAGAGCAGCTTTTCTCGCCTTTCGGGGCGCACGTAGAATATGGGAAAAGGTAAAAAATCCATGGTCTGTTCAAGGACTTCGCGATATGTAATAGCCATTCTTCTCGCGGGAACGATACTCTCTTCGAGCGCGCTCGCTGAGACCAATCCGGCAGCTACTCAAGTCGAGAATCGCATGACGACCGGTCCTGTGCAGGACATGGGCTCGCCCGCTGATCACGCGCCGCTTGCCCGCACGGTCGCCGCACATGGCAACGAAGCGCCCGCCACATTCACGCAGATAACCCGCGACAATGGGGCGCCTATCGGCGAAAATCGCAATTCAGAGGCCGCAGGCGATACCGGTCCCGTTCTCCTGCAGGACACAACGCTGATCGAAAAGCTCGCCCGCTTCGATCGCGAGCGCGAGCCCGAGCGCGTCGTTCATGCGCGCGGCACCGGCGCGGAGGGAGTATTTGTAGCATCAAAGGACATCAGCGACATTACCAAGGCGTCGCTGTTCGTGCCGGGAAAGCAGACCCCCGTGTTCGTCCGTTTCTCTACCGTGATTCATCCGTCAGGCAGCCCCGAGGGCCTGCGCGATCCGCGAGGCTTCGCGGTGAAATTCTATACCGACCAAGGCAATTGGGATCTTGTCGGTAACGATCTGCCGATCTTTTTCATCCGCGATGCGATCCAGTTCCCTGATATGATTCATTCGCTGAAGCCTTCACCGATCACGAACAAGCAGGATCCAAATCGCGTGTTCGACTTTTTCTCGGCCACTCCCGAGGCGACGAATATGCTGGCCCACGTCTATAGCAATTTGGGCACGCCAGCCTCCTACCGGACGATGGACGGCAACGGTGTTCATGCGTTTAAGCTGGTCAACGCGCACGGCGAGACCATCTTTGCCAAATTCCGCTGGATCAGCGAGCAGGGCGTGCGCAACCTCAACGGTCCCGAAGCCGCCGCTGCAGACATGGGCTATCTGACTTCTGATCTTTACGGCGCTATCGACAAGGGAAAATTCCCCAGGTGGAAGCTGATGGTGCAGGTGATGCGCCCGGCGGATTTCGCCAAGCTCGACTATAACCCGTTCGACGACACCAAGGAGTGGCTCGGCGTGCCCTTCGAGGAGATCGGCGAGATGACGCTCAATAAGGTACCTGAAAACTTCTTTCAATCGACCGAGCAGTCCGCCTTCGCGCCGTCCAACATGGTGCCGGGAATCGAAGCGTCGCCCGACCGGATGCTGCAGGGTCGACTGTTCGCCTACGCCGACACGCAGCGCTATCGCGTCGGTGCCAACGTAATGGAGTTGCCGGTTAACCGGCCGCGTGTCCCGATCGTCAACAATTATCAGGACGGTCAACTTAACGCCGGCACGCGCTCGTCGGACGTCAATTATTTCCCGTCGGCGGCCGAGCCCAAGGTGACCGCCGACAAGTATCGCCAGTCGACCTATGCGGTGGATGCCACGGTGGATGCCAAACCGATCGGGAAAACGGATGTCTTCGAGCAGGCAGGGATGTTTTACCGAGCCCTCAAAGCTCAGGATAAGGTAGACCTGATCAAGAATCTTGCTGGGGATCTGAACCAGGTGACATCGGCCCGGACACGGACAATCATGGTCAGCTACTTTTATCAAGCCGACCACGATTTCGGCTCGCGCCTCGCAAAGGCGGTGAGTGTATCCCTGTCGGCCATCGACAAGGCGGTCGCGGAATATGGTGCTGCCAATCCAGATCAGATTGCCGCGCGCTAAGCTCCGAACCGTCGGACCCCGGCGCACGCCCCTTCATAGGCGCCGGGGTCCGGCCTGCGTACGAGTGAGGATGATGCCATGCCTTTTTTGATCGCTGCCGCAGTGGCCATTGCTGTTCCAGCTACGCCAGCAACCGCAAACGTGTTAATTTCCGTCGAGCATAGGCAGGAATTGCTATTCGACGCAGCCCGACTCGGCCGTACCGACCTGATTGCACCGCTTGTCGCAGCTGGCGCCGACGTGAATGGTCGGGATGCACGCGGTTTTACCCCAATCATCCTCGCTTCCTACTACGGGCATCTTGATACGACCAATGCTCTTATCGCAGCCAAGGGCGATCCCTGCCTGCCCGATCTTGACCAAGGGAACACTCCCCAGATGGGCGTTGCTTTCAAAGGCGAGGATGCGATCGCAAGCCGTCTCCTCAATGCCGGTTGTAACGTCAACGCACGGAATAGAGCCGGGCAGACCGCGCTCATGATGGCGGCGCTCTTTTCACGAAAAGCACAAATCGACATGCTGATCGCTGCGGGCGCGGACGTCGACGCGGTCGACACGGCGGGACGTTCGGCAGCAAGCGTGGCAGCGGCACAGGGCAATGATGCTGTCGTCGCGCAACTCAAGCGGATCAGACCGTAACGGTAACGACCCCTCAAGCGGTTCGAGCAGATCCGTGAGCTGGAATGTTTGTCGCTGCGCGAGATCTATTCTTCTTTAGGCTAATCCCGCTTCCGCAGATGATGCTGGCGTATCTTACCGCCGATAAGTCGGTGTGAGCCTTCCCGTCCGCAAGGCGTACGGGCCGGAGGCGGCCTGAAGCAGCTATGCTCCTAACGAAAAGAAGCGACCCGTGAGACACATCTGCGAGCTCGTGCGGATCAAGATTTGCACGGCCGCCGATCTCGGCGCCCACTCGATGGCTGTATTGAGCCCTTGCGCGGACAGAGCCGCCTTCCACTTGCAGCAGTGGTCCCATAGAGCACTATACGTGTAAACGGCGCCCATCGCAATTTCTCATTGGAGGTAGCAAAAATGTTTGATTTCGTGACTTCGAGCGACGTGGTGGTACTTTATTATCGGTCTGAAGTTCGCGGCAACGGCTGGGTCTGGAGCGAACTACTGAACCACGGCGAGGGTGACTATAAGCCGAACGTTTCAGTTCAGACGAGACGACCTTATTGCTGAACCCGTGACGCTCGATTCCGACGAATTGGACGCGTTCGAATTCCGGTTTCGATTTGCTTCGAGGCATGACGGGTATTGTCATATCGACGGCCGGGTACTCGACATTCCCAATAAGGTCCTTATTGCCGACACCGGTATTAAGCTCGTAACAAAAGTGTTCGGCGCCGAGCGTAATATCTCCATTTTTGGTCGGATGTCGGAGCTCCTAGACTCTGGGCAAGAAATCGTCATCGGTGGCACGCGCTCGGGTGCCATCCCGTCCCTGGTATTCGAGCAGCTTTTAAAGGAATTTCCAAATACTACCGAACTTAACCGTTACGCAGGCGCAAGGGTTGCGAGCGTAATTGGGGACTATATCGATACGTCGAAGGACGCGCAGCAGTAGTACGAGGTTTATCTCAACAGAGCTAGATCGACGTTGCTGGATCGTCCGTTGCAAACGGCAGAGCTTATCGATCCGGGGTTGGCCAAATATACTTGGTCGGTGACGCGGTGGCGACATGGCTTGACGGGGATGCATCCCGGTCAGAAAAGGGTTGGTAGAAGATGATCCTCACCTTTTTGCTTTTGATATTCCCGAAATATGTCGCAGTCCTGGAAAGTGTTCCGGTCCCGTAACTTTTACACTGATCGGACGGGCGTGCGATATAAATATATTGACCTTGCGCTCGTCGATGCGAGCGGCAATATCGACGTGATTGAACTTAACAAGCCTTTTGAAGACCGGTTGCTCAGCCATTCTCTATATCGTGGAAACAGCGTCCCCTCGAAGGAACTCGCCGGCAGTATCATGCAGGCTGAAAAGTGTCTTTTTCATCTCAGCAAGTCGGGCGTCGGAGGTGAGCGGAATTAACAGCGCGTTATAGTTCAAAGCTGCCGAAAGACTTAGAAGTGCAGATCACAAGCCCCAAAGCAATGATAGTCATGGGACGTGACCGTCGATCGGACGGGTCCGCGGCACTCAAAAAGTCACGGGCGTTCGATTTTGAGATAATCAAGCGTAAATACGGGAACATGATGGATATAATGACCTATGATGACGTTCTCCGGCGTCTTGACAATATTATCGATTCTCTTCATCGTAGGGCCACGGCATAAGGGGAAAGCCTAGCGAAGTCGAAGTTGTGCCCATTTAGTCGAGGTAGTGGCTACCAAAATCAAAGACGGATCCACCGTCACAGCTAATAATATCATTACCTTGTGGCGTTCTTTCCGTGCTGTAACCTACCGGGAGATCGTGATGCGAGTATCATTTGTTGAATGGCCGGACGGCTTGCGGCCCGGACGGTCCGAATGGGCGCGGATCGCAAAGCAGGTGGTCGATGCCTCGCCCGATGTCCTGATTACCAACGAGTTGCCGTTCGGCCCGTGGATCGCATCAGACAGCGTGTTCGATCACGACACCGCTGCAGCAAGTTTGACGGTACACGAGCACGGGATAGCCGCGCTCTTTGAGCTTGATCTGCCCGCGGTCCTGTCATCACGCCCGGTGTGGGAGGGGAACAGACTTGCGAACGAAGCCATCATACTTGAAGACGGGGCAGTTCGCGGAGTGCACAGGAAGCAGCTCTTCCCCGACGAACCTGGCTGGTATGAGACAAGCTGGTACGGTACATCCTCCAACGAATTCGAAACGGCATCAATGGCCGGGCTATCGACCGGCGTCTTGTTGTGCACAGAGGCGATGTTTACCGAACACGCTCGCGGCTATGGCCTGTCCGGTGCCATACTGATCGCCGTCCCACGGGCGACTGGCGTGTCGACCCGGCCGTGGCATATTGCAGGGGCGATGGCCGCTCTTTCTAGCGGGAGCTATGTGGTAAGTTCCAACCGCACCGGACAAGCGGGGAGCCGGTCGCCTAGATTTGGTGGTAGCGGTTTTGCGTATGCGCCCGGCGGCGAGTTAATTGGCATCACGTCGCCTACCAACCCTCTCGTCACCTTTAATCTTGACCCAGAAAAGTCCCGTAGCGCGCGCCTCGATTTTCCTTGCTATGTCGAAGAATTGAATCGCCGGCAGGCATAGCCGTGACGGGATCCCCGTAAATCGTTGAGGCGCTCGCAGGAGGCTCGACAAACGTTGACACTCATTCGAAGGCTCTCGTTTGAGTTAGGCCCCGGCGAGTCCGTCGCCGATCATATTCTCGGGGACAATCGTTTTGTCGTATTCGACTTCCGTAAGCTTTCCCGACTTTAGCACCGCCGCCTTGAGCGTAGAGCCACTCGCCTGAGCGTCCTCAGCAATATGCGCCGCACTCTGGTAGCCGATTATGGGCGATAGCGCGGTCACCAGCATAAGGTTATTGTCAACATAGCTTTTTATTTTTGTGCGATCTATCTCTGTATTTTCGACCGAGTAAGATCGGAACTTCTGGCATCCATCTGCCAGTATGAGCAAAGAGTGTAACACGTTATTGATAATGATGGGTCGCATAGCATTCAATTCGAAATTGCCCTGGCTCCCAGCGAAAGCGACTGCAGTGTCGTCGCCAATCACCTGGATTGCAATCATCACAATAGCTTCACACTGCGTCGGATTGACCTTACCCGGCATGATCGAAGACCCCGGCTCGTTGGCAGGTAGCTTGAGCTCACCAAAGCCACAGCGCGGGCCGGATGCGAGCCAGCGCATATCGTTCGCGATCTTCATCAGCGCCACCGCAACGCCCCGAAGCGACGCCGACGTCCGCACCATCGCGTCGAGCGAACCCTGGGCCATAAATTTGTTGGGTGCCGTGACAAATGGCTTGCCTGTCAGCTCGGCTAGCTTGGCGGCAACGCTCTTCGAAAATCCGTTTGGTGCGTTCAAACCTGTTCCCACTGCCGTGCCACCAAGAGCTAGTTCGTAGAGTCCTCCGCGGGATTGCTCGACGTCGGCGATGCAGGCGCGGATTTGCGCCGCCCATCCGGACCATTCCTGCCCAACCGAGAGCGGTGTTGCGTCCTCCAAGTGGGTACGCCCCACCTTGACCACGTCCATCCAGGCCCCAGCCTTCGTCTCGATCGTTTCGGCCAGCCTTGTGAGTTCGGGTAATAGCCTTTCATCGATAAGTGTCACGGCAGCAATGTGCATCGCCGTTGGAAAGCTGTCATTGGATGACTGACTCATGTTGACGTCGTCATTGGGGGCGATCGGTTGCTGAGTGCCAAGGACGCCGCCAACTAACTGGATCGCCCTATTAGACAGGACTTCGTTCACGTTCATATTCGATTGGGTGCCCGATCCGGTCTGCCAAACAAAAAGAGGGAAGTGCTCGTCAAGCTTGCCCGCTATTGCCTCGTCGGCGGCCTGGACGATGGCGGCCGTCTTCCAGTCCTCCAAGTGACCGGACGCATTACTAACGAGAGCGCAAGCCTTCTTGACAAAGCCGTAAGCGTGATAAACCGCTTTAGGCATCTTGTCGTCACCAATCGAAAAGTGCTCGAGCGACCGCTGCGTCTGCGCGCCCCAATACCTGTCCGCCGGCACGTCGATCTTGCCCATGCTGTCAAATTCGCTACGCACGCCGGACGCGTTAAGCCCGATCGCGATCGATTTGAGTGCGGGGTGTTCACTATCATGGTTTGCCACGAACTTTCTCCTAGATTGATTAATGGGGGCCGCAGGCACGGGACCCACACGAAAGTGCAAGCGACAGCCCGGCTGCGATCGCGATCGTCACGACAACGGCTGTAATTGCTAGCGCGAGCGTCTCGGCAATCAGCCCCAGGGGCGCTCCCTTGCCGAGTGTCATCAGGTGCAAACCGCCTATCCCGGCACGGAACCCGTATGAGCCGGGAATCATCGCGACGATGCCGGGGAAGGCGAACGTCACTGCAGGAACGCGGTAATGGCGTCCCGCCAATCTCGCGATGACGCCCGCAACGAAGGCGCCAACCAGCGATCCACCCGCTATGCCGAGGACCGTAGACGATAGCGCCGTCCTAGTTCCGTGGCTCAACGCACCGCATAAGATGCAAACCCACATGGACGCCATTGGGACGTTAAAGAGCAGTGCGTAACCGATCGCGGCAAGTGCCGAGAATAGGACATCTTCGAGCACCGGCAGCGTGCCCGGCGCAGCATCGACGGGCAGTGCATCGCCCGCGACTGTGGTAGCGAGAAGGAGTGCGAAACCGATTACCAACACGATCAACGCACTAATGGCAAGCCTGGCGATGCCATTTCCAGCATGGCCATCGACCAACTCGCGGACGCCATTGATCAATGGGACGCCCGGCACTAGGATCATTCCGGCGGCCGTCAGGCAAAGCACAGGCGACGCACTTGGTTCAAGACGAAGGACCAGCGTCCCCAAAAGTCCGCTGACCAGCGCGGTTACAAACACGCTCGCTATCGCATTAACGCGCTGAAGAGCGAGTAGGCTGCGGACCAAAATGCTGCAACAGCCGGCTATGAAGGCAGCGCCGACGACTGGCCAGTTTGCCCCGAAGAGGCGCGCTAGGGACCCAGCCGTAACTGCGACGCCGAGCATGATGAGGAAAACACTGTATCCGACCGGCTCATGTTCAATAACATCAAGCCGCGCATCTATTACATCTGGCGCCATCGGCTGTTGGTGAACCGCATCGAGCAACTGCTCCAGGTACATCAGCCGCGTCATATCGACACCCGGGCCGGTCATTTGATGTCCGACCTTGGTTCGGAATTGGCTTCCCGAGCCAACGGTCAGAAGGATCGCCTCCGCGCTTATAAATACATGGGCTTCATGACCCAGATCGTGCACAATCCCGGTGACGCGCTGTTGTGCGTGGTCGGTATCGGCGCCGTGCATCATTAACAGGCGGCCGGCCCGCGCTCCCAGGTGCGCAACGACTGCTGCCGTCGCGTCTTGAGGCGGATTTATCCTCGAACTGACTTCTGCGGGCATTGGCGTGCCTATCATGGGCGAAGGGACGGTTTTTATTGAAATGGGGCATTCGCGGGAAGCCCGCGTGAGATCGACGGAACTTCGCCGAACTCGATCAAGCTGTTTGCAGGCCAAGTATTGACGCGGTGACAGTGCGGGTCTGGTAGCATGCGTCGGCATCGATCCTGAGGTCGATTCCGTAGGTGGGAATCACTTCTTTGAGCCGCGGCAGCCAATCTTCGTTCGTTAATCTGTCTGGAAAGCATTTTCGGAGCACCTCGAGTGCTACATATGCAGCGGTCGACGCGCCGGGTGACGCACCCAATAGTGCGATGATAGATCTGTCGGCGGCGGCCACTAGCTCTGTCC
>Ga0302220_10000567_pt1 | contig 30929 bp, 26 predicted proteins | sample II_Palsa_E1_3_FD_194572 | JGI IMG/M metagenome (GOLD analysis project Ga0302220, IMG submission 194572) | Peat permafrost microbial communities from Stordalen Mire near Abisko, Sweden - II_Palsa_E1_3 | ecosystem: Environmental > Terrestrial > Soil > Palsa > Peat permafrost | place: Sweden...
TTGAATCCCGATCGGGCTGAATCAAACAGCACGACCTCAAACCCTGCTCACCAGGAGAAAAAGGCTGCATAAATTTTATCCGTCGAGGCGACAACTAGCTTGAAATCTTCCGAATCTGTCTGCGCGCCAATTCAAGCAAAGGAATTTAGCGGAAGTGATCGCTCTCGTCCTACGCGACACGGGTTTGGATCCAAGCTATTTGGAGTTGGAATTGACCGAGAGCATGATGATGGACAACGTCGAGCTGGCGGTCGCTACCCTGGACAAACTCAAGGCCATGGGTATCAAACTTTCGATCGACGATTTCGGCACGGGGTATTCCAGCCTCAGTTACCTGAAGCGTTTTCCGATCGACGTATTGAAAATCGATCAATCATTTGTCAGCGATATCACCCATGACCCGGATGACGCGCCGATTGTACGCTCCATCATTACCTTGGCGCATAGCTTGAAACTCAAGGTGATCGCCGAAGGTGTCGAGACCCTGAGTCAATTGGAATATCTAGGCGCTCATCGATGCGACGTCATACAAGGCTATTACTTTAGCCGGCCGGTGTCGGCGGCAACCATCGAACTCATGCTTCGACAGAACATGGTTCTGTCACGTCCTTCATCGATGTAAATACGGTCGACGTAAATACGGTTGACGACCCACCCGAAAATCCATTACTGTTAGCTTTATGAACTTGCACCTCTCGCCCCTTACGACTGCGACCACCACCACGACCACCCTCATCGGCGGGTCGTCTGGAGTTCGTGTGCGTTAAGTCAGCAGAATGCAGCTTCAGAAGGCCCCGCCGGCAACGGACGGGGCCTTCTGCGTTTACCCCCCTCCGTTACGGCGCCCCCAACGAAACGGAGCGCGTTATGGACAATTTAGATCATCGACAATTAGGCACCACACTGGATCTCTTCCATCAGCAAGACGAAGGCCCCGGCATGGTGTTTTGGCATCCGCGCGGCTGGGAGCTTTATCGCGTCATCGAGGATTATGTTCGACGTCGCATGCGCGGCGCGGGCTTTCGCGAGGTCAGAACACCGCAACTGCTGGCGCGTTCATTGTGGGAGCGCAGCGGGCATTGGGACAAGTTTCGGGAAAGTATGTATTCGGTCAATCAGGCGGAAGAACGACGGCCGTACTGCCTGAAGCCGATGAGCTGCCCTTGTCACGTACAAATTTTCAATCATGAGGTTCGCTCATACCGCGATTTGCCGATTCGATACAGCGAATTTGGCGCCTGCCACCGCGACGAGCCTTCGGGCTCTCTGGAAGGATTAAAACGCACGCGCGCCTTTACGCAAGACGACGCCCACGTGTTTTGCGCAGAACATCAGGTGGCATCCGAAGTCGGAAAATTCTGCGATTTGCTTCGCGCAATCTACACCGATCTTGGTTTTTCGACATTCCACGTTGTGTTGGCCACACGCCCCGAGTTGCGCGCCGGCGACGAGGCGGTGTGGGATCGTGCGGAAGCCACGTTGGCGCAGGCCGCGAGTGCCGCCGGTCTGACGTTTGAAATCCGCTGCGGCGAAGGCGCGTTCTACGGCCCTAAACTCGAATTTCATCTCTTGGACAGCCGTGACCGAAGCTGGCAATGTGGCACGATCCAGCTTGACTTCGTGCTGCCAGATCGTCTTGACGCCCACTTTGTTAATCTCGACAATCAGCACCTGCGCCCAGTCATAATCCACCACGCTGTACTCGGTAGCATGGAACGCTTTATCGCCATGCTGCTGGAACATCACGAGGGCTGGCTTCCCATGTGGCTGGCACCCGATCAGCTCACGGTGGCAACGGTCTCGGACAGCAGTGCGTCATACGCACGGCGCATCATGGCTTTACTTGAAGAAGCCGGGCTAAGGGCGCTGTTGGATGACCGGTCCGAGCGTCTCGAACGTAAAGTGGTTGACGCACGCGAACGACGCATACCCGTTTTTATAACCGTAGGCAACCGCGACCGGCAAAACGAAACGCTTTCCCTGCGGCTTCGCGACGGCACGCAACACACGCTCGCGCTGGCCGCTGGCCTGGCGTATTTGCGTGATATGGCCCGGCCGCCTGCCATGAGAGTCGCGTCGAATAGCGGAGCGCCAAGCGAATAAGAGATAGAATCTGAAAACATCCACTCGCTTGATGAATCATGCCTATCTCCAACTACCTGAATTCCTCACCTACACTGGGCGACAGAATCTACCTCCACGATTCGGCCCAGGTCATCGGGGATGTCAGGCTCGGTGATGATGCCTCTATCTGGTGTAATGCCGTGCTGCGCGCCGACGTCAATCACATTGTCGTGGGGCGTGGCAGCAATATCCAGGATTTTGTAATGTGTCATGTTTCGCACAAGTCGGACAACAAGCCTCTCGGGTCGCCGCTGATTATTGGCGACTACGTCACCATTGGACATTCCGTGATTTTGCATGGTTGCGAAATCGGCAACGACTGCCTGATCGGCATGGGCTCGATTGTGATGGATGATGTCCGCGTTTCCGACCAGGTGATGGTCGGCGCGGGCAGCCTGGTGCCGCCGGGCAAGCATCTGGAAAGCGGCTTTCTGTACGTCGGACGGCCCGTGGCGCGCGTGCGCCCGCTCACGGCGACTGAATTGGCCTATCTTCGATACTCCGCGGAACACTATGTGCGCGTCAAAAATAATTATCTGGCGGGAGATCCATCCAAGCTCGAAGCTTAAGGCGGCCACAAGGCCCAGGTGCGTAGCGGCAAATCTGGAGGCGCTCTTAATGCCCGGCCAGACTCAGCGCATTGACTGTCATCGCATGTTGCGCGGCCGTTCCGCCCGAGCCTTCCATAACACGCCGATTCTCGCCAATCAGGGGTTGTAACACAGGCGCCATCGACTTCAACAACTGCACCGACAAGGCGCTCGTATAGTCGTAACGCGCCGCGTAAGGTTCATGCACATACACGGTCAGCGTGCCGAAGAATCGATCGCCCATCACAAACACAAAGGTCGCGCTACGATTGACCTTGCGCGATTCAATCAGCCGCGCGCCACGCGCATAAACATCGTAGCGCTGGTCACCTGTGCCCGTCTTGCCGTACACCTCAAGCGTCTGGCCGTTAGGTAATTGCATGCCGTCTGCAAGACGCTTGCCGGTGCCGCCCAGCACGACATCGCGCAATAAGCGATGTACTACGCCGACAATTTCCGGCGCCAGACCTATTTGTTCCGCGGGCGTCACGCGCTTAAATTGCGTTTCAAAGGGCGTATCCTTGGCGAACTCCAAGCCGGTTACGCTCTGTGTCGGCAATATCTTGCCGCCGCTGGCGACTACGCCGATGAGCTGCGCCAATGCAGCCGGCCGGTCACCCGATGCGCCGATGGCCGCAGCATACGATGGCGTCAGCGTGGCAAACGGATAACCGAGGGCATTCCACGATTTGCCGATCGTCTCATAGGCTTGCGCCTCGACCATATGCTTGATACGACGGTCCTGCGTAAGCTGATAACGCGTTTTGAAGAGCCAGGAATAGGAAGTCAGGCGAGCGTCATGGCTGGCCGCTTGAATTTCGATTTCCGGCGCATTCGGATGACTGCGCAGATAGTTGACGATCCACAGTTCCAGGGGATGGACGCCGGCGAGATAACCGCGATCATTTAAACTAAATTTGTCGATACTATATTGCGCATAGAGTTTTGCCAGCGCAGCCTCAGGTATCGATGCCGCGACCGTACCTTTCAAGGTCGAGCGCATTTGCGCATCGAACCACGCCTGCGACCCGTTCGGCGCCACGCTGCGCAACATCGTCGCCATTTTCGCAGGCGTCGCATGGACTTCGCCTTCCAGCAAAGCCAGCGCCTCCGTCGACGTCTTGCCTTGGTAGCGCACATAGAAGCGATGCATATAGACGCGGCTTTCCTCATCCGCAAAGCGGGTCAGATACATTTTTCTTGCGCTCGAATCACTGAGCCATTGTGAAGCCGGCCCGGCAATTTGTGTCATTTCGTACTGCACAATGTCGCGCATTAGCCGTACAAATACTAAATTGACCGAATGCTGAAATGCATCATGTATCGTCAGGATACGGCCATTGTCGGACGCTTCAAAGTTGGTGAAGGTCTGTGCGCCGCCGCCCGTATAGAATGTTTCACCGGGGTTCGCCGAATACTGACGCTCAACCGCGGCATTCAGCATGGCGTTTAACGAGCGGTCGGGGCTATGCACCATGTAGTCCAACGCCCAAATCGTCAACGCATCGCGCGCGTCGGGGTGGACGTTCTGCAATTCTGCCGCGCTCATCGGTGCAAATCGATTATGCAGTGCAGTCATGATCTGCAGATAGGTAATCACCGTGCGCAGTTTCGCCGTCGAGCCGAGATTCAGGCGGGCGCCTTGGTTGATATCGAAAGGCTGGTTCACGTTATCGGTCTGCACGCGCATCAGATTCGCGCCGTCGCGCTGCTCAAACAGGGTAAAGCTATAGGCGAGTTTTGACGGATCATCTTTCTCGCGCAGCATCTCAAAGCCATACAGACCTGCGGCTTTCGCGCCCGCGGGTGTGGCGGCCGCCATCAAACGCTCGCTGACGGCTTGCTGCACCGGGCCATCGAGCGTTGAGTGCGCCGTCAGATCCAGCCGGTCTAAGGCATAGAAACTCGGCATGCCGAGTGCTTCGAGTAAGCGTGCGCGCAAGGAGGTGACGGCCTTGCGTTCGATAAAAGAGGTGCGCGCGGCTTGCAGCGGCGCTATCTGTAACTCAAGACGCGATGCCAACGCGCGATCGCGCAGCGGCATCGAAATAATTTTATTGGCTGCCAGTAAGCGTACGTAGCTGTCCGTCAGTCGATTCAGTTCGCGCGGGTGATGGCGTAGATAGTAAGACGGCGCACGTTGCGCAATCATCAGCGAGAGCGCTTGCTTGAATGCCAGCGCCTGGGCGTCGAGCAACTCGGCAGATTCGGGCGTTGCAAGAAGATGGTTGACGGCGTCGAAGTCGCGTCCATACCATGCCCCCAGACCGTCGCCGATGCCGGCGATCTCGCCGACGCCCGGCGCTGCGGCCAGCGGTACGGTATTCAAATAATGCACCAGGATCTGCCGCCGCGCAGGCAAGGTTTGCGCGCCGTTTAGATAGGCGCGCACCGATGCGGATGCGATTTGCCGCAATTTTTCTCGCGGGGTCCCGGTGCGGCCACCGGCAGAATGACGGAATTTTTCGATTTGCGTGGCCAGCGTGCTTCCTCCGGGTGCCGCCTGCTGCCGATCAAAAACGCGCACCCCTTGGTCAAACAAAGCCCGGCTAAAACGCCCCCAATCGATTGCCGGATTGCGCTCGGGCTGATCCTCATCGAGTAAGTTGTGGTCCTCGATATACATCAGCGAGTTGGCAAGCAAGGGCGGAACCGACTCGAAATTGTCATAAACGCGCTCTGGATAGCGCGTGCCATAGAGCGGCCTACCGGTGGCATCGAGTAGCAACAGTCCCGCTTGGTCTTTTTCCACATACGGCACAAACAAGCCATGATCGACCACCGATGTCAGTGTTACGGAATCACGCGCCTGCTCGGTGACGGCAAAACCGCGCTCGGTCAAGCGTTTCTGGAAGCCCGGCAACAAGGAATAACCCAGACGTACGTCGTACGGTCCGGTCGAAGGGAAGCGAATGGCGTGACTGGGACTGGGGCCGCCGGCCATGGTAAAGCTAATGTCATGGCCGAGCTCCGACAGGTAGTGCGCCTGGAGCCGCGAGGTTTCCATTTCAAGCTGGACGAAACGAGCAGCAATCGCCAGCACGATCAGCATGAGTGCGAGCAACCACCATTTCAACCGCCGTACATGAGAAGCGATGCCGGGTGTACGAAGAGGGAACTGAATCAGCGGCAGACTCATGACGGTATCTTCCTCTTCTGAGTGATGCGATCCGTACAGTTTTCGTGGTGTTTTTAGTCTATCCCGTCTAATTGAAAATCAGGCGTACAGAGTTTCCCGTACGCAACATTTCTGCGAAATTATTCCGTCGATATGGCTCGACACCATGGATTCACTCGTCTAATGTAATGCGTGGCTTCGATTCGACGCCGCATCGAAAATGCCGACGGTTCGACCCCGATTAATTAGATTAAAGCGACATCACGACAACAATCGCTTACGCGCCTCGTCAATCACAATATCGCTGATGGAACCGGCCAAAGCCGCCTCACCGGACCAATGGTGCCAATACAGGGGAACATCCAGAAAGGCATCCGGCGTCAAGTCGACCAAGGCATGACTAGCGAAGTGATTCGCCGCCTGAACCTCGGGCAGCAAGCCATAACCCAAGCCATTCACAATAGCGTCAGCCAAGGAGTGCGGGCTCGGCAGATAATGCCTGGGGTAATTACTCACCGCGACGCCGAGAATATTGGAAAAGTATTTATCGAGCAGCACATCTTCCCGATCGAAAATCACCGCCGGCGTCTTCATAATGGCATCGACTCGCAAGCCTTTGCTGAAGTTTTCGGCGAGTTCCGGGCTCGCCACGCAGCGGTAGCGCAACTTTCCCAAGGGCGTCGCTTTGAAGCCGACCCCTGCTTGCTCGTTGGTGGCAATCGAGCCACTGATGTCGCCGCGCTCAAGCGAAGCCACCGTATGCTGACGGTCCAACACCAGTACTTCCAGCGCGACCTGAGCTTCCTTGACCAAACGCTGCACCAGGGGACCCGCCCAGGTGGCCAGCGAATCGGCATTAATGGCAATCGAGGCAATCGAAAGAGCGCCATCCCTGCGTCCATCGATATGGCGGTAGGTTTCGTCCTCAAGTTTGCGGATCGCAATCAGGTGGCGGTATAGCACTTCGCCGGCTTGAGTCAGACGCAAAGGTTGCGTGCGCTTCAATAAAATGCATTTCAGATGCGTTTCAAGTGCCCGCATACGCTGTGACACTGCACCGCTTGTCAGGCTAAGGCGTGCGGCAGCACGCTCGAAGGAGCCCGATTCCGCAACTGAAGCGAACGCCTCTAGTTGATCCCGGTTCAGCATGGTGTCTCCACTTTAGAAAAATTCGAGGTGCATCAAAAAAACTTAAGCCCATTGTCGTGTGGGCTACAACTCCCTAGACTGGGCCTGTAGCATATTGGAACGCCTACCGGCAATTTCGGGCAATTTCGCGTTATTTTTTCTCATTTTCTAGCAAAGATGAACGCTTACCGCGCAATCACTGACGACCAATGGCATCGCATTGCACCGATGTTACCTGAATACCGTCCTCGCAAAGACCCTCGCGGACGACCGTTCTCGAGCACGCGCGCAGTGCTCAACGGCGTTCTTTGGACGCTATACAACGGCGCACCGTGGGCCGCCTTGCCCGGCGATTTTCCGCACTACAAAACCTGCCATCGCCGCTTTAAGGCATGGTACGACGATGGTGTGCTTGAGAAGATTATCCAGCAATTGTTCGGCGCTTTAAGCGAACCGGTCTACAACCAAATCCGCAGCCGCATGCGTTGAGCGTCAAGGCCGGCTGAAGTTAAGCAACTTTAGCCGGCCACCAACAACCTCGTTTCAATCCTCCCGCCCGCCCGCCCTGGGTGCGACAATACCCGTTTACCGTCATCTCTCGTCGGCTAATCGAGTCCGCAACTCTTCCCATAGTAACAATCGGAAAAATCCCGATACCTTTCTGAAATTGTATTACGGAAAGGGAAGGCCTAATGTTGCGCCAATCACTCCGCGTTCTTGCCAGGCAGCAAGTTTGCTAGTCTAGCGATAAGTCCAACTATTTTCGAGGAGATCATCGTGCAAACATCGACGATACGCACCGCCCTTTTGGCGCTGGTTATTTTGTGCACCAGCAGCGCGGCCTTTGCCGGACGCGTTGGCGTCGGCATTTATGTAGGACCAGGCGCATTTTATGGCCCGAGCCCTTATTACTACCCGGTAGCGCCGGTACCCTATTATTATCCGCCGGCTGTCCCCTATTACTACCCACCGACCGTCGTCGTACCCGACGCGCCCAGCAATTATGTCGAACAAGGCCAGCCAGCCGTGGCGCCGTCAGCAAACAGTGGTTCGTGGTTTTACTGTGATGCATCAAAAACCTATTACCCCTATGTCAAGCAATGTGCTGGCGGATGGCGGCAAGTACCGGCCCAACCGCCGTCCAATTGATTACCCAAGGTAGACGATAATGAAGTATTTCAAACTAAGCGCACTGGCTGCATTAGCCTGCGTGGCAGGCTGCACGGTTTTACCGTCAGGCCCCAACGTGACGGTGCTGCCAGGCTCCGGCAAGACTTTCGATCAGTTCCGCGCCGACGACACGTCGTGCCGGCAATATGCGCAGCAACAGGTCGGCGGCGACTCGGCCAATCAGGCCGCCACCACGAGCGCTATCGGCAGCGCGGCTGTCGGCACGGCGCTCGGCGCCGCGGCAGGCGCGGCTTTCAATGGCGGCAAAGGTGCTGCAGTCGGAGCAGGTGCTGGCTTGCTGGCCGGCTCCTTGTTCGGTGCAGGCTCGTCACAAACCTCCGCGTACGAGACGCAGCGCCGCTACGACTCCGCCTATATGCAATGCATGTACGCCGCTGGAAATCGCGTGCCGACTTACGGTAATACGGTCACCGTCGTGCCGGCGGGTGGCTATTATGTAGCGCCCGCGAGTGGCTATTACGTAACGCCCGCGCCGCCGCCGCCGGGCATCCAACCGCCGCCGCCACCCAATTAAGCCTGCCCAACTTGAAGTTTCCTGCTGTCATGCTCGCTCTGGGAATACCGGGCCCAGCATGGCAGCCGGGATACAACGCTCGTCGTTAACACAATTTTTACGCCCGACAGGCCAGTTTTATCGCCAAGTAGATTCCGCACGTGGTGCAATTAGGACTCGATGATCGGCCATGCCGACATGCCCACGGAGTACGGAATGTTACGCTTGCTTATCCCCTTGACCGATTACGGCGGCGCACCGCTGGCCGCACGCCACGCGGCTTTTCTGTTTAGTGAGCGCTGCGTGTCGGAAGTGGAATTGCTGGAAGTACTGGCGCCGGCCGAATACGGACGCGCCGCCGCATTTTATTCGCGCAACCTGCTATTTCGCCAGGAAAAACGTGCCATGCTTTCCGGGCTGGCCCAGGCGCGTGCGATTCTCGACGATGCCGGTGTACCTTACACTTCACACGTCATGATCGGCGATGCGGCGCACACCATCGCGGCGCGCGCCGCAGAGAAGCAGGCCGACATGGTGCTAATGGACGCAAGCCGCTTCCATTTCCTGCGGCGCATGTGGATGCTGGTCAAACTGTGGCGTTTGACGCTGACACCAGTTACCTTGCTGCATTAAAACTGCACGGGCCGTTCGCCTCAACCCACATTCATCGGCAACAAGACCATCTGCCTGCCTTGCAAATGCAAGCGGGTTTGCAGCTCGACCGGTGTTTGATTGTGCAGCCAGCCGGTGAGAAAGTTGACCCGTTTAAAGATCAGCTTGCTGGCAAAGCAAACGCTGTTCGGAAATTCATCCATCGTGGCTTCGGCCAGACGCATAAATTCGCCTATCGGGTAGGTGCCGAAGGCAATCCGGTAGTCGGCCGCGAGCCCATGTCGGCGGGAGTGCGCGACATAATATTCGAGCGATGAGGAAATTGTGCGGCGCAAACGATCGAGTTGCTCCTCACCTTCATAGCTTTGCGCATCGACTTCGCCCACGGCTAGAAAAATCACATTCTTGAAATGATCGGGGAACAAGCGGTTCACCCAGAGCAGGGCATGCATGCTCGCGCCGCGATGCTTGCCGACCAACACGATAGCCGTAGGCAGCGACGGGTCCGGCTTGGCCGGCGCCTCACCGTCGAGCTTCGGTGGGGCATCGGCAAATAAGGCATCTTCTTTTGCCAACTGCGTACGCGTGTCGTCGTAGTGCCGTTTGATCAAAAAGCATAGCGCAATCACCGCACTCGTCACCAACACCGTCAACCAGCCGCCTTCCGTAAATTTTTCAATCAAGGTAATGATCAACACCGTGGTCGTGACCACCAACCCCAACGCGGATAAGGCGAAATTTCTGACCCAACGCCGGTCTTCGCGGCGGTGTTTCCACCAATAAGTACATAAGCCCAGCAGCGACAAGCTGAAGGTTAGAAACACGTTAATGCTGTACAGCACCACCAGAATGTCCACATTGCCATGTGTCCACATCAGTATCAACAGGCTCGCGAGCCCCATCACCACAATGCCGTTCTGCCGGACCAGACGGGTCGAGAGGTCGCGGAATTGACGCGGCACCCAGGAATCGGAGGCCATATTCGACAGCACCGCCGGCCCATCCAGAAAACCGGTTTGCGCGCCAACCAGCAATAATCCCGCCTCGAAAGCGAGCACCGCCGCCAACAGCGCGTGCCGGGCAAACGCGGAGCCCAGCCCCAGGTGATCGATCACGCTGCCAAAGACCACCGCATTCAATGTCTGACCCTCGACCGGCTGCGCATGCCACAACATATACAGCAGGATAATGCCGCCCGCCGTAAAGGCCAATGAGCTGGCCATATAAAACATGGTCCATTTGCCGTTCGGCACGCGCGGCTCGGCGAGCATATTGACATTGTTCGAGACGGCTTCAAGACCGGTGTAGGTCCCGCCGCCGAGCGAGAAGGCACGCATCAACAGGGCCATCACGACTAATGGGCCCAAGGCGTGCGACATGCTATGCACTTCGCCGACCGCGTTCGGCACCACTGCCGCCAGATGGTCGCCGTGGACGGCCACGCCGTAGACAATCAGGCCCAGGTGGAGCACCACAAAACCGAGAAAAATCGGCAGCAGAACCATGATCGATTCTTTCATGCCGCGGAAATTCAAGCCCGTCATCAGCACGATCAGAATCAGTTCGGTAGCCAGCTTGAATGCCTGCGCGCTGACCGGCAACAGACTGAAAAATGCATCGACACCGCTGGCCAGCGAGGTTGCCACCGTCAACACATAGTCAACCAGCAGCGCCGCACCCGACACCAGCCCAGGGCGCGGCCCCAGCAAGGCCGTAGCGACACGATAGCCACCGCCGCCGGTCGGAAACAATTCAATCACTTGGTTGTAACCGAGCGCAATGATAAACACCGTGGCCGCCGTGGCCAAAGCCAGAAACAGAGCCAGCGAGGTATGTTGACCCAGTGCGAGAAATGCTTCTTCGGGACCGTAACAGGAGGAAGACAAGCCGTCGGCGCCAAGGCCGACCCAGGCCAACAAGGGCGTGACGGCAATCGCATGACGCGTGCGCGGATCGAGTGGATCGAGCGCCTTGCCCACCAGCATGCTCCACATCTTCTGGACTGAGGCCATCGCTGTCTCCGAGTCAATTCAAAAATTTTACGCTGGGCTCGTGTATTTTTACACAGGGCTTATACCGGTATCGCTACACTCGGCGCATCGGATTGCAGACCGGTTTGGCCTGCATCCTTCCGGATCTAAGCGTCGCCAGGCAATGAATATTAAAACCTCTCTGTGGCTGCGCGGTGTCACCAAAGTTATCGTGATCGCCGTGCTGACCAATCAAATTCTCACCATGCTTTTCGGTTGGGGCGCCCGCACCATAGACCCGGATGTCAGCGACCATATCATTACGATGTTTAGTTTCGCAACCTCGATGGTGGCCGGCTACTGGATCCAGGCCGACGCGCGTCGTGCATATGCGCACGCCAAGCAGCACGGGCTGATCAAAGAGGAAAAGAACGCCGTCATACCCTGGGCGCTGGCCCCCGAATGCCCGAATAAATGGCTGGTCACGCTCTACCTGGAGTTGAATCCGGCGTTGGCGGGTTTGTAAACGCCACGCTGCGCAAGCCCGTCAATCCGACGCCGGGCAGGCCCTTCGGCCTTGCTCGGCGCGTCACATTCGCGACCGCCCCGGTCTCTAGATAAGATTTTTACGATTTAAGCCGCGACCTATAGAAAAGCAATAGGACGACTTCGATAGTCTGGAACCTTCCTCATATCAGGTTCCGCCTATGCCCATGCTTGCTTGCCTACGCTATGGAAGCGCCAGACTCGCCGGCCGCCGCAACCCGCGGCTCCTGCTCGCCGTATGGCTGGGACTGTGTTGCCTATGCTCCGAAAGAGCCATCGCGCAAACCTCGACATGCGCGCCGACACATTCGAGTGTGCAAGCCGAAGCAGCGAATGGCGCAGCGCCGGTCCTATTCGAGGCTGGATCGCAGAATCAGGAAAAGGTGACGATTACCCACGACCTGGTCCTGAGATTCCGCTTGAAACGCACGCTGGCGAAACGCATCGTCGACGCTGTCTATCAAGAAGCGCAATCGCGCGGCTTGCCGCCTTCTTTGGTGTTGGCGATCATCGCCGCCGAATCCGGCTTCGATCCCGCGGCGACCAGTCCCGCTGGCGCGTGCGGTTTAATGCAAGTGTTGCCGCGCTATCATCAGCAGCTGGTCAAACAGCTTGCCCCCGACGCCGATCTCTATTTCCCGGAAAGCAATATCCGTATTGGTACCGCAATACTTCAACGTTACCTCGCGGTTAGCGCCGGCGACCTCGATAGCGCCTTGACCAGCTATAGCGGAGGCTCGCGTGGCTACGCCGCCCGGGTACATACGCGGTGGCAGGAATTCACCAGCTTGATCGGCATGCCCACACCCGAACAGCCGGTCATGCTGCTCAGCGAGCTACATTAAAGACAGACCCGGCGGCGTCTTCTCAGACGGCGCCGATGCCCCCTCGCCCCGCCAAGCCCGCCGCAGTTCAAACTCGGACGCATTGAAAAAATGCCCAAGCGTTTACCCTGTGCAAGTTATACATACCCATCCCTCTATATTTAATATAGCGTGTAGTTCAGAGTGCGCCCCCTACAATCACGGGCTCGGTAGTTTGCTTCATTGCCAATATCAAGGAGAAGTGAATGGGGCATCTTGACCTTTCGCGCCGCAATTTTTTAAAAGCCGGCGTTATTGCAGGCGTCTCGGTGTATATCGCGCCCTTCGGCAGCCAAGCGTATGCGGCGTTGTTCGAAGAAAAGCTGTTAACACCGGTGCAATGGGACCCCAAGACCGGCACGCCGAAATTCCGCATCGATGGCACAGCCAAAGTCAGCGGCGAAAAAATCTTCGCCCGCGACGTGCGCTCGCGCGATATGCCGAACTGGCCGCAGCAGCAATCGCACGCTTTTATTGTGCGCGCGACACAAGCCGACCGCGCGTACACAGGCTTCGATCTGAGCTTGCTCGGCGACACGCTTAAGCCGGACCGCATCGTCACCGCCGATGACCTGGCTCGCGATAACGTTAAATTCCCGGCTTTTTATGGCGACGATATGTTATTGCCGACGGGCAAGACGCCCGCCTATCTCGGCCACGCGGTGGCGATTCTGATTTATCACGACTTCGCGCGCTTTCGCTACGCCAAGGACAAACTCAAATTCCATGACGAGATTATTCGCTACGGCGAAAAAACCGGGCCGCTGGAACGCGACCCTTGGGGCACCTTCCGTTTTGTACGCGTCGGCGGTGCGACGCCTTATGCGGATGACGTCTTCTCCAGTCTGAAAGACGCGCCGATATTTCCCAGCATGATGCGCAAGCACCTGCCCGTCTGGCCCGATGGCCAGGACCATGGCAAGTTGGACGCACAGGGTATGTTCTACGCGGATCAGATCCGCAACGAACTGGCGCATCCGCCCGGCGACTGGCTGGTGTTGGACCGTGATTACAGCACCCAATCGATCGACACCGCCGCGCTCGAACCCGACAATGGCAACTGCTGGTATGACGCGGCGACGCAATCGCTGCATATGGTCGTGCCGACTCAATCGCCGCAAGAAGTCGTCGAAAGCACGGCGGAGATGGTGGCCAAATGCCATTACCCGGTCAAGCAGGTATTCCTGCATCCCTGCTACACGGTAGGCTATGGATCGAAAGACCATTACAACTTTCCGTTCTACAGCCTGGTCACGGCGTTGTATGCGGAAGGCCGGCCGGTACGTCTTGCCAACGATCGATATGAGCAGTTTCAGACTGCGCTCAAGCGCCATGCATTCAAGATGCATTATCGAATTGCGGTCGATCGCAAGACGGGCATGCTGCAATCGTTCCAGGGCGACTTCGAAGCCGACGGCGGCGGCCGCGAGAATTTCTCGCCCTCTGTGGCGATGGTCGGCGCCACGGCAGCCCAATCGATTTACTATTTCCCGAAAAACGATTTGACGACTGTCGCCATCGCCTCGCGCGCCATCGACGCCGGCTCCGCGCGCGGTTACGGTTCGCTGCAAACCATGGCGGCGACCGAGATGATGATCGATGAGATCGCCCAGCAACTGGGCCTCGACCCGATCGAATTCCGCCTCAAAAATGCCCTGCGCTCGGGTATGAAAAACACTCAGGGCGCGATCCCGGCAGGCGCCATCCGTGTCGATGAGGTGCTGGAAAAAGCCCGCGCCCATCCCCTTTGGACCGAGCGCGCCAAGAAGAAAATCGCCTTCGAGGGCCTTCATCCCGGCCAACGCTACGGCGTGGGCTTTGCCTGCGTGCAAAAGGATTTCGGCACCGGTGCTGAGACCTCGTTTGCCAAAGTGGAAATCGCCGCCGACGGCCGCATCTCACTGCATCACACCGCAGCCGAAATCGGCACCGGCGTGTCGACCTCACAAGCGATCGTCTGCGCGCACTGGCTCGGCCGCCCAGCCGCTGAGGTCCATATGGCGATCACCGACTGGCCCGATTTGCCGGTGGTCACGAGTGGCGACCCCTACATCATGGCGCAAGCGGACCAGGACAAACTGTCGGCCAATCCGCGTTGGTCGCCCAGCTACGTGTCGCCGTCCAGCGCCAGCAATTCGGCGTACTACTTCAGCCACAGCACACGCGAAGCGGCGCGCTTGGTCTTCACCCATGGTCTGTGGCCTGCGGCCTTGTCGATCTGGAGCCAAGGCACGGGCGGCGGACAAGCGGCGCCGTTGGTGGTGCGTATCGAGGATGCGCGCTGGGTCGACGGCCGGCTTTCCGCCGCCGGCCTGGAAGCGTTAAGCGTCGAGCAACTGGCCAAGAAGGCCCACGAACTGGGCTTGGTGACGGGTGCAACGGTGCATGTATTCAATCGCTGGCAATGGACCGAAGCCGATTTTGAGATCGATGGTGTCGTTAAACGTCTGCCGCTCGATGGTTTGTCGCTGCGCTATGGCGAGGGTGCGGATGCGGCGCACAAGGCTTCGATGTCGACGCCGGGCGGCTATCGCGTGCTGGATCGCAAGCAAGTGTATATCCCGCCAGTGCAGCGCAATAACGCGGCCGTGACGTATTACAGCGCCGTGGGCGCTTTGGTGGAACTCTCTGTGCATGCAGCCAGCGGCCATGTCGAGCTGCTGTCGCATCACTCGATCATGGAATGCGGCAATCTGATCTCGCCGCAACTGGTGTCCGGCCAATTGCAAGGCGGTATTGCGATGGGTATTGGCCACGCGCTGCACGAATACCTGCCGCTTTACGAGGGCGGCCCGGGCGACGGCACCTGGAACTTCAATCGCTATCACGTGCCTTTGGCTCGCGATGTGGCGGTCTGGACCCAAACCAGCGAAGTTTTATCGCCGCTGACTGAAACCGATCCACCGAAAGGTATTGCCGAAGTCGTGATGATTCCAATCGTTGGCGCGATTGTGAACGGTATCGCCCATGCGACCGGGCATCGCTTTACCGAGCTGCCGGTCACGCCACAAAAAATTCAGGAACTGCTCGCATGACGAACTCCGCCAACTCTCTTAGCGGCATCGCAACGCAGCCGCTGTCGCTGACCATCAACGGCAAGCCTTCGGGGCCGACACAGGTACCGGAAGAATTGATGATGATCGACTTCCTGCATGAATACCTGGACCTAACCGGCTCGCGCCTGGGCTGCGGGCAAGGCGTGTGCCGCGCCTGCGTAGTGATTCTCGACAAAGCCGACGGCAGCAGCGAAGAAGTCCGTACCTGCATTACCGGCGCGCATTTCTTCGACGGCAAGAAAATCCGCACGATCGAAGGACATGCCAAGCGCAACGAGCAAGGCGAAATCGTCGAGCTATCTTTAGTACAGCAAAAGTTTCTGGAACATTTCAGTTTCCAGTGCGGCTATTGCACACCGGGCTTCGTCAACGCGGCAACCATTCTGATCGAGAAACTCAAGCGCCAGCCGATCACTCACGATCAGGTCGAAGCCGTCATCAATGAAGGTTTGGGCGACCATATTTGCCGTTGCACCGGCTACGTGCGTTACTTCGAGGCGGTCAAGGATGTGGTCATGAACACGCCGGGACTCGTAAAGGATGCCAAGTGATGAAGCCAGCTACTCCATTTCGCTGGACCCTACTCGCGGCGGCAGCGGCCTTGCTGCTGACGGCCTGCGGCAAGCAAGAGAGTACTGATGCCACTGCGGCGGCGCAAAACGGCACGCCCGCTGCAACGGCTGCGGACCCGCTCGCGCGCGGGCGTTATTTGGTCAAGGCAGCCGACTGCGCAGCCTGTCACACGGCGGCAGAAGGAGCGCCGTTTGCCGGTGGCGTGAAACTTGAATCGCCGTTCGGCATCTTCTATGGCAGCAATATCACGCCCGATAAGGAATACGGTATCGGGCGGTGGAGCGCCGACGAGTTCTACCGGGCCCTGCATGACGGCGTGGCGCCCGACAAGCATTTGTATCCGGCCATGCCCTATACCTCATACCGTCAGCTGTCGCGCATCGACAGCGATGCGATGTACGCGTTTCTAATGGCGCAACCGCCCGTCAACCTCGCGAGCCCAGCGCATGATTTGAAGTTCCCGTATAACCTGCGCTTCGGCATGATGTTCTGGAATATCCCGTTCCTGAAAAACACCCTGCCCGATGCCTCCAGCGGACAGTCGGCGGCTTGGCTGCGTGGGCGCTATCTGGCGAATGCGCTCGGACATTGCGCGGAATGCCATACACCGCGGGCCTTCACCGGCCAGCTCGACGATGCCAAACCGCTGACGGGCGCGGCCTTGCAACGTATCGGCGCACCCGACATTACACCGCAAGGACTGGCCGCGCGAGGCTGGAGCGCCGCCGATTTGCAGGCATTTTTGGCAAGCGGCGTGGCGCCCCAGGGCAGCGCCTTTGGCGAAATGTTCCCGGTGGTCCATCTGAGCACCCAGTACCTGACGAAAGAGGATCTGAGCGCGATCTCGACCTACCTGCTCGGCGATCAAGCGCCCGCGCCCCAAGCACTGGCGTCCATCAACGCCGATGCCGCGCAACAGGCTGCGGGCAGGAAGATTTATCTGGCCGTGTGCGCCGGCTGTCATAGTGCGAATGGCGAAGGCAAACCTCATGTTGCCGTCGCCATGCAAGCTAACTCCACGCTGCGCCAGGCCGATCCACGCAATCTGATTGTGGCGATACTGGACGGGATTGCCGCGCAGGACTTCCCCGGTCTGGAAAGTATGCAGGCCATGCCGGGCTTTAGCGGGCAATTGTCGGATGAGGAGCTGGCGCAACTGGCCAATTATTTACGCGCCACACAGGGCGGTCAGGCCGCCGACGTGACGGCGGAGACGGTGAAAAAGCTACGTTGAGGTCGTGTTCGCTGACGGCGCCGTATCTTAAACCGGTCGCCGCCTGAACCAGCCGGCCAGCGACAAACGATCGCGCGTGGCCGGTAATACTTCATGCAACATGTCGGCGGATAGAAACAGCACCAGCCGGCTGGCCACCGGCGCAATATCTTCCGTACATTTGCCCAGCGGATGCAGGCGCAGCGCGCCGCCCTGCTCTACCAACCAATCTTGATTGAGATAAATCACCACCGACACGGTACGCGCGCTATCGTCGCGGAAACGATCCACATGCTGCAGATAGGCCGCGCCCGGCGCATAAAAAGCAAAGTGGCTTTCGTACTCATCCAAACCCAGATACAAGCTGCGGTTTAAGGCAATCCGCAAGGTCTCCATGATTAGCAAATAGCGGTCGCATGCGGGCGACTGTCCCGCCTTCAACCACAGAATCCGATCACCTCGGATAGCGGGGCGCAACGCCTGTGCTGCCCCGCGACCCACGCCGGCCGATTGCAGCGCGCCGGATTCAGTCAAGGCGCGACATTCGGCGGCCAGCGCCAGCGTCAGGTCCGCCGGCAAAAAAATATTCTGCTGGGACCAGCCATGCTCGACCAATGCGTCGGCAAGCAGCATGTGCACGGCTTGGCCGACATCGTCGGGGCAAGCGGGAGACGCTTTCGGCATAGCTGCGGTACTTTCCTGGAAAACGTGCTTTGAAGCTATAGGCCGCTAGCTTGGGGGGAAGTATGGCGTGGGCGCGAACGGGATGTTTGCGCTGAAAACAGAGTGCTGACCGAACTATGGTAACACTTGCTTGCCGATGTGGGCCTCGCGCCGCATTCTCGATTCAAACTGGTCGATGAAAACCGGTTGCTTATACCGTGTCCATCTGCAGACGATCAATGGAGCTGTGGTCAGTCATCGTCCGGTGAAAGCGGCGCATCGACGTCGTAGACGACGTCCTTGGTCAGCGCGCGAACACTTTGAATCAGGTCTGAAGAAAAGGACTGCAAACCCTCAGGATGGTGCGCAATGTCTTGCGCCAGAATAGACAAAACCCGGCCAAAACCCGGATCTTCTTCGTCGACTGCGCGGGTCAGGGTGACTTCGCCGGTTGACTTGATGTGCTGGTGAATCTTGTCGCGCTCGCCGTGCTTGAGCGCACGCCCGACGATCTCCAGCACCGTAGTTTGATATTGATCGGTCAATGACGGTTCGGCATCCATCGCGAAATCATTGTCGATTGCGTATGACATGGCGGACTCCAATCCCTAACCATCAACACATGTTAATGCAAGCGCATTGCCTTCATCCCGTCCGATTTCCATCATAAAAACTCGTTCATGATTGACCATTTTTCTATTTTGGCTTACCACGGCTTATTTCGATCCTGCGCCACACCTTATGAAATAATGCTTCGATCGCCGCGCCCAGGATCGTGGCGCCCACTGTCGAGGCTCCGCATGACCCATGTTTTTCACCGCGCCCCCCGCAAATCGCTGCCCATGGCCATTGCTGGCGACGGTATCGAAATCATCGATTCGGCGGGCAAACGTTATATCGATGCTTGCGGCGGCGCCGCGGTGTCGTGTCTGGGTCATAGCAATCAGCGCGTGATCGACGCCATCAAGCGGCAGGCGCAGCAGCTGCCCTATGCACATAGCGCGTTCTTTACCACCCAGCCGGCCGAGGAACTCGCCGAGCGCCTGGTCAATGCAGCGCCCAAGGGCTTGGATCACGTTTATTTTGTCTCGGGCGGCTCGGAAGCGATTGAAGCGGCCTTGAAGTTGGCGCGGCAATACTTTGTCGAAAAAGGCCAGCCGCAACGGCGCCACTTTATTGCGCGCCGCCAGAGTTATCACGGCAACACCCTGGGCGCGCTCGCCATCGGCGGCAACGCCTGGCGCCGCGAGCCCTTTCTGCCGATCCTGATTGAAGCGCACCACGTCAGCCCCTGCTACGCCTACCGCGAGCAAGCTCAGAACGAGACCGAAGAAGCCTTCGCCCAACGCCTGGCCGATGAATTGGAAAGCAAGATTCTGGCGCTGGGGCCCGACACGGTTGCGGCCTTTATCGCCGAGACCGTGGTCGGCGCAACGGCGGGAGCGGTACCGCCGGTGCGTGAGTACTTCAAGAAAATACGCGCTGTTTGCGACCGTTACGGCGTGCTGCTGATCCTCGATGAAATCATGTCGGGCATGGGCCGCACGGGCTACCTCTACGCTTGCGAGGAAGATGGTGTGACGCCCGATATCCTGACCATCGCCAAGGGTTTGGGCGCCGGCTATCAGCCGATTGGCGCCACGCTGGTCAGCGACAAGATCTATCGCACCGTGGTCGCGGGTTCGGGATTCTTTCAGCACGGCCACACCTATATCGGTCATGCAACCGCTTGCGCCGCCGCGCTTGAAGTGCTGCGCGTGATCGCCGCCGAGAAATTGCTCGGCAACGTCAAGGCGCGTGGCGAGCAATTACGCACCCGGCTGCGCTCGCACTACGGCGACCATCCCCACGTCGGCGACATCCGCGGCCGCGGCCTGTTTGTGGGCGTCGAATTCGTGCAAAATCGCGACACCAAGCAGGCTTTTGAGCCAAGCAAAAAATTACACGTCGCGATCAAGGATTGCGCCATGCAGCGTGGCTTGATGGTGTACCCGATGGGCGGCACGATCGATGGCGTGACGGGCGATCATGTCTTGCTGGCGCCCCCTTACATTTGCACCGAGAAACAGATCGACGCTATCGTCGAACGGCTGACTGATGCCGTCGATGCGGCGCTGCGAGCCATCGGTGCATAAACGAACAGATCGACGTGATTGTTGTACGGCCGACCGATGCCGGCGCCGCAGGCCATCGGTGCGTATGCGAACAGATCGACGTGATCGTTGAACGACTCAGCGATGCGGTCAACGTAACGCTGCCAGCCCTGAGCAAGCGCCCCGCCGACACGCTCTCGCCCCCAACCAACAACGCAATCATTGCCAGGACAAGACACCTATGAGCCAGCGCCTTCCCTCTTTCGATATGGCCCAGGCCACGCCGGAACAGCGCGCCGTGTTGGACGAAATCCTCGCCGGTCGCGGCAATCTGAACGGGCCGTTTCTCGGTTGGATCCATAGCCCCGAGCTGGCCCAGCACGCCCAACGCCTCGGCGCCTACTGCCGCTACCACACCGGCTTGCCGCTGAGATTGTCGGAACTGGCGATTCTGATCACCGCCGCGCATTGGAAATCGCAAGCGGAGTGGTTTATCCATTATCCGATCGCCTTGGATGCCGGGCTGCCGAAAGCGACCGCGCAAGCGCTGCTTGACGGCGCCGCCCCCGTCTTCGAAGCGCCGGACGACGCCTTGATTTATAACTTTGCGACTGAACTTCATGAGTCCAAACGGGTCTGCGACCTTACCTATAATCGGGCCGTCGAGCGCTTCGGGCACACCGTTGTCATCAATCTGACGGGACTGCTGGGCTACTACGCACTGGTCGCCATGACGTTAAATACGTTTGAAATGCGTGCCGAAGGGCAGACTGAGTTGCCGTTTGCCGAGTAATCGCGGCGGCAGGGTGTCGCTGGACTCACGTCGTTCACATACAACGGCAAATAAGTCGGAAATGAATTCGGCAAATATGTATGATTCCCCGTCTCAGTTCGAACCGCTCATTCCGTTCCTTATACCGCCGTCACTGACTCATAAGGCGAGCGATATCGTTCTGTCGTCGACCCAGTTGGGCGCCGCAGCGCACCCTTCCGCCCGCGCCGCCGTTAGGGAACTCGTGCGGTCGATGAACTCGTATTACAGCAATCGCATTGAAGGTCAAGGCACGCACCCGCTCAACATCGAACGCGCATTGCGCCATGAATTCTCCGACAAACCTGCCGTTGCACGCCTACAAAGAGTGGCGCTGGCCCATATCGCGGCTGAGCGCGCGCTGGAAGAGCGGCTAACAGCTGGCGAGTCGGCCATGTCTTCTCGATTTTTGTTGAGCGCGCACCAAGCGCTCTATTCCAGGTTAGCGGAAGAAGACCGGAGCACCGATGACGGGCATATCATCGTACCGGGCGAACTACGTCGGGACGATGTTGAGGTTGGCAGGCATATTCCGCCTACGGCCGCCTCACTGCCGCTCTATCATGTATTTGCATCCGGCCCGGCGACTCGCCGGGAATTCGCGCAAATGACCGGGCTGCAGGAACGCACGGCTCGCTCCTTGTTGTCATGTCTGCTGGCCACGGGTCTGCTACAGAGCGACACACCATTGGGACCGGTACGCTTTGGCTTGCCACTCGATGCCTTGCAATTCCTATTGCCTGAACTCTATCCCGAGGCGGCCACCAAACTCGAGTGAGTCCTACCGTAGGTAATTAGACGAGTATTTATTGCGCCGCCAGCTAAGATAGACTGGATACGAAGACTTCATCGCGGTGATCGCGAAGCGCCCTTGTCGTAATGCTAATCAACCAGGAAATGCCATGCCTAACCACGCAAAATCTGTCCGCTCCCGGCCATCGGCCTGCTTGGGTTCATTGCTTGGCGTACTAACGCTAGGCGCCGCCTTGCTCACGGCCGCAGGCTCGGCTGCGGCGCAAACCAGCGTGCCTTCGCGGCTCGATGACATTATCAGCCGCGGGACATTACGCGCCTGCACGACAGGCGACTATAAACCGTATTCATTTCAGCGCGCAGATGGTGAATTCGAGGGCATCGATATCGACTTGACCGAAGCGCTCGCGAAATCGCTCAAGGTTAAAACCGAGTATGTGAAAACCTCCTGGTCGAAGTTAATGGATGATTTCACCAGTCAGTGCGATATCGGTGTCGGTGGTGTTTCAACCAGCCTGGAACGGCAGAAGCGGGCATTTTTCACCACGCCCTATATGGTCGACGGCAAGTCGCCGATCGCGCGCTGTGCCGATGCCAAGCGTTATACCTCGGTGGCGGCTATCGATCAGCCCGGCGTGAGAGTGGTGGTCAACCCGGGTGGCACCAATGAAAAGTTCGCGCGGCAATTTCTGACCCATGCCAACTTGACCGTGTATCCGGACAACGTGACGATTTTCAAGCAGATTTTAAATGGCCAGGCCGACGTGATGGTGACCGACACCTCGGAGACGCTGTTGCAGCAAAAGCTGAATCCTGGACTGTGTTCGGTGCATCTCGATCAACCTTTTCAATATGGCGAAAAAGCCTATCTGTTGCCGCGCGGCGATGTGGTGTTTCAGCAGTATGTCGATCAGTGGCTGCACTTGTATCAGGCCAGCGGCGAGTTCCAAACGGTGATCGATAAGTGGCTAAAATAAAGGCATACCTATGCATGCGATTGGTTTGTGTAGCTTGCGTTGGTGACTTACCCGCAAGCGCGCACCGATACCACTGAGGCTTGCAGCTGCGCCATCTGCGATGGCGCAGCGCGCTAAGTCGGCGCTTGTGAGCAAGTCACCTCAAGCTTGTTCCCAGCATGTTTTAAACGCCCGCGCCGCCTTCAACATCCAGGCACGCGCGGCTGCCGACTCGGCCTGCAAACGCACGAAACCATGGGTCATATCGTAAGCATCGAATAATTCGACCTTCGCCCCATGCTGCTCAAGAAAGCGGGCGTAGTCGCAACCCTCGTCATGCAAGGGGTCGTTGCCGGCAACGATAACTACGGCATCGGCCGGCTGACGCACGGGCGCCGCCGCCAGCAGGTTCACGCAGGTATCGTCGTCGCTCACCGCTTGCCCGGCCAGGAATTGGCCCCAGAAAAACACCATATCGGCAGACAGCAAACCCGGCGCAGCGGTGATCTTGGCGTAACTGTCCGTCGCCATCTCTGGCGAGGCTACCGGGTAGATCAAAAATTGCGCTTTGACCAGCCCCGGCACTTGCGTGTTGACGACCCGCGCAGCACCCGCGGCCAAGTGCGCACCGGCGCTGTCGCCGGCTACGGCCAGCGTAGTCGATGCGAAACCCAAACGCGTGCGATGCTCGGCGAGCCACATGATGGCGTCGACCGCATCTTGGCTGCCGGCCGGATAAGGAAATTCGGGAGCCAAGCGATAATCGACACTGCAGACGGCCACGCCCAAATCGGCGGCGAGCATCGCCACCGCGTGGTCATGGGTTTCGAGATCACCGACCACCCAGCCGCCGCCATGAAAATAAACCAGCAAAGGCAGGTGTGTATCGGCGCCGGCCGGTTGGTAAAACCTGGCCTTCAGCTCGCGCCCGGCCAGCGGTATGACCCGATCACGCACGCTCAAGCCGGAGGGACGCGGCGCGCCATAGCGCGCGGCAATCGCACTGAAACGCTGACGACGCTCGATCGCCGTCGGCTCGACCAGCGGCGCGAAGTCGGCAGCCAGCCGGGTGTAATAGTTGAGTAAATCGTGATCTATCGTCATCGGCTTGTTCCTGATTTAACCCTGCTGATTTAATCCTGTTGAATGACTTCTAACTAAAGAGCTTCGATCTTATAACAATCCTGCTCGCGACAAGGCCGCATGATCGATTTTAAGGCAGCGATCCATGACCACATCAAGCCCTGCCTGGCGTGCCTCGCACGCCGCGGCGTCATGCACAACACCCAGTTGCAGCCATAGCGAACGAGGCCCTATCGCCAGCGCTTCGCTCACCACAGCAGGCACCGCCTCAATGCGACGAAACACGTTAACCATCTCGACGCAACGTCCCTGTTCCGCGAGCGCCTGGGCGGCAAGCGCCAAGCTGTCGTAGCACGGCCCAGCAAGCATCGCGTCGCTACATCCGGCATAAGCCGGATTCACGCCAACAATACGGTAGCCATGTGCATGCATATAAGCGCTTACCTCGTGACTAGCGCGTTCGGGCTGCGCCGACCACCCGACGACGGCGATGACACGATCACGCGACAGCACGCGTTGGCATAGTTCAGGAACCGTCACGGGTGGATCTCCACCGCGAATTTCCATCGCGGGTTTCCGTTAATCAAATGCTAAGCCGTTTTGCCAATCTCCAACTTCAGCTCCAGCATCATTTTTTCACGCATCACAAATTTCTGCACTTTGCCCGTGACGGTCATCGGCAATTCCTCAACAAAGCGGATATAACGTGGAATCTTGTAATGCGCGATCTGTCCTTCACAGAATTGCCGGATCTCGGCTTCGGTCGCACTCATTCCCTGCTTCAAGACGATCCAGGCGCAGACTTCCTCGCCATATTTGGCATCGGGTACGCCAAACACTTGAACCGTTTGTACTTTAGGATGCCGAAACAGATATTCTTCGATCTCGCGCGGATAGATGTTTTCGCCGCCGCGTATCAGCATATCCTTGACGCGTCCGACGATATTGCAATACCCTTCGGCGTCGAGGGTTGCCAGATCGCCGGTATGCATCCAGCCATCAATCACGCTCTGCGCGGTTTGTTCGTCGTCACCCCAATAGCCTTGCATCACCGAGTAGCCGCGCGTACAAAGTTCGCCTTTTTCGCCGACCGGCACAATTTGGCCCAGCGCATCGATCAACTTGACTTCAAGGTGCGGTTGAATCCGGCCGACTGTGGTCACACGCTTTTCGAGCGGGTCGGTGGTAGAGCTCTGAAACGACACCGGACTGGTTTCAGTCATGCCATAGGCAATCGTCACTTCATTCATATGCATGTCCGCGACCACACGTTTCATGGTCTCGATGGGACAGGGCGAGCCGGCCATGATGCCGGTGCGTAAGTTCGACAAGTCATAGTCGGCAAAATCCGGCCGGTCGAGCTCGGCGATAAACATCGTCGGCACCCCATGCAAGGCGGTGCAACGTTCTTCGGACACGGCCAGCAAGGTCGCCGCCGGATCGAAGGCTTCGCTGGGAAAGACCATCGCCGCGCCTTCGGCAACACAGGCGAGCACGGCCAGTACCATGCCGAAGCAGTGGTATAGCGGCACGGGGATGCACAGCGAATCGCGCTCCGACAGCTGCATCGCCTGGGCAATATAACGCCCGTTGTTGACGATATTATGATGCGTCAGTGTGGCGCCTTTGGGCTGCCCTGTGGTGCCGCTGGTGAATTGCACATTGATGGCGTCATGCGCGTCGAGCGTGGCCGTGATGGCATCAAGTTGCGCCAGATTGACGGCTTGCCCGCCCATCTCAACCACACCGTCGTAATTCAGCATGCCCGCACTTTGTTTTGCGCCCATGCGGATGACGATTTCAAGCTGGGGCAAGCGCGCCGCATGGAGCTTGCCCGGCGTCGCATCGGCAAGTTCGGGCGCCAGCGCTGCCAGCATTTCCAGGTATTGCGAGGACTTGAAATGTTCGGCGGCAATCAATGCCCGGCAGCCGACTTTGTTCAATGCATATTCGAGTTCGGCCAGCCGATACGCCGGGTTGATATTGACGAGGATGACACCGAGCCGTGCAGTGGCAAACTGCGTCACCAGCCATTCGACGCGATTCGGCGACCAAATCCCCACCCGGTCGCCTTTGACGATACCCAAACCGGCCAACCCGGAGGCGAACGCGTCGACCTTGGCGGTGAATTCACGCCAAGACCAACGTACGCCCTGTTCGCGGAATACTACCGCGGGTCGATCGGGCCAACGCGACACGGTGTCGGCCAGCAATGCCGGAATGGTCTGCGAGGTCAGCGGGATGTCGGTCGAGCCGCGTACGTAGGATATTCCATCGCGCGGTTCGATTACCGCCTCGGTAGAGTGGGGTTGCGCTCGGGGTTGCGGCTGCGTTGGCGTCATCTCGTGCTGCGTCATCTTCATCTCCGTCGATGCGTTGTACCCTATTCCCGCGATTGTGCCACCTCACCCCGTGACGTGCGATTCGTTTGAACCCTTGGGTTTATTTATGTCGTCAACTGGGAACGAAGGTCGATCTCGACGGTCTACGCAGGCTGCTGCACAGCCTTTTACTGTAAGGCCTCTGCAAGATTGCGCCGATTGTTACGCGAACTGAAACACATCTTTACAAAGCAAACAGTGTACGAACACTTTCGCTAAGGCATTGTCTGGCACACAACGGTAGAGTGAGCACGTGCTCCCTCAAGACGGGCGACTTTTTTCTCGGTCCAGGATATTGCAATGAAAAATAAAACACTTCCCCATGTCGGCATCGGCCGCGAACTTCGCCTCGCCGCCAGTGCGGTCATTTTGCTAGGTGCAGTCGCCACAGCCCAGGCCCAATCGGCCCCACCGCCCATCGATGCCGGCAGCGACGCTGCTAGCGCCCCCGCGGCCACCCAAGATGGCGGCGATCCGCCGACACGTGTAGCACGCCTAAACTATTTCGAAGGCCCGGTTACTTATGAACCGGCTGGCGCCACCGATTGGGCTTACGCCAGCTTAAATCGGCCACTGACCACGGGCGACCAGGTCTGGGTTGACGCGAACGGCCGCTCGGAACTGCATATCGGCTCGACAGCGTTGCGCATGGGTGCGCAAACCAGCCTCGACCTGGTTAATCTGAGCGACTCGCTGGCGCAGTTGAAGGTCTTGCAGGGCACGTTCGAAGCCCGCGTGCGTACCATCGAGCCGGGTTCCAGTTACGAAATCGATACGCCCAACCTTGCCTTGCAAATTACCACTCCCGGCATTTATCGCGTCGATGTGGCGCCTGACGGCAGCAGCACCTCCGTCACGGTGCGGGAAGGCAGCGCCACAGCCTACGGCAACGGCAGCTCGGCCCAGATAGAAGCGAATCAACGCATCAACTACACGGGTACCGCGCTGCAGCAGGCGGATGCCGGGGGCGCACCGGGTAGCGACGCTTTCGATCAGTGGGTCGCCGGCCGCGACGGTACTGAAGACAATGCGGTATCGGCACGTTACGTGTCACGCGAGGTTCCCGGTTACGAAGATCTCGACGCCAATGGTACCTGGAAGCAAGATCCCAGCTATGGCGCCGTTTGGGTGCCGCGCGTTGCGGTGTCGGCAGGTTGGGCGCCTTATCATGAAGGACACTGGGCCTGGGTGGCGCCTTGGGGTTGGACCTGGATCGACGATGCGCCCTGGGGTTTCGCACCGTTCCATTACGGCCGTTGGGCTTACGTACAAAACAGCTGGGCCTGGGTCCCAGGTCCTCTCACCGTCTCGGTACAACCGGTCTATGCACCGGCCTTGGTGGCCTTTGTCGGCGGCGGTAGCGGTGGCGCGAGTTGGGGCGTGAATCTGGCAATCGGCGGAGCGATCGGTGTCGGCGTTGCGTGGATTCCGCTTGGGCCGGGTGAAGCATGGCGCCCGGCCTATCACTCAAGCCCTGGTTACTACAACCGTATGAACTACAGCTCCTATAACCATACGGTAAATAATTACAACAATTCGACCCACATCACCAACATTAACAACACCTATATCAACCGAGGTGCGCCGGGCGGGATTTCGGCGGTGCCGGCCAACGCCTTCGTGCAAGGACGTGGCGTGAGGCAAGCGGGTCAGACATTGCGCCCCGAACAGATTGCCCATGCACAGATTGGCGCCGGCTCGCCTGCCATCGCGCCGGTCAAGGGTAGCTTTATGCCGGATCAGCGCATTGCCAATACACGTCCGCCGCAAGCACTGGAAAATCGCCAAGTGGTGGCCACACATGCGCCTGTGGCGCCGGCGGCGTTTCACGATGCGCTGGCGGCTCGCTACGCGCAAAGCGGCGGCCGCGTTCCGGGCGCGGGTGATCCGGTGATACGCAATGCCGCCCCAGCCGCGTTCGCTCGACCGGGTGGCGCGGCGGGCGCCAATGGCGGCAATCGCGGCGCCTCGGGATTCCAGGTCGTGCAAGCCGCACGTCATCCGGTGGCGGCAGCGGGTGCTGGGCCCCAGGTGCGCCCAGGCGCCGAGGTTCCGGGCAACCGGTCTGCGACTCAAACCGGAGAAATAAGCCGCGCAGCACCGGGTAACGGTGTGCCGCATCCGCCAGGCGGCGTCGCCAATCAGCCGCAGAATCGCCCTGCAATCGAGGCCCCTCACGCTCAATCGCGCCCCGCAACCGAGGCGCAGGGGCAACGTCCAGAACAAGCTCGGACAGCTGAAGCGCAGGGGCAACGTCCTGAGCAGGCTCGCGCAGCCGACGCACAGGGGCAACGTCCACAGCAAGCTCGGGCACCGGAGGCACAGGGCCAACGGCCGGAACAAGCTCGGGCACCGGAGGCACAGGGCCAACGGCCGGAACAAGCTCGGGCGCCTGCGGCTAATGCCGCGCGGCAGGACGCACCACAACAGCATGCGCAAGCTCAACACGCTCCCGCAAACGCCCAGCCTCAACAGCAGCATGCTGGGGAAAATCGCCCTCAAGCGCAACAGCGGCCCCAAGCTCAACCGCGCCCACAAGCACAACAGCACCCACAAGCCGAAGCGCGGCCGCAAGCTCAACAGCATCAACAAGCCCAACCACGACCACAAGCCCAACAGCACCAAGCCAAGGCTGATGACCACAAACGCGAGTAAGTCAGCAGCATGAGCGGGCCTGAAGTTTTCGGCTCGCTCACACTCAGCATGCACTTAAAGCGACACATTGCGGCTTGCAACATAAGCTTTGTATCGATACCCGCAGCACAAAAACAAAACCCCGCGCTTTTTGGGCGCGGGGTTTTGTTTTTCTATCTTTACTGCCGTCCTGCCGGCAAAGCAAGTCTTTCGACTTAGCCGCCGCGACGTTGGCGCAGACGCTGAATTGCCGCGAGTTGAGCTGTTGCATAAGCCAACTCGGCTTGCGCGGTCGCGTATTCGAGGTTCGAACCGGTGTTTTCCAGCGCTTCTTCGGCCTCGCGTCGAGCCTGTTCGGCCTTCGCTTCGTCGAGATCCTTGCCGCGAATCGCCGTGTCCGCAAGTACCGTTACGGTATCCGGCTGGATTTCGAGAATCCCGCCTGCCACGAACACAAACTCTTCATCGCCGTTCTTCGCTTCGATACGCACGGCACCCGGACGGATCCGTGTGATCAGCGGCGTATGTCCCGGCAAAATACCGAGATCGCCCGCTTCGCCCGGCAGGGTGACGAACTTGGCCTGTCCCGAGTAAACCAACTCCTCGGCACTGACGATGTCTACTTTCATGGTTGCCATATCGACTCCTGGTTGAGCGTGTCCAAACGTTTAAACGGCGGGCCTGGCTTGTTGCGGCAGCCCGCCGCGTCCAGCTCAAACACAAACTCTGCCTATTACTGGATCTTCTTGGCTTTTTCGAAAGCTTCGTCGATCGTACCGACCATGTAGAACGCCTGTTCCGGCAGGTGATCGCATTCGCCATCGACGATCATCTTGAAGCCACGAATGGTTTCTTTCAGCGGTACGTACTTGCCCGGCGAACCCGTGAACACTTCCGCAACGTGGAAGGGTTGCGACAGGAAACGCTGGATACGGCGTGCACGCGCCACGGCGAGCTTGTCTTCCGGCGCCAGTTCGTCCATGCCGAGAATCGCGATAATGTCGCGCAATTCACGGTAGCGCTGCAGGGTCACCTGAACACGACGGGTAATCGTATAGTGCTCTTCGCCGATCACGTTCGGGTCGATTTGGCGCGAGGTCGAATCGAGCGGATCAACTGCCGGGTAGATGCCCAGCGAAGCGATGTCACGCGACAGCACGACGGTTGCGTCCAAGTGACCGAAGGTGGTCGCAGGCGACGGGTCGGTCAAGTCATCGGCAGGCACGTACACGGCTTGCACCGAGGTAATCGAGCCTTGCTTGGTCGACGTAATACGCTCTTGCAAACGGCCCATTTCTTCAGCCAGCGTCGGCTGATAACCCACTGCTGACGGCATACGGCCCAGCAGTGCCGATACTTCGGTACCGGCCAGCGTGAAACGGTAGATGTTGTCGACGAAGAACAGCACGTCGCGGCCTTCGTCGCGGAAATGCTCAGCCATCGTCAGACCGGTCAAGGCAACGCGCAGACGGTTACCCGGCGGCTCATTCATCTGACCATACACCAGCGCCACTTTGTCGAGAACGTTCGAGTCCTTCATTTCGTGGTAGAAGTCGTTGCCCTCACGGGTACGCTCGCCCACGCCGGCAAACACGGAGTAACCACCGTGCGCCTTGGCAATGTTGTTGATCAATTCCATCATGTTGACGGTCTTGCCAACCCCGGCGCCACCGAACAGACCCACCTTACCGCCCTTGGCGAACGGGCAGATCAAGTCGATCACCTTGATACCGGTTTCGAGCAACTCGGTCGACGGCGACAGCTCGTCGAATTTCGGAGCCTTCTGATGAATTTCACGCGTGGTGGTTTGGTCGATCGGACCCGCTTCGTCGATCGGGCGGCCCAACACGTCCATGATACGGCCCAGCGTCGGCGTGCCGACCGGAACCCGGATACCGGCACCGGTGTTGCGCACCAACAAACCACGGCGCAGACCTTCCGACGAACCCAAACAGATGGTCCGAACCACGCCGTCGCCCAGCTGTTGCTGGACTTCGAGAGTCAGGTCGGAACCGTCCATAATGAGCGCGTCATAGATCTTCGGCATATGCTCGCGCGGGAATTCCACGTCGATCACC
>Ga0302220_10000569_pt1 | contig 30876 bp, 28 predicted proteins | sample II_Palsa_E1_3_FD_194572 | JGI IMG/M metagenome (GOLD analysis project Ga0302220, IMG submission 194572) | Peat permafrost microbial communities from Stordalen Mire near Abisko, Sweden - II_Palsa_E1_3 | ecosystem: Environmental > Terrestrial > Soil > Palsa > Peat permafrost | place: Sweden...
AGGATCCGCCGGACTCGGATAGTTTTGGCGGGCAGGATGTGTACGACGTGTATAGCAAGAGCCAGGGCACGGCGCTGGACGGGACCAAGTACAACACGTGGTAGTGCAGTGATTAGTGATTAGTGATTAGTGGTTAGTGGTTAGTGGTTAGTGGTTAGTGGTTAGTGAGTGTGGAGTTGGATGGTCGGGATTGGAACAATTCGCGGCAAGCGGTCGGGCGAGGGCGGGTTTACGCTGGTCGAGCTGATGATCGTAATGGCGATCATTATGATCCTGGCGACGATTGCGATTCCAATCTATGTGCGGACGCTGCAGCGAGCGAAGGAGGCTACGCTGCGGGAAGATCTGCACACGATGCGGACGGCGATTGACAGCTATACGGTGGATAAAGAGAAGGCGCCGGAGACGCTGGACGATTTGGTGCAGGCGGGGTATCTGAAGTCGATTCCGGTGGATCCGATGACCAGCAGCAATGAGACCTGGATCACGGGCATGTCCGACACGATGACCGATATTAACGAGACGCAGGGTGGGATGGACGATGTGCATTCGGGGTCGCAGGGGCTGGCGAGTGATGGGACTACGTATAACACCTGGTGATCGAGTAGTGGTTAGGGGCGTTGGGTGGGCGGTAGAATGTGGGCTATGCGCTGGCTGACACTCGCGGCTTTGGTGATGGGGTGTGGGGCGATGTGTGGGCAGCAGGCGACGGTGCCTGCGGATGCGGCGAAACCAGATCAGACATCGAGTGGAAGTGTGGCTGAGGAGGGACAGGCGGTCGCGCCGGCTAAGGCTGCGGTGGTGGCGTCGCCGGGGGAGAAGCTTGATCCAGAGATCAAGAAGGGGTCAGAGCAGGATGTGGACGCGGTGGGGACGCGGAAGATTGGCGGGCGCGGGATGCGCAACTGGTACTCGACGAACTGGGAGCTGAGCGTGGGGCGGCAGTATTCGATGGAGGTGGAGAAGACGTCGCACCTGGTGACGGATCCGGTGGTAGTGGAGTATGTGAATCGGATTGGGCAGAATTTGGTGAAGAACTCCGACGCGAAGATACCGTTCACGATCAAGGTGCTGGATACGGATGAGATCAATGCGATGGCGTTGCCGGGTGGGTATTTCTATGTGGACTCGGGGCTGATCCTCGCGTGCGATTCGGAAGACGAACTGGCCGGAGTGATGGCGCATGAGATTGCGCACGTGGCGGCGCACCATGCTGCGCGCGAGATGACGAAGCTGGGGTACATGGAGATTGGGTCGATACCGCTGATCGTGTTTGCGCAGGGGTCGTGGACGGGGTATGGGGTGTACGAGGCGGCGCAGCTGGCGATGCCGCTGTCGTTCCTGGAGTTTTCGAGAGAGTATGAAACAGAGGCGGATTACCTTGGGATTCAGTACATGTATCGCGCAGGGTACGATCCGCAGGGGATGGTGACGATCTTCGAGAAGCTGTCGGCGCTGGAGAAGCATAAGCCGGGTGCGGTGTCGAAGGCGTTCAGTGATCATCCGGCGACGCCTGAACGCATTGCGGCGGTGGAGCGGGAGATTGCGACGATTCTGCCGGCGCGGCCGGAGTATTTGGTGACGACGTCGGAGTTTAATGACGTAAAGGCGCGGCTGGAACGGATCCAGAATAAGCGCGGAGTGCTGAAAGAGAAGAAGGCGAAGGGACCGGTGCTGCGGCGGGTGGGGCAGTCGAATAATGCGCCGGCGGTGGTTCCGGGGAGCACGAATTAGGGGCGTTGTTCGAGGGGCAGATGCATCTATAGTTTGCAGATGTGTAGCGAAACCGCAGGTGGATGGGAGAGAAGATGTTTATCACCGTTGAATACAAGACGCAGGGCGGGGAGACGTTCACTCTCGCTGAAGGGGACGGGTTTTTGCCGATTCCGGCTGTAGGCGACACGTTCTCGTACAAGGGTGGACCGTTTACGGTGAAGGCGAGGAGCTTTGACTATTACGACGATGACAATGGGGAGTTGGCGGTTACGGTGACGCTGTCCGTGTAGGAGTTTCGGCGGGATTCCTGGTGGGCGGCGAGGCTCAATTCTGATGTGGAGGGGCCTGGTTGAGCAGGCCATAGACGTCAAGGTGATGGCGCGTGCCGAGGTAGACGCGGCCGTCGGCGATGGTGGGTATGGCGAAGCGGACGGTGTTGTTGGCGCGGTCGCGGGCGCTGTTCTGTTCGCTGTTGTAGAGCTCGTGGGTGATGTCGGTTGCATCGTAGGCATGGAGGATGGCGTGGCGGTCGATCTGCCCCTCGTCCCATTCTTTGGTGGAGGCTACCCAGAGAATTGCGTTGCTGTTTCCGTCAGCTGAGACGACGGGTGTGGCGGCGGGAGAGGGCATGGGGGACGTCGCTCCTTTTTCGGTGAGGTGGGCGTTGGAGAGCGCGAACTGGCGGGTGATGTAGCTGCGATCGGTGAAGTAGACGTTGTTGTTCCAGTAGGCGGCGGCTCCGTAGGCGTCTTTGGTCTTGATGGTTTGAAGGACATCGGGATCGGAGCCTTCGTGGAACTTGCCTAGATGGTCGCGATCGAGGAGGTAGAGCTTGCCCTCTTTGCCTGCGAGGACGAGCAGATGCGGATGCGGTCCGGGCTGCGGGGCGAGGAGGACGGGGCCCTGGCTGCCGAGATCCCAATCGTGGGCGTCGAGTATTTTTTGATTGGAGGGCGTGAAGTAATCGCGGATGGTGAGGTTGGGTCCGTCGAAGTGGAGCTTGAGGAGGGTGTCGCCGTAGTTGCGGCCGTTGGGCTGGGATGCGTTGAAGTTTCCGTTGCCGGTGGCTACGTAAATGTTGCCTGCGTCGTCGACGGCGGGGCCGGTGTCGGACTGCCAGATGCCTGCGTCGTCGCCATCGGGTGAGGTGTTGAGGACGGCGCGCTGGTGGAGGGTGTGGGCGTCGTAGGCCATAACCCAGCCGTGGTAGGGAGCGACGTCGCAGGAGGAGGCCCAGGTGAGGTAGACGTTTCCGTTGAGAAGGAGGAGGGCGGTGCGTGGATTTTCTTTCAGCGGGTCGAAGGTGACCTTGCCGTTGGCGGAGCCGTCGCCTTTGCCGGGGACGGTTGCGGTGATGGTGACGGGGCTGTTGGGGCGTTCGCGTCCGGTGGTGATGTCGAGGGCGTGGAGTTTTTGGACGAAGGTGCCGTTCTCTTTGGTGCGGACCAGGACGTACATGGTTTTGGTGGCGGGGTCGATGACGGGGGTTGGCGTGATGCCTACTTCGGGAAAGATGAAGGGGCACTGTACGTCGCGGTCGGTGAGGGTGGTGGTGCCGTGTGCAGGGTCGAGGAAGCTGGTGTGCCAGAGCGGGGTGTCGTGCGGGCTGTTGGTGTCGAAGGCGTAGACGCTGTCGTGCTCGGTGGCGGCGAAGACTACGTTGCGCTTGCCGAGGTTGGGGATGGTGAGCGAGGGGACGTAGAGGGGTTGGGTGAAGACGTCGCCGTCGACGGTGAGGGAGTAGAGTTTGCCGAAGGTGCGGGTGTTGACGTTGGCGGGGGTGAGGATTTTTTCGTGGAGAGTGGCGCCGGTGCGGGCGTTGTTGTATTGGGCGGTGAGGACCTGGGCGTGCGTTGCTGGGGTGATTGCGATGGTGAGGCAGAGGAGGAGGCTGATGCTGTGGTTTGGCATGGGAGAGCCCTCGGCGAAATGGTCGCACAGACGGTTGACGTGGGGGAACGGTTTTGTTTCGGACTTCTGGTGGTTGGAAGAAGTAGGTGGCGGAGATAAACTAGGGGGATGGCAGAACACACGACAGGGTATACGGATGACCACGCTGCGGCGGGGCTGGAGACGAAGTTTCCGGCGATTGAGACTTGGGCGAATCAGTTCAAGGCGTATGAGATATTGATTGACGATCCGGAGTTTACGAGCGTGTGTCCGAAGACCGGGCTGCCGGATTTTGGCGTGCTGACGATTCGATATATGCCGAAGGAGAAGTGTCTCGAGCTGAAGAGCTTGAAGGAATATTTGTTCACGTATCGGAACCTGGGAATCTTTCAGGAGAATATTGTGAACCAGGTGCTGGATGATGTGGTGAAGGCGACCGATCCGGTGTGGGCGGAGATCAAGGGGGATTTTCGGCCGCGGGGCGGGATCTCGACGGTGGTGACGGCGCGGTATCCGCGGAGTGAGGTCTGGAAGTAGCGGGCAGCTTGCGGACGCGGTGCGGCATCTGAGGGTGATGCGGTAGGTTTTCGCGTGCGGGAGGTTGCGATGGTGACCGAGCAGGATACGGTGATTGTGACGCAGAAATTTGCGTCGGATGAAGAGAGCATTTACGACGCGTTGCTGGACCCGAAGACGGCGAGCAAATTTCTGTTCGCTACACCGACGGGAACGATGGTGCGAGCGGAGATTGATCCGCGGGTGGGTGGGCACTTCACGTTTGTGGAGCGGCGGGATGGGAAGGACGTGCTGCATACGGGCGAGTACCTGGAGTTGGTGCGGCCGCTGCGGATGGTGTTCACGTTTTCGGTGCCGGAGTATTCCAGCGAGACGTCTATTGTGGAGATTAATCTGGCGCACCTTGGGGAGGGATGCGAATTGAAGCTGATCAATCGTGGTGTGCCGCGGGAGTTCGCGGAGAAGACGCGCGAAGGGTGGGGCGGGATTTTGTTGAAGGCGCGGGATGTGCTGGCGGGGTGAGGCGGGGACCGTATGGCTCTGGGCCTGATATGCTCGGCTCAGTATGACGACTGCCTCGACGACTGCGAGTAAACCCCAAAATCGTTCGGTCAAGGGAGCCGTGGTGGCACTTTGCCTGTTGACGGCGATGAACTTCGTCAACTATTTGGATCGGTATATTCTGCCGGCGGTGCAGGAGCAGATCAAGCGGGAGTTTCATCTTTCGGATAGCCAGATTGGGTCGCTGACGCTGTGGTTCTTTGTGGCGTATGTGCTGTCGTCTCCGGTGACGGGGTGGCTGGGGGATCGGTTTCCGCGGAAGCCGATGATTGTGGCCGCGGCGCTGATGATTGCGGCGATGAACTTTTGGACGGCTGGCGTGCACAGCTATATGTCGCTGAATTTGAGACATGCGGCGCTGGGGATTGGCGAGGCTAGCTTCGGGATTTTTGCTCCGGCGCTGCTGGCGGATTACTTTGCAGATGATCAGCGCAATGCGGTGTTGACGATTTTCAACGTGGCGATTCCAGTGGGGGCGGCGCTGGGATATCTGTCGGGAGGCGTGGTGGCGGCGCATCACGGATGGCGGATGGCGTTTGTGGTGTCGGCAATTCCGGGCGCGGTGATTGCGTTGCTGATTCTGTTTTTTATGCGCGAGCCGGTGCGGGCCGAGGCGAAGGACAGGAAAAAGGTGGACAAGGCTTCGGTGATGTCGCTGCTGACGAACAAGGCTTACTTGTGCTCGATTTTGGGGTATGCCGCGGTGACGTTTTCGCTGGGCGGGATTTCGTGGTGGATGCCGTCGTTTCTGAATCGCGTGGATGGGCGATCGTTGGAAGCGGCGGGGACGATCATGGGTGGGATTACCGTGGTGTGCGGGCTGGGTGGAACGGTGACGGGCGGATTGCTGGCGCACTGGTGGTCGAAGAAGACCTCGAAGGCGTTGTATTTGGTGCCGGCGTTGAGCGCGGTGCTGGCGGTGCCGCCGGCGGTGTTGGCTTTCTTTGGGCCGAAGAGTGTGACGCTGCCTGCGCTGGGCGTTGCGGTATTCCTGGTGTTCCTGGGAACGGGGCCGGTGAATGCGGCGACGCTGAATGCGGTGCCGGCGCATCTGCGGGCGATGGCGATGGCGGGGCAGTTGTTTGTGCTGCACGTATTTGGCGATGCGTTTTCGCCGAAGATCATTGGGATCGTTAGCGATCACTCGAACTTGAGGATGGGGCTGGCGATTACGTTGATTACATTTTTGGTGGCGGCGGTGATTTTCTTTGTGGGGTCGAAGTATGCGCCGCCGTTGACGCATTCGCTGGAGGGTGCGGCGGTTTGAACTGGCACGGCTTGCATTTTCATGTGACGGAGTTCTGGCGCGGGATTATCCGGACCGTGTGGTGGCTGCTGACGGTCGCGTGGGTGCTGCGGACGTATGATGCGGTGCATCTTCTTCCAACGGTGCCTGACCTTACGCTGCCGGATTGGGATGCGTTGCCGGAGGGGACGCCGACGCTGACGGTGGTGGTGCCGGCTCGCGATGAGGCAGAGAAGATTGCGGCGACGATTGAGGCGTTGATGGTTGCCGATTATGCCGGGGTACGCGTGCTGGTGGTGGATGACCGGTCGACCGACGGGACCGCCGCGATTGTGGATGCGTATGTGGAGGAGTATGCCGTGCGTAGGCCCGGTGCGCTGAGCGCGATTCACATTGCGGAGTTGCCGGAGGGTTGGCTGGGGAAGACGTTTGCGCTGATGGTGGGGACGGAGAATAGTGCGTCGGATTACTTGTTGTTCACGGATGCGGATGTATTGTTTTCGCCGTCGGTGCTGCGGCGCGCGCTGGTGTGTGCGCAGGAGACGCAGGCTGACCACCTGGTGGTGCTGCCGACGGTGGAGGTGAAGTCGCGGGGCGAGGGGATTGTGCTGGGCTTCATGCAGGTGATGAGCTTGTGGGCGACTCGTCCTTGGATGGTGCAGGAGCCGAAGGCGCGGCGGGATGTGGCAGGGATTGGCGCGTTCAATCTGGTGCGGCGGGATGCGCTGAATGAGATTGGGGGATGGATTCCGCAGCGGCTGGCCGTGCTGGAAGACATAACGCTGGGACGGCGGATGCGGGCGGCAGAGATGCGGCAGCGGATGGCGTTTGCTCCGGGCATGGTGCTGGTGCACTGGGCGAAGGGTGGACATGGACTGCTGCTGAATATGACGAAGAATTTGTTTTCGGCGTTTGGCTTTCAGCCACTGTTTGTGCTGCTGATGTGTGCTTGGATTGGTGTGTTTTTTCTGGTGCCGCTGGCGGGGCTGGTGTGGTGGGGGACGGTGGTGCAGGCGCTGGTGATTCTGTGCTGCATTGGCGCGCTGTATCGGGTGATGGGCCGGGCTAGCCGCATTGATGCGCGCTATGCGTGGCTGTATCCGCTGGGTGCGGTGGCGATGATCTTTGCGCTGCTGCGGTCGATGGTGGTGGTGCTGGGGCGGCGCGGGATCCTGTGGCGGGGAACGCTTTATCCGCTGCGGGATTTGCGCAGGCATAACAGCCCGTTTGTTTGGGAGCGGGAGGCGCGGAAGAAACGGGACGAGGAGATTCGGGCTCGGCGGGTGGCTCGGCGGATCGCGGAACGGGCTAAGAAAGACGCGGGGAAAAACGGACGGTAAAAGGCAACGGCAAAGGCAAATGCCCACTGCGCGTGGGGCGGGCGTTTGCACGCCTTTTTATTGCTTTGCTTGGCCCTTCCGTTGGTCGGGGAAAAGACCGACGCTAGACTTCTACTAGTTGCTTGCCGTAGCGCTTTTGCACGTACTCGTCGAGGATGACCTGGAACTCTTCTACGATGTGATCGCCTTTGAGCGTGGTGAACAGGTGGCCATCAACGTAGACCGGGGCTTTCGGTTCCTCGAAGGTGCCGGGAAGCGAGATGCCGATGTTGGCGTGCTTGCTCTCGCCAGGACCGTTGACGATGCAACCCATGACGGCTAGCTTGAGCTCTTCGACGCCAGGGTAGTGCTTCTTCCACTCGGGCATGGATTCGACGAGGTAGTTCTGGATGCGCTCGGCTAATTCCTGGAAGTAGGTGGAGGTGGTGCGGCCGCAGCCGGGGCAGCTGGTGACCTGGGGCATGAAGCTGCGGATGGAGAGGGACTGGAGAATTTGCTGACCGCAGCGGACTTCTTCGCTGCGATCGCCGCCGGGAGTGGGGGTGAGGGAAACGCGGATAGTATCGCCGATGCCGGCTAGTAGCAACGGAGCTAAGCCGGCGGTGGAGGCTACTACGCCTTTCATGCCCATGCCGGCTTCGGTGAGGCCTAGATGCAGGGAGTAGTCGCAGCGGCTGGCTAGCTCGGTGTAGACGTCGATGAGGTCGCGGACGCCGGAGACTTTTGCGGAGAGGATGATCTGGTCGCGGCGGAGGCCGTAGCGTTCTGCGGCGGCGGCGTTGTCGAGCGCGGAGACCACCATGGCTTCCATCATGACGTCGCGGGCTTCGAGGGGCTGCGGAAGTTTGGAGTTCTCGTCCATCATCTTGGTGAGGAGCGCCTGGTCTAATGAACCCCAGTTGACGCCGATGCGGACGGGCTTCTGGTGCTTGACGGCTACTTCGACCATGGTGCGGAAGTTGTCGTCGTCTTTGCGGCCTATGGAGCAGTTGCCGGGATTGATGCGGTACTTGGCTAAGGCCTCGGCGGTGTCGGGGTACTTGGAGAGGAGGAGGTGGCCGTTGTAGTGGAAGTCGCCGATGATGGGGGTGTTCCAGCCCTTGGCGCGGATGCCTTCGAGGATGTAGGGAACGGCCTTGGCGGCGGCATCGTTGTTGACAGTGATGCGGACCATCTCGGAGCCGGCGCGCGCGAGGGCGGCGATCTGTTGGACGGTGGACTCGACGTCAGCCGTGTCCGTGTTGGTCATCGACTGGACGACGACGGGGGCGTCAGAGCCGACGCGGATGTTGCCGATGGTGACGGGAACGGATTTTCTACGGTGAATGGCTGGCATACACCTTAGATTTTAGCAGTTTGGCGTCCAGCCTTTAGCAGTTTGCGGGATTGGCTTAGCTGTCGAGGGGAGTTGCGGGGCGTTCCCAGGGAGGAAGGCGGTCGGCATCGGCGATGGATTGCGCAGACACTTCTTCGTGATCGTCTTCGCGCTCAAGCAGTTGACGGGTTTCGGAGAGCGTAAGGAGGGTTCCGTCCACGTAAAATTCGTACTCGCCAGCATTTTCAGGGACATGGAAGACGGACTCGACTTTGTGGCCGTGCTCGCGAAGAAGCTTGACGATGAGATCGGTATCGATCATGTGCGCTGGTACCTCCACAGAATTAGGATGCCGGCTGCCGTTCGAGACGGCGACCGAGGCAAGATTTTTGTTGGCAGGAAGGGTAGCACGCGGAAGGGACGCGTGGCGTGCGCGACTTGTTCCGACGAATTCTGAACGAGGGATTTAACGGAAAAACCACAGAGAAAGGGGGCAAGTTCGGAATTCTGCGTCGTTGAGATTTTCATGATCATCCAAAGGGGGAGTTGTTCCAAGAGGAGTTGACTGATGTCCAAAACCGTAAAGATTGTTCGTTTTCACAAGACCGGACCTGCTGAGGTTCTTGAGTTCGATGAGCTTCCGCTTCCTGAACCTGGCGCGGGCGAGGTTCGAATCAGCGTGAAGGCTCTGGGCCTGAACCGCGCGGAGGTGATGTTTCGCAACGGCCAATATTTGGAGACGCCTGTTCTTCCGGCCAAGAACGGGTATGAGGCTGCCGGGGTGATCGACGCCGTTGGCGAGGGCGTGGATTCAAGCTGGGTTGGGAAGACGGTGAGCACAGTTCCGGGAACCTTTAAGCTGAGCAATCACGGGGTCTATGGGGAGGTGGCGGTGGTTCCGCTGAAGGCAATCGCTGAATATCCTGCGAGCCTTTCGTATGAGGAAGGGGCGTCGATCTGGATGCAGTATTTGACGGCGTATGGCGCGCTTATTTGGCTGGCGAAGATCTCGAAGGGAGACTTTGTGATCATCACCGCGGCGAGCAGCAGCGTTGGCATCGCGGCGATTGAGATGGCGAAGGTGGAGGGCGCGATCAGCATTGCGGTGACGCGCACGGCGGCGAAAAAAGCCCAGCTGCTGAAGTTGGGAGCGGACCATGTGATCGTGACCGACGAAGAAGACCTGGCGGCGCGGGTGAACGAGATCACCTCAGGTAAAGGAGCGCGTGTGGTCTTCGATCCGATTGGTGGCCCGATTCTCGAATCGCTCGCGGCGGCGACGGCTTACCACGGCATCGTTCTGGAATATGGAGCGCTGGCGGCTGAGGCTACGCCGTATCCGCTGTTCACGGCGCTGTCTAAGGGGCTTACTGTTCGGGCTTACACGCTGTTTGAGCTGACGGCCGATGCGGTGTTTTCTAAGGCCAAGCAATACGTATGCGAGCATCTGGCTTCGCGCGCTTTCCGGCCCTTGATCGATAAGACGTTTCCGTTTGCTGAGATTGTCGCGGCGCATCGTTATATGGAGTCCAACGCGCAGGTCGGGAAGATCGTCGTCACCTTGTGAGCCGGGATTAACCCCAGGTGAATTCGATGGGGGTCTGGACTTCGGGGTGGAGACTCTTGTGGACCGGGCAGGTGTGTGCGGCGCGCACGAGTTTCTGTTGGTTCTCGGGGCTGATGGCGTGGGGCACGTGGATGTTGACGGTCAGGCTCTGGATCATGCGCGGAGCGGCGGCGGTCATCTCCTTTTCGACGGTGGCCGTAGTTCCGGCGATATCGATCTCCAGCGTGCGCGCCATGATGCCCATGATGGTTAGCATGCAGGTGCCGAGCGCGGTGGCGACCAGATCTGTGGGGGAGAAACTTTCGCCGCGACCCTGATTGTCCTTGGGGGCGTCGGTGGTGAGTTCGGTTCCGGAGGGGCCGTGCACGGCTTTGCAGTGCAGGTCTCCCTGATATTCGACTTGGATGGCGACCATGGTTAATCCTTAATGTGCTTCCTTAAGATACCGCGAATGGGTGAGGGTGCGAGAGGCGGTGGTTGGCCATCCGATTCAATGTTCGGATAGTCTTGGTCTAGCCGTGGACAGGATGTCCTGGCGAACGTTTGCTCCCTAGGAGGATGTGCATGGCGGCTGTCACGCAGTATCGATGCGAGGTTTGTGGCATTGAGAGCTCGAACCCGATTCACTGGTTTCTGATTCAGTGCAATCAGGAGGAGCTGAAGATTCGCAAATGGGATGACGAAGCGGCGGGGGCGAAGGGCGCGCGCCATTACTGCGGTGAAGCCCATGCGGGTGTGTATGTGAGCCGGTGGCTCGAGGCCTCGTGCACACCGGCACTTCCTGATTTCAATGAGCGTTCGTCTGGGTAATAGCTGTTGCGGGGAATCCGCGGAATCGACGAAGACCCAGCAACTTCGTGGAGGTGTGGGCGAAGTTACTTGAGTGCTGGAAAGAGAATGTGGAGGCCTAAGATCAGGAGCACTAAGGGGAAGAGTCTCGTACCCCACTTGGCGATGGGTGCTCGCAGAGAGCGATGGTGGACTAGCCAGTGAGCGAAGAAGCACCAGACGTACGTCATGAGTAAGAAGATGATGATGAGGATGGCGCAGTCGCGGGGCCGCCAGGTCGCGAAGAGAGGCAGGTAGACGCCGATGTTGTCGCCTCCGCTGGCAATGGTCACGGAAGCCACGCCTAAGATTTGGGAGTGGCGCAGCGTTGGGGCGGAAGACGGTCCGGTGGGTTCTTGCGAGGGTCTGAATAGAGCGAAAAGTTTTTGCAGCCCAAGCAATATAGGGATGAGCCCGAGCCATCGCAGATAGGATGCGGGGATGGCTACGGCGATCCTGGCGCAGAGCAGGCTTACGACAAGCAGTGTGATGACGCCAAGGTACTGACCGAGGACGATGGCGACTTTCGGTGTCCGCTGCTCCGCGTACAAGCTAAGCAGCAGGAAGAGGTCATCCACGTGGGTTGCAACAAAGAGCACGAGGCTCAAGATGACTAGCGTGATCATTCGCAACCAGGTCAGGTGATGACTCAGGGTAGCATTGCGCGACGGTCGTTGTACTTCGGAAGTGTCTTCATTTCGAGGGGTTGTGATCGTCCTTATGGTTTCCTTATCTAATTCCATACAAATTCCTTACGGAGCCTGCTCTACATTGAAGACACTCCAAGCGATGCCATGCGTACCGCGATTGTGGGTCTGAGATGTAAGTCAACGTTTATTGCAGGGAAAAACGACAACGCCCTTTACCTGAGTCGCAAATGATTTGGAAGAGTGGTTTTGTTGGCGGGCACGCCGCGCTCAGAAAGCGAGTCAGGCACGCACGATGCAACACGGATCAAAGGTCCCGCAGTACATTGCTTTGACAAGAGAGGCCTCAATGAAGAACAAACTATGGATGGCGATGGTCGGCTTAGCCATAACGATTTCTATGACATGCCGAGCACAAGAGACGACGTCCGGTGGGCAGCAACCATCGGGGTCGGCGCAACAGAGCACGACGCCGTCGACGGCGAGTGGTTTATCGAATGAGCAAAGCCAGGCCTTGCAGAAGGAACTGGATGAGCTGAAGGCGAAGATTGCGCAGATTGAAGCGGAGATTAAGGCCGGAGCTGCACAGAACACAGTGTCCCCTGCTCAGAAGGCAGCAGCCCCTGCGCCCAGCACGAAGGAAGCGCCCGCCGCGGCCGCTGCTCCCGCAGCTGCCGTAGCCGTTGTGGCGACGACGCCGGACATTCCTGCCGAAACGACGACCAAGGAAGCTCCGTTTCCTGGCGACTGGTCGTGGCTTAATGCCCAAGGCCGCGTGGTTGATTTTCCGCTGGCCACGAAATATTTCACGCCTGAGTTTCGGTCGGATGTGAATTACATTCTCGACTTCAACCACCCTGAGGATGACACCATGGGTGGATCGACCGAATCATTTCGCTCGCAGGAATTCCAGTTAGAGCAGCTGAGCTTCGGCGGAGACATTCGTGTTCAGAATGTGCGCGGCCGGTTCCTCACGATGTTTGGCGAGTTTGCCACAACGACTCCGCGCAATGATGCAAGCTACAGCCGCGGTCAATGGGATCTCGCCGATGCGTACCGGTATGTTTCGGAAGCGTGGGGCGGATATCACTGGGACAAATTGCATGGCATTAATCTAGATGCCGGAATCTTTGTTTCTTATATTGGATTGTTCAGCTACTACAACGCCGATAACTGGGCCTATCAGCCTTCGTTTGTTTCTTCCAATACACCTTGGTTCTTCACTGGTGTGCGCGGACAGGTCTTTGTAACGAAGAATCTAAAGATAGAACCATGGTTTATCAATGGCTGGCAATCTTATGCCCGCTCTAACGGAAAGCCGGGATTGGGCGGACAGATTCTCTGGCATCACGGGGATTGGCTTGACCTGGTCTTCAATAATTACGGCCTGGGGGAAGATGCTCTCGGTGTCCCATACCGCCATCGTTATCACACGGACGACAGTATCCAGGTTAAGTACTACGACAACAAGAGCCACTTCGTCGATAAGGCGGCATTTACCTTTACAGCGGACGCCGGTTGCGAAGTGGGTGTAGGAACCAATCCTGTGGACGCGGGCACGAATGTAGCATGCCACGGCGATAAGCCGGCACCTGCATCGGCCGGCGGCGGGACCGCTTACAAGCAATACTTCATCGGCTACATGGAATACAACCGCGTGTGGTGGGACAAGGACAAGTACGCCTTCACCCTGGGCGGCGGTCAGATGAGCAATCCCGGCCGGTACCTGACGTTGTTGCCGCCAATCAATGGAGCGACCGCGACCACCGGAACACCTTACTTCACGGAGAACCCTGGCGATAAGTACACGGCGTGGGATACCACGGGAACAATCGACTACATGCCGAACCAATACATCACGTTCCGCACAGAAGTCGGGTATCGGCACGCGAGTGTTCCTTACTGGACAGGGCGTGGCGGCATTACGCCTCCTGGTGGAAACAATGGGTCGCCCGCGGACTATGCCTGCAGCAACGGTAGTTCTTCCGGGGTGAACTTCAGCGGAGGACTTGCAGCTGCGCAGGCAGCTTGCGGCGGACCTGCTGGTTCTACCTCGTCGATCTGGTTCCCTGATCTTCGCAGAGACCAGTTGGCGTGGACTACGGCCATCATGGTGAGGTTCTAACCGCTGGCTGCATCGACGTAACGCATCTGCCTGAGCGGGCAGAGTGTCCAGATTCCCTTTGGCGCTCTGCCCCCAGGTAAACCACACTCATCAACCCTATGGGGTGAAGGCTCTATGGGACTCCTATTTGCAGATTCCATCCTATTCATGAAAGCCGCCCTCGTGAGAATTCCAGTTTCTGCATTGTGCTTCTTGCTGGTGATGACGGGTTGCCATTCAGAGGCGCCCGATCCAGCGGCCGGTCTACCGCCGGCGGCGAAGGTGACGCAGGCCTATGAGGCGCAGGAGTTTGCTCCCGAACATCCGGAGCAATTCCCGTTGGTCGCCGCCACCGAACATCGTGCGGCCGCACAACTGGCTGTTACTGGAACGATTAATCCCGATGTTGCTCGAACAGTCCCGGTAATTTCGCTTGCATCGGGCCGCATCGTTGGTATTTACGCGAGGCTTGGTGACGTGGTGAGAAAGGGGCAGCTGCTGCTGCGCGTCCGGAGCGACGATATCTCAGGCGCGTTTGCGAACTATCAGATGGCCGTATCGGACGAAGTGCTGGCAAAGGCGCAGTGGGACCGTGCGCAGGATCTGCTCAAACACGGAGCGATTGCCGTTGCCGATCTTGAGGTCGCGAAGGATACGGAGGAAAAAGCTAAAGTCACCATGGATACCGCCGCGGAACATCTGCATTTGATGGGCAGCGATATCAATCATCCCAGCGGCATCGTGGACATTACTGCGCCGGTCTCCGGCGTGATTACGGATCAAGAAGTGACGAACGCCGCTGGTGTACAGAGCTTGGGGACGAGCCCTTTCACCATCTCGGATCTTTCCACGGTCTGGGTGATTTGCGACGTATACGAGAATGACCTGGCGAATGTGCATGCAGGCGATCCGGCGGAAATTACGCTCAATGCGTATCCGGGGCGCGTCTTCAAGGGCAGAGTCAATGACGTGTTTCCGATACTCGATCCGAACATTCGAACCGGCAAAGTGCGTGTCGAGGTCGTGAATCCGGGGATGATGAAGATCGGCATGTTCGTGACCGCTACGTTTGAAGGAAAAACACAGGAAACGTATGCGGCTGTGCCGTCGTCCGCCATTTTGCATCTCCATGATCGCGACTGGGTCTATGTGCCTGTAGCAAATAAGAGGTTCAAACGAATCATGGTGGTTGGGGGAGATCTCTTACCAGGGAACATGCAGGAGGTTCTGTCGGGTCTATCGGTTGGCCAGCAGGTGGTGGTCAATCCACTGCCGTTGCAAAACACTGTCGACACGCAGTAACCGCTGTAAGGACCTGAGGGAGAACGTATGATCCGCGCACTCGTAGATTTCGCACTGAACAATCGCATCGTGGTGCTTGCGGTGGCATTACTCCTGATTGCGTGGGGTGTGATTTCGTTTCACCAGTTGCCGGTGGAAGCTTATCCCGACATTGCGGATAACTATGTAACCGTAATTACGCAATGGCCGGGCCGATCTGCCGAAGAGGTGGAACAGCAAGTAACTATCCCGATTGAAGTTCAAATGGCGGGAATGCCACATATGAGCTTCCTCCGGTCAGAGTCGATCTTCGGTCTGTCGCTGATCACGATGATCTTTGACGACAGCTCGCAGAACGATTGGAATCGTCAGAAGGTGCTCGAGCGCCTCACGCAGGCGAATCTGCCTGCCGGACAAAATCTCCAGCCGCAGATCGGCACGGATTGGAGCACGACAGGACAGATTTACTGGTACACGATCAGAAGCACAGATCCGCGTTATGACTTGATGCAGCTGCGGTCCATTGAGGACTGGGTACTGCTCAAGGAGTTCAAGTCTGTTCTGAACGTCGTTGACGTTTCCGACTTCGGTGGTACCGTCCGCGAGTACCAGGTGCGTGTCGATCCCGACAAGCTTGTGTCGTATGGGCTTAGTATCGGCCAGGTTGAACAGCAGCTATCGAACAATAACAACAACGCCGGCGGGAGCTTTGTCGAGCTCGGCATGCAGCAGATGAATGTTCGGGCGCTTGGTCTGTACAGAAATGTTCAGGACATCGAAAACACTGTACTGACGACCAAGAATGGTACGGCGCTTCGGGTTAAGGATATTGCCGAGGTTCAGCAGGGACCGATGATTCGGCTTGGGCACATGGCGCGTGCCAATCATATGGAAGACGGCGGCATCCTCGATGAGCCGGACGTTATCCAAGGCGGCGTCCTGATGCGCAAAGGGGCCGAGGAACAGCCGACGCTGGATGCGATTCACAAAAAGGTCGATCAGCTCAACAACGGGATTTTACCGCCTGGGGTGAAGATCATCCCGATGCTGGATCGCAGCGATTTGCTCCACTTCACGCTGCATACGGTGATGCACAACCTGACGGAAGGGATGATTTTAGTGAGCATCATCCTTCTTCTGTTTCTACTGAATGCACGGGCGGCCTTCATCGTTGCATTGACGATCCCGTTCTCACTTTTGTTCGCGTCGATCTGTCTCCAGTCGGCGCACATTCCGGCGAACCTGCTCTCGTTGGGGGCGCTGGACTTCGGGATGGTTGTGGACGGCGCCGTGGTGATGATGGAGAACATCATCCGGCATCTGTCCCATGCACACGAGCAAGGGCGCGTGGGGCCACCGAGGACGACCAGCGAGATCATTCGCGACGCCTGCCATGAAGTTCAGCGGCCTGTCTTCTACGCTATCGCCATCATCATCACCGCGTACATGCCGATCTTCACGTTGCAGCGCGTGGAAGGAAGATTGTTTCGTCCAATGGCATGGACGGTTGCGTTCGCTTTGCTAGGCGCTATGCTGTTTTCGATTTTCATCGTTCCTGTGTTGGCTGATATTCTTTTCCGCTCGGGCTTCAAGGAACGGCGCAACCGGGTGATGGAGTGGCTTACCAACGGCTACCGCAAGCAGCTGCGCTGGGCGGTTGGACATCGCTGGGTCGTGGTGGGTGTGGCGATTTTGTCGCTGGCAGGAACTATCTATCTGGGATTTGGCGGCGTGATCGGTGCTGAATTCCTTCCACACCTGGACGAAGGCGCCATCTGGGCACGCGGCACTCTTGCCAATAGCACCAGCCTATCGGAGGGCGAGGACTTCGCTGCCAAGGAGCGCCTGATTTTCGCGGCGTTTCCTGAAGTGAAAACGGTGGTCTCGCAGGCAGGCCGTCCTGATGATGGCACGGACACGGGTGGTTTCGGAAATACGGAATATTTCGTCGATCTCAAGCCGCACGATCAGTGGCGTCCCGTGTTCCATGAGAACAAAGAAGAGCTTATTGCAGCCATGAACCTCGCGGTGCAGAAGTATCCGGGCGCGGTATGGAACTTCTCACAGCCGATTGAAGATAACGTTGGCGAAACCATGACCGGCACCAAGGGCTCGCTGGCGCTCAAGATCTTTGGTGACGATCTCAATGTCCTCGAACAAAAGGGGGAAGAGGTTGCGTCGCTTATGTCTACCATCCCAGGGATGCATGACGTAAAGCTGCTGCGCGATTTTGGTCAGCCCAATCTTGATGTCTCGATCGATCGGAAGATGGCGGCTCGATATGGAATCAACATGGCCGACATCCAGGACGCCGTCCAGACGGCTGTCGGTGGGAACGCCGTAAGCCAGGTGTTGATCGGTGAACAACGGTATGACTTAACCGTGCGTTACAAGGGACAATATCGCGACAACCAGCACGCCATCGGCAGCATTCGTCTGCTGGCACCTTCTGGAGAGCGCGTTTCACTGGCGCAGCTGTGCAAGCTGGAAGTTCGCGATGGTGCATACGACATCTACCGTGAAGGGAACACGCGTTACATCGCAATCACTTTCAATGTTCGCGGGAGAGACCTGGGGTCGACGGTGGAGGATGCGATCAAGCAGATCAAGAATAAGATCGCGCTTCCTCGTGGTTACAGGGTGGACTGGTCTGGCGAATATGAGAGCGAGAAAAGAGCGGAGGCTCGCCTTGCCCTCATTGTGCCGATCACCATTCTGGTCATCTTTATCATTCTTTTCTCGATGTTCCGGTCATACAAGTGGGCGTTTCTGATTCTTCTCAATGTAGGTATGGCGCGTATCGGCGGCCTGCTGGCGTTGCTGATTACTGGAACGTATCTCAGTGTGTCTTCCGGGGTTGGGATGTTGGCACTGTTCGGGGTGTCAGTCCAGACGGGCGTGATCATGGTGGAATACATGAACCAGTTGCGGGCCCGTGGCAATACGATTGTGGATTCCGCTGTTGAGGGTGCGGTGCTGAGGCTTCGGCCCATCATGATGACGATGCTGGTAGCGACACTAGGCCTGCTGCCGGCTGCACTTTCGCACAATATCGGTTCAGATTCTCAGCGACCGTTTGCGATCGTCATTGTCGGCGGCCTGATCTCCGATTTGATTCTGAGCATCTTTTTGCTACCGACATTTTATGTATGGATTGCCAGAGAGGGTGACGCTCTCCCGCTGGCCGAAGCGGCGAATCAAGAATTCTAGTTAGTAACGGACCTGGTCGCTAAAGACACGATGGAAGGTAAGTTTTATGACGAGAGAAGAGATCACTGGTTGTATTCAGCAGATTGGAATTGTGCCGGGAGTCCGTGTTGCTGAAAAAGAGCTCGCACTTTTTGCTGCAGAAACATTGTACGAATCGGGAATTCCGATCGTGGAAATAACCATGACGGTTCCAGATGCCATCGATGTTATTTCGCAGATCGCAAAAGCTTATCCGGACTGCGTGGTGGGCGGGGGAACGGTGCTGGACGCAGATACGGCGCAGCGTTGCATCGATGCAGGAGCGCGGTTTGTGACCAGTCCAGGGCTAGTGATGGAAGTACTGGAAGCGACGCTCCGCGGAAATACTGTTGCTATTCCAGGTGCGATGACACCAAGCGAGGTGATCGCGGCGTGGAAGGGAGGGGCGGACATGGTCAAGATTTTTCCATGCGCGCCACTTGGGGGCGATGCCTATATTCGTTCTTTGAAGGTGCCCTTACCGCAGATTCCCTTGATTGCATCGGGGGGAGTAACTCAATTGACAGCCAGAGATTTTATTTATGCAGGCGCCTCCGCGCTCGGCATACGGTCTGAGCTTACGCCGAGGGCAGCGCTGCAAACGCGTCAGAAGCAGTGGATTTACGAGCTGGCGCGCAGGTTTACAACGATCGTCCGCGAAGCGCGCGCTCAAATGGAGATAGTTTGAGGTGGTTATGTTATTCAGCAACTCGCCTTCACATTTTCGTATCTCTTTAGCCATTGGCCTGCTCTCAACTGTCTTGGCACCCGCGATGACGCATGCGCAAACCGGGACACAGGCGCTTACGTGGGAACAGGTGAAGGCGAAGTTTGAGACGGTAAACCCTGCGTTACGCGCAGATCAAATGGGCGTTGACGAGTTGAAGGCGGCGGAGATCACGGCGTATCTTCGTCCGAATCCACAGTTCACCTTGAGCGCTGATGGCACACAGATTGCTCCATATCAAGGCCACTGGACTCCAACGTCCGGTACGGAAGCCGAGCCGAACTTCAGCTATCTGCACGAGCGCGAACATAAACGGGAATTGCGGCTCAAGAGTGCCCAGGAGGCGACTCAGATTGGCGGTTCGCTGCACGAAGACCTCGAGCGCAATATGATCTTTAGCCTGCGGTCGGCCTTTGTGCAAACGCTCGAGGCTAAAGCGGTGCTCGACATGGCGAGGGCGGACCTTGCGTACTACGACAAGATCATTGAGATCAGTCGAGCGCGGTTGAACGATGGCGGCCTGGCGCAGGTGGATTTCGATCGCATTGAGTTACTGCGGGTGCAATACGAAGCAGAGATAGAGAATGCGGTCGTCAATCTGCGGACCCAGAAGATCCAATTGTTGCAGCTTCTGGACGACAGGACGCCTGTCGATAGCTTTGATGTAACCGGTCCTTATGATTTCTCGCCAGATTTGCAGCCGCTTGATGCCATCCACAAGATTGCGCTGGATGCACGACCTGACCTGCGCGCCGCGCTGCAATCCATCGAGCAGGCAAAGACGAATCACAAACTGGCGATAGCGAACGGATCCACGGACCCTACGTTCGGCATCTGGTATACGTACAATCCATCCTTCTCGAATCCCTATGCGCACCAGACGTTAGGCGTGAGCGTCAGCATACCTTTGCGCATCTTTGATCGGAACCAGGGAGAGAAGGCACGCACGCTGATTGACATCGACCGGAATGTGCAGCTGACGGAAACGGCGACGGGGCAGGTGTTCAGCGACGTAGACTCCGCGTACGAACAAGTACGCAGCAGTATCGCGTTAGTCGTTCCGTATCGCGCAAAGTATATGGATCAAGCTACGAGGGTGCGCGATACAGTGACTTACGCCTACCAGCGCGGGGGCGCCTCGTTGATGGATTTCCTAAATGCTCAAAGCGACTATAGGGTGGTGCAATTAGCGTACGTGCAACTGATCGGCTCGTATCTGACGGCTGCGGGCCAACTCAACATGGCTGTGGGCAGGGAAGTCATACCCTGAGAAATTTGGCGGACCAAAGACTCGCCGTGTTGGCCGATAGCGGCGCGGGGAAGATTCTGTGAAGATCGGACTGGCGAGTACTATGGATAAGACATGAACCCCATCATGGAGAGCGTCAAGGGCGCCATCGCCAGACGGCCAGATGGTGGGAAGCACGTGCGCGTCTCCGTCAGCCTCTGGACGCTTCTCGTGGTAAGCGCGATCGGAGCTGTCGCGTATATGTTGCATTTCAATCTTTCCGCGATCGGCTCCGTATATCTGATGCTGGTCGTGCTGGTTTCCTTAAGATGGGGATTTGCCCAGGCAACAGTCGCTTCGGTCATGGCGGTGGTTTGTATGAACTACCTGTTCGTCCCGCCTATCTTTGAATTTCAAGTTGCGGACCCGGAGAACTGGATATCCCTGGGTACCTTTGAAACCGCAGCGTTGGTAGTGAGCGGACTTTCGCATAAAGTGTTGCAGCACGCGGCACAAGTCGAGGTTCAGCGTGATCGTACTGCGAAACTGTACGAATTGAGTCGTGCGATTCTGCTCATTGACGGCAGAATATCAACCGCTGAGCAATTGGCTGCATTGATTCGTGAAGTGGTCCACGTTCGGGACGTGGACCTCTGGGTGACTTATGACGATTCATCGCCGTCAACCGGGGTGCAGCCAGCCGATTACTCAGGTGGCGCCCTTGAAGCCTTTAGAGCAGGTGCCGATGATCATGATGAAACGTCGCATAGAACGCGTCGAATTCTTAGACTCGGGACGACGCCGATTGGGGCATTGGTTCTCCATGGCTGGGAGCACGATTCGTTGCTTGCGGACGCAGTTGCTTCCATAGCGGCGGTTGCGATCGAGCGCGCGCGCTCCATCCAGAAGGAGAATCGTGCGGCGGCGGAGCGGAATACGGAGCAGCTTCGGACGGCCGTGCTTGATGGACTCGCGCACGGATTCAAAACGCCGCTAACCGCCATTCAGACAGCCAGCTCTGGATTGCTCGCGATTGATCATATGACGCCGATTCAAACGGAGCTTGTAACGTTGATTGACGAGCAGGCCACAATGCTTGCTCGGATGACCACTCGACTTCTGCAAACTGCGGCTCTCGAGTCGCGAGACATCCACTTGCGACGGTCGCGCACGTCGATCCGTTCTCTGGTCGAGGATCTTATTGGGGCGCAGGATGACAGCATCCGTTCCCGGCTAAAGCTGGTCGCACCATCCGAAGGAATATCGATTGATGTGGACGCTCCTATGATGGAGTCGGCGCTACTTCAGTTGATCGATAACGCAGCAAAATATTCTCGTGTAGGAGAGACGATCACCGTCACGATCGACCAGACAGAGGAGGAGACGATCGTCATTGTGGAGAATGTCGGGCCACCCATTCAAGCAGAAGAGCGGTCGCGAATCTTTGAGCGCTTCTATCGAGGGGAAGCCGCGATACACGGACCATCCGGAACTGGTCTAGGTTTATCTGTCGCAAAGAAGACCGCAGAAGCGCATGGCGGGCGGGTATGGGTTGAGTCTACCGAGGAGCTCACCCGATTCTTCTTTTCCGTGGAGAACTACAGGGGGACGAAAATTGGATAACTCTGAGGGAGCAGTATTGCTGGTTGAAGATGATGCGTCCATTCGCCATAGCCTACGCGCCACGCTGTCGGCGTTACGATTCGTAGTTGGGGAGGCCACGACGGGCGAGGAGGCTCTCGCGGCGATGCGAAAGATTGATTACGACGCAGTTCTAATGGATCTCAACATGCCTGGCATGGGCGGAATTGTTGCATGTCATCGTGTTCGTAACGAGTTCCCCGGCGTGTCGATCCTAGTGGTAACGGTGCGGGACAATGAACGTGACAAGATCGAAGCGCTCGATGCGGGCGCAGACGATTACATCACGAAGCCGTTTCGGATAAATGAGCTGACCGCCAGGATTCGAGCGGCTGTTCGGCGCCGGCGCATTCCGCAGATTGCGAACCGGGAAAATATCGAGATTGGGATCTTCGACCTGTCTCCCGCGCGCCGTGTCTTACTCAAGCGAGGTATCGACGTCCACCTCACACCGACGGAGTTCGATCTACTTTCTGTGCTGATGACGCAAGCCGGAACTCCCATTCCTCATGCCAAACTCCTGAGCGCTGTGTGGGGCGTCCAGTACGGCGAAGAGAGGGAATACCTTAGAACGTTTATTCTGCAGCTTCGCCGCAAGCTCGAGGACGATCCCGCCAACCCGGTGTATCTGCAAACGGTCAGCTATCTAGGTTACGTCTTCGTGGACCCGTCAAACGGCATCGCCTAAAGCATCCACTCATTATCGTTTGCACATTTCTTCCTTGTGCCTTCCTCATCGTCGTGCCCGAGGGAACGTCGTGGCCATTAATCTGGCCTAAGGTTTTCTATGTGGGCAATCCGCGCATCCAGAATTGCGTGATGAGATGTCTAACGAACTTTTACCTGAATCCTTACATGTTCTTTACGGGTCGCCTTCCTAGAATGGTAAAGATGTTCTGTGTTACCCAATCCGGCGTACCGTTTCGAAGATCCAGCTACAGTGCCGAGGCTTGGTTCATACAGAGCACGTAGAGGGCTCCGCAGTTTATGAACGATCTCGAAACTTACTTTGTAGTTCCAACGCACCGCTTGCGCGATGTCAGCGAAACAATTCACGATTACGATGAACATTTCTGGCGAAACGGTCATTCTCCACAAATGATCGTGTTTGACGATTCAACGCCGAGTAACGTTGAAAAATACTTCACGCAGCTTGAGCAACTTAAGACTCGTTCCGATCTGTTCTATGTGGGTCCTCGTCAAAAAGAGGAATTTCTTGGCTATCTCAACTCGCGACTTCGGAACAAGCGCTTGGAACCGCTGGTGAAGAATTTGTTTCGTCCGAGTTATGGAGGCAACAGGAACTTCACGTTGATGTATTCCCTGGGCGGGTTGATGGTCAGCTCCGACGATGATATGCGGCCGTACGCGTTGATGGAGGATAGCCCGGAATCACTGGAGAGTGATGAGATCAGCCGCGGACGGCTGCACAAGGTGGGTAAGAACGGATACGCGCGGAAATCATTTGACATTATGTCGGCGTTCTCCGATGTGTTGGGCAAGAAGGTTGCGGAGATTCCGGACAACTACGAGCAGGGCGAATTTCTAATCGACACGGCGATGGATCTTGAGACAAACGCGACGAAGGGGCTGGTCGAAGACAACACCATGATCCTTCAGCATGGGCGTGTGGGCAAGGACGCGATCGTCAAGATAGCGCAGACCTTCCGTTCGGGGACCAACGATATCGATGCGATCGACTTCGTCGATATGTTTCTGAATGATGACAACCAGGTGAGCCCCGACGAGCTGAATGATCTTTATGTCCTGGTGAACTTTCGGCCAGCCGTGACGAATATGAATTGGCGGATGGACTGTGGTGTTGCGGGCTATGACAATACGTTTGGGTTGCCACCTTTCTTTCCGACAAGACTCCGCTTTGAGGACTATATCTACAGGCTCTGGATTCAGCAGGAGGGGATTGTGGCTGCCCATGTAGATGCGGCGCAGCACCACACGAAGAGCAACTACATGCGCAATCCGCCGGCGTCTGAGGTGCTAAACGAAGAGATTGCCAATTTTCTGAAACGGAAGATCAAGTCTTCGCTCACCAGCGTGGATGAGTTGGGGATCACGTTCGACTATACGGGTGAAGTGACGGCGCAGGATGCGGAGGAAGTTCTGGAGAAGATCACTAGCCTGCATCGCCGGGCCTTGCAGGCTATCGATAAAGCAAAGAGCCAGGACAGGATTGATGGGCTTCGGCTTTTCGCGGCGAACCTGGAGAAGGCGTTCTACGGATTTGAGCCGGATTTCTTTCAGCACAATCTGCTGCGTATTGTGGATGATGCGATAGGTGTTATCCGCGCCTCGATCGAACTCTGGCCCACGTTAGTGGAAATCTGCTATTTCCAGAAGGTGCGCAATGGACTTCCGATGTTGCGACTGGGTGAGAGCGAAACGTAATCCCTATGAGAATCGCACAGGTAGCGCCGCTGTTTGAGAGTGTTCCTCCTGCGCTGTACGGCGGGTCGGAGCGTGTTGTTTCGTGGCTGACGGAAGAGTTGGTTCGGCAGGGCCATGAGGTGACGCTGTTTGCGAGCGGCGACTCGAAGACGACGGCGCGGCTGGTGCCGGCCTGCGAGAAGTCGCTTTGGCGAGACAGCGATTGTCGCGAGACGTTGCCGCAGCATGTGCGCATGCTGGAGTTGGTTTTCAAGAGCGCGGCACAGTTCGACATCCTTCATTTCCATTGCGACTACATTCATTTTCCGTTGGTTCGCCGCTACGGGCACCCGACACTCACGACGCTGCATGGGTTTGTACACACGCACGACTTACGAGAGCTCCTCGAGGAATACCGGGATGTCCCGCTGGTGTCGATCTCAGACAATCAGCGAGCATCGATGCCGAAAGCGAACTGGCAGGGAACGATTCATCATGGGTTGCCACGAGACCTGCATACTTTCTCTCCGGAGGGCGGAGAGTATCTTGCATTTCTGGGACGCATCTCGCGGGAGAAGGGGCTGGAGCGCGCGATCGAGATCGCCCGCCGGACGGGGGTGCCGCTGAAGATAGCCGCGAAGGTTTATGAGGAGGACCGCAGGTACTTCGAGCAGGAGATTAAGCCTCTGCTGGAGAAGAGTGCGTCGTTTGTGGAGTTCGTTGGTGAGGTGGGCGGCGCCACTAAGAATGAATTTTTGGGAAAGGCGAAGGCGCTGCTGTTTCCTGTGGACTGGCCGGAGCCGTTTGGGCTGGTGATGATTGAAGCGATGGCTTGCGGAACCCCTGTGATTGGATGGAGGAAGGGGTCTGTGCCTGAGGTGATAGAGCAGGGGGTGAATGGCTTTGTGGTGAGCAGTGTGGAGGAGGCTGTCGAGAGTGTTGGAAACCTTTCAAGAGTGCGGCGCGATGTGTGCCGGGAGATCTTTGAGGCCAGGTTTCCGGTGGAAAGGATGACGGCGGATTATCTTAAGATGTACGAAAAAGTAATTCACGCGATGTCGGAGGGGACTAAGCGAGAGTGCCCAATGGAGGTGACGCTGTGACGAGCACCTCTATCGACAGGCCTGGGACTTTGGGTGTTGAGAACCATTCCACCGAAGCTCAACATATTCTGGTGCACGCGGATCGATCCGCCGAAAAAATTCGTTCCCTAAAGTACGGAGACACGTTTGCGGTCTTCAATCACTTTGGCGACATGCGTCCGCTTCCTTCGGGTGAAGAAGGTCTTTATCTGGATGGGACACGATTTCTATCGATGTTCACGCTGTACCTGGATGGATTCCGGCCATTGCTGCTTGGCTCGACGGTTCGAGACGACAACGATCAACTGATTGTGACGCTCACGAATCCGGATTTATTTGTTGATGGCGAGCTATGTTTGGCGGCGAATTCTCTGCATATTTTCAAGCGAGCGTTTTTGTTGGACGCGGTTTGTTATGTGGAGATTGGTGTAGAGAACTACTCGATGCGAGTGGTGGATTCCGTGCTGACGGTTCGGTTCGCGGCGGATTTCAAGGACATCTATGAAGTTCGCGGTATGGCGAGAGAGAAGCACGGAGAGATTCGCAAACCGCTTGTGGGAGATGACACCATCACGCTGGGCTATAGGGGCCTGGATGATGAGGAGCGCGCCACGTCGATTGAGTTTGCGCCGCGACCGGACAGGATCGAGCACGAGGAAGCGAAGTATGTTCTGTCGCTGCAGCCGAAAGGGAGCGCGAAGTTGCTGGTTACGGTGTCGTGCAAGCGGTCGCGGAGGAACGGAGGCTCGTCACTGCCTCTCGATGAGGCGCGCGCTGCAGTGCTGGCGGGGATCAAGCAGGATAAAGCGAGGGCTTGTTCGCTGCAATCTTCCAATGGCCAATTCAATGCGTGGATCAATCGGTCCCTTTCCGATTTGCACATGCTGATTACCGACCTGCCGACGGGGCCTTATCCGTACGCGGGGATTCCGTGGTTCAACACTCCGTTTGGCAGAGACGGGATGATCACGGCGTGGGAGTGCCTATGGGTGCGGCCGGACGTGGCCAAAGGTGTGCTGGCGTACCTGGCGTCGACCCAGGCGACAGAGTTCATTCCGGAGCAGGATGCAGAACCTGGGAAGATATTGCACGAGACGCGCAGTGGAGAGATGGCCGCACTAAAAGAAATGCCGTTCGGGCTGTATTACGGCAGCGTGGACGCTACACCTCTATTTGTGGCGCTGGCGGGAGCGTACTACGAACGAACGGCCGACGCGGCGTTTATTCGAAGCATATGGTCGAACATCCAAGCCGCGCTGGAGTGGATGGCGACCTCTGGCGATCGAGATGGGGATGGATTCGTGGAGTACGAGCGGCGGTCTGAGGATGGGCTTCTGCACCAGGGTTGGAAGGATGCAGACGACGCAGTATTTCATGCAGACGGCACACCGGTGCAAGGTGCGATCGCTATGTGTGAAGTGCAGGGATATGTCTATGCCGCTTACACCGCGGCCAGAAAGCTTGCGGCGGTGTTGGGACATGATGAAGAGGTGGCGCGGTTTACGGAGAAGGCTGAAGCGCTTCGAATAAAGTTCAACGAGAGGTTCTGGTGTGCGGAGTTGTCGACGTATGCGATGGCGTTGGACGGGGACAAGCGTGCCTGCCGCATCGTGACGTCGAATGCAGGGCAGTGCTTGTTCACTGGCATCGCGACGGCGGAACGTGCGGCACGCGTGGCGGACACGCTGCTTTCTGACGAAGCATACTCGGGGTGGGGCGTGCGTACGGTGGCGAACTCCGCCGTGCGGTTCAATCCGATGGCGTATCACAATGGCAGCATCTGGCCGCACGACAATGCACTGATTGCCTACGGCATGGCGCGCTACGGGCTGACGAAACAGGCGAATCGCGTTTTCACGGGACTGTTCGAGGCGGCGATGTACTTTGACGTGCATCGGATGCCGGAGCTGTTTTGCGGATTCTCGCGAGAGGCAGGAGAAGGACCGGTGCTCTACCCGGTAGCGTGCGCACCGCAAGCGTGGTCCGCTGCGTCGGTGTTCCTGTTTTGCCAGGCGTGTCTTGGGGTAGAAGTGAACGCGGCGAAGAAGCAGGTCCGGTTCGTGAGGCCCTCGCTGCCGGAGTTTCTGGCGGAGATTCATATCGCCAACCTGCAGGTGGGCGATGGGTCTATTGACATCGATGTAATCCGGCAGGGTGAGGATGTTGGGATCACCGTAAGAAATGCCACAAATGATTTGGCGGCAGTACTAGTGAGATGAAACAGTATGTGAAGCATGATTCTTCTCGGAGGTGGAAGAAAGATGCAAACCCCGATCATTCGAGCAGAAAAAGTAGAGAAGTATTATGCGCAGCCGAGCGAAAACCGGATCCAGGTGATTGCGCCAACCGATCTGGAGATTGTGGAGGGCCAGATCGTAGCGCTGCTGGGGCCGTCCGGATCGGGAAAGTCGACGCTGCTGCGCATGTTGACGGGGCTGTCGGTGCCGTCGGCGGGACAAGTGTACTGGCACGAAAAGCCAGTGGCGACAACGGATGTGAATGTATCGATTGTCTTCCAGAGTTTTGCATTGTTCCCCTGGCTGAGTGTGTTGGAAAATGTCGAAGCACCGCTGAAGGCGCGTGGCATGGAACAAGGTGAGCGGAGGCGGCGGAGCCTGGCGATTCTTGACACGGTGGGGCTGGATGGGTTTCAGGCGGCGTATCCGAAGGAACTTTCCGGCGGCATGAGGCAGCGTGTAGGCTTTGCGCGCGCGCTGGTAGTCGAGCCGGAGGTTTTGTTCATGGATGAGCCGTTCTCGGCGCTGGACGTGCTCACTGCTGAGAATTTACGGAGTGAGTTGTTGGAGCTTTGGCAGAAGAAGACGATTCCGACGAAAGCGATCTTCTTAGTGACGCACAACATTGAAGAGGCGGTGTTGCTGGCTGATCGGATTATTGTGTTGGGACGTAATCCGGGTCGGATTCGAACGGATTTCTGTGTACATCTGGCGCAACCCCGCGACCGAAAAGGAGTGGCATTTTCCCAATTGATGGACTACATCTACAAGGTGCTGACGCAGCCGGAGGAGCAGCCGCCGGACCTGACGCAGACCCTGAATGGTGAAGACCGTCCACCGCGGAAATACCAGATGCTGCCGCACGCGCGGCCAGGAGGTCTGGCGGGGCTTTTGGAGTTGTTGCGGGATCATGGCGGCAGGTATGACATGTCCCAACTCGCCGATGATCTATTGTTCGAGATCGATCACCTTCTGCCTATTGTGGATGCGGCGCAGTTGCTCGGTTTCCTGAATGTGAACGAAGGTACGGCCGTAATTACCGACGCGGGGAGAGAGTATGCGGACTCTGAGATTTCGCGTCGGCGAGACTTATTCCGCGAGGCGGCAACCAACCGAGTGCTTTTGCTGGACCAGATCGTTCGCGCCATTGAAGCGAAGAGCGATCATACGGTTTCGGAAGATCTATTCCACGACTTGCTGGATGAACAGTTTACGGAAGAAGAGACGGTGCTGCAGCTTGAGACCGCGGTAAGTTGGGGGCGGTATGCCCAGCTGTTTGATTTCGATGCGTCGAGGCGGTGCTTTACCCGAATGGAGAAGCGGCGGTCGCAGGCGCCATCGAACACGGAGAGTGTGGCTTGATAGGGCTTCCGGGCAGCCTGAGTTCGATTCGGGGACGGGAGACGCTGGCGCGTGCGCAGGCATTGAAACGCACTTGGCCAGTGGTGATGGACCTGTGCATCGCGGCGATAGGGCTTGCGTGTTTCTATGGCGTGGTGCGGATAGCACATTACTGGCTGGGGCAGGCCGAGCCCGCGATAGTGATCTCGCTGAGCCCACGCGCACTGCCACTCTATGCGTTCTACTCGGTGGTGCGGATTGGACTGGCCTACGCGATCAGCCTGATCTTCGCTGTGGGCTATGGATATATTGCCGCACACAGCCGGCGGCTGGAACCGCTGATGGTGGCCGGACTCGACATATGTCAATCGATCCCGGTGCTGAGCTTTCTGCCGGGCGTGATGCTCGCGATGGTGGCACTGTTCCCGACGCGGCAGGTGGGCGTGGAGCTGGGCGCCATTCTGCTCATCTTCACGGGTGAGGTTTGGAACATGGCGTTCAGCTTCTACTCGTCGATCAAGAGTATTCCGAGGGAGCTGAATGAAGCTGCAACCATCTATCGATTTTCACGGTGGCAGCGGCTATGGCAGCTCGAGTTGCCGTATGGAGCGATCGGCCTGGTGTGGAACTCGATGGTGTCAGTTGCTGGAGGGTGGTTCTTCCTGATGGCTTGCGAGATGTTCGTGCTGGGTTCACGAGACTTTCGGCTGCCTGGCTTAGGTTCCTATTTGCAAACTGCTGCGAGTAACAATGACTCGCGTGCGATTGTGTGGGGGCTCGCGGTGATGATTGGCATTATCGTCGCCATTGATCAGTTGATCTGGCGGCCTGCGATAGCCTGGAGCAACAAATTCAAGTTTGAACAAGTAGAGGGCGTGGCACAAAGCCGTTCGCCACTGCTGCATCTCCTGACGCATTCAGGAGCGCTGCATTCGTTGCAACGGCATACGCTGGCGCCCATCTCTGACAAGATCTACTGCTCGCTGGCGGAGCGGCGCGCGCGGCGGATGGTACGGACGGACGGGGTTGCCGCGTCAGCGACGGGGAATTGGCTGCGATGGGTGATCGCGGCGATCCTTATCGCTGGAGTTGTCTATCTTGCGAGCCAGGCAGTGGCGCTGCTGCGTGCTGTAACTACACCACAGTTCTGGGCGGTGATGCGCGGGGCCGGAGCTACGTTTTTGCGAGTCAATGTATCGTTGGCGATTGCGGCCTGTTGGACGATTCCTGTTGGCGTGGCGATAGGATTCAATCCACGGCTGGCGCGCATTGCTCAACCGCTGGCGCAGATTGCGGCTTCCGTTCCAGCGACGGCATTGTTTCCGATTATTCTTCTGGCACTTATACGGGTGGGTGGGGGGATGGGCATTGCGTCGATCCTGCTGATGTTGATTGGGACCCAGTGGTACATTTTGTTCAATGTGATTGCCGGCGCGATGGCCATTCCATCCGACCTTCGCGAGGTAGCGCAGCTATTCCACTTCACGACGATTCAGCGATGGCGGACCGTCATCCTCCCAGGTATATTTCCATTCTTGATAACGGGGATGGTGACGGCGTCGGGCGGAGCTTGGAATGCAAGTATTATCGCCGAGTACTTTCATCTGAATAACCAGACGTTGCAGACTGTCGGATTGGGGGCGCAGATCAGTTCGGCAACAGATCACGGCCAATTCCAACTTCTGTTGCTGGCGACCGTTGTCATGGCGTTGATGGTGGTGACAATCAATCGGATGGTGTGGAGGCCCTTGTTCCGGCTGTCGGAGACCCGATTCAAACTGGAAGGCTGAAGCAATAGATTGTCTGGTGGCCCTGGCAGGAGTCCTGATGCAGAGCGTGATTCGTGAATTGGTTGTTTCTTGGTGGCCCTGGCAGGAGTCCTGATGCAGAGCGTGATTCGTGAATTGGTTGTTTCTTGGTGGCCCGGGCAGGAGTCCAACCTGCGACCTTCGCGTTAGGAGTGCGCTGCTCTATGCAACTGAGCTACCGGGCCACG
>Ga0302220_10000570_pt1 | contig 30865 bp, 30 predicted proteins | sample II_Palsa_E1_3_FD_194572 | JGI IMG/M metagenome (GOLD analysis project Ga0302220, IMG submission 194572) | Peat permafrost microbial communities from Stordalen Mire near Abisko, Sweden - II_Palsa_E1_3 | ecosystem: Environmental > Terrestrial > Soil > Palsa > Peat permafrost | place: Sweden...
ACTTCCTTAGCAGCAGCCATCGGTCGGCCACATTGCGCATCACGACGATCTTCACGTTCGAACCATCAGCCAGTTGCGCCTCGGTGGCGACTCGCCGGAACGGCGTGCCGTCGCTGGCGGTCAAGGCCGTGATCGACGACGCCGTAATTTGCTCGGAGGCGTAGAGTTTGGTCTCGGGCCACGCAATGCTGAGCGCAGCGTTGGACAAGTTATGTTGCATGAGAACACGACCGGACGAATCAACCACTTCCGCCGACAAGGCCTCGTTACCCAGCACCTGACTTTCCAATCGCTCCTTATGCTGCGTCAGGTCACGCGCGTTGGCCAGTTCCTGCGTCAGGCGGCGCATATGCCGCGCCGCCAGCACGATGTCCTGATCGTCCTGCGTACTGACCTCGTGCGCCAGCGCCATATAAACGTAACTTCCGACCAGGGCGAACACCGCCAATGTGGTTCCGGCAAAGGCGAGTGCCAATGTCGCCGTCAACGACCGCGAGCGCATCAGTCGTCCTCTTTTGTGTCTATGACGTAGCCCACGCCACGTACTGTCTTGATGAGTTTGACTTCGAAGTCATCGTCTATTTTTGCTCGCAGCCGGCGAATCGCAACCTCGACTACATTGGTATCGCTATCGAAATTCATGTCCCAGACATAGGATGCAATCTGGGTGCGGCTCATCACCTCGCCCTGCTTTCGCGCGAGCAATTGCAGCAGCGCGAACTCGCGAGGGGTCAACTCTATCCGCTTGCCTGCGCGGCGGACCTTGCGGCGTGTCACATCGATTTCCAGATCCGCAAGCGAAAGTAAATCGTGCTCCCGCGGCGGTCCTCTGCGTGCCAATGTACGAACCCGCGCAAGCAGTTCGACAAACGCAAACGGCTTGACCAGATAATCATCGGCGCCTAGTTCGAGTCCATGCACGCGATCGCTTACGTCATCGCGGGCGGTAAGAAACAGGACAGGGGTCTCTTTCAAGGTTCGGAGGTTCTTAAGGACACTCCAGCCATCCATGGTCGGCAGCATCACGTCCAGCACGATCACATCATACGTATCCTCTCTTGCCAGGATCAGGCCTTCCGCGCCGTCAGCCGCCACATCGACGAGAAAGCCCGCCTCTTCCAGACCCTTCTTGATGTAGGCGAGTGCCTTTTGCTCATCCTCAATGACCAGAACCCTCATGTCGACGCCTCGCTGCAACGTTTTATTTGCCTGAAAGAATAGTACGCCAGCCCATTTGATTCCGATCCGCGATTCAAAACCCCGAGATGTTTCGGTGAACGCGCGTGAGAGCGCCATTCATTGGTCGCGGTCAAATAATGGGGGGGACGGTGAACCCGAACCGAGTGAAACCGGACTCCATGTTGCAACAGCCAACATGACGAGACCCCCATTATCTGATCACAAAATTGAGAGATAACACTGTTTTAGTCGATCCGCTCATCGGCGCATTACTGCTGGGCGTGCTTGGCAGCATCCTCGATCACGACAGCGACTTCCTTAGGGCGCGATTCATAAACGGAGTGACTCGCGCCAGGGATCACGGTCGTATGGCTATGTGCACGCGCGTAATACCAGCGTTCGAGGTCCGGGTTGATGATCTTGTCCGCGCCGGCGACGATGCCCCAGCTAGGCTTGGTGGTCCACGCGGCGACCGTCATGGGCGCGGAGAAAACCTTGGCGGCCGTCAGGATCTGCGATTGTGCTTCGAATTGGGCTTGCTTGAGCGGTAAATCGGCGGCGAAGTCTTTCGGGAAATCCGCCGGGTTCAGGTACGTGTAACCGTCGTCGGTCTTCTTGATCGCGCCCGGTTGCTTCGATGTATAGCTGGGCATGCCCTTGCCAAGGTCGCTCTCATCCTCGCCGACTGCCGGTGCGTGCGCGGCCACATACACCAGCCCTACGACGTTCGGATGCACGCCGGCTTCGGTGATGATGGAACCGCCATAGCTGTGGGCCACCAGGATCGTGGGGCCGTTCTGCAGGTCGAGAACGCGCTTGGCTGCGGCTACGTCATCGTCGAGAGAACTCAGCGGTTCTTGCACCATGGTGACGTGATATCCGTCTTTGGTCAGGATGTTGTAGACGGGCTTCCAGCCGGAACCGTCCACCCACGCGCCATGCACCAGGACAATGTTCTTCACCGGCGCGTTCTTTGGCTGGGCATCCTGCGCCATTGCGCTGGTCGATGCGATGAGGCAAGCAGACAAAGACAAGGCAGAGGCGACCAAAGGCAAAATTTTCACGAGAGACTCCGTCTATACGATAGATAGGGAAAAAGTATTGGAGAGCGCGAGTTGCGCGACAGGGTGCGGAGCGAAATCAGGTCCTGTGCAAGTCATTTCGCAATGACCGCGACAGAGCACAGGCCCTGAACCGCGTCACTCAGCTACCCGCGTAGATATTGCAGAAGCTGACAGGACCGACGCAGGTCGAATGCATGGCTGTATGCATCGGGGCGCCTGACGACGAAGTGCCGTTATCCGCCACGCCGCCGTAGGCTTGCGTTGCCTGTTGCGGGCCGCCCTGAGCCGCGATCTTCGCTTCAGCAGCCTGGATGTCGGCCGGGTAGTTGTTGTCGTTACCGAGCGCCGGGTTGTAGCCCGCCTGTTCAACACGCACCAGGTCTGCACGGACTTCAGCGCGCGTCACAGGAGCATTCGATTGCGCAAAGCTGAGAACCGGAGCGGCCAACGCGCCAGCGGCAAGAGCGAGGCAAATAAGGGCTTTTTTCATGATAGATATTCCTTCAATGAGTGTGATTGACTAGCGGGCAAGCTTGCCCTGAAACGAATGACGCGGTAGCTGCCGGAGTGCGATGACAAGCCTTAAAACTTCTACCAATTGGCTCATCTTCGTTTCGGCATCCTTAACTTAGTTAAATCTAAATCGCTTCGTTCATGCAGTGGCAAACACATCGATATTGCTGTTATTCCACGATCGATCAAATAATTTCTTCAGGTTGCTGCTGACAGACCTTCGTAAGCCGCGACTGGCTGCCTTGGATCTTGCTTACATAAGACGTAAGCATGGGGATCAACTACTATCCGGTGGCAGTCGCAATCTCGGTGACTTGCAATCAGTATCGACTTTCAAGCTTTGCGCGAGACTGACATCAGCATTACCAAATTGTTATCTTTGAGCGGAGGCTGGCTGATTAGGAGCCGTAGCGTGATGGCCGCTGCGCCGGCATGCCCGCTGTATGGCTGAGGCTGGGCAGCATCGAGTCAGTGACCTGTGCCATGCGGTGCGGGCATGGGCTTGCAGTGGGCCGCGTGCAGCGGATGATTGAACCATGCCATAAGCGTTTCTTCTCGCACGAGACCAAAACCGTCTTGGCTTAAAGTTTCCTTCGCTTCTACTGTTACGGGTAATCCCACAGCCGCTGCAAGGAATTCCGTGAGCACTTCCCGAATCGCCGCTCGGGTGCGGCGCATCAAGCCGTCCCCCAGCACTTCCGCGGCAGACCGCGCCAACGAGTTGCGTCGCCAGGGCAAGTCGATCGTCAATCTCGTGGTCGGCGAACCTGACTTCGATACCCCGAAACATATTCGCGAGGCCGCTGCTGCCGCCATGGACCGTGGCGCCACCCGGTACACGCTGATGGCCGGCACGCTTGAACTTCGCGAGGCTATCGTGGCGAAGCTGGCTCGTGAAAACGGACTGTCCTACCCGCCGAGCGAAATCATTGTCACGAATGGCGCGAAAAGTGCCATCTATAGCGCGTTCTCCATCACGCTCGAGCCTGGCGATGAAGTCATCGTGCCCGCTCCCTACTGGGTTTCGTACCCTGACATGGTGCTGGCCTGCGACGGGACCCCGGTGACTGTTGCATGCCCGGAAGAAAACGGCTTCAGGCTCACGCCCTCACAACTCGAGGCCGCAATTACGCCGCGCACTCGCTGGCTATTGATCAACTCACCGAGCAACCCGACCGGGGCGAGCTATACGGCGGCCGAGTACCGCGCACTGGCCGATGTACTGGCTAACCATCCTCATGTGCTCGTCATGACGGACGACATCTACGAGCACCTGCGCTACGACGGCCAAAGCACGCCCCACTTCCTGCAGGCCGCACCGGAACTGCGTGACCGGACGCTCGCGATCAACGGTGTATCGAAGACTTATGCCATGACAGGCTGGCGGATTGGTTACGTGGCGGGTCCGCGGGACCTTATCGTCGCGCTCGACACGCTGCTTTCCCAGTCCTCCGGCAACTGCTGCTCGATCAGCCAGGCAGCGGCCACAGCCGCGCTTAACGGCGATCAAAGCTTCGTGACGGAAAGCACGGCGATCTATAAAAAGCGCCGCGATGTGACGCTCGAAATGATCAATGCGATTCCCGGCTTGAGCTGCCGTCAACCCGATGGCGCGTTTTATCTCTACATCAACTGTGAGGCGTTGCTGGGCAAGAGCACGCCAGAAGGCAAGCTTATTGCCAACGACACCGACGTCGTGATGTATCTGCTGGACAGCGCTGGTGTGGCTGTCGTTGCGGGCGTGGCGTACGGCCTGTCGCCCTACTTCCGCTTATCGATCGCGACGTCGCTCGATGTCCTCGAGGAAGGATGCCGCCGCATCGCTACCGCAGTAAAGGCACTACGTTAAGCGACGTCCCGGAACCATTCAACCGCTTTCATCGATACCGCACATGTCCACTTATAAAGCTATCCGCAAGAATCCCTCCGCTAGTCAGGCCGATGCTGCGATCCTCGCGTCATTGCACGACATTCCCGTGTCGGCATTGAGCGACAACATGCATCGCAATATGGGTACGACAGGTCTGTCGCCCTACCATCGACCGGTCGCAGCGACGATGGCCGGAACAGCCGTCACGGTGCGCTCCCGCGGCGGCGACAACCTGACGTATTTGCGCGCGCTCGAGTTTTGCCGCCCGGGCGACGTGCTCGTCATTGACGCGGGCGGCGACCTCAACAACGCGGTCATCGGCGGTATCCTCACGTTCTACGCTGCGAGCATCGGCATGGCGGGCATCGTGATCGACGGCGCAATCCGCGATGTAGCCGAAATCCGCGGCCGCGATTTCCCAGTCTATGCGCGCGGCGTCACGCACCGTGGCCCCTACAAGGATGGTCCGGGCGAGATCAATGTGACGGTTTCCGTTGGTGGCATGGTGGTGAATCCTGGCGATATCGTGGTCGGTGACCAGGACGGCGCGTTGGCGATTCCGCAAGAGGATGCGGCGACCGTGATCGAGAAGGCACGTGCGGTGTTGGAGGCTGAGGCACGGACGATGCAAGCCATGAAAGAGGGGAAATGGGATCGGGCGTTTATCGATGCCCTTGAAGCGCGGTGCAACAACTAACGCGATCGCGGCTTGATACGAAAGCCAAAAAAGCGCGTTGTGGGTACTGTGACCACAACGCGCTTTTTGTATTCTTCAAGATTCGTTTAAAGCGTTGCCGTCACGCCACCATCGACATAAAGAATGTGCCCATTGACGAAGTTCGAGGCCGAACTCGTGAGGAATATCGCCGCGCCCACCAGGTCCTCGACATCACCCCAACGCCGCGACGGTGTGCGCCCGATGAGCCATGCGCTAAAGGTTTCGTTTTTCACGAGCGCTTCGGTCAATTCGGTCTTGAAGTAGCCTGGTCCGAGCCCATTCACCTGGATACCGTGCTTGCCCCAGTCGATCGCCATGCCCTTCGTCAACATTTTCACCGCGCCTTTTGTCGCCGTGTACGCAGCAATGTCGGGGCGACCCAGTTCGCTTTGAACCGAACAGATATTGACGATCTTGCCGGCGCCACGCGTGATCATGAAGCGCGCGACCGCTTGCCCGACGAGGAACACGCTGTCCACGTTCGTCTTCATCAACTCTTGCCACTGCTCGTGCGAAAACTGGTCGAGAGGTGCGCGACGCTGCATCCCGGCGTTATTGATAAGAATATCGATGGGCCCGTCTTCACGTTCGATCTTCTCGATTGCCGCCGATACCGCCGACGGGGACGTCACGTCGAAACTCATTGCATCAGCAGTCATGCCTTCACTGCGCAGACTCGCCACCGCTTCTGCAAGGCGCGCTTCATTGCGGCCGTTCAGGATGACCCTCGCGCCGGCGCCCGCGAGTCCGCGCGCGAGGGCAAAACCGATGCCGCTACTCGACCCGGTGACGAGCGCCCGCTTACCTGACAAATCAAACATCTTGAGTATCTGATTCAAAATATCTCCTCGTTCTTCGTTTTTCCATAAGCGCGATACCCGGCTTTTCCGCCGTGGCCGAGCGCATCGAGCCATGCCAATATCTGACCGAGTTGCAGCTCAGTCGCGTCCGATGCGTGCACAGTAAGCACATTGGACTCCCCCTCAGGCGATTCAAGCGCCTTGAACTGGTGGGCCACCAACGAGGGCGGGAATTCATGTGCTGTCCGGGCGATCACGCGTTGCATCGCAATACCTGGAGCGACATCGAGAAAGACGAACTTGAGGTTCTCAACGCGCCCCCGCAACTTCTCGCGGTAGCTTCCCTTCAATGCGGAACAGGACAGCACCACCGAATCCGTCTCGTCCGCCATTATGCTACCGAGCAGTTCGAGCCAGGGTTCGCGGTCGGCATCGCAAAGTCCAATGCCGTTGCGCATTTTCTCGCGGCTGCTCGCCAGATGATGCTCGTCCCCTTCGACGAAACGTGCATGGAGCAAGCGCGCGAGGGCCTCTCCGAGCGTCGATTTTCCCGAGCCCGATACGCCCATCACAACAATTTTATGGTTCACGTTAAGCGTTTTTTTGAGAGTCAAAACGATGAAGCGATCAGCGCATCCGCAGAAACGCGAAACGCGTATCCGCCGATGCGTTCACGGTATGGCGCGCTCAGGACACCGGCGTGAACTTGAGCTGATCGATCGGCGTGACCTTGTCGGTACGCGAGAGACCGTAAGGCGTCTTCGGGCCGAGCCACTTGTTGAAGATCACGTTCATTTCACCGCTCGTCTCAAGCGTCATCAACGCTTTGTTCACGGCGCCGAGCATGGCCGGTTCGTTCTGGCGCAAGCCAACGGCAATCGGTTCGATCAACATGGGTTCGGACGCAATCGCAACGGCGCCGTCAGATCCTTCGACTTGCTTGGAGATCTTGATCGCGGTCATCTGGTTGGTCACGAAGCCTTTCACCTTTCCTTGCTGCAGCGCGAGGAACGCCGAACTGGTGTCGTGGAACGTCACCGCCTGGCCATCCTTGATGGAGAGGGGGATCGATTGCGCTGAAGTCGAGCCGTCGGCTGCGCTGATTTTTTGTCCTGAGAAGTCGGCGAGCTTTTTCCCGGCATCGGCCTTCTTGACGATCAGCACTTCCTTGGTCGAGTAGTAGGCGTCGCTGAACGACACCTGCGTCGCGCGGGTCTTCGTATAGGCAAGGTTCGCTACCACCATGTCCACGCGGCCGAGTTTCAGTTGCGGAATGCGCGCTTCAACCGCAAGCGGTTCGAGACTCACTTTTACGCCGAGCTGCTTCGCAATGGCCGTGCAGATATCCACATCCATACCTTCGAGCTGACGCGTCTGCGCATTCGGATACGAAAACGGTTCTACATTTGAATACACGCCGCAACTCAAGGTCCCGTGTGCCTTGATATCGGACAGCTGATCTGCCTGAGCAGGCGCGGCGCACGCGACCCACCCCGTAAGCGCCAGCATGCCCGCAAATCCTGCTTTTGAACGCATCGAAAACTCCTGACCTTGATTGAATTGAGAAAGACCTGGCTTTAAATCAAACATAGAAATGCGTTAGCTGCGGCGTTTTAGTGGGTGCGCAAATCCGACAAGAACCGCTGAGCCCGTTCATGCTGCGGATGCAAAAAGAACGCTTCCGGCTCAGCCGTTTCGATGATCTTTCCCGCGTCCATGAACCACACGCGATCCGCCACCTCGCGAGCGAAACCCATTTCATGGGTCACGCACATCATCGTCATGCCGTCCTGCGCGAGGCTCTTCATGACGTTGAGCACTTCCCCTACCATCTCGGGATCCAGTGCACTGGTGGGTTCGTCGAAGAGCATGGCCGGCGGGTCCATTGCGAGCGCGCGCGCAATCGCCACGCGTTGCTGCTGACCGCCCGACAACTGGCCCGGGAACGCCTGGGCCTTGTTGGCCAGCCCCACGCGCGACAACAGGTCTGCCGCTTTGCGTTCAGCCACGGCGCGCTTCATGCCGCGCACGCGCATGGGCGACAGCGTGATGTTATCGAGCACGGAAAGATGCGGGAACAGATTGAATTGCTGGAACACGAACCCGACCTTGCTGCGAAACGCATTCAGGCTGACTTTCTTTTCGTGGATGTCCTGGTCGTCGAACGAGATATTGCCGCCGTCGATTTCTTCAAGACGGTTCACCGTGCGAATCAGCGTGGACTTGCCCGAACCGGATGGCCCGCATACCACGACGACCTCGCCCTTGCGGACCTCGGCGTTGACATCCACGAGCGCGTGATATTCGCCATACCACTTGTTCACGCCAGAAAATTTGATCATGTGGAATCCTTCGAACGGTTAAGCGCTCAGTGCTCGCTCACGGCGGCTTCAAGGAGCGGTCGCTCTTTGCCAGGACGCATCTTGTTGCCTTTTCCCGCCCGCTTGCGCGTCACACGCCTTTCAAGGTAGTGAGCCAGTTGCGTAAGCGCGTAGCAAAGAACGAAGTAGCTCAATGCGAGAATCAGGTAGACGGGGAACGGCTTGGTCAAAAGCCGGTTGTTGATCTGGTCGGCTGCAAAAGAGAGCTCCTGGACATTGATGATGTATCCCAGCGATGTCTCCTTGATGGTCGAGACAAATTGCGTGACCATGCTCGGGACCACGTTATAGAGCGCCTGCGGCAGGATCACCGCGCGCATGGTCTTCAGGTAGCTCATGCCCAGTGCTCTCGACGCCTCGGTCTGCCCCTTCGGCAAGGCCTCGATACCCGCGCGGATAATCTCGCCGAGATACGCCGAGTCGTAGATCACGAGGGCACACAGCATGGTCACGAATCCGGTGACGGGATAACCCGTCAGCACCGGGACAAGAAAATAGACCCAGAAAATGACCATCAGCAACGGCACGCCGCGCACCGCATAGACAAGTGCAGTCGCCGGTGCGCGCAATACCTTGTAGCGGCTAATGCGAGCCAGTGCAACGAGGATACCTAACGGAATCGCAATGACGAGCGCCGATACCGACAGCAGGATGGTCACAATGATTCCGCCGATAGGACCATGCGGATACTGCCCGATGAGCAGCAACGTCCAGTTGTCGCGCAAGACATCGAACATGATCACTTGACTCCCGGAATGCGGTAGTGCGCTGCGATCCTGGCACCGGCCAGCATAATGACGAGTGAGAGGGCGAGATAGAGCACGGTTGCAACCAGATAGGACTCGAACGACAGGAACGTCTCGTTCTCGACCTTGCGCGTGACGTACGTGAGTTCCGCCGCGCCGATCGCCATCGCAAGGCTGGTGTTCTTGAACAGCACGACAGCGTGGTTCACCATCGGCGGAATCGAGTTGCGCAACGCTTGAGGAAGAATCACGTAACGCATGCCGCTAACGAAGTTCAATCCCAGTGCTCGCGATGCTTCGTACTGCCCGTAGGAAATGGCTCGCAACCCGCTTCGGATATCTTCCGACAGATACGCGCCGCTGCAAAGCCCGATCGCGATGACCGCGAAGATGAACTGGCCGTTGTACTGGTTCAGCCAGTCTTGCAGGGGCATAGGCAGCAGGGTCGAGATGCCGAAGTACCAGAACAATATCTGCACGAGCGTGGGCACGTTCCGGTGATAGGCCACGAAGGTAGACACGAACATGATTGCCGCCCGCCGGTTGGTCAGGCGGATCAGGGTCAGCAGGATGCCTACGACGAGCGACAGGCACCACGCCAGCCCGGCCATCGCGAGCGTCAGCTCGACGCCGTGCAGGAACAATGCGCCGTAGTCGCCTTGCAGTACCGTCGCCAGGTCGAAATGAAGTTTCATGTCACGCGTCCGAAGAGTTCAGAGCACCTTGATGCCGGTGCCCGGGTGGGTCGATCACATCCCCGTTTGACTGCCGGAAGATCTTGTCGACGTTCGCCATGAATTCATACTAGCTCGCAAAAAAATGACCATTCAGACGCCTTTCTTCTGGGACGATAAGTTTCGGGAATGGTCGCCGCAGGGATGCGCCAGAGCCAAGCCAGCAAAGGATGTGCGCCGGTTGATCTCGTCTCACGAGAAGGGCATTCGATGCCTTGGCGAGCGTGAGCATTGAGCACTCGTGAGCAGCGGCGATATCGCCGTTCAAACCGGTGCGGACACCTGCGTCAGAACCTGCGGGTTAACCGGGGTAAGCACTTGGCCGCCATTCAATGCGGCGATCAGGTTATCGACGCACAGCGACGCCATGGCGCGCCGCGTCCTGGTCGACGCGCTGCCAATGTGCGGCGTCAGCACCACGTTCTTGCATGCCAGCAACGCGGGATTGATCCGCGGTTCGCCCTCGAATACATCGAGCGCGGCGGCGGCGATACTGCCTTCGCTCAGCGCCTCGGCGAGCGCGAGATCATCCACTACGCCGCCTCGCGCAATGTTCGTCAGCGTCGCCGATGATTTCATTTGCTTGAGCTCTGCCCGGCCGATCGCATGATGCGAACTGGCGGAATAAGGCACGACCAGAATCAGATGATCGGACTCGCGCAGCAGCACTTCCTTCTCGACATAACGCGCGCCGCACTCGGCCTCTGTCGCGCCCGACAGTGGCGTGCGGTTGTGATAGATCACGTCCATGTCGAACCCGCGCGACGCGCGTTTTGCGATCTCCTGACCAATGCGGCCCATACCCAGGATGCCGAGCTTGGCGCCATACACGTCGCCGCCGACGAACATATCGAAACGGCCGGTCGTCACCCATTCGCCCGCCCGCAGGAAATGCTCGGACTCGGTGATTCGGCGCGCGGCGGCCATCATGAGGGCGAAGCCGAAATCGGCCGTGGTCTGTGTCAGCACATCCGGCGTGTTGGTGACGAGCACGCCGCGCGCGGTGCACGCGTCGACATCGACGTTGTTGTAGCCCACACCGATGTTGCACACCGCCTTCAGTTCCGGACACGCATCGAGCAGGGTTGCATCAATCCGGTCACTGCTGGCCGTCACTGCGCCCTGCTTGCCTTGCAGACGAGCGATCAATTCCGGCTGAGTCCATAAAGTGTCCGAGGGGTTGTCGGTCACGTCGACATGCTCGCTCAGCTTTTCCACGATGTCGGGAAACGATGCCCGCGTAACAAGAACGGAAGAGCGCATAGGGTGATCTCCTGATAATTCGATGAGAAGTGCGATCGAGCGGCTACGACGCACGTTTTCGCAACGGCGCCGCATGCATGCGAGCGGCTTAGTCGCGCTTGATCGTGGTCAGTCCGCCCGGCACCTGCAAGGTCGGCAAGATTTCCATATTGCTGATGTTGACTGCGAGCGGGGCTGCAATCGCGAACGCGATGGCGTCAGCAATATCCGACGGCAATGGCAGTTCGAATCCATCGATGTATTGCTTGCGCGCCGCCTCGATATCGCCGTGCACGTGGCCGAAGATATCGGTGGCCACGCGGCCCGGGCAGATCTCGGTCACGCGCACGCGCTTGCCGGTTGCGTCGACGCGCAACTGGCGCGACAACGCGTGAATACCCGCCTTGGTCGCGTGGTAAATGGAGTTGCCACCGAAGTTATAGATCGCTGCGATCGAGCTGATGTTCACAATATGGCCGCGGTCGCGCGCCACCATGCCGGGCATGGTCAATCTGACAATGTGCAGGACCGCCTGAAGATTCACTTCAACCTGCACATCGACGTCTTCGACGCTGGCATCGAGAATCGAGCCTTTGCGCGACACACCCGCGTTGTTCACCACGATATCGAACGGCACTTGCTCCGTGAGTTTGGTCACGGCGTCGAGATCGCAGACGTCGATAGCGTGCGGGATGCATCCGGTGCGCTCTGCCAGTTCGTTCAACCGCTCAGCATTGCGCGCAAGCGCATGCACTTCGAGCCCTTCGCGGCAGAAGCGCTCGACAATCGCGGCGCCCATTCCAGTTGATGCACCGGTCACTAAAGCAGTCTTGTAGTCTGAAAACGGCATGAATTACCCCTGTTCTTGATTCACAAAAAATAGCGCTTACTTGATGAGCCGCGATACCGGCACGATGCGCCCGCCGGCCGATTCGATCGCGCCACGCACCGTGCGCGCGAGTTCGACCGCACCGGGCGTGTCGCCGTGGAGCAGGATCGATTGCGCGACGATCTTCAAACGCTGGCCGGTGATTGTCGTGACCGTGCCGTCCTCGAGCAACTGCGTAACGCGGGCAAGCACGGCTGCGCGGTCCTTGATCACGGCGCCGTCGAGCTTGCGCGAGACGAGGTTGCCTTCGTTGTCGTAGGCACGATCGGCGAGAAAAGTGTTGGCTACCCGCAAGCCGATTTTGTCGGCGGCACGCTCGATCTGCGTGTTCGTCGAAACGCTGACGATGATGCGGTTATCGAAGTCCGCCACGGCGCGCACGAGCGGCTCAGCGAGTTCGTACGATGCCGCTGCCATGTTGCCGAGCGCACCATGAAAACTCATGTGCGTGAGATGCGCTCCCGCGGCTTTTGCAATGCCCGCGAGCGCGCCCATCTGGTACAGCACGTACTTGGCGAGTTCAAGCGGATCCGCTTGAATCGGCCGGCGTCCGAAGCCCATGAGATCGGGAAATCCGACATGCGCGCCAAGGTCGATATCCCGTCCCAGTGTCATGCGCACGGTCCGATCCATGATCACCGGATCGCCCGCGTGATAGCCGCACGCCACGTTGGCTGACGAGACGATCTCCATCATTGCTTCGTCTTCACCCATCCGGTACGGGCCAAACCCTTCGCCGAGGTCCGCGTTCAGATCGATTTCCATGGTGTCACTCCGTTTAAAGGTTACCGGCCGGCGCGAGGGTCATCAGCGCGGTCCCGTATCCGACCGTCGTGCCGGGCTCGACGAGCCACTTCACGATGACACCATCACTAGGCGCGATCACCGGAAGGCAAAGCTGTGCGATACGCAGCAGGCCCAGCACATCGCCCTCTCTGACTGCGGCACCCGGTTCAACGATAGGCGTTGATCGCATCGGATGGCATGTCAACAAGACACCCGGGGACGTGGCTATGACATGCGTCTCCCGGCCGCTTAACGCGGGCGACGCGGGCGGCAGATTGGCCGCTCCATCACCCTCGAGCGTCAGCCGAACCAACGTCCCGTTCCCGCCGATTTCGATAAACCCGATGCCCGCCGTTTCGAGCCATCCGGTGATCTGCCGAAGCTCGCTGATCTGCAATTCTTTTCTCTGTGTCATCACGCTACGGCCTTGTGCCCCGATGGAGCCCGACGAGGTTGCGCAACTTCGTCATATAGCGGTCGAGTTCGTCGAGCGCGTCGACGGCCTCTTCGTAGCCGGCCTGCACGAAACGCAGCTTCGACCCGATGCGCGCCTGCGCCAGCCGCCAAAGGTCCGCTTCGATGACCGTGCCGATTTTCGGGTAACCGCCCGAAGGCTGCGCGTCTCGCAACTGGATGATCGGCTGGCCACTGGGTGGCACCTGGATCACACCCGGCACAATGCCGTGCGAGCGCATCTCCACCGGATGTTTTGAAATCAGCACCGGGCCGCCAAGCCGATATCCGTAGCGATCGCTTTGCGGCGTGACCTTCCAGCTTTCCCGCCAGAACGCTTCGATAGAGTCCTGCTCGTAGGACTCGTATTCAGCGGCAGGCAACACGCGCACAACGGTGTCGGCGGAGTCCGTGACCGGACTTGTGTCGAGCTCGCCCAGCGTCCACGAAGGCGGTGTCACGCCGAAGCCGGCTGCATCATTAGTCTCGCTATGGACCGATTCAACCGCCGCTGCGTGAACGACATCGCCCTTCTTAAGTTGCCGCCCGAGGAAACCACCGAACTCGCCTCGCAGTTGCGTACTGCGCGACCCGAGCACGACCGGCACATCGACGCCACCCTTGAGCAGCAAATAACACCGCGCGCCACTTGCGGGTACTCCAATCGTGAGTACATCGTCCTTCTTCGCCTGCAAGGTCCACCACGGCAAGACCGGGCGCTCGCCAAGACGCGCCGAGCAATCGGCTCCCGTCAACGCGAACGCAGCGTCTTGGGTGAAACGAACGCGAAACGGGAACAGCGGGATTTCGATGCCGGCGGCGTCGTCCGGGTTACCCAGCATCAGGTTGCCAATGGCAAGCGCCACGCGGTCCATCGCACCCGACGTTCCCACGCCGTATCGCAGATAGCCCTGGCGGCCCCGATCCTGAATCGTCGCCAGCGCGGCGTTGGAAAGTACCTCGATCATCGGACAATCCTTTCGACACTGAAACGGATCATGTCGCCGGGCGCCAGCATGGCGGGGTTCGTCCGGGTCGGGTCGAAGAACGACATGTCCGTGTGACCGATTGTGTTCCAGCCGCTCGGTCCCGCTGACGCCGAGACGCCGGTCTGGACGCCACCTATCGATACCGCGCCGCCCGGTAATCCAAGCACCGGCACCTTGCGGCGTGGCGCGGCAATGCGCGGGTCCATGCCGCCGAGATAGCAATATCCCGGGTGACTACCGAGGGCATAGACGGTGTAAAGCGGTTCGCTATGCAGCGCGACGATCTCGTCCACCGTTAGGCCTGTGTGCGCTACCACGTCGCTCAAATGCGGGCCGAAATCGCCGCCGTATTGAACCGGCAGCACAACGGTCTTGCCTTCGAGCGACAACTCTTCTGCCGCCTCCCAGGCGTCGTGTAATGCAGCGGCGAGCGATGCAGGCTGGCGCGGCGGCCGGTCGAACGTGAGCATGAGGTTCGACATGCCGGGAACGGCTTCGCGAATACCCTCCCACGTCGCGGCGCGCTGCCCGAGCGCCCAGATGCGGCGCTGCGTCTGCAGATCGAGTTCGCCGGGCGCTTCAAACAGCATCGCGCTCGTCCCAAGCAGGCTGATTCGCGGCTGTTGATCGGGGTCGCTCGGGGTCATCATGTGCGCGTTCCTTTGCACATTTTGCTGGGGACGCTCGGAAGTCATGGCGCCCGTGGTCGTTGCATCGAGCACGCGCTCGAGAATCGGGCTCAATTCGTTCTCCTTGCCAACCAGCGTTCCAGATGGTGAATATCGACGCCGCCCGCGCAGAAGTCTTGATCGTCGAGTATGGCTCGATGTAGCGGCACATTCGTTCGAATGCCCTCAACACGCATTTCCGACAAAGCGATCCGCATCCGCGCGAGCGCTTCCTCACGACTCGCGCCATGGGTCACGACCTTGGCGATCAGCGAGTCGTAATAAGGCGGCACCGTTACGCCCGCGCTCATGTGCGAATCCACGCGCACACCGTTTCCACCCGGCAGTTCCCAATGCGAGATGCGGCCGGGGCAAGGCATGAAAGTCGACGGATCTTCCGCATTGATACGGCACTCAAGCGAGTGACCGTTTGTGAGGATGTCCGCCTGCGTGATCGAAAGCGCATGACCTTGCGCGACGCGAATCTGCTCGCGAACCACATCGATACCGGACGTCATCTCGGTCACCGGATGCTCGACCTGCAAACGTGTATTCATTTCGATGAAATAGAACTCGCCGTTCTCATAGAGAAATTCGAACGTCCCCACGCCCCGGTACCCGTTCTGCTTGCATGCTTCCACGCAGCGCTCACCGACCTGACGGATCAGGCGCGGATCGATGCCGGGCGCCGGTGCCTCTTCCAGCACCTTCTGGTGCCGCCGCTGCATCGAGCAGTCACGCGATCCGAGCCAGAGTGCATTGCCGTGGGTATCGCACAGGACCTGGATCTCGACATGGCGCGGATGCTCGAGGAATTTTTCGACATAGAGCTCGCGTTTCCCGAATGCGCGACGGGCTTCCTCGCGCGTCACGGCCACGGCGTCGAGCAGTTGTCCGGCGTCAGGCACGACGCGCATGCCCCGGCCTCCTCCGCCACCGGCCGCTTTCACGATCACCGGGTAGCCGATCTCGGCGGCTGCCGCCAGGATGCTCTTAGGGTCCTCAGGCAAGCCGCCTTCGGGTCCGGGAACGCAAGGCACACCCGCTGCACGCATCGCGCGCTTGGCGGCCACCTTGTCGCCCATGGTGCGAATTGAGCGAGGTTCCGGGCCGATGAACGTCATGCCCGCAGCCTCGACCTGGTCGGCGAAGTCCGCGTTCTCCGATAAAAATCCATAGCCCGGGTGCACCGCTTCAGCGCCGCTGACATGCGCGGCGAACACGATCGCCGCGCCATTCAAATAGCTTTTCCCGGGCGCGGCCGGACCGATGCAGATCGCCTGATCGGCGAGACGTACATGGCGGGCATCCGCATCGGCTTCTGAGTAAACCGCGACTGTTTCCAGCCCTAGCTCGCGGCAAGCGCGCTGAATTCGCAGCGCGATCTCTCCGCGGTTCGCGATCAAGAGCTTGTTGAACATGATCAGCGTCCGATCCGAAACAGCGGCTGGGCTGACTCGACTTCATCGCCTGCATTGACGAGAATAGCCAGGACCGTGCCGCTAAACTCGGACTCGATCGAATTGAACATCTTCATCGCTTCGATCGTGCAGAGCACCTGGCCTTGCGCCACGGTATCGCCGACCTGAACGAACGGCGCTTCGCCCGGCGCCGGCGTGAGATGCACGACACCGAACATCGGCGCCTCGATCATGTGGGCTTCGCTTTCAGTGCGGCTTGCAGGCTGGCCAGCAGGCGCGACGGGTGCAAGCGCGGGCTCAGGCGGCTCGGCCGTTGCCACTGCAATGCCTGCACCACCCGCACGGCCTCCCGGCGTCTTGACGAGTCGAACCCGGTCGTCGCCTTCTATCAACTCGAGTTCGGCCAGCGGCGACTGAGCGAGCAGCTCGATCAAGGCTTTGATTCTTTCTAGATCCATCATTGAGTCAGGCCCGGTTATTCGTGCGCCGGCGCTTAATGCAGCGCGCAGCAAACCGCGACGCCCGCAAGCCACGCTCACAGGCGAATTACGATGAACTCAATGTATCCGGCGCATAAAATTCGCGCCAAGACGGTTTGGCTTTGTAGCGATAAGGCGCGCTTATGGTTCGGCGCCGATGGCCGGCGTGACGCCCAGCGCAAGGTCCGCAGCCAGCTCCAGCAGGATGTCCTTGACCGCCGCGGCCGGCTCGGAAAGCGGAAGATGGTCCGACAAACAGACCGAGAGCGGGATCTTGATGACCGGCGAAACGATCCGGCATTGCACGACATCGCCCGTTCCCGCCACCACGCGGGCGGTCGAATCCGGCAGGATCGTGGCGCCTATCCCGGCGCTCACCGCGGCGGCCAGCGTGGTGGCCGACTCGATTTCGGCCACGACCTTGGGCACCATCTGGACGCGCGCAAACCCTTCATCGACGTATTTTCGAAGGTAGTTGTAAGGTCTGGGCAAAAGCAGCGGGACATCGCGTAGATCGGTCACGGCAATCTGGCCGGGGGCGATACCCATGCTGCGCGGCGCCACAAGAAAGAGCTCCTCATTCAGCAACAGCTGAAACGAGAGGCCGTGGACCGGCTTGTCGCCGTACAGCACGGCCATGTCCATGCGCCCATTCATGATGAGTTCGCTGAGCGTCGTGCCGAAGTTCTCGTTGATGTACAGAAGAATGTCCGGATGACGCGCGCGCACGGATGTCAGCAGCGGCAGCGACAACGCGGAAGCGCCGGTCCCCGGCGCGAGCCCGACCGACACCGATCCCGACAAGGTCTGCCCTGCGCTCTTCACATCGGCCTGGGCTTGCTCGTATTGCCGGAGGATCAGTTGTGCGTGTCGGTAAAGCGTCGCGCCCGCCTCGGTCGCCGTCACGCCACGCTTGGTCCGTACGAGCAACTGCTGTTGAAACTCGCTTTCGAGCGTGATCAGTTGCTGACTGAGCGCCGGCTGGGCGATATGCAGAACCTCGGCTGCCTGCGTGAGGCTACCGATATCTACAATCTTCACGAAGTATTTAAGTCGCCGCAAATTCACGTTCGTCGCCTGAAAGTCATTCGATTTCAGATGATAGGGCAAGGTTCGCCCAGCTGACAGCCATCAAAAACCCCAGTGCCGCGCGTTCGCGCCTCAAATCCATCATCCATAAGTGGATGTTATTGCGCCAGCGCAAAGACGTCTTGGCGCTAACTTTTTCACCGCCTTAACGTTGCGCATCAACAGAAGGCAATGATTACCAAGCGTGCAATACGGCTATGCCCGAGCATCTTCAATGCTCCCCTGCGCCGAGCTTCCGATCGAACATATGGCGTGCAGCAGACTCTTCGGGCAGCGCTGCGCAGCATGCTCACGCTTGAAAATGCCGGACGATGAACGCGAATGACGGCCGCCAAAGAGTGCGCCGGAAATAAGAAAACGCTTCAGGAAATAGAGGGTTTGGACTTTCGACAACAGGGGAAATAAATGAAAAAGCTTTGCTTCGGCATACTAAGTACCGTTTGTGCCATTCATGTTGCACACGCGCAGTCGTCCGTCACGCTTTACGGGATCATCGACGAAGCCATTCGCTTCGATAACCATCAGAGCAAGTCCGGCGGCAAGCTCTTCACTATGGGAAGCGGTGGCGAACTGTCGGGCAGTCGCTGGGGCTTGCAGGGCACGGAAGACTTGGGCGGCGGCTACAAGGCGATCTTCCAGCTTGAAAACGGATTCACGCCGAACACCGGCGTGACGCAGCAGTCGACCCCATCGGGAACCGCCCGGTTGTTTGGCCGCACGGCAATGGTTGGACTGGTGTCGCCGTACGGCACGGTCACGCTTGGCCGCCAGTACACGCTCGTGCATGAGATGGGCTACACGCATGACATCTATGCGTTCTCGAACTACACCGGAACCACAGGCTTTCAAGGTGCAGGGGAAACTGGCGGCGGACGACTGGACAATACGGCCCGCTACACTTCACCGACACTCTACGGATTTACGCTACGGAGTGCCTACACCTTTGGCCAGACAGCAGGCAACGTCCATCAGAACTCCTCGCCGGCAGTCAGTCTTTCTTATGATCGCGGGCCGCTTAGCGTGGGCGCTGCATATCAGGTCATCAACGATATCGGCGGCCTGACGCCGGCAACCTCGACTTACGGCAGCACGTATTTCGGCATCACGATCCCGGACAGTTCGCAGAAGGTATTGACTGCGGGCGCGACCTACACGCTTGGCAATGCCAAGCTCTATGGCTCTTACATCTATAGCCACGTGTATCCGGCTGACTATCGGAATGATTCGTTCTCTGTTGCGGCAAGCTACTTCATCACGCCTTCGCTGCAACTGTCCCTGCCGTTTTATATCGACTTCCTGCATCACGCGAATACAAGCGGTACGCGGATCACGACCGGCCCGACGCTTGACTACCTCTTCAGCAAGCGAACCGACGTTTATGTGGGCGTGGACTACAACCACCTGACCGGCGCATGGACCACGCTGGCGGGCAGTGCAGGCTCGAACCAGCCTTTCTTTGGCTATAACTCGCTGTTCGAAGCGACGATTGGCCTGCGTCACAAGTTCTGATCCACGGACCGGCTTGTTGTGAATGCGCGCGGCCCCAAGCTGCGCGCAGCGGGACCATAAGGCGAGCCTATTGGTCCAGATCGAATCGATCTTGTTCAAGCTGAAGACCTGGCCGTAGAGTGGAGCACGCTGCATGCACTACTTCATGCACCGCTCCACGTATCGATTCAAAAGGGGTTTTCTCCATGCATGCACTCGTGATCCACGCGCCGCTCGATTTGCGCATTGAAGATGTTCCGACACCCGAACCGGAAGCGCATCAACTGCTGATCCGCGTTCGCGCCGGCGGCATCTGCGGTTCTGATCTCCATTACTTCAATCACGGTGGCTTCGGCACGGTTCGCATCAAGGAACCGATGGTGCTCGGGCATGAGGTGTCAGGCATGGTCTCGCGTATCGGCGCCGGGGTCACGGACATGCCCGTTGGAACGCGCGTGTCGATTAGTCCCAGCCGGCCTTGCGGGGACTGCGAATACTGCCAGCAGGGTCTGCAAAACCACTGTCTCGACATGCGCTACTACGGCAGCGCAATGCGCAAGCCGCACGTCCAGGGCGCGTTTCGCCAGGAGATCGTGATTGATCGATCGCAGGCCCATGTTGTGTCGGATGCGCTCAGCGATGCTGAAGCGGCCATGGCCGAGCCGCTGTCGGTTGCGCTTCACGCGGTACGCAGGGCAGGACCGTTGCTCGGCAAGCGTGTGCTGGTCACCGGATGCGGTCCGATTGGCGCATTGATTGTCGCGGCAGCGCGACGCGCCGGGGCCGCGCATATCGTGGCGACCGATGTGAATGAATTTCCCCTGAAAAGCGCGCGCGAAGTCGGTGCCGACCAGACGTTCAATATCTTGCAGACGCCGGACGCGCTTCTGCCTTTCGCCGCCGGCAAGGGCACGTTCGACGTGCTGTTTGAAGCCAGTGGCAATGCGTCGGCATTGCGTGGCGCATTCGACTCGATCCGGCCGCGCGGCATCATCGTTCAAGTGGGTCTCGGCGGCGACGTGCCGTTGCCGATGAATGTGATTGTGGCCAAGGAATTCGAATTGCGCGGCGCCTTCCGGTTTCACGAAGAGTTTGCTATTGCGGTTGAATTGCTTAACAAGCGGTTGATCGATACCAAACCGCTGATATCCGATATCTTCTCTTACCGCGATTCGCTCAAGGCTTTTGAAACCGCGAATGACCGGTCTAAGGCGATGAAAGTCATAGTGGATTTTGCGTGACGCGAAACTCGCCGACGCGATGTTGCTAAAACCCAACCAGCGACGAGGCATGCTGTCGTTTGTCATCGGACTTTTTTCAGCGCACTGGCTTTGTGAATGGCCGATTTACCGCTCTTTGAGCTTTTGACTTCGTATTGGGGATCACGAGGAGACGCCTTCGCAACGTGGCCGCCCGCCTTTGCTGGACCGGTCACCTTACGCGTGACCGTACCTTCGGTGGGACCTTGCGATGTTTGCCACTGCACTTTGTCACCCTTGGATACCGTAGGCATATCGAACTCCTGAAAGATGCGGCGGCTGATGGGTGTCGTCGCCGATTACAAACCTTCCTCTGCTTTTGCCAGGCTACAACCAGTGACGGCATTTGCGCTCTGCGTGGGTTCTGGCGCAGCACAATCCGCGCCACAGCCGCCAGATCACGTCATTCAACGGAATGGTCAGCACTTTACGCGTGACCGGTCAGAACTTGTGCCTGATACCCAACCGGGCGACGGCGACATGGTTGTTGTTCGATGGCGTCAAGTTACTCAATGAAGCCACCGCGGAGACATCTCGTGAATCGATCCCCGACGCTTTCTGATAGACCCCGATAAAGTACACGTCGGTGCGCTTAGACAGGAAATAGTCCGCTCCTACAGATACCTGATGGTAGGTGGCGTCAGGTTTTTCGCCATTCTTGCTGGCAACGCTGCCGCCGTTTGTATAGTCGTAAGCGGCGCCAACGAGGAATGCAGGCGTGAGTTGATATTGAGCATTCACCTCGACATTATTAAAAACTGCCGTGCCAGAGTAACCATTCGGATTCGCTCCTGCCGAGAGGTCACCGAGACCGCTGAAGCGTGTGTTTGAATAAGTAAGCCCGACGGTGGCGAGGCCAATCGCATACGAACCGGCCGCGGCCGCAACGCTATAGTTGCGTGCCGAAGTAAAGCCGGTGGTGACGGGAGAGGTGATCGAAACGGAAGCCGGCGTTACTGCAGCAGCACTGCTGTTGCCGAAAAAACCCGCGTTCGGCGTGCGCGCGCTCAGGTAGGCCGCTGCGAGGCTCAACGGGCCACGTGCGTAGTTCGCGCCCAGTGACCACACCTGGTTGCCCGTCAGGTCTCCCGCCTGGCCGCCAAGACTGTACATACCGCTAAATGATGCACCGCCATAGGTATTGCTGACGTACTTGATGGCATTGTTCGTTCGGACCGTATTGTTGAAGTTGTCGAGATCGCCGGGATGCGCCGTGATGTAACCGCCCCATTGGTCCCCGACCGCAAACAGGCCGATCGACGTCACCACGGAGTCGTACTGTCGCCCTAGCATCAACGTGCCGTACCGGTCGGAGGACAACCCGACATAGGCCTGCCGGCCGAACATCCGCCCTCCCTGGCCTAGCGCGCCGGAGTTGATATCGAAACCGTTCTCCAGAGCGAACACCGCTCGAACCCCTCCGCCGAGGTCTTCCGATCCTTTGAATCCCCAACGGCTGCCCTGGATGACGCCGCTCGACAGATTGTAGAGCGCATGCCCACCCGCATTGGATTGATAGTTGAACCCTTCGTCGATGATTCCGTAGAGCGTCACTGAACTTTGTGCGTGACTCAGCGACGACATCAGCGTCAATGCCGCGATTCCTACCATTTTTTTCTTCATTGCAATCCTCTCTAGGTCGTTGATAATTCTGTCTAAATTTAGTTATACGAATTAATTTATCGATAGTGGCGCACTTGTCCGTGAGCGATCGGCTTACTCGCGCGATTGACGCGCGAGCATGTTCACGTGGATAAAAATTCCGGGATCAAAAAAGCCATAGGCCGGTGCGGCACGCATGGCTCATGAGGCGCGTCGCCGGGACTTTTCGTTCGCCAACTCCATGGGAGAACGCTTGATCAACGCCAGTGAAAGTGTCGAGAGGACGAGACAGATTGTGGTGGCAACGGCAGGCGATGACCTGTCTCCCGTGACATGAATCAACCAGACCGCGACCAGTTGGGTGAGCCCGCCAAAAAGCGCTACGCCGACGCTGTAAACAGCGCCCGTGGCGGTCGCTCGCAAGGACTTGGGGAACATCTCGGGAATCAGCGTAATGGACGGCGCACCTTGTATCGTGAAAAGAGCGCTCAAGCCGACGATAACGACGAACAGGCGAAAAACACTGGGGCCGTTGCTGAGCCACGCATAGGCCGGATACAGCAAAACGATCAGGGCGAGACGGGCCGCGACGATCGGCATCCTGCGACCGAAAGCATCCGCAATCTTGCCTGTGACCGGAGCCAACACCGCAATGACGAGGCCGGACGCCATCGCGCAGGCGTATGACGCGGATTCGCCCAGCTTCAGTTCCCGGATAGCATACGTAGGGATGAAGAACACCACGATGTAGGCCGTGACCGTACCGCCCATCACCAGCAAAATCCCTGCAACAAGGTTTCGCCGATGATCGCGTATCAGCTCGCTCACAGGCGAGCGCCGCGGCGCGGCATTCACCGGATCGTGCGGCTGACCCTCCGCGAGCGCTAATTGGCGGCGAATCACTACGCCTACGGGAAGAATCACCGCGCCGAACAGGAATGGCAGCCGCCAGCCCCATGCGTACAGCGCGTCATGCGGCAAGAAGTAAGTGAGCGCCGCGGCCGACGCTGCGCCCGCGGCGATGCCCACGCCCTGACTGGCCAACTGCCAGCTCGTATACCAGGCGCGAGCGCCCGCCGGTGCATGTTCGAGCAGAACGGTGGTGGCCGGTCCCACTTCACCGCCTGCTGAAAACCCCTGGATAAGCCGTGCGATAACCATGATCACGGGGGCGGCGATTCCGATTTCGGCATAGGTCGGCGTGAGACCCGCGAGGCAGACACCGAGGGTCATCAGGCTCAGCGTGAGGGTCATGGCTGCGCGCCGTCCTACACGATCGGCATACACACCGATCAGGATCCCGCCCACCGGACGCATCACAAAGCCCACGCCGAACGTGGCGACGGACGACATCAGCTGACCGTCCGCACTCAGTGGCGAAAAGAACTGATGGCCGATGACGATTGCGAAAAATCCAAATACAGTGAAGTCGAAAAACTCCAGCGCATTACCGATCGTAGTCGCAACCAGAAGCCGCGTTCGGGACACGCGTACTGGCGTGAGTGCGGCCATGTTCAACTGATCTCCCATGTTCTCTCTCTAATAATAGGAATGTAGGTCCGGTGCGCTCAGGATGCTGGCTCGGTCCGCTGCTATTGCCGCAAGCGGCTTGGTGCGGGAAAGGCCGCAACCGGGTACTTGCCAAGCTCGTCCAGCAGCAGCGACCATGCACGCAGTCCTTCGCCAATCGACTTGATGCGAAAGAATTCGTTAGGTGCATGCACATCTTCATCAGGAAGGTTGTAACCGAACATCAGTGTGTCGACTCCCAGCATCTCCCTGAAGACCGCAGTAATCGGCACGCTCGCACCCAGCCGCACATGGACTGGCTGGCGACCGGTCTCGTTGAACAAGACAGTTTCCGCCGCGCGTACAAGCGGATGCTCCGGTTGCAACGTCGACGCAGGCGCGCCGCAAAAGACGTTCAAGACCTCTAGGTACACGTCGTCCGGACAATGACTGTGAAGATGGCGCACCACTTTCTGGAGGACATCGCTTGAATCCTGTCCCTCGACCAGACGCACAGTAAGTTTCGCGGTGCCCATGTTCGGGATGATCGTCTTGGCGCCCTGACCGGTGTAACCACCCCACATGCCATTGACGTCGAGTGACGGACGCAGCGTCAGTTGTTCCCTCACGCTGAAACCGGGTTCACCATGATGAGCCGCCCCGACGTCGGCCAGGAACGCTTTCGGATCGAAGGGAAAGGCGGCGGTTTCGGCTTTCTGACGCGGTGTCGGATCGTCAGCACTCGCGTAGTACCCGTCAACCGCGATGCTCCCGTTAGCGTCATGCAAAGACGCGACCAGCCTTGCGATTTCATGCAGTGCGTTGCGGACGGATCCGCCATAACGGCCGGAGTGCAGGTCCTTATCTGCGGTACGCACGCGAAATTCCAGTTGGCCGCTGCCGCGAGCGCCCGTATTGATGGTCGGAACATCAGCGCTCGCGCGGCCACCGTCGGCCGACAGCACCGCGTCAACACTGAGCAGATCGTGGTGACGCTCAATGATGCTCCGAAGCGAAGGACTCCCGGTTTCCTCCTCCCCTTCCAGGAATATTTTCACGTTCACAGGACAGCTACCCGTCACCGCGAGGAACGCGGCAACCACTTCGATTGCGATGGTCGTTGATCCTTTGACATCCGATGCACCCCGCGCAAAGAGGCACCCGTCTCGCTCCGTCGGCTCGAACGGCGGACTATTCCACAATTCGATCGGGTCTTCCGGCTGCACGTCATAGTGTCCATAGATAAGGATCGTCGGCTTCCCCGGCGCGCCCATCCACTCTCCATAGACCGCTGGTTCACCGCCGCCATCGAGCTCGCGGACGTTGTGCATGCCAATCTGTTTCAGCCGCTCGACAAGGTATTGCCGCGCTTCGTTCATGTGCGCACTGAACGCAGGATCCGCGCTGACGCTGGGGATGCGAAGAAAAGTCTTGAGCCGCGACAGGACATTGTCGTGCTCATCATGCAGAAAACTGACTACGTGCTCAATCATGAATGTTCCGGATTCAAGGTTTGCTTTAGCGAGCCGCACGAGCGGCTCGCGCCTTACGTTTGCAGAGGACTCAATAGATCGGTGGGAATACGCCTTTGCCCCAGAGGCTGTTGCACTTGTGCACCGTTTCAAAAGCAGTGTTCGACACGCTGATCGACGGAATCGTCAACTCGATCGTTTCGCGATCACCGGGACCTGCGTACCGCGGCCAACGCACAAGGCTCTGGTCCGAGCCATCGCCGTTCGGATCTCCAAAGCGCGCGAAATTGACGAGGTATTTCTTCATCTGGAGCCCGAGGGCCTGCATGGCGGGCAGCGGGTTGCTTGTTGCGACGTCCGTCGGACCAAACCAATACGACGCGTCCGTACCGTGTGACGTTCCCAGGTAAAAGGCCGGCCGGAAAGTCGGAAAGGAGAGCGTCGGATCGGTAAATTCCCAGCCGAATACCGGCGCCCACGCAGAAATTTGGTCCCGGCGCGAACTGTTGCCGCATCCATACATAGCGTCGCCCATGGCCCGTGCCAGGCCCTGCGCGGGAACCCCGTAGTTGGCGAGTGGATAGGCCGCTTCGATCTGCGTGGTATCGAATCCGGGCGGCGCAAGGGACTCAATCGCTTCCGTATAGACCGATGCAGGCATCGTCGGGTCCACGAACAATGTTCCCTCGTCATACACGCCGCCGATCATCACAGGCACACGATTGAACGTGCCGGCAGCGAACGCATCCGATGGAACCTGAGTGACAATTTTTCCGTCGACGGTTGGCCGCCACTTGCCGGCTGTCTGGGCTGCCACGATGTCATTGGCCGACTTGCCGCGCAGACATGCCACCACGCTGGCGGGGTCGCTGCATCCGACCGCCTGGGTCAGCGTATTGCCTTGCGTGATCGCATTGACCGGCGTCAGGTTGGAGTACGCTCCGCCGCCACCGCTTTGCAATACCGCCTTGCTGAACAGCCCCTTGGATTGGGGCGATTCAAGCAGGGTGAACGTGGATGTAGCACCCGCGGACAAGCCCCATACGGTCACATTATTTGGATCTCCACCGAACGCAGCAATATTGTTCTGCACCCACTGGAGTGCTGCCTGCTGGTCCATCACGGCGAAGTTGCCCAGGCTGCCATCACCGTTGGACGCCTGCAATGCGGCATTTGCCAGATAACCCAGTGCGCCTAGCCGATAGTTGAAACTCACGAAGACAATATTGCCCGCAGTCGCGATCGTGCTGCCGTCGACCTGTGCGCCAGAACCGATCGTGAACGCTCCGCCGTGGACATAAACGACAACGGGTAATTTGCTGGACGAACTCACCGATGAAGGTTCTTGTACGTTGATGAAAAGACAGTCCTCCGCCATGCTGCTGGCCGGAATGTCGTTTTGCACGGTCGTTTGTGGACAGGCGTTACCGTAAGACGCTGCGGTGAGCGTGCCGGTGCGCGACGCCGGCGCTTGCGGAGGCATCCAGCGCAATGCGCCAACCGGTGCCTGCGCGTACGGCATCCCAAGATAGGAAACGACGCCGTCTTTCTGCACGCCGACGACCGTGCCCTGTGCAGTCTGAACCATAAGATTGGCCGCGCCGCCGGTGTTCTGTTGCCCTCCGCCGCCGCACGCGGCAAGCGCGACGGCGAGCAGCAACGCGGAAATGGTCGAAATGCGTTTGCTTGCTTTCATGTCTCCCCCTCATCTGTATCGACTGGAACCGCTGATTCGGTTATTCCCTGATCGCGCCGGGTTCGTGTGTCTAGTTGCAAGTTCTCCGGTCAACGGATCGGTGCACCTCGGCTTGCGTTCGGCTTCCGGCGAGAGCGAAGTAGTGGGGGCATCGTAGAAATCCGAAAATCATATGTCCAATGCATTGTTTTTCTGATTATCATTACATTATCTGATCCATCGACTTATTCAGGCGTGCCCCATCCCCGCGGCAACAGGAGTTCACAATGAATCTTCACCATCTGGAGCATTTCCTTGCGCTGGTGGAAACGGGCTCTTTCAGCCGCGCGTCGGAGATGCTTCACCTTACTCAACCCGCGTTGAGCCGCAGCATTCAGATGCTTGAGCAGGAACTGGATACCCGCTTGATAGATCGGATTGGGAAACGCAACGAACTCACACCGTTCGGCGTTGTGGTGGCAGAGAAGGCGAGGAAAATCGTATCGGAGGCTGCAGATCTTAAGCACACCGCACAATTGTTGACACAGGGAGAGGGCGGCACGATCCGGCTTGGATTGGGATCTGCGCCAAATGCGATGTTTGCGGGACCCTTGCTGTCGTACATGCTCCGGCAGCATCCTCGCGTCGGGGTTCATCTTTCAACAGGCAGCCCCGACGCACAGGTTGCGGCTCTGCGCGAGCGTGCTTTCGACGCGCTACTCGTGCATTCGCGCGCGGTCCCGCCCCAGGAGGATCTGCATATCCAGTTGCTAGGTCGCGTGCAGTCGGGCTTCATGTGCCGTCGCGGCCATCCGTTATCGAAGCGGCGTCGCGTTGAATTTGCTGAAGTCGCTGAGTATCCGGTCGTCTCCACCATCGTGAGCGACGAAGTTTCTCGTGCACTGGTCGAGCGTTTTGGTCCCATCGCTCATCCAGCGCGCTTCGTGCGTGCATCGTCAGACTCCGTTGCTGCGTTGATCGATGCAGTGCTGACGACTGACGCTGTATTTCTCGGTGTGCAGGCCACAGCGCGGGCATGGCTGAGCAGCGGTGACATCTCGGTAGTGCGACTCGATATGCCGGCCGGAGCCGACGCTCAGTATGCTTTCGTGACGCTGGAAGGTCGGACGGAGTCGCCCATGCTGGAGACAATCCGCCAATTTTGCGTCGACCTTGCGCTAAGCGAAGTGAAATGAAATGAAATAGACAGCCAAAAGAGGATAACGAACGGTGATGCCCGAAGAAGTCGATGCCGCCGCTCGTCAACCATCGACTGAATGCGCAACACCTAAAGCCCCCATCAGCTTCAGCGCATTCCTCTGCCCCTGGTCCTCGTAGTTGGTATTAAAAACCACATGCGTCAGTTCAACCGCCTTAGAAATCTCGATAATCTGGCTAGCGATTGAACCGGTTTCATCGTCGTTGTACTCGTAGTTGAATCTCGACGACGATGCCACCGCGCCTTTGATATTCCACGTGTCCTGATTGCGTCCATGCATACGAATCAACGCCAGTCGCGGATGCGTTGTTTCCCAAATGGCGGGGATGCTGTTACTCGACCCTTGCGGTTCATCCACCACCACATTCACCAGTCCGCGCTCACGTTCCATGGCCAATGTGGAATCCCGGCGCTTTTCATCGAACCAGGTCTGGTTGCGAAACTCGACCGCCATGGTGTAGCCGTCCATTGCGCCCATGACGTCCGCGCAGTGCTCGACATGCCGGATGCCATGGGGATTGCAGACCACCCACGGCGCGAACTGGAAATGCACCGCGCCGAGCTTGCCGGCGAGACGAAGCGGCTCAACGGCTTCAAAGTAGCGGCACCATAATTCCTGCTGCAACTCACCCGGCAAATCCTTGTAATACAGGCTCGTCTTGCCGTTCTGCGGCAGGTGCGGCTGTATGTCCGGCGGAAACATGTCGCGTGCGGTCTGATGCCCCGTGAACAAGCGGAACGCCTTGATGTTGAACACAAACGCGGGCGGTGTCCGCTCAGCCCACAGCACCGAATTAGCAGCGTTGGGCATGGCGTAATAGCTGGAATCGACCTCCACCAAAGAGAACACGGACGCGTAATAACGCAACCGCGCCTCCGCGCTCGAACAGCCGGGCGGATAAAAACGCTTGCACTTGATCAGCGTGGGATCCGTCCACGAAGCCGTGCCAACCAGGATGGTCACCGCGCATTCTCCTTACCGTTTTTACCGCGTTCACAGGTCATAATTTCCTCGCCGTTTTTCTCTCTGCCTTTTAAAAGGGGCAGTTCAGGCTCGATCAAATTCAAGGTAAAGTACTGTACATCCATACAGTTAAATTTACCATGTCAGCCCTGCTCAAGAATGTCGAAGACATCCACCCCGCCTTGTGGCGCGGGTCGCAGCTCGCGCGCTCGCAGGGGCAGACGGTCGACACGGGTTATGCCGTGCTGTCGGCCGAACTGCCGGGCGGCGGCTGGCCTCTGGGAACGCTGATCGAGCTGCTGGTGCAGCAACCGGGCGTGGGCGAAGTCAGGCTGTTACGCCCGGCGCTCGCCGCCGTGAGCCGCCGTCCTATCGCCTTTGTGCAACCGCCTCATAGTCCAAATTCTCTCGCTTTTGCGTATCTGGGTGTGCCGCTCGACAAGCTGCTCCAGGTGCGCGCATCGAAACTGGCTGACGCATTGTGGTCAGCCGAGCAAATTCTCAAGACCGGCAGTTGTGGCGCCCTTGTTTTCTGGCAGCAATACGCGCGCACGGAATCGCTGCGGCGGCTCCACATGGCCGCGCAATCGTCTGAAACGCTGTTCCTGATGGTGCGCCCGCTCGCGAGCGCGGCGGACTCGTCACCGGCCACGTTGAGGCTGTGCGTGCGGCCGGCCGGCGACGGTATTGCTGTCGACATCATCAAGCGCAAAGGCCCGATTCGCGCCGAAAGACTGTCCGTCACCCTGCAACCTTCACCTGTCTTGCTGAGTCCCCATGCCCGTGTACGTCGGCATACATCTACCCCGGTTGTCGCTGGAAGTGTTCCGTCCACGCTGGTCACCTAAGCCTGAACATGGCTGCGTCGTCCTCGACCGCGACACGGTCTTCATAGGAGATCTGGGCGCGCGCGAGGCCGGCGTGTGCGTGGGCATGAAACGCGGTGGCGTCCTCACACTCTCGCCCGACACCCTCATGTTCGAGCGCGAGCTGAGCCGAGAAAACGATTTGATGCGCGAGGTCGCTTTTTCGCTGATGAAATTCTCACCCATGGTCGCGCTTTGCGATGAGGAAACCATTGTTATCGACGTCACGGCGAGCTTGCGGCTCTTCGGCGGCATCGTGCGGCTGTGTCATCAGATGCGGGACATCGTCGATGCCATCGGCGTGACGGCGCGCCTGAGCACGGCGCCGACCGGCCAGGGCGCGTGGCTGCTGGCCAAAAGCACCCGGAACGCTCACCTCGGCAAGCGGCGCGTGCTGAAAATGGCTTCGCTCGAACGCAAGCTCGGGACACTGCCGTTCCAGGCCGCGCCGGAAGTGCGGGCGTTCATGGACTGGTTCACGGGGCTGGGCTGCAAGACGCTGAACGACATCCGTCGCCTGCCGCGTGCAGGGCTAAAAAAACGCTGCGGCGTCGCGCTGCTGGATTCGCTCGATCGCGCTTATGGACTCGCGCCCGAGCTCTATGAATGGCTGGCTGTGCCGCCGGCTTTCAGCGCGCGCATCGAGTTGCCCGATCGTATCGAGCATGCGGAAGCCATGTTGTTTTCCGCGCGCCGCTTGATCGTGCAACTGTGCGGCTGGCTGAGCGCGCAGCAACTGGCGCTCACGCACGCCACGCTCACGCTGGAGCACGAGCGCGGCCGCGATGCC
>Ga0302220_10000571_pt1 | contig 30829 bp, 24 predicted proteins | sample II_Palsa_E1_3_FD_194572 | JGI IMG/M metagenome (GOLD analysis project Ga0302220, IMG submission 194572) | Peat permafrost microbial communities from Stordalen Mire near Abisko, Sweden - II_Palsa_E1_3 | ecosystem: Environmental > Terrestrial > Soil > Palsa > Peat permafrost | place: Sweden...
CTGCCGATTTCTCTCCGCACGCATTGGCATACTTACCCCCACCCAACCCCTACAATAGAACTAGCCCTCCATCCCCGACCTGGGAAAGCGCGCTCCCCTAAGTGGCACAGCCCCCAAAACCTCCCTAACTTCAATGCATGCCATACTTTACGCGTAAAGTCAGTGGCTGCCCTACTTTACAGCCAGAAAGCGCCCCACCCCCAGGGGTACTTTGGCCTGTAACCCGCATGAATAGGCTACTTTAGAGCAAAAGTATGACCTCCCCGGGGGGAGGGGGGTGCAGCCTCCCACACAAACAAAAAGGCCGGGATTTCTCCCGGCCTTTCTGATAGCTCCAAGCCCTAAACGTTAGCGGCTTCTTCCGCCTCAGTCTTCGCGGTATCCGCTTCGGCCTTGGCCACTTCATTCTCGGCATCCTTGGCCGCCTTGAGAGCCGCAACATCGCGCTCCTTCTTGGCTTCCGCAGAGTTCCGTCCCAGCTCATCGGCCATCTTCTCAGTCGTGAACGCTTCAATGACGTCGCCAACCTTGATGTCCTTGAACCCGGCCAGATCGATACCGCACTCAACCCCCGAGCGAACCTCGGACACATCGTCCTTGAACCGCTTGAGCGAAGAAATCTTGCCCTTCCAGACCTCTTCGCCGTCGCGCAGAACGCGCACCTGGTTGTCGCGCTTGATCAGACCATCGGTCACTTGCGAGCCGGCAATCTGGCCAACCTTGGTGATCTTGAAGACGTTGATGACAGTAGCGCGGCCAGCATAATTCTCCTTGAACACCGGCTCGAGCAATCCATACATCGCCTTCGTGATCTGGTCCTGCAGCTCGTAAATAATCGAGTGCAGCCGGATCTCGACATTCTCGCGCTCCGCAACATCGGTAGCCTTGCGGTCCGGCCGAACGTTGAACCCGATGACGACCGCATTCGATGCCGAAGCCAGCAAGATGTCCGACTCGGTAATAGCGCCAACACCCGAGTGCAGCACCTTCACCCGAACCTTCTCGGTCGACATTCTCTGCAGCGAATCGGCCAGCACTTCGACCGAACCCTGCACATCGCCCTTGAGGATGAGGTTGAGGTCCTTGACGCCCGCCTGCTTGATCTGTTCCGCAAGCCCTTCGAGAGACACCCGCGAGCTCTTCGCCAGCTGCGCCTCGCGCTCCTTCATCTTGCGGTACTGCGCAATGCCCTTGGCCTTGTCGCGGTCCGCCATCACCAGGAACGTATCGCCAGCATCCGGAATGCTCTCGAGTCCGAGGATCTCGACCGGAGTTGATGGCCCAGCTTCCTTGATCTCCTGCCCGCGATCGTTGAACATCGCGCGCACCTTACCAAACGTGTTGCCGACGATATAGCTATCGCCCGTACGCAACGTTCCGTTCTGCACCAGGATCGACGCCACAGCACCGCGTCCACGATCCAGCTTCGCTTCGATGACCGTTCCAACTGCGGGACGTTCCGGCGTAGCCTTCTGCTCGTTCACATCGGCAACCAGGCAGATCATCTCTTCCAGCTGGTCGAGGTTAATCCGCTTCTTGGCCGACACCTCGACGAACTCGGTGTCTCCACCCATCGACGTAGCCTGTACGCCGCGAGCAGCCAACTGATTCATCACCCTGCTCGGATCAGCGTCCGGCTTATCGATCTTGTTCACCGCCACGATGATCGGCACCTTCGCCGCACGCGCATGATCAATGGCCTCGAGCGTCTGCGGCATCACGCCATCATCAGCCGCAACCACGATCACGACGATGTCCGTGATCTTCGCTCCACGTGCACGCATGCGCGTAAACGCCTCGTGACCAGGAGTATCGAGGAACACAATCTCCCTGCCAAAGGCAGGAGAATCCGGCTTCGTGATCTTCACCTTGTACGCACCGATGTGCTGCGTGATTCCGCCAGCTTCACCAGCTGCAACATCAGTTGACCGGATCGCATCCAGCAACGACGTCTTACCGTGATCGACGTGGCCCATGATCGTAACCACCGGCGCACGCACAACCTCGACCATGTTGGACGTATCTTCCAACAAGCCTTCGATAGCCTCGTTCTCCAGCTGCTCTTCGACCGAGATGACGGAAGCGTCGGCGCCAAACTGGCGCGCCACTTCCTTCACCAGCTCGCCGTCCAGCGACTGGTTCACCGTCACCATCACTCCCTTCATCAGCAGCGTAGCGATCAGATCCTTGCCGCGAACATCCAGCATCACGGCCAAATCCTTCACCGAGATGCCTTCCGTCACCGTAATGGTCTTGGTGATCGGCACATCGCCCTGCGGAATCTGCGGCCCGCCAAAGCGAGGCACACTGTATCCCTTGAGAGCGACTTCCTTGTTCTTCTCGTAACGCGGAGCGCCACGGCCACGCGATCCCGCGCGAACCGGACGGCTCGGCCCCGGAGCCTCGCCCGGAGCAGGCATCAACCCGCCCGGAGCAGCTCCTGGCCGATTCCCAAACCCAGGTCGTGCCGCGCCAAAGCCCGGTCGCGGAGCAAAGCCAGGTCCTCCCGGACCTCCACCCGTTCCGCTCGGAAACGTCCTCGTCGGATGCATCGGTCGCCGAGCGCCCGCAGCCATTCCCGGTCGCGAGCCCGGACCTCCCGGACCTCCAGGTCCCCCCGAAGGATTCGATCCCTGGTACCCAGGACGTGGCCGCTGGAAGATGGGTGTGCGCGGCGGTCCACCCGGAGGCGGAGGCGGCGCACTGTACGTCGGTCGCGGCCCAGTTTGCGGCATCACGACGCGCCGCGGCGCAGGAACATTCGCAGCGGGTGCTGCAGGAGCTGCCGCAATCGGCTCCGCAGCGGGAGGAGCAGCAGGCTCCGCAACTGGACCAGCCGCAGCGGGAGCAACAACCGGCGCCGAAACCGCAGGAGCAGCAACCGCAGGCTTCGCCACCACCGGCTCAACCGGAGGCACAGCCACTACGGCTGCCGGAGTCGTCCCCGCAGGCGGCCGAGCAACGACGGGTCCCGTGACAGGACGGCTCGCGATGGCGGGCGCAACAACGTAATTGGGTGCTGCAGGCCGAGGAATCGGTACGATGCGCCGCGGAGCTGGAGCCGCAGGCGGCGCAGCAGCCACAACCGGTGCCACTGGCGTAGCCGCAGCAACGTGCGCCACCGGCGGCGCTGCTGGAGCTGCCGACGCGGGCCGCGCCACAACAGGCGGACGGTTCACCGGGGGCGCCACCGTAACCGCTGGCCGCGGAGGAGGCGCATTGCGCGCCGCCGTCTCTGCCTGCTTGCGCTCTAAAATCGCCTTCAGCGCATCGCCCGGCTTCGAGACGTGCGAAAGATCAAACTTGGGCTTCGCCTCGGCAGGCGCAACGCGGGCCGCACTCGTGCGGCCTCCACGGTTGAAGTAGCCACGCACCTTCTCGGCCTCATCCTCTTCGATGGAGCTCGAATGCGTCTTCTTCTCGGTGACGCCAACCGCCGTAAGAGCATCCAGAATGGATCGGCTCTTGACCTCTAACTCACGTGCAAGATCGTTGATGCGAACTTTGCTCATCTATCCCTTTGTAGGGGCTGGCGGTCTCCCGCTCGGCCCTTTTCAGTTCCACTGCGCACTTAGCTGTTCATATCAGCCTCAATCGAAGGTGGAGTTCGTTCAAGGCTATTATCCCTTGAAACTGTTAACTTTTCAGCCGTTTGGCTGGAATTTCTAAAAACTTCGCCGATCGCTCCGTGACTATTCGCCACGGTCGCGCTCGCCATCGTCGATCCCTTCATCGGAGACTTCCTGGGCCTGTTCCACCAGTTCATCTACGCTGTCGTTATCGAGCTCGATGCCCGCCTCGCGAGCATCATTATCGTCGTTCGCGTCAACCTCTGAAGCTTCATCCTCGGCTTCAGCGATATCCTCGGCTGAAAGTGCATCAACTTCTTCCGCTGAGCCCGCATCGGCAGCCTGCCCAGCAAGAATCTCTTCCGGCGAATTCGTCATGGAATGTACCTCGTCTCCCGCCTCATCGGATGCAGCCGCTGCGGCAATAGCTTCTTCGCCCTCGACCAGAGCCGGCTCAGAAGGCACCGGAACCGGACGCTCCTCGCCCTCTTCATACTGCCCAAAGTAGTGCCGAACCGCGACCGCAATCTTCTCGACCGTCTTCTCGCCAATCCCCGGGATCTCGCTCAACTCTTCGGCCGTCATATCAGCGAGCGCCTCGACAGTCGTAATACCAGCCGCAATGAGCTTCTCCATCACCGAGTCGCCGAGCTCGACAACCTGCTCGATCGGCGTCGAGGGTCCGCCGCCCATGGCCTGCATCTGCTGCTCAACCTCCTGGCGCTTCTCCTCTTCGCTCTTGATGTCGATCTTCCACTGCAACAATTTGGCCGCAAGCCGAACGTTCTGGCCCTTTTTGCCAATCGCAAGCGACAACTGCGTGTCATCCACGATGACCTCCAGCTGTTTCTCCGCAAGATCCGTAATCGAGACGCGCGAAACCTTCGCCGGCTGCAACGCCTTCTCCGCAAACGTAGTGATCTCGTCCGAGTACTCGATGATGTCGATCTTCTCCCCGCGCAACTCGCGGATAATCGACTGCACGCGCATACCCTTCATGCCAACGCACGCGCCAACCGGATCGACGTCCTTGTCGCGGCTCATGACAGCAATCTTGCTCCGCTCACCGGCCTCACGGGCGATGGCGCGAATCGTCACCGTGCCGTCATAGATCTCGGGCACCTCGGACTGGAACAGCGATTGCACCAGCGCCGGAGCCGCACGCGACACGATTACCTGAGGACCCTTGGCCGCGCGATCCACGCGCAGCAGCACCACGCGTACCCGCTCGCCAACGGCAAACTGCTCCAGCCGCGACTGCTCGCGCTTGGGCATCCGCGCCTCGGTCTTGCCGAGATCGAAGATCACATCCATCGGCTCCAACCGCTTGACCGTCGCCGTCAGAATCTCGCCCGCGCGATGCGCATACTCGTTGAACACGGTGTCGCGCTCAGCCTCGCGGACCTTCTGGAAGATCACCTGCTTGGCCATCTGGGCGGCAATTCGCCCCAGCGGCGTGGTGTCCTTGTAGAAGCGCAGTTCTCCGCCCACTTCAACTTCAGGAGCCAACTCGCGAGCCTGCTCCAGCGTCAGCTGGTTGTCCGGGTCCTCGACCAGCTCCGGCGTCTCCACGACGGTCTTGTACACGTACGCACGAATCTCGCCGGTCTCGCGGTCCATCTCGCCGCGCATGTTCTCAACCGTCTTGTAATACTTGCGGGTCGCGAGCGCAATGGCGTCTTCAACCGCGTTCACCACGATCTCAGGGTCAATCCCCTTCTCGCGTCCCAAAATCTCAATCGACTGATACAGAGCACTTGCCATGTCGTCTCTCACTTCTTTCGGCGTTCACCGCCGATGATTCAATTTCCTTACCGTCTGAAACCTTGCCTAAATCTCCGCCACCAGGTTCGCCTTCTCCACATTCGCCAGCGGTATCTCGACCGTCTGCGCTGTCTGCGTCTTCTTCGCTTTCCCCTTCTGTTTCACCGCAGAAAGGTCGAGCGTAATCGTCTTACCGTCAAAGGCAGTCAACCTGCCCGTAAAGTGACGATTGTTCTCAATCGCCGTAAACGTCTGCACCTTCGCCAGGCTGCCCTGAAAGCGCCCATAGTCAGCAGCCTTCAGCAGCTTCCGCTCCAGCCCCGGAGAACTGACCTCCAGCGTGTACTCCGAACCGGGAATGAGGTCTTCCACATCCAGCACCGTCCCGAAGTCGCGAGCAAAATTCGCACAATCTTCATGGGTCACCCCAGACAGCGTTTCAACCGGAACACCCTTGGGAAGGCCTGCTTCCTCATTGGATGCTGCCTCCGCCGCAAACTTGGCACGCGCCTCTGCATTCTTCTCCAGAAACACCCGCAGTATCCGATGCTTCGCCCCGCCCGTGAACTCCAGGTCCACCAGGTCGAGCTGGTGCGAGGCCGCTACGCGGTCAGCCGTGGCGCGAATTGTCTCCATCTGCAAAGCCATAGTGCTTACGGCAACTTCCCGTCTTGTGGTGCTTGGGTTGAGCGGCTGCTGTCACCGTCCGGTCAACCTCGGGGTCCCCAACGGGCGTTCTTTGCCTGTTGAGGTCGTCTGACTTTAAAGCAAACAAAAAGTGGGCTCTCGCCCACTCCTCTCTTCCGCCACTTTCCGGTTTGTTCACGGATACCCGCCGTTTGCCAGACGGCTGCTTTTAGCGGCAGAACAAATTCGTCTGCTTAAGGAATTTTAGGCCAAGTCCTGGGAAAGTTCAACTCTGGCCTTTCCAGTGCAACAATAGAGAAGTATGATCCCCATTCAGATCCCCGAAGCGCTCACGTTCGACGACGTGCTGCTGGTTCCTGCCTACTCTGACGTCGTCCCGACCCAGACAAGTACGCAAACCCAGCTGACCAAGAGAATAACGCTGGCGATCCCGCTCATGTCCGCCGCCATGGACACCGTCACCGAATCCCGCCTCGCCATCGCCATGGCCCAACAGGGCGGCCTCGGCGTCGTCCACCGCAACTTGAGCATCGAGCAGCAGGCCGGCGAGATCGACAAGGTCAAGCGATCAGAAAGCGGCATGATCGTCGACCCCGTCACCATCGAGCCCGAGCGCCCCATCTCCGACGCCCTCGAGGTCATGCGCCGCTTCAAGATCTCCGGCGTGCCCGTCACCAAAAAAGGCAAGCTCGTCGGCATCCTCACCAACCGCGACCTGCGCTTCGTCTCGCGCACCGACATTCCCATCAGCGACGTGATGACCAAGACGGACCTCATTACCGTCCCCGTCGGCACCACCCTCGAACAAGCCGAGCACATCCTCCACCAGCACCGCGTAGAAAAGCTCCTCGTCGTCAACGACGACTACGAGCTCAAGGGCCTCATCACCGTCAAAGACATCCAAAAGAAACTGAAATACCCCAACGCCAGCAAGGACGAGCAGGGCCGCCTGCGCGTCGCCGGCGCCATCGGAGCCACAGGCGACTTCCTCGAACGCGCCGCCGAGCTCGTCAAATACCGTGTCGACGCCCTCGCGATCGACTCCTCCCACGGCCATTCCACTCGCGTCCTCGAAGCTGTCGCCGAGTGCAAGAAGCGCTTCCCTGAAGTCGATCTCCTCGCCGGCAACGTCGCCACCTACGAAGGCACCATGGCGCTCATCGACGCAGGCGCTGACGCCGTCAAGGTCGGCATCGGCCCCGGCTCCATCTGCACCACGCGCATGGTCACCGGCGCGGGCATGCCCCAGATCACCGCAATCGCCGAGTCCTATCGCGCTGCCAAATCACGCGGCATCTCCATCATCGCCGACGGCGGCATCAAGTACTCGGGCGACGTCACCAAGGCCATCGCGGCCGGCGCCAGCGTCTGCATGATGGGCTCCCTCTTCGCTGGAGTAGACGAGAGCCCCGGCGAGACCATCCTCTATCAAGGCCGCAGCTTCAAAACCTATCGCGGCATGGGCAGCCTCAGCGCCATGGCCCAGGGTGGCGGCGAACGCTACTTCCAGAGCAAGGCCGACATCGACGAATTCTCATCCGGCGACCGACCCTCCATCACCGCGCGAGAAGAGAGCGGCAACCGCCTCGCCAAATTCGTCCCCGAAGGCATCGAAGGACGCGTACCTCACCGCGGACCGCTCGAGGCCATGGTCTACCAACTTGTCGGCGGCCTCCGCTCCGGCATGGGCTACCTCGGCTGCGCAACCATCGAGGACCTCCAGGAGAAGGCGCAGTTCGTTCGCATCTCCGGCGCCGGCCTCCGCGAGAGTCACGTTCACGACGTCGTCATCACCCGCGAAGCTCCCAACTACCACGTGGAATAGCTCGCCTAGAACCGCGACTTCGTGTCATCCCCGACATGTATGCGATCGCTCTACCCGTAGCTAAGTGGAAGAAACCGCCTAGCGTGCCCTGAAACTGGAGAGCTCCGAGCGAAACGATCCCTCCGGCGCATTTGTGTCCCGGACCATCGCTTCAAAGCGATGCAGCGTTGCAAATCCGTTGCGCTCGTACAAATGGCGCGCGGGCAAATTGGCCTCTGTCACTGTAAGCGAGAGTTGACGAACCCCGCGCTTCGCACCCTCACGCGCACAATGCTCCAGCATCATCTGCCCAAGTCCATGACCGCGCAGCGACGGCGTAATACAAATCTGCGTAATGTGGTCGACATCGCCGCGCACCTTGGAGCAAAGCAGCACCGCTTCGATGGGGGCCGTCCGCTGCGTGGTGTCATTGCCACCATTGCTGTGTGCCAACGCTGCGGCGTCCCGCAGCACCCAGGAGTTCTCCGGATCGAACACCCCGCAGCCAGGAAATCGGATAATGTTGTGCAGAAACCGCTGTGCCCCGTGCAGCGTACGATACTGATCGTTAATGCCGGCGTCCATGTGGTTGGCATAGCAACGATGAATCAGCTGCGCGGTCCCCTCGTAGAACTCCGGCTGCCAGGCTTGCAGAACCAAACTCCTGCCCGGATGCAGCGAAGCGAGATCGGTATCCATGAGCGACGGATGACTCTCGAGATCGCGCAGCATAAAGCACCGCGGAAAGCTCACAAATCCACGCGCCTGAAACGTCTCACCAAGCGCCCCATCCGGGAACATCAGCAGTTGCGATTCAATCCGATCAACCCCCGGCGTTGCCTGTACCAGTTCCAGCAGATGATGCAACAGCGTGTCGCAGATTGGGTTCACCGTGGACTCGGTTTCGCCGAACGCGTAGACGTCCCCAATCACGGCCTTCGCTCCCTCGCAGACGCAGAAAGCATACCCAACAATGTGCCCCGCCTGAAGCGCTACGAAGCCCGGAAGAATTCGGCTGTCCAGATACTCCAGCAGCATGTTCGAGGCGCGGCCATAGTCCCAGTGCAAACGCCGCTGCCACCGTTCAGCCTCGTCGCGCAACAACGGCCTCAACTGCGCCGCGGAGAAGTGGCGAAGGTCCAGGATCTCGAGTTGCGCGAAGTGATTCAGCGATTGGCTCAACTGCGCTCGACCTCAACTTCCTAACTTCTAACTTCGAGGATAGACCTTATATACCGATAGCCCTTGCGCCTGATACAGCAGCAGTGGTTGTGTAAATCTCCCCTTCAGATAATTCTCTAATAAGGGTTCATCGCGCGTCGGAAACACCACCAGGTGTTCGCCTTCCGGAACGCCCCCGTCGGCATAGCTCACAATTTCCTGATCGCGATAGAAAGCCAGTCCATACACCAGGTCTCGGCGCACATTGAATTCGGCAACCACCTTTGCGTTCGGATCGGCTTGCTGAATCTCCCGTGCCAGCGGACGGGCGGAGTAGTTGAGATCCAGCAGTCGTCCATTTCTGCCGAGCAGAAAATACAGCAGGATCACCAGCGGAATCATCGTCACCAAACGCAGCACACGGACGCCGTAGCGGCGCGTCACCAGGATCACCAGCAACGCAGCTGCGATGCCCAGCACAATCGCCACGGCGAATATCCTGGCTGCCGGAATCAGGCGTTGATAGACCATGTACTGCGGGCAAAGGATCAGAACAAAGGTCAGAACTCCCGTCAACACCCCATGCGTATACAGCAGCCAGTTGGAGATACCCGGTCTGCGAACCCGAAACAGGTAATCCCCCGTCAGGATCGCCAGCGGCGGAATCGAAGGAAGAATGTATCCAGGAAGTTTGGAATCGGAGAACGAGAAGAAAATGATTGGAAACAGCGCCCACAGCACCAGGAACTCCGGGAACGCGTCGCCGGCGCGAACGTGACCCACATACCTCTGCCGCTTGAACCGAGCCTTCCACTCAGCAAAGGACGTGGACAACCCGTCAATCAACGCGCGAACAGACAGCGCCGTCCACGGCATCATGCCCAGAATGAGCACGACTAGATAGTAGTAAAACGGCTGGTGATGATGGTAAAGATTCGTCGTGTAGCGCTCTAGATTGTGCTTCCAGAAAAACTCGTTTAAAAACGTGGGATTGCGGCGCTGCACCGCGATGTACCAGGGCAACACCATGACCAGGTAGAGCACAATGCCCGGAATCCAAATCGTTCGTCGCAGGGCCGACCACTCACGGCGCAGCCCCAAAAATAGACAGATAATCGACAGCGCAAGAAAGGGTGCTACCGGACCTTTTGCCAGCGTCGCCGCAGCGCCGAAAAAATAGAGATCGAACAACCAGAACTTCTTGCCCGTCTCATACCACGCATACCAGCCCAGCATGCCGATACAAAAAGGCGCTGCCAGCTGCATGTCCGTCGAAGCGCCGCGCGAGAACGCGAACATCGCGATGGCCGACACCATAATGAGTGCGGCATCGAGGTGCCCCCCTGGCCGGAAGCGCTTGAGATGCAGGAACGCCAGAATGATGAGAGCCAGCGCTCCTGTAGCCGAAGCCAAACGCGCCGTCCAATCGTAGACCCCAAGCTCGCGATAATAGCCCATCGCTCGCCAGTAATAGAGTGCCGGCTTCTCCAGCCACGGCTTGCTATAAAGTATCGGCGTCACCGTGCCGCCCATCAGGCACACGTACGACGCCCGAAGCGACGCAGCCCGCAGACTGTTCGGCAGAATGCTCGCGTGCACAGCATCGCATGTCGCGGTATGGGCTTCAAGCATCTCGCGCGCAATCTGCGCATATCGCGGCTCATCCGCGCCCACCAGCCCCAATTGATCGCCACCAAAGATAGGAATCAGGCCGTAAAAGAGAAAGTAACTAACGAACACCAGAAGAACAACGAACTCAGTTGCGGTATAGCCGAGATGGGTATGACGCATCCAGTGCACGACGCCCTTCACGCCGCCTGGCCGCATCAATGACGATGCGGCAGCGGTTGAGTCCGAAGGCGCGAGCGCGGATTGGGGGAGGTCCGTCAAAGTGATATCAGAGAAGTCAGTTGAACCGCGCGAACTTGTTCTGGCCGAAGCCCTTGCAGGTCTACTTGAACCGCCTGCTGCATATTCGCGAAGCGAAACTTAGGCTAACAGAATCGAAGGCAGCGTAGGAGCGTCGATCGATGCAGCTTCGTCCCGCAGGGGCAAACAGGCCTCACGCATTTGTGCGACGATGCGACGAGTCACTTCCGCAAGCGTCCCCTCCATACTGCACCCGCTCGCATTGCGATGCCCACCGCCGCCAAATCTCTCCGCAATTACCGACACATCCAGCACACGCCGGCTTCGCAAACTCAACCGGAATTGATTCTGTTCAGGCAACTCGCGCAGAAAAGCAGCCGCCTCAACGCCCGCAATGCCGATCAGATGATTCGCCACGCCCTCGCAGTCCTCCACACTCGCACCCACACGCTCCATCTCCTCCTGCGTCACATGACTCCACGAGACCGCGCCCTCGATCTGGATGTTGCTGAGTGCGATGCCAAGCAACCGCACCTTGCTTGGCGGGTTGGAAAAGTAGACTTCCGCGGCTATGCGATTTGGACTGGCGCCACTCTGCACCAGGTGTTCCGCCATCGCGAAGGTAGAAGCACTCGTGCTCGGATAGTTGAAGGAACCCGTGTCGGTAAGGATCGCGGCGTAAAGGCATTCGGCCATCGAACGGCTAACCGGAATTCCTGCCGCCATCGCAAGGTCGTAGATCATGCAACCGACAGCGGCCGCCTCCGGGTCAATCCAGTTGAAGTTGGCAAATTCCCGACCACTGCGGTGATGATCAATGTTGATCATCACCGCCGGCGGTGCCGCCTCAAACTGGCCCCGATCAATACTGCTGCGCTCAATCGAATCGCACTCGAGAAAGATGGCCGCATCCACAGACGCAAACGTGCTCGCAACTCGATCGCTTCCATCAAGAAACCGAAAGTTCACTGGTACTGGATCCACAAAGCACACCGTGACTTGCTTCCCCATTGCCTCCAACAGGTGCATCAATGCCAGCGAAGAGCCGATCGCATCCCCATCCGGACGGAGGTGCGAGCTGATCACGAAGCTGCTGCGTTCGCGGATAAGCTCGAGCAAGGCGGCGATCGAGGCCTGATTTTTCATAGCAGACAAAAACTCCGAGCCAGCTTACTTCGCTGGTTCGGTTGGTTTCGAGGTCTCCTTCGCACCCTTACCGGCAAGTTTATTGCGGCGCTTTTCCATGCGGCCCAGCAGCTCATCCATGCGCGTGTTGATCTTTTCGGAGCGGTCGATTGCGAACGTGATCTCCGGAACGTGACGCACGTTCATGCGTTGACGAATCTCAGTGCGTATAAAGCCGCGCGCCGTCATCAATCCTTCCAGCGTCGCCAGCTCTTCCTGCTCCGTGCCCACAACAGCGATAAAGACACGACAACTCTTTCCGCCCGGCGCTAAAACCACCTCGGTAACATGACAAGGCGCAATGCGCGGATCAGATAATTCGCCTTCCAGCATGGCTGTAATCTCTTCGGCGAAGGTGTTGACGACGCGACCGCGGTGATATGTTCTGGCTCGTTGCTCGGGCATGGCTGACTCTACAGGTTAGCATCCCTGAGACCGCGAAACTCGCTGCTGCTCTTTTTTTAATCATCCAGCTGAACGTCAGTTTCCACATAGCAGTCCAGAATTTCACAGCCCAGGCCCACAGCCAGCCGACGAGCCGTCGCCTCCACCTCGCGCAGTTGGCCGCTCAAGTAAGCTGTCGAACTCGAAATGGCCACCACCCCCAGCGTTGCCCTGTTCCAAAGCAGTGCATCATCCAGCTCCGCGATCGAGATATTAAACCCGTGCCGCAACCTGTCCTTCAGCGACCGCACCACCTGGCGCCGGTCTTTGAGCGACTGCGCATGTTCAATCGCGAGTTCGAGGGTCAGCGTTGCAATTGGCATCATTCACAAGACAAAGCAATTAGAGGCGCGCCAGCGCAGTCGACTTACGCTCCACAAATGTCGGCAGCACAAGAATGGACTCGGACCCATGCGCCGTCGTGTCGCTCGCCTTCGGATGCCGTATACGCTGCAGAAGAGCCGTCGCAGCCGCCCTCCCCATCTCCTGCAGCGGCTGCCGCACCGTGGTCAGCGGAGGATTATTCGTCGCCGCCCCAACCACGTCATCGAAGCCAAGCACCGACACCTCCGATGGCACGTCCACCCCTGCTTCGCGCAGGGCCACAATTGCCCCCATCGCAGACAGATCATTGAACGCGAAGATCGCGCTGAACGGCACACCCGCTGCCAGCAGTTTATGCGTCGCAACGCGCCCCGGCTCCGGCGTCGGATCATCGCCCTCCAACGCAATCACCAGGTGCGGCTCAATCGCGATCTTGAGCTCCGCAGCAACCTTCGTGATCGCCTGCCAGCGAATCTCCGTGTCGGAACTGAAACTCTGCCCCTTGATGAACGCAATCTTTCGATGACCCAACCGCTGCAGATGCTCGAGCGCATATCGCGCCGCGAGAGTATGGTCCAACTCAATGTTCAGGATCCACGGCAAACGCAGGTGCCCCGACACTGCCACGATCGGCACCGGCAATTCGACATCCAGCGCAGAATCAACCGCAATGATGCCTTCCACGGCGCGCGAAAGCAGCAGCGCAGGATAGTCGCGCAGCAGCTCTTCGCGATGATGGTGGCTGACCACAAAGTAGAAGAAGCCGCTGATCAGCAGCACATCTTCAATCCCACTCAACACGGCTGCCGAGTAGCCGCCACTGATCTCCGGCACCATCACGCCGATCGTCTGCGACCTCCGGCTGCGCAGCCCGCGCGCCAGCGGACTGGCCTTGTAGTTCATCTCTGCCGCGGCCGCGAGCACGCGCTTCTGCGTCGCCGCCGAAATCCGGTGCGTGTTTCCAGAGTTGTTAATCACCCGCGAAACCGTAGTCTGCGAGAGACCCAGGTGCTTCGCCAACTCCTTCAGGCTGCGCCCGGAACCCATGTGTTTGATTGCATTTATCTTGCGTTCTTCAGTCATAGCGGCAAATCGACCAGGGCCTCACGAAGCGTATTCAAGTTCAACTGTAAATGCAGCATGCATGGCCGTAACGCAAAGGGCGCGCCGCAGCGCGCCCCTGCCGTTGATCGTGCGTTGGTTTAGAACGAGAAACGCGCATCGAAGGTAACGGTGCGCGATCCAAGTAGGGCATTTCCATCGCCCAGATTGATCTGCCCGAAATTCGAAGAGTTCACGTTATTCGAAATATCAGCAGTGTTGAGGTTGGTCTTGTTGAATAGGTTAAAAGCATTGACACGAATTTCGATCTTCGCATTGTCGCCCAGAACCGGCGCCTTCGGTAGACCAAAGGCCTTGGTCAGCGAAGCGTCAAAGTCCTGATATCCAGCACCGTTGAATGAGTTGCGCGCAATCCCCGGTAGAGGAGGCAGCGCGGCATTGACTCCCGGGAACGTCCCGGTCATCGCCGCCTGGAAGTTCGGCACCTCGAAGTACGTGTTCGAATAAGCAACTACCGTCAAGCAATTCGGATAGCTGGGATTGCCTATAACGCAGGTAGGATTGTTAACCGCAGCTTTCGTAATATTTTGCGTGTTCAGGATACCGTTGAAGTTGCTGCCAGATTCTAACGCCGCGTTGCTGGTAGAGTTTCCGGCGCCACCGAGGTAATGCGGGCGAAGGTTATAGTATCCACAGAAATTGTTGCAATAGAGAGATTGCGCGGTTCCGAAGTTTGGAGTCCACGGAAATCCTGTGTGGATTGTATAGATTCCGCTCAGCGACCAGCCTCCTGCAACCTTCTCAAGCCAGCTCTTATCACCCTTGAAGATAACGGGCTGCCAGAGACCAAACGCCTTGAAAGACTTCCCGACGTTGAAGTCGGAGCGGCCCCACGAGTAGAAGGGGTTCTCTGGATAGTAGGGATCCTCTTCATAAGGTCCCGAAGCATTGTCCATGCTCTTGGCCCACATGAACTGCGCGTCCGCCTGGAAGTGGTGCGAGAACGGATGCTTCAGTTCGGCCAACAACGCACTGTTGTTGGACGATGCGTCGTTCGGGTAGTAGTCCAGGTTGGTGATCAGCGGGTTCAGTGCAACACCCTTAACCAGTGCTGTCGCCATCGCATTCGTCTGCGTATTCAAGTGATGCGACGCGCTTCCCTGATAGCCAAGGCTCGCCACGATCGCGTGTCCGAAATCGTACTCAGTATCCAGTGAATAGTGTTGGGTATAGGGCGTGGGTAGCCCACCCGTTTCATTGCCGAACGCATAGACGTTCGCATTGCCACCAGTAGGCAGATTTGCCGAGTTGTACGTCGTGATCGTGTGCGGATTCGATGCGAACCCGTTCAGGGACGTCGGGCTGCTGGAAATTCCATAAAGAATGTCTGGATTAATGTCACTCGGCGATCCGCTGCTGAAGCTGTAATAACCCTGAGCCGGCGGATTACCATTCGCGTTTGCCGTGATCGCAATCTCCTGCTGGTTGAAGTTGAGACCGTAGCCGCCGCGCACAACGAGTTTGTCGTGGAACATCTCCGGGCTCCAGTCAAACGCAAGCTGCGGTCCGAAGTTGCCCTTCTGTGGCGAGTAAAGATTGCCACCTTCCCGGATACTGAGCCCGGTAAAGATGTCCGCGCCGCCCCCAAACTGCACCACACCCAGATTATTTTGCTTGGTGTAGAGCGGTCCAAAATAGGAGTAGCGGATGCCCGCATGCAACGTTATGTTCGGCCGAATCTTCCAGTCATCCTGAACGAACGCGCCGAACAGATTCTCACGAAAATCCTGGCGCGTTCCCCCCGGAAATCCCGTTGCAGTGTTGAAATTTCCCTGCTCCTCTCGCGGTGCGTCATTCAAAAAATCCCACACGTTGTAGAAGTAGTAATTTGGGCGTCCGATAGGATCGTTGAGGTAATGAAGGTTGGTGTAGTCAGCACCAAACTTGATCGTCTGATTACCCCAAACCTTGGTCGCGACATCCTTGTAGCCGTAGGTCCACTGGTTATAAATGCTGCCCAGCGCCGACCCGAACTGCTGGAGCGTGATCGAGCCAATTTGATCGGCGTTATCTTGCGGCAACCCAACCGGGGCCTGAGGATTGTCTGCAATTTCATTCCAGCGCCAGCCGGCCGCATTCGCACGCGCTTCGTTCAGGAAGCTCGGAGCGAATGTGTGGTTCCAGATCACCGAAAATGCATCGTTGATCTGGTTGTGGTGGAAGAGATTGTATGTACGAGAATTGGGGTTGTCGGTCGTGCTCCCTTGTGGAACCCAATAGATGGCAAACGATGCGTGGTCCTTCTTGGTGACATCCGCATCCAAACGACCGTTGTATTGCGTGTAGTACGACGAATACGGGCTCGTAACGGCAAAGTTCGCAATGTCCGCCACGTTGCTCAAGCCGCCGCCAATGCCGGGGTTGACCGACGTGCCGGTCGCGGTCGGGTCCTGGGTTCCTAATGGATACAGCTCCGGGTTCAGCGGAGATCCGATATTCAAACCCTGCCCGGCAATTGTGTTGCAGTTCACACCTTCCACTAGGCCAATGCCTTGGCAGGTCGTGGCGATAATTCCCGTCGAATTAACCCCGGCTCCCGGAAATGTCAAATATGTTGCAGCGATGCTACCCGCTGGCCCAAGCCCGTCGAAAGCTGTCGTGTCATACCAGCCACTTCCCGTGGTAGTTGAGTTATTTGGAGATGACTCGTAAGCGAAAAAGCCAAAGACCCGGTTCTTCCAGAAAGGACCGCCCACGCTTCCGCCATATTGGTTAAAGCGTGCTGTATCTCTTATGGGGTTATTCGAAAGGTCAGGCTCCACAATCGAGTGCTGATAAGCATTCAAGCCCGGCCGGTGAATACTGATGAATAGACTGCCGTGAATCGTATTGCTGCCGCTCTTGGACGTCACCATCGTCTGTGCGCCGCTATAACGTCCAACCTCGGCGTCGTAGTCGTTGCTCACCACGCGCACGTTCGCGATCGAGTCTTCGTCGGGAGTGATGACCGTGCTTCCGCCCCACACCGCGCTCGAGGTGCTGATACCGTCGATCGTGATGCCGTTGGTTTCCATGTGACCGCCATTGGAGTTCACCGACGGTCCGTTTTCCGTCGGAGCCTGGCCACCAGAACCGCTTCCGTTCGCACCGCTCTGCTGCCCCGGCGGGGTGTACACGCCGCCACCACCCGCCTGCGAACCATCGCTGATTACACCTGGTATCAACTGGGTCAAGGTGAAGGGATCGCGATTCTGCGACGGCATATGCTCAAACTGGTTCGCAGTGATCGTGCCGCCTGTGTTGGCGGTCTCTGTATCCATCGCAGTAACAGTAGACGCATTCACCGTAATTTCCTGGCTGGCGCCGGCAAGCGCCAACTGCACCGTGATCGAGTTCGGCTGCTCGGGGATGAATGTCAGGTCGGCCAGCACCTTCTGCTGAAAGCCTGTGCGGTCCACCGTAAGCGTGAACGTGTCAGCCGGCAATGCGTTGAAGTTAAATACTCCCGTACTGTCGCTTGTCCGCACAACCGTTTCATTGGTGGAGTTGTTCTTAAGCGTAAGGGTAGCGCCGGGAATGACAGCGCCTGTGGGATCGGTGACGACGCCCTGAACCGAGGTGCGGAACTGGGCATAAGCGAAGTTCGTAGTAAACATCGCCAGGAGAAGAACCAGTGCCGAGAAGGCGGAGCAACGAAGCCAACCGCGAAGCGTAAAAGCTCCTTGGGCGGTCGCGCTCGAACTGGATAAGCATGGACGTGCGTGCGGCATAATGCCTCCGAAAGTGTTGCTGTATGTTTCTGGTAACTGGACTTGCACAATCGTTTGCACACGTTGCGCAAACGATTGTGCAACGGTCGAATTTTTAGCAGCGTCGAAGCATCCCTGTCAAGCGCTTAGGTTACGTCGGTACCACGATGTATATAGAAAGAGCCTCTTCGCGTGCCTTCTCTGACCCGGGATCCGGCACCCCGAAGGCCTCCCCACACATTCTTAACCCTTGCCCTATGGTTCCGGCTGCCCCGTTCTGCTCACTTCGCTGGACGCTTCGCTCCGGACCCAGCGCCCAGCAACGCGATGATCGCGCTTCCCACCGGGCTCCCCTGTCCCGAGCAAGCGTCCCACCCGGGCCCTGCCGAAAACCCTCCGTTATTCCCCGCGGTAATGTCCCGGAAAGCAGTCTTCGCCCCAGCCGCGTACAGCGTCGGATTCACAAATCCCGCGGCCACGCCATTCTGTTGGTTCGCAAGCGCGATCAGCCCAGCCCAAAGAGGCGCCACAGCGCTTGTGCCGCCGATGACCGTCGTCTGCCCATCCACGCGAACCTCGTATCCCGTCGAAGGATCGGCATCGCCAGCAACGTCCGGCACGCCACGGCCGCCAGCCGAGGTCGTCGACGCAGGCACCTTGGAACTCTTCTGCCACGCCGGCAGCGCAAACAGCGTACTCACCCCGCCGCCCGTTGCTCCTTCTCCGATCGCCAGCTCATTCCACACCACCTCGCTGCTGATCGTTTTGCTCGAGCCCTTCAGCGTAGTCCCACCACACGCCAATACATACGGGCTCGACGCCGGAAAATCCACATGCTTGCCCGTTCCACTCACACCGTCCGTAGACCCATCGTCTCCGCATGCCACCGTAATCGTGACCCCCACTGCAGCGGCCGCCTGGCACGCCGCATTCAGCGCAGTCGACGCCTGCGTCGTCCAGCTCGATTCCGGCCCTCCCCAGCTGATCGAGATCACGCTCGGCTTGTGTGTCGTGTCATGCACTGCCGTCGTCACCGCATCGATAAATCCCTGGTCCGTGTTCGGAGCAAAATACACGGCCACCTTAGCTCCCGTCGCAATCGAAGCGCACACCTCGATATCCAGCATGACCTCTCCATCCGCACCGTCCGCGTTCCCCGGAGTATTCTTTCCCCCGTCCACCGAGACAGCCGTAATCGCCGGCGCCGCCAGCCCCAACGTCTTGAAGTACGCGGTCACATCCGCTTCGCGATAGCCGCCACCCAGCTCAATCAGCCCAATCGTTTGCCCCGTGGCCGTTGCTCCCGCCGGAAACCCATACAGCGCGCCTACCTGCACCGGCGTGTACGAGACGTTATCAGCATGCGGCTTTGCTATCCGAAAGTGAGGCGTCGCTTGCGGCCGATTATCCAGACCCAGCACCGCTACAACATGCCCATCCAACTCCTCAGGAAGATAGATCGCGCCGTCCCGCACCCGGAACGTTCCAGCCCCTGTGCTCTCCGTCTTGAGCGAAACGCCAAACGCTTTCTCCATGGCAGCGACACTGCCGCTGAGTCTCACCGTGCAAGGGCAAGCCCGCGGTGACGTCTCCACCGTCAAGCCAAACTCCTTCGCAAACGCCTGCACCAGCTCCACCGACGCAGGATTCGCCCCATGACGCACCTCAAACTCCTCGCGCGTCAACCGCTCCGGCGGCCCATCCCCCTCCATCGCAAATGGCGTCTTCGGCGCAACGATCACCGACACAGTAATCTCCTCACCCGCCATCGAAGGGTCCGCGATAGTTGTCTTTGCCGTCACAGCTCCCGCTGCAAACGGTTTCTTCTCGCTGCCCGCCAGGGCCACTCGATGCTGGGCTGCAAAGCGTGATGCGGTTTCCATGAAACTCTCCTTGGGTAAAACCTCTTTGCGAATGAGATGCACGCCGCATGCTTCGCGCAGCGCTGCATGCCTCGATTTCACCGCCACGCTGTATTATGAAATCAACTCCATGACACATTCGCTTAGACGTTTTTGGGACGATGCGACCCACACCTGGAACGCTATGCCCAAGTCCCAGGCATTGCACTGGTATGGAGCGGTGCTGCAGCACGCACCTACGATTCTGCGTGAGCGGAAGTTCTACGCTGCCGACCGCGAGATGCGCGGGAAGTTGAGTTTCTTCCTGCTCGGAAGCACGTTTTCCGTTGACGTGGACGCGATAAACTCCACCACCGGCAACGGATACGCCTTCCTCCGCGAATTCTTCATTCGCCAAATTTATTTTCGCGAGTTCAAGCACGTCAGCTTTGATACCTGCCTCGACCTCGGCTGCAATACTGGCGTGGTCACCAGTCTCTTGAAACAGATGTCCGGCCCGCAAGGCGAAGTCTATGGCGTCGATCCTCTCACCTATCCTGACAACACCTTCCGCGCCAAAACTTGCGCCACGCCAGGGATCACCCTGCACCAAGGTGTGCTTTGCGGAGAATCCGTGCGCTTCGATCCAGCCGCCCTGCACATCATGTGCGACCCGTATGGTTTCGACGCCAACCAGGCGATCACGGTCAAAGAAGTCATGGAGACGTACGGCCTCAGACATATCGACTTTCTCAAGATGGACATCGAGGGCGCCGAGTTCGCCATCTTCCGCGATTCTGCGCTGTGGCTCGACAACGTGGATAATCTTGCGATGGAGGTCCACAACTCCGTCGGGAACCCTGAAGAGATCATCCTCCGCTTGCAGCAGGCAGGATTCCAGGTAAAGTGGCTCGACGATGCCGGTTATCCCGTAGACTCGCGCCACGCAGGCTACATCTACGCCTCGAAGATCGGCTCCCTGAAGGATTAGCCTCTTGCTCCACCCATTCCCTTAAGGGCGCGGATGAGAACTCACTGACGCGCTCGTGTCAGACGCTCTTACGATTCGCACAGGCGCAACCCAACCAGAACGCTAACATACTATCCATGGATCTTACGGCGATTCAATCCGCGCTGCGCGAGCACAACCTCGACGGCTGGCTCTTCTACGACCACCATCACCGCGACCCCATCGCCTACCGCATCCTCGGCCTCGACGAGGACAGCTTCGTCTCCCGGCGTTGGTTCTACTTCATCCCCGCCGAAGGCGAGCCGCGCAAGCTCGTTCACCGCATCGAGGCCGGCAAGCTCTACGCCCTCCCCGGCAGCAAAAGTGCCTACTCCTCATGGCAGGAACTCGAGCAGAAACTCGAGCTCCTCCTCGACGGCGCCATCACCATCGCCATGCAATACTCCCCGCGCAACGCCATCATGTACGTCTCCATGGTCGACGCCGGCACCGTCGAGCTCGTCCGCTCCTTCGGCAGGCAAGTCGTCAGCTCCGCAAATCTCGTCAGCCTCTTCCAGGCCGTCCTCACCGAAACCCAGATCGCAACCCACTTCGAAGCCCAGCGCCGCCTCGATGCCGTCCTGGCCTCCGGTTGGAAGTTCATCGGTGAAAACGTCCGCAATAACACCCCCATCACCGAGTTCGACGTCGTCACCTTCCTCAACACCGCCATGCACAAGGCCGGCCTCTGGACCGACCACGGCCCCAATTGCAGCGCCGGCCCCAACTCCGCCGACTCCCACTACGAGCCCACACCCGAATCCTCCCGCTCCATCCGTACCGGCGACTTCATCCTCATCGACATCTGGGCCAAGCTAGCCAACCCCGTAGATCCCACCCAACCCAACCCAACCGCCATCTGGTACGACATCACCTGGACAGCCGTCGTCGGCCGCGACCCCTCCCCCCGCGAGGAGTTCGTCTTCAACACCGTCCGCGACGCCCGCGACGCCGCCATCGCAGCCATCCAGCGCGCCTACGCTAAGGGACGCCCCATCGCCGGCTGGCAAGCCGATGACGCCGCCCGCTCCGTCATCCGCGAAGCCGGCTTCGCAGACTTCTTCACCCACCGCACCGGCCACAACATCGAAGTCTCGCTCCACGGCAACGGCGCGCATCTCGACAACCTCGAGACCCACGACGAACGCCTGCTCCTCCCCAACACCTGCTTCTCGGTCGAGCCCGGCATCTATTTCCCCGGCGACTTCGGCATCCGCAGCGAGGTCAACATGATCACCCGCCCGCCCAGCCCCGAGCATGCAGGCAGCGCCATCGTCACTGGCCCCATCCAGCGCGAGCTCCTTCGAATTTGAGCCCCGCCCTCCGCACCCATTAGCAGAATTGACGATAGAATCGACCTTGGAAACGATAATGATGGCCTCATCCACGCAGCAACCCCAAGTCGCTCAACCAATCCCCGGCGAGAAGTCCATGTTCCCCGCGTTAGTCCTCCTCGCAGGCTGGCTCATTCCAGGCGCCGGACACTTCCTCGTCGGCAAGTGGGTGCGTGCCCTTCTACTCTTCGCCGCGATCCTGACCATGTACCTCACCGGCCTCGCCCTCTCCGGCCAGGTCTACACTCCCAATACCGGCGATCTGCTGGACATTCTCGGCTTCGTCGGCCAACTCGGCTCGGGCCTGCTCTATGTCCTGGCACACGTCTTCGGCTGGGGAGCCACCTCCGTCATCACCGCCCTCAACGACTACGGCACCAAGTTCCTCACCGTCGGCGGACTCCTCAACATCATTGCCGCGGTCGACGCCCACTCCCTGGCCAATGGCAGAAAGGCCTCGCTCTAATGCTGACGCACTTCTCAGCCATGCTCATCTTCGCGCTCTGCGTCTCGGTAGTCTTCGGCATCACCCAACGCGCCGCCCCGAAAATGATGATCCGCTTCGGCGCCCTCTGCTTCGTCCTGCTAGTCGGCGCAGTCATCGTCGCCAGCTGGGCGATGTGGCTCATCAAGCACTAGCCTGCTTTACCCCACAACTAAAATGGATTCGGCGTAGAACTATTCGGATTGGCCGTCCCGCTAGTACCACTCGTCCCATTGGTGCCGGTCGTGCCGTTGGTGGGCGAGTTCGGCTGGCCGGTAACTCCATTCTGCCCAAAGCTGGTCGCCGATTGCGAGCCCATTCCGCTTCCCGGCGCGCCGCTACCTGTCATCCCACCACCCGTAACATTCACACCTTGCTTCAGCATCTCGATGCGCGGGTCATACCAGAACTCCCACGCCTCATAGCTGGTCTGCGCATTCGGCTGGCTGATAGACGTGCCACTCTTCGCCGTTCCAACCCCCACAATAACGCCCAAGCTGCCAATCGACGAGTCCGAGCTCGAACTTCCACTCGTACCCGAAGTGCCATTCGTTCCACTCGTGCCTGTCGTGCTGCCGGTACCCGACGTGCTCGTCGACCCCAACCCACTCGTGCCGCTCCCCGCCCCAATCGTCGCGCCCCCGAAACCCGAGTTCAACGCATTCGTTGAGGTGACATTTGTAGATCCTCCCGCCAACCCTCCCGCCGCCATGCCGCCGCCCGACTGCATCCCCGCCGCCGACCCCAGACTAGCCGCAAGCCCGCCTAACTCCTGCCCAAAAAACACATGGATCTTGGTCTTCTGCTCGCCCAGGTGGATCAACTTATAGTCGGCCTTCCCGGTGAGCGGATCAACATACACATGGCGCAGAAACCGTATGTTGTTCGTGCTCTCCAGCACCTTAATCGATGCCGGATACTGTCCCGGAAACTTCCGCTGATACAGTTGAATCGCGCGGACGTACTGCTCCATCCGGTGCTGGCTCTCAACCTCCTTCTCGCGCTGCAGCTGCCGTGCAACAACCGGCGCGGCTACCGACAGAGCAATCAACAGAATCGCAACCATCACCACCACCGCCAGCAGCATGAAGCCCTCTTCACCCGCGCACGCGCCGTGACGACTGCCCTCATTCCGCTTGCTTTCGAGTTGGGTAAGGAAGTTCATAGAAGCTGAAACGCGCGCCCTGACAAGATTTAGACGAATCGCAACGCCCGTGGTCTCAGTTCAGCCGACGGCCGTCTGAATCTCAACGCCCAACCAGCGGGATCGTCTGTGTGTCCTTGTACACCAGGTCTTCCACCTGGATATTGTTCGTGCCAATACTCACAATCCGGTACTTCCGCGCCACGATATCGCCCTCAGACGCGAGGTACACATCCTCACCCTGCAGCAGGAACGCCTGCCGCCGCCCATTCAAGCGCACTGCCGTCCCAAAGTACTTCAAGTTGATCGGCGGAGGCGGAGGCGGTCCCACCGGCATAGGCGGCATCACCGGCAGCACAACCCCCGGCCGCGCCTTCGGAACATTGTTCGGAATCACCATCGGCGGCGCCGAAATCGACGAGAAAATATTGCGCCCCGTACCCGAATACACCAGGCTCTCCGTCCTCAACATCGCCGCCTCATCCAGCGTCGGGTCAAGGCTCGAAGACGTGCTCGCCATCCTCGTCGCCGCAACTCCCGGTGCCGCTCCGCTCTGCCCGGCCCTCGCATTGCCCGCAGAAATCGTCGTGCTCTCCGTCTCCTCGCGGTTTTCGCTCGACCGCGTCACCACCGGCGCAGGTGCCGTCGCCGCCGGGTTCGGCGAGCCGCCAAAGAAACTGTTGTACGCATACACCACAAACACCAGCAGCAGCACCCCAAAGATGGAGACCACCACAATCTGCTTCTTGTCTTTCGCGGGAGCGGCGCTCATGGCTGGCCTCCCGTCTCGCCGTCATGCTTCCCAGCGTCACTAGCCGCCGCCGTCACCTCGGACGACAACTCGTCCGCGTTCGCCGGTCGCAAATACGTCGTCAACCGTATGCGTAGATTCACCTGCCCCGTCTGCTGCCCGGTCAAGTTAATACCATTGATCACAAAGAAAACTTTATCCCGCTCCACCGCATTAATGAACTGCACGATCGGGCGATAATCCCCGGATACACTCGCATCGATGCTCATCTGCGAGAGCGCGTCGTTACCCGAGAGCTGCGGGTTGTACGAATACTGCGCATGCGTCCACCTCACCCCCGCCTTGCGCGTCAACGCACCGATCTCCGCCAGCACCTGCGAATTCGCATACGGCAGCCGCGTCTCATAAAACGCATTCGCGTCCTTCGTCGACGTCACCAGCTTTGTGTCCAATCCCCGCAAAGGCTTCGCCGATATCTGCGCCGCGATCAATTGCACCCGCTGTTGATCCAGTGCCTCCGCGTTGTTCGCGTTCAGTCCCTGCCAAAGAAAAATCAGGTGCACGATCAAATAAAGATCCAGCAGCGCCAGCACCGCGACCCCTGCAAGATGCAGGTTCAGCGCAGTCATCAACGCGCGCGCGCGCGCAGTCACTCGCGGCACCGTCCGTTCCAGCAATGAAAGATTTGGCGGCGGAATCATGGTAGGCAAGCTCATCGCACACCTGCCTTTCCCGGTATCGCCGCAGCCGCTCGCCGCGCCGCACCCCGATGGCTGCCGTCAACTCCTGGCGCCACGGCATCCGGCAAATCTCTCTTCACCGTCTTCTGGCTCGCATACGACTCGCCCTCCGGCAGCGGATTGTAGTTCGCAAGAATCTCGAACTCCACCCCCGAAGGCGCCAGGCTGTTCGCATTGAAATTGTTGCCCTGCGATCCGGCTTCCTTCGCCTGCGTCGCCTCGCCCGTCAATCGCGGCGCCAGGAATCGTTTCGACCGCTCCAGGTTCCGTACCAGCTGCACCGCCCGGTCGCGATCGCCAGACACCCTCAGCCGAATCATCACGTTTCCATCGCTGGTCGGCTCCGGCTCAATCGACGTTACCTGTACACCCGCCGGCAGCACCGTCTCCAGATCCATCATGACGGCGGTCCACGAAAAACTCTTACGCAAAAACAGCGCATTCAGAAAGTGCGCTCGCGCCAACACCGCCGCGTTCTCCGGCTCGCGCATCCGCCGTTCATTCCTGCGCTTTTCATCCTGCGCCGCCACCACCTTCGCGTGCACCGCATTGATCTGCGCCTGGGCAACATCCAGCCTCTGCTGCAGAATGTGGCTAGCCACCAGCGCGCCCACAGCCACAACCGCCAGCACCGCCATAAAGATCCGCAGCCGCAGAAAAATTGGCCGAAGCTCAATGAACGGCCGCGTCGCGAGATTGACAGTAATCTTCATCAGCTACGCAGCGCCCCCACCACGCCCGAAAGCCACGCCCGCGGCGCCGATGCCGTTACCGCCTCCGGCAACAACTCCCCTGCGTCCACCAGCTCCCGGACCCGCAGTCCGTCTTCCTCGCCCACGCCCGACGTCTTCAGAATCCGCCCAAGCCTCTCCGCCCCCAACGAACCCGCACTCAACACCTCGATCGGCGCAACCGCCAATGTGTCCTCGAAATAAGCAGCCGCCACACTCACCGCTTGCGCAATTTCAGCCGACAGCGGCACCGGTTGCAGATCCGACGCACCCACATTCCCGTGCCCCGCCAAATAAACATCCGGAACCTTCATCCCCGTGATGCTATCGATCTCCTGGACCGCCGCCTCGTCCGTCACCTGGTCCGCGTAAGGATTCCGTCCATGCTCCGGCAGCGGCTCCTGCGCCGCCCATTCCCCAGCCGTCTCATCCACATCCACCAGCGGCAAGCCCGCCAGCGGCGTCGCCGTCGTCACCGAGTGTTCCTGCAAATCGACGCTGCGATGCAGCAACAAAACACCGCCGCGCACAATCGCCGCTGTCACCCCAATCGGATTCGCGTTCACCAGCAGCGCAGGCTCCGCATCATCCACCGCGGCCAGACACGCCAGCGTACTCGGCAACACGCACCCCGGCTCGAATCCCGCTTCCCTCGCCGCCGTCTCATACTCGCTCAGCACATCTCGCGGAATCGCCACCGCCAGCACCCGCACTACGCCCTTGCTGGTGCTCATCGTCTGATACGTCACCATCGCCTCATCGGAATCGAAAGGCAGAAGCTTCTTCAGCCGAAACCGCACCAGCGGAAGCGCCTCAGCCTCGCGGCTAGGCAGAGCCTCAAAGTCCAGCAACAGCACCCGCACCGCCGAGTCCGGAATCACCAACGTCAAATTCGCATCTCGAGCATTGGCTCGCTCCCCAATCTGCTCCAGCGCCGCCCGGATCGCCGCGGTCACTGCCACGCGGTCCACAATATTCCCGGGCTTCAGACTAGGTGCCACCGCACCCTCGGCCAACGCCACCTTCGCCACCGCTGATAACGGCGACGCAGCGTCCAACGAACGCGCCGCCACTACGCCCTGCGGCATAATCTCGCACGCCACACGTGGGCGGATTCCGGAAGCTTTGGGAAGTAAGTTCATCAAGCTCTAACTAGAGTACCTTGCGCAGGTTATAGATTGCATGTTCAGACGTTGGACGTTCCAATCAACGCCCCGTTTCGCAAAATCCACGCATCTTCCCTACCGCCCCTATGCAAAAGTCTTTGAAGGGGCACGACTTCAATCGTGCCAAAAAAGGCCACAAGATGCATCCGGGCTTTAGCCCCTGATGTTGAACTTTGGATTTGTGGAGAGCTCCTCTACCGCCCCTGCTCAATGAACGTGACCTTATTAATCTCCCGCAGCGTCGTAATCCCCGCTCGCACCCGGTCCAGCGCCGAGTCCCGCAGGAACGACATTCCCTTGTCCCGCGCCTTCTTCCGAATCTCCGATCCCGGCCGCTTCTCCAGCAGCATCTCCCGGATCTCGTCATCCAGCTCCAGCAGCTCGTGAATCGCCGACCGCCCGCGATACCCCGTCCCGCCGCACTCAATGCACCCCGGCCCCTCCTTGAACACCACGTCCCGCCACTCCGACGGCACCAGCCCGTTCAACTCCAGCTCCGCATCCGTGTAGTGCACATCCTTCACACAGAACTCGCAAACCTGCCGCACCAGCCGCTGCGCCAAAATGCAGTTCAGCGCGCTCACAAAGTTGTAAGGCTCCACGCCCATATTCAAAAACCGCCCCAACACGTCGACAACATTATTCGCATGCACCGTCGTGAACACCAGATGCCCGGTCAGCGCGGAGTTAATCGCAATCTGTGCCGTCTCCGCATCACGGATCTCGCCCACCAGGATCTTGTCCGGATCGTGCCGCAAAATCGACCGCAAACCACGCGCAAACGTCAGACCCTTCTTCTCATTCACCGGAATCTGCGTGATCCCCCGAATCTGGTACTCGACGGGGTCCTCGATCGTGATGATCTTGTCCTCTTCGCTTTTGATCTCATTCAGCGCCGCATACAAGGTCGTCGTCTTACCCGAACCCGTCGGCCCGGTCACCAGCACCATCCCGTACGGCTCCTTGATGTACCGCCGAAACCGCGTCAGATCCTTCTCCGCAAACCCCACCACATCCAGCGAAAGCTGCTTAAACTTCTCCGACATCGACTCTTTATCCAGCACGCGCAGCACGGCATTTTCGCCATGCACCGTCGGCATAATACTCACGCGGAAGTCGATCAGCCGGCCCTTATACCGCACCCGAAAGCGCCCATCCTGCGGCACGCGCCTCTCGGCAATATCCAGCTCACTCATCACCTTGATGCGCGACAAAATCGTCTGGTGATGCTCGCGCGCAATCGGCGCCATAGCCTGCTGCAGCACGCCGTCAATGCGGTATTTCACCAGCAGACAGTCGTCGTATGTTTCCAAATGAATATCCGAAGCCCGCCGCTCCAGCGCCGTAAAAATCGTCGTATCCACCAGCCTGATAATCGGCGAAATATCATCATCAGCGGTCAGCTTCTCGATCGAGATATTTTCTTCCGCGTTCTCCTCGCTCGAGAGCACATCGAACGCCAGCCCCTCGCTCGCCTCATCCAGCACGCGCTGCGACTGCTCGTTCTTCTTGAGCAAATCGGTGATCTGGCTCAACGTAGCCACGCGCGTCACAATCCGCGCCCCCAGCAACCCCGCAATCTCGTCAATCACCATCAGCTTCGACGGGTCCGCCACAGCAATCGCCAGCCGTCCCTCGCTCTGCTCCAGCGGCACAAAGTTGTAGCGGAACATCATGTCCACCGGCACGGACTTAAACAACTCCACCTGGATCTTGAAGTTCTTCAAATCAACAAACTCAGCGTGATAGCGCCGCGCCAGCATCTGCGCCCTCTCCACCTCACTAAGCGCCTCATTGCTATACGGAATCGCGACGGGAATTGTACTGGCCATAATGTTTTGACTCCTCAAAAATGCAACGGTTTGCTGTTTACCCGCCAACGCCATTCAAACTAAATATCGGCAGATACAGCGCAATCAACACAATCACCACCACCACACCCATCGCAATCAGAATAATCGGCTCCACCAAACTCATAATCGCCGCCAGCGACGTCTGCACATCCTCTTCGAAAAACTCCGCCACCGAGTTCAGCATCTGTGGCAGCGCGCCCGTACTCTCCCCCACCTCAATCATCTCGATCGACAGCTCCGGAAACACCCCGGTCCGCTCCAGGCTCACCGCCAACCCCTTGCCCTCGCGCACTGTCTCGACAGACACCCGCACCGCCCTCGCAATCGACCGTGACTCAATCGACCGCGCCGCCGTCTCCAAACTCGGCACCAGCGGCAACCCGCCCGTCAGCAGCGTCGCCAGCGTCCTCGAAAACAGTCCCACCTGGTACTTCAGCCACACCGTCCCCAGCACCGGCGTCTTGATCCGCACCCGGTCAATCAAATCGGCTCCAGCTTCACTCTTGCTCCACCGCAGCACAAGGTACCCGATCAACACCAGCACCGGCGCAACATAAAGCCCATATTTCTGCGCGTTCTGTCCCAGCGCCAGCAGCCACAGCGTCAACGTCGGCAATTTCGTGCCCATCTGGGCATACAGCGACGCAAACCGCGGCACCACAAAGGTAATCAGGAAGGTAAACAGCCCAATCACCATCACAATCAAAAATGCCGGATAAATCAGCGATGCCCGCAGCTTCTTCCGGAACGTCAGCGCCACCCGCTGGAAGTCCAGATACCGCTGCAAAACCTCTTCCAGATTTCCCGACCGCTCGCCTGCCAGCAGCGTCGTCGTATACACCAGCGGCACCGTCCCCTGCGCCTCAAACGCCGACGAGATCGACTCGCCCGTCTTCACCCGCCCACCAACATCCTCCAACTGCGCCCGGAAGCTCAAATCCTTCTGCCGCTTCGCCAGCAAATCCAGCGAACTCAAAATCGGCAAGCCCGCCCGAATCAGCGTCAGAAACTGCTGGTTGAAGATCAAAAATATGTCCAGCTTGACCTTCTTCTTCGCCGACCGCCCCAGCGTCGACCGCGGCTTTACCGAATACACCAGGTAACCCGCCTGCGTAAACCTCGACCGCAGCTCCTCCGCCGTCGCCGCCGCGTGCGTCTGCTCCTGCACACGTCCACGTTCATCGGCGAGTTTGACAATAAATTCGTTCATGCGCGCAGTTCAGCTCTAAGCAGGAGGGCTCTCTGCCATCTTAGACGTTCAACCCACCGTTTCGCCTCCAGGTCACAAACCAGTCGCGTTCACCTCTTCGGGCTTGTCGAACCGTTCTTCGCTGCCGCCCCGCGACCATTGCCGCTCTTCGCACTCCCCACCCGTGCTTTGTGTCCGGACTTCGCCGCCGCCCTACCCCCATTGCCCGCAGCTTGCCCAGCCTTCGCGGCCACGCCGCCCTTTACCGGCACCGCTTCCGAAGTCTCCACGTCAACCTCCGCCGTCGGTACCGGGTGGCGATAAAGGCTTGCATACAGCTCCTTCGTAATCTGGTAACAGTCGCAAGACGCCGCCTCCAGCTCCGCGCGTTTGAGAATCTTAACCTTGCCGCGCTGATATTTGATCAGCCCCTGCCGTTGCAGAACTCCCGCAATCAACGTTACCGTCGTCCGCCGCGCTCCCAGCATCATCGCCAGGAACTCCTGCGTGAAGTGCAGCGTGTCCGTGTTCGTTCGATCCTGCGCCGTCAGCAGCCACCGCGCCAGCCGCTCTTCGTTGTCATGCAAACGATTGCATCCCGCCAGCTGGCTAAGACTCACCGCCTGCTCCTGCACAAACTCCAGCACCCGATCCCGGATCTCTTCGTTCACTCGAAAAATATTCGAGAAATCGGCAAAACGTATCCTCAGCGCCGTCGCCTCTAACTGAATAAAGCAGCTGGTCGACACCTTCGCCGGCCCCAGCAGGTGAAAGCTCCCCACCACCCCTTCCCGCCCAATCAGCCCGACTTCCGCCATCCCCCCGTTTTCCATCATCGCCACCACCGACGCGATGCCCGACGTCATAAAATACGCGTACGCCGGCACAATCCCCGGCTCATACAGCATCTTTCTGAGCGGTAAATCGACCTCCGCACACAGCCGCACGAGCGAACTCCGGCTCTCTCGCGACAGCGATTCTAGAAAAAGATTGTGGTATTTCAAGCGG
>Ga0302220_10000573_pt1 | contig 30746 bp, 26 predicted proteins | sample II_Palsa_E1_3_FD_194572 | JGI IMG/M metagenome (GOLD analysis project Ga0302220, IMG submission 194572) | Peat permafrost microbial communities from Stordalen Mire near Abisko, Sweden - II_Palsa_E1_3 | ecosystem: Environmental > Terrestrial > Soil > Palsa > Peat permafrost | place: Sweden...
GGACGCAACGAAGGACGGCAACGAATATGGCAGCAGACATGGACGTCAGACAGCGCTTTTTCCCGCATACCCAGGATGAGCTGAAGGAAATCGCCTCGGACATCCTGCGTCACGCAAAGTCGCTCGGCGGCACCGACGCGGCGACTGAAATCTCCGAAGGCGACGGCCTGTCCGTCTCCGTTCGGCGTGGCGAGGTCGAGACGATCGAACACAACCGCGACAAGATGGTCGGCGTGACGGTTTTCATCGGCAACAAGCGCGGCAACGCGAGCACCTCGGACTTTTCGCCGCAGGCGTTGAAGGATACGGTTGCGGCCGCCTACAACATTGCGCGCTTCACGGCGGAAGACGACTGCGCGGGCCTCGCCGAGGCCGAGTTGCTCGAAACCGCGCCGCGTGACCTCGATTTGTATCATCCGTGGAACCTCACCGCCGACGAAGCGGTGGAGATCGCCCGCCGCGCCGAAGACGCGGCGTTCGCGACCGATCCGCAGATTCGCAATTCGGAAGGTGCAAGCGTCTCCGCGCAGCATTCGCAGTTCGTGCTGGCCACCTCGCGCGGCTTTCTCTCCGGGTATCCGTATTCGCGCCATTATGTGGCGTGCGCGCCGATCGCCGGAAGCGGACGCAACATGCAGCGCGACGACTGGTACACCTCGCAGCGCAGCGCGGCCGAACTGGCCGACCCGGAAGCGGTCGGCCGTTACGCCGCGCAACGGGCGCTGGCGCGCATCGGTGCGCGCGGTCTCGATACGCGCAAGGTGCCGGTGCTGTTCGAGGCGCCGCTCGCGGCAGGCATCCTCGGCGCGTTCGTGCAGGCGGTGAGTGGCGGTGCGTTGTACCGCAAGACCTCGTTCCTCGTCGACAGCCTCGGCAAGCCGGTGTTCGCGCCGCACGTCCAGGTGGTCGAAGATCCGCACGTGGCTCGCGCCATGGGGAGCGCCCCGTTCGACGAAGAAGGCGTACGGACCAAGCAGCGCTCGGTGGTGAAGGACGGCGTTGTAGAGGGCTACTTCCTCTCGACCTATTCGGCGCGCAAGCTCGGCATGAAAACCACCGGCAACGCCGGCGGCTCGCACAACCTGTCGCTGCTCAGCTCGGAGACGCGGCCGGAGGACGATTTCGAGGCGATGCTGAAGAAACTCGGCACGGGCCTGCTGCTGACCGAACTGATGGGGCAGGGCGTCAACTACGTGACGGGCGACTATTCGCGCGGCGCGTCGGGTTTCTGGGTCGAAAACGGCAAGATCCAGTACCCGGTCGAAGAGATCACGGTGGCGAGCACGTTGCAGGAGATGTTCCGCCATGTCGTCGCGATCGGCGCGGACACGCTCGTGCGCGGCACGAAGCAGACCGGCTCGGTGCTGATCGAGCGGATGACCATCGCGGGGCAGTAAGTCCCGGCAGGCGGCGGCGCGGTATCGCGCCCGCTAGGCTCGATGTAAAGCAAAACGCCACGGAAAGGACTTTCCGTGGCGTTTTAGTTTGCAGGCGCCGGACGACGATCTACGCGCGGCGCCGAGTGCGCGCTTACGCTGACGCCTCGCGCACGCCCGCCACGACGCCTTTACGCTTGTACGTCACAAACGCATAGTCGAACTCGTTGGGCGCGTGGGCGCGATGCGTCTCGTGGGCGACTTCTTCCCATTCCTGCGGATCGAGCGCGGCAAAGTGAGCGTCGCCGTCGAAGTCAACCGAGATTTCCGTGATGATGAGCTTGTCGGCATGGCGCAGCCCCTCGGTGTAAAGCTCGGCGCCGCCAATCAGGAAGGCTTCCGGCGCCTGGTCCTGGGCCGCGAGTGTGAGCGCTTCTTCGAGGTTGGTGGCGGTGTCGCACCCGTTGAAGCGGCGCGTGGCATCGCGAGTGACGACGATATTGCGCCGTCCCGGCAACGGCCGGCCGATCGACTCATGGGTCTTGCGGCCCATGATGATGGGGGCGCCCATGGTCGTGCGCTTGAAGAACGCAAGATCCTCGGGCAGGCGCCAGGGTAACTGGTTGTCGCGGCCGATCACGCCGTTGCGGGCGCGAGCGACGATCAGGGTGAGCGTCGTCATCGAGTGAACACGGGAACGTAATCGCTCCGATTCTACCTGACGCGTCAGTCCAGGCCGGCTACATCGGTGCATGCGGGGGCGGGGCATACAGCCCCGCCGTCACTCGTGCGCTTCGGCACGCTCATTGGGTAGTCCTTCCTCGTCCGGAGCGATCATCTCGCGCAGACCGTACGCGCCCATCAAGCGGGACAACGTCACCCGCGAGACGCCCAGATCCAGGGCCGCTTCGCACAGACGGTGCCGGTGGCGCAGCAGCGCCGCTTCGATCGCGCGTTTCTCGGCGCCTTCACGGGCCTGCGCGAGGCTCATGCTCTGCTGCGCGGTAAAGTGGGCCAGATCGAGGTCTTCGGCGGAAATCAGCTTGTTTTCCGCCATCACGATGGCCCGGCGCACCCGGTTGATCATCTCGCGGACGTTGCCGGGCCAGTTGTAGTTGTACATGGCCTCGATCGCCGACGGCGTGAAGCCGCGGATCTTGCGCGCGCTGTCGGTCTTGAACTTGTGCATGACGTGATGGGCGAGGATCTCGATGTCCTTGCCGCGGGCGCGCAGGGGCGGCTCGTCGACCCGCAGCACGCACAGACGGTGGAACAGGTCGGCGCGGAAGCGCCCGTCGCGCATTGCGGTTTCGAGGTCCACGTGAGTGGCCGAGATGATGCGCACGTCGATCGGAATCGATTCGCGGCCGCCCAGTCGCTCGATCTTGCCTTCCTGCAGGAAGCGCAGCAGGCTCGCCTGGCTTTCCAGCGGTAAGTCGCCGATTTCGTCGAGCAGCAGCGTGCCGCCGTCGGCCTCTTCGACCCGGCCGATCTTGCGCTGGTTGGCGCCGGTGAACGCGCCGCGTTCGTAGCCGAATAGTTCGGACTGCAGCAGATGGTGCGGAATCGCCCCGCAATTGATGGCGATGAAAGGCTCCTTGCGGCGCCGCGAGCGCTCATGGATCGCCAGCGCGGTGAGTTCCTTGCCGGTGCCCGATTCGCCCGAGATGAACACGCTGGCATCGGTATTGGCGACCTTGCGGATGGTGCGAAACAGTTGCTGCATCGGCTCGCAGGTGCCGACCATTTCGTCTTCTTCGCTGGGCGCGGCGCTCCCGATTTCGTCGGGATCGCACAGCGTAACCATGCCGAACGCGTGACTGACGAGGTAATCGACCGTTGCGTTGGCAACCGGTGTCTTGACGTAGTCGAAACAATAATGACGGATCAGGCGGCGTACTTCCGGATCGGTCAGGCGCTCGGAGGTGGACAGCGCAATCCAGCCGATCTGCTGTTGGCGAAGACCCGCTTCGAGGCCGGCCAGGTCGCGCGGGGGAAAGCTTGTCAGATCGACGATTCCGGCGCAGACCACGTCGGGCTTGATGAGGCGGCCGGCCTCATGTGCCGAGCGTGCGACCATGACGTTCCAGCCCCGGCTCTTCAAATGAGCGGTCAGCGTCTCGTCCGGCGTACGCGCGACGTAGAGCAGCGCTCGGCCGGTCTGTGCATGAGGGCTCTTGGGCGCTTCTTTCGATCCTGCGGAGGTGTCCTGCGGCCGTCCCATGGAGGCGTCCTGTGGGCGGCCCACAGGGACTTCCTTCGGGCGTACCACGGGTACCTCATGGGGAATTCCGGCGCGAACTTCCGTTGGCCTTCCCACAGGGACTTCCTGCGGACGCGCCAAAGAGAGATGCGTACCGGAGGGCGTTGCAACACTGGTCAGATGGGGTGATTCGCGCACGATCAACCTCGTATCGTTGGCACGTCAGAAGGTGTAGGGAAAGCGCACGCCGACCACGAAGTTCGGCGTATCAGGCGTCAGCCCGACCGAAACCGAACCGTTGATCGTCAGGTGCTTGTTCACTACGTGATTCAACCCAAAGGTGATGGCAGAGGCGGTCGTCTCGCTGCCCGGTACCTTCGAATAAGTGCCGCCTGGCGCCTTGGTCTGCGACTCCGGCTCCAGCGCCATGGTGTAGGACACGCTCGCCGAGTCCTTGTCGGAGAAAGCCAGCGCCGCGCCGCCGCCAAACTGGATGACGTCGCCGAGCTTGACCGTCGCTGGTTCGGTCTGGCCGATGACCGACGAGATGTCCGAGAACGAACGCGCGATGTTGTAGGTGTACGAGACGCTGCCGAACAGCACGACCGGATCGTAGGTCTTCAACGCCGACAGGCCCGCCGTGATGTTCCAGAAGCCCGTCCCGGTAGGCAGCTTGTTGGGCGCGACGAGGTTGGTATTGTCCGCGTCGACCTGCTGAAGCTTGATGCCGAACGGCGACGAACCGCTCGGTGTCTTGATACGCAGACTGCCGACCAGATCCGGCAGGTTGTTGGTTTCCTTCAGGAACTCATAGTACACCCCGAAGTTGACATCGCCGATGTCGCTCGAGTTCGCCGACGCATCCGAGAGCGTGCTTGCGGCCCCGCCAGCGCCGCCGACGATGAAATTGCTGTGCCGGTAGATATAGGGCACATCGACGTCGACGCTCAGGCGGTCGCTGATGCCGTAGCGCGTGTCGAGGTCAGCCATCACCTGGTGCGACTTGGTTTCGCCCAGGTTGATGTTGCCGAGGAAAATCGCATCGAGCGCGAGGAAGCCGGACAGTTGCAGCTGCCGGCGGTCGTAGTAGGTATCGCTGATGCCCCAGTCGAAGGTCAGCTTGTGGTCGAACAGCGGCGTGTGCTGCTGGCTCTGGACCACGGCGTCTTCCGATTGCGTGCGCACGGGCTGCGCTTCTTTCTGGCTCTGGCCGACCGCGCCGGTCCCATCGGTGGCGGCCGGCAGTCCGCCGCCACTGCTGTTCTCCGGCACAGGCGGAGTGACCGGCACACCGGTCGCGGTGCCGGTGCCACCACCGGGCGCGGGTGTCCCGGGGTTGACCTGGGCGAGCGGCGGCAGCGGCACGGGCAGCCCGTCGGCGCCGGGCTGCTCGGCGACGGCGGCACTGTCGGCCGGCGCGCCGACCCCCGGCATCCCTCGGCCGCGCTGCGACATTTCGAGGTTGGTGACCTGTTGCTCGAGCGAATTGATCTGCTTCTGCTGCTCGCCGATCACGCGCATCAGCGTGTTCAGCCGTTCTTCAACCGATTGATCCGCAAGCGCCTGCGCGCTGGCCCCTTGTGAAAGTGCGAACAGCATGACTGCTGCAGGGATGGCCGCTAAGATCATGCGCGGCGCCCCGGTCCTGGAAAGTCTGGTCATTTTGTGTTCCCCCGGTATTCTGACAGCGCCTCACATGTCTCCTTGTGCATAGCGCGGCCGCTTTGATACTTCAGTACCGCTTAATTCTCTGTTTCATCGGGTTGCAGTCCGTGTTATCTCCTCGCCGTGTTTTGCAGGGCTTGTAATACGCCGAGTTGGCGCAGCATCGAGGCCGACATCTGTTGCGTCTGCAAATGCAGTTGCAACGCGTTGGCGACTTGCTGGTTATTGCCTGCAATCTGAAGTAGTTGGGCGATCTGGCCGGCTTGTTGTGAAGCGCCCGGGGTGATCGTTTGTGTGGCCAGGCCGGCCGGTGTTTGCAACGAGATCGAAATGCCGCCGTTGCCGAACGCGACGCCGGCTTTGACGGAGCCGCTCGTATTGCTCGCGAAGGCCGATGTCTGATTGTTATAGGTGCCGCCGGAGAGGCTGTTCAACGGGGTGTTGAAGTCGACCACCGTCTGGTTGTTGCCGGAGTTGCCGTTACCTGCCACCTGGGTGATCTGCGAGACGCCGTTAACGCTCGCATTCTGTCCGCCTGTGGCGCTGGCGTTTGGATTGGCGCCGCTGCCCGCGGTGTTGTTCGAGCCGATGACGGCGGCGGACGAACTGACCTGAACCGAGACCTGGTTGAGCGCGTTGGTGACAATGGAGAGCGCGCCCTGCGCGACGGCGGTGGTGCCGTTGGGCATGTTCCATTGCGACAGCAGGTTGACCACGACACCGGAAATAATGTCACCAGCGACACCTCTGCCGCTTTGCGATGCGAGGATAGCGTCGTCGACTGGTTGCAGTTTGACGGCGGCGATGTCTTCAAAAATAGGCGCTGCCGTCGGCTCGGCAGCCTGCGCGACGGAGGCAAGGGCGCACGTTGCGAAACACAACGCGCAACCGGCGGTAATTAGGTTTTGATCCATGATGAGTCAGAACAACTCTGCCTTGATCAGACCGTATTCAACAAAGGGAATCGCTGCCGTACCGTTTTCTAGCGCACGTTCACGCAGCTTTAGCGCCAGCGACTCGTTGCCTTGCAAGAGCGGAGAATCCTCCATAAATGGCTTGCCCACGACCGCGAACACGAGGCCGTTCCACTTCTTGACGAAATCGTCTTCGGAGATGATGCGGTTGCCCAACGCAGGGTCGGCGACGAAGATGAGCCCGTTTTCCGCGTGCTTGACGATGACGAAGTGTTCGTAACCGTCGCTGTTCATCAGCACGATCACGGGGATCTGCAGGTGGTAGAGCGCCTCGGACGCGACCCGGAAGCCCCGGCCGCGCAGGCCCAGCGTCTCGACGAACTTTTTCATGTCGAGCATCGAGAAGCCGTTTTTCACCACCACTTCCGGTGTCGAGAACACCATCATGCGGCGGATCATTTCGGTTTCCGGAATATCGATGCCGTAGCCGTACTTCAGCAGCGTGGCGAGCGCCGCTGACCCGCAGCTATAGTCGTAACGTTGGGAAACGATGTGGTTGTAGCGCAGATCGCGGATCGAATGCACGTTCAGGTTGAACGGCACGCCCGCTGCGGCATACATGTTGAGCGCACTCTGCGCATGACCCGGCTGCGACAGCAAAAGGCCGGTGCCGAACGCCAGAAGAAGACTGCGCGTTGCCCTGCTCACCCCGAACATGGTCTTTCCCCCTGCGGAGACAGCCGGCCAGCCCGAGGGCTGACCGGAGTCTTCCTGCGTTGATGCTTTTACAGACTAGTGCGACACGCTGGCGACTGCGAGGCCGTTGTGTTGCAGGTTGCCTACCCCCGACGCGATGTTCACGCCGATGTTGCCTGTCGACCCAGCGAGAGCGCCGGCGCCGAGCATTGAAGAGCCGGTGAATTGGCCGCTGACAGCTGCCCCAGCGGTTTGGCAGTTCTGGTCGCTGGCGATCACTTCACCGCCAGCGCCGGAGGAGCCGCCACGCGACCAGCCGCTGCCGCTCGTCGAACCGCTGTCAGTCGTGGCCGATGCAGAGAGGCTGTTGTTCTGCACGTTGCCCGCACCCGACGCCACGTTCACACCGACGTTGCCGGTCGCGCCTGCCAGCGCGCCTGCTCCGACCGAAGCGATGAAGTTGAAGTCACCGATCTTGGCTTTGCCGGTCGATGCCTGGGTCGAGTAGATCTGCGAGCTGCCGAAGACCGGGCCTACATCCATGTTCGACAGAGCCGCGTCGTTCGACTGCGCGTTGTCCACACCGGTGGCCAGGTTGACGCCGATGTTGCCGCTCGCGTCGTTCAGTGCGCCGTTGCCGATGCCCGCCGACATATCCGTAGCCGTTTGGGTGTTGATGTGCTGGGTGATGCTGCCGTTCACCGTCACCGAACCCGAGCTGTCGGAGTAGTCATGCGTCCAGGCATTGGCATGGCTGCTTTCCGAGAAGGCGTAGTTGGTCTTGCTGCCGTGACCACTGTTGGAGTTCGTGGTCGTGCTCGTGTTGCCGGCCGCATAGCCGCCCCATGCATCGGCGTAGCCTGCCGCTGCCGCTGCGAAGCCAGCGCCGGAGTTTTCCGACTCGTGGGTGTTCAGCGCTCCGGCGAAGCCCGCTGCCAGTCCGCCGACGATGACCCCCCTGCCGCCGCCGATACCGGCAATCAGGCCCGCGGTGAGGAAGCCGTTTGCCGAGGCATGCGTGTTCGAGTAGCTGTAGCTCTGAGCGGCCCCGGCGATGCCCGCTGAGAAGCCGCCGCCGGCGACAAAGCCGCCGCTGGCTGTCGTGGTCGAGGTATGGCTGTTGGTGTTGTTGTACCCGTATCCCGAGGTGCTGTACGACTGGCTGTAGCCGCCGCCGCTGCTGCTGCCGCTCGCGTTGTTCCAGGAATCCTTCGTGTGGATGCCGGTCGTCACGTTGCCGGAGGTGTAGCTTTGCGGGGGTGTCTTCATGTCGACGCCGCCGACATTGACGTTCTGCGTGTTGTTGACCGTGGCGCCGTCGCTGCTCGACACATTGACCTTGCCGCGCAGGGTAATGAAGCCGAATTCGCCGATGTCGGTGTAGATGTTGGTGGCCGTAAAGAGCTCAGCCGGGTCGCAACCCGCTGTGCATTCGGCGTAGGCCGAACTTGCTGCCATCGTCGAAAGAACAGCTGCTGCAATGAGAGTGCGCTTCATGATGACGCTCCGATCAAGAGTGTGGCTCGTTAGAAAAAGGTGCCCGCCGGGGGACGGAGCACAAAACTGTTTGTACTGACATTGCCTGATCCGGCAGTCTGGTTGATCTGGACAATCCCACTGACGTTCTTGAGCGCGTCCGTGCCAATGGACACCTCGCGTGCGCTGTGGGTTTCGCCAGATCCTCCTGTACCGCCGTTTTTGGCGGTCGTAGCGGACAGGACCCCATCCGCTACGATCTCCCCTTCAACCGGCGCAGCACCGATTACGGCACTGTTCCGCTGAAGATTCGCTACACCCGCCGACTGATTCACTTCGATAAGGCCAGAGGTGTTTGAGAATGCATTACTGCCAATGTCGCTTTTCGCGGCCGTCGTCCTCGCGTCGGCCGACGCGCTTTGCGCGCTGCCGGTCAGGTTGAGGGGCGCGGGGCCGTTCATGAGGACACCTTGATTGGCTTGCACGTTGTCGAGCCCGGATGTCTCGTTGATGGCGACAACGCCGTTGGCGCCGATTGCTACGCCGCTGCCGATCACCGACTGCGCGTCCACGAGAGCGGGCGGCGTCTGGGCATGGGCGGAGAAGCTCGTCCCAAACACCGCGAGGACGATCAGCGAACGCAGCGACTGGCGTGACGGCAGGTTTTTCATGGCCGGGGCCCGGTAAGTTGTCATTTGATAGCTCCCATCGCGGCGCCGAGCGGTGCCAGGGCGCCGGTGATGGTCTGGGTAATCGTGCTGCCGATCCCGCCTGCGCCGCCGAGGCCGGCGGCCGCACCGGCGGACAACCCGGTGCCGTTGCCCGCGAGCATGTGCGTGATCCCGTTCGTGCCGACCAGTGCCGGCATGAAGCCGTTGCCCGCGATGCCGGTGGTGCCGTGCGCGCTGTTCAGGTCGAGATCGCTTGCCATCGAGCCGATCGCTCCGTCGAACGCGGCGGTCGGGAACGTCTGGACCTGCACGCCGATCGGATCGTCGCTTTTCGGTACTGGCACGAACGCGTCGCGCGGCGTGACGTCACGCTCGATGATCAGGTTGCCGGGCTGCGTCGCTTGCTGCGCGGCGGCGGGGATCGTCGCGCCGGCGGCGAGCACGCTGCACAGCGCACAGAGCAGGGCGGTGTGGCCGCTGCGCAGGCGTGGCATCTGGGTTGAGGCGTTCATGTCGCTTCCTTGCTGGCGGACGATCGGTCGGTGCGCTTGCGGGCAGCGGGCGGGCGTCGTTCAACTAATTGCGCTGATAGGTCGTGACATTGCCCTGTGCCGAGCGGGCGACGTCGACGGGAATCGGCAGCGGCGAGGGCGGGGCGATTTCGTCCCACAGCGTCACGCCATTGCCGTTGCCGCGCATCAGTTGCGGGGTCGCGGCGACCATCAACATGCCGCTGAAGCCGCCGCGCTGTTGTGACAACGCCTGATCGTCGAGCGCCAGATCGTTCACCGCGACCGCGTCGGCAGGGATGCTCAGCGCGTCGCCGGCGAGATCGCTGGCCGGAGCAGCGGTATTCGCGGTATTGGCTGCTGCATCGCTGACCGCGGTATCCGGGGCCGTCGCCGCTGCGGGCGTCGTGCTCGCGAGGGTGCCGGACCCGGTATCGGGAGAACTGGCCGTGACGGATTCCTGTGCGTTGACGCCAGGGGGCAGCGCAACAATCAGCAATGCGGCGCAGAGTGCGGCGTAAGGCTGGAAGTGGCGCAAGTCGATGCGGAAAGCGAGTCGCATGGTGTGTCTCCTTGGTGCAGGACTTTTAGCGAAACGTGTGCCATGAGCCGCAATCCGTTGATGCAATTGGGTGTGACGTAAGGAGTGGGAAGGGAATCTGCAAAAATGCCGCGAAAACGTTTCAGCCCTGAAACGGGCGGCAGGAAATACCGATAATTCGCAATTAGCGCCGGTACGGGAAAGGCCAGGGTAGACACGTAGCCGGCCGCCCTGGAAACGTTTTATTAAAAATGCGCAGACTTGCGCAACGCCCGCCCAGCCTTGCTGGGCGGCGAAGGGAGCGATTAAATTCGCATATTTGTTTTCGAAGCGGCGCGCGTATAGTAAGCTCTCGAAAAGAGAGTCACATTTAAAAAAAGCCCGAAGCTGGGCCGTTTCAATCACACACGCCGCTTTTCGGGGATCAGCTGTCCGCACGGAATGGAATGGCCGTTCGGTTTTTGCTATGCGCGAATCCCGAGCTGAGTCAACGTGTCTGAAACATGTTCAGGTGCGTGCCGTCATCCTTAACGTTCGTTGACGAGAGGATCTGAATAATGGAATCCGCAACGCGGCAACTGATTTACGTTTCGCGTGACCCTAGCGCGGAACTGAATACCCGGTTTCACCAGCGCGGCTGGCACGTCGAAGTCGTTGGTTCGGCGCGCGATGTCCGTCGTGCCGTTCGCGCCGGTATGGCAGCGGGCGGTTTGCTCGACCTGTCGAGCCATTTCCAGCAGCATGAGATTGCTGCGTTTGAATCGTGCCTGACGATGCCCAACGTCGGCTGGGTCGCCGCGACCATGCCCGGGCAATTGCAGGACGCCGCACTGCGCCGGCTCGTGCGCGACTACTGTTTCGACTACGTGACGGTGCCTTATTCGGGCGACAGGATCGTCGACTCGGTGGGGCACGCCTACGGCATGATCTCGCTTGGCGAGCCCGCTTCGAACGACGGCTTGCCGAGCGGCGCCGAGGGGGAAATGGTCGGCTCGTGCGACGCGATGCTCGCGCTGTTCCGCTCGATCCGCAAGGTGGCGATGACCGACGCACCGGTGTTTATCTCGGGCGAATCGGGCACCGGCAAGGAACTGACGGCGGTGGCAATCCACGAGCGTTCGTCACGCCGCAGCGCGCCTTTTGTGCCGATCAACTGCGGCGCGATTCCGCCGCATCTGTTGCAATCCGAATTGTTCGGCTATGAGCGCGGCGCCTTTACGGGTGCCAATCAGCGCAAGATCGGCCGGGTCGAAGCGGCCAATGGCGGCACCCTGTTTCTGGATGAAATCGGCGACCTGCCGCTCGAAAGCCAGGCGAGCCTGCTGCGTTTCCTGCAGGAGCGCAAGGTCGAACGGCTGGGCGGGCACGGCGCGATCGATGTCGATGTGCGCATTATCTCGGCAACCCACGTCGATATGAACGCGGCGATGATCGAAGGGCGTTTCCGTTCGGACCTGTATCACCGTCTGTGCGTGCTGCAGATCGACGAGCCGCCGTTGCGTGCACGTGGTAAGGATATCGAACTACTTGCGCGGCACATGCTGGAACGTTTCAAAAAGGATGCAAGCCGTCGCCTGCGCGGTTTCGCGCCCGATGCGATCGCGGCGCTGCACAATTACAGCTGGCCGGGTAACGTGCGCGAACTGATTAACCGGGTGCGGCGCGCCATCGTGATGTCGGAAGGGCGCGCGATTACGGCGCGTGATCTCGAGCTCGCGGAGTATGTGGAGATCGTGCCGGTATCGCTCGCGCAAGCGCGCGAAGCGGCGGAACGGCAGGCCATCGAACTGGCGCTGTTACGCCATCGCGGCCGTCTCGGCGACGCGGCGCAGGAACTGGGTATCTCGCGTGTGACGCTGTACCGCTTGCTGTACGCGCACGGGATGCGCCATATGGAAGGCGAGCCCATCCTGCCGCATGCCGAGCCGGCTTCGGTGCCGCATATCTGAGACGCGTCGGGCGCCCGTCGCCCGCGCTTGCTAGAATCGGGTTTTGTCGCAAAAAGTCCCGGGCGCGCCGCGCCGGGCCGAAGGAACCCGAATGAAACAATACCTCGACCTCGTCCGCTCGATTCTCGACACCGGCACGTGGCAGGAGAACCGCACCGGCATCCGCACCATCAGCATGCCGGGCGCGATGCTACGCTTCGACCTCCAGCAGGGTTTCCCCGCCGTCACGACCAAGAAGCTCGCGTTCAAGTCGGCCATTGGCGAACTGGTGGGATTCCTGCGTGCGTCGCGCAGCGCGGCGGACTTTCGCGATCTCGGCTGCAAGGTGTGGGACGCGAATGCCAATGAGAATCCGCAGTGGCTCGCCAATCCGTACCGCGAAGGTCCTGACGACCTCGGCGACGTGTACGGCGTGCAATGGCGCAAGTGGCCGGCATACAAGGTGCTGGACGCGTCGGCCAGTGCGCAGCTCGCGGATGCGACCGGTCGCGGCTATCAGGTTGTCACTGAGTTCGACGAAGACGGCAGCCGCAAGGTGCTGCTGTACAAGGCCATCGACCAGTTGCGGCAGTGTCTCGACACGATCATGCAAAACCCCGGCGACCGGCGCATTCTGTTTCACGCTTGGAACCCTGCGGTGCTCGAAGAAATCGCGTTGCCGGCGTGTCATCTGCTGTATCAGTTTCTGCCGAATGCGGCGCGCCGCGAGATCTCGCTGTGCCTGTATATCCGCAGCAACGATGTGGGCCTCGGCACGCCGTTCAATCTGACCGAAGGCGCGGCCCTGCTGCATCTGGTCGGACGGCTGACGGGCTATACGCCGCGCTGGTTCACGTATTTCATCGGCGACGCTCACATCTACGAGAACCAGCTCGACATGCTGCAACGGCAACTGACGCGCGAGCCGTATGAGAGCCCGCAGCTGGCGATTGCCGGGCGCGTGCCGGAGTACGCGAAAACGGGCGTGTACGAGCCCGAATGGCTCGAAAAGATCGAGCCGGCGGATTTCTCGCTGGTCGGGTATCGACATCATGAGCCGCTGACTGCACCCATGGCGGTTTGATTCGTAGCGGGTGGTGTTTGCGCGCTTCGCGGGACACACCTTGGTAAAAAAGCCCACGTAGCAATCATCTGCGTGGGCTTTTTGTTTGCCCGCAGCGGCGGTGATCCACCGCGAGCGCCGCTATCCGGCATGAATCCGCCTCGTTACCCCTTGCGATGCTCCTCGTGGCCGCCGTTGTTCGAATGTTGCTCCTGATGCGTCTGAGGATGCGGCTGCTGAGCCTGCGGCTGCGGACGCGGTTCGGGGCGCGGCTGCTGGGCCTGCTGCGGGTGGAATTCCTGACGCGGCTGGGCTTGGGGCTGCGGCCGGGGCTCCTGCCGCGGCGCCTGCTGGGCCTGCTGCGGGTGATATTCCTGACGCGGCTGGGCCTGCGGCTGGGCTTGGTGCTGCGGCCGAGGCTCCTCACGCGGTGCCTGCTGGGCCTGTTGCGGGTGATATTCCTGCCGCGGTTGGGCTTGCGCTAGCGGCCGGGCTTCCTCGCGCTGCGCTTGTTGCGCCTCCTGCTGGCGATTCTGCTGCGCGCCTTGTTGCTGCGCGAACGGCTCGCGTCCCCCGGCCTGTTGGGCCACACCGTGCTCCTGCGCTTGCCCCTGCTGGGCTTGCATCGCCATCGGCGTGTGCGGCTGCGTCCACGCCGGCTCGCGGTGCGCCTCGGCCGCCGTCTGCTGACCCGCTGCGAGCGCGGCTGCACCGTGCTGCGCGAACGCGTTCGGATTTCCTCCGGCTGCTTGCGGTGGACGCGGTACACCGTTGTTCGGCTGCGGCCGTTCATTGGCAAGCTGAGCGGGCGCACCAGGGGCCCCTGGGCGCTCCTGCTCAGCCACTCCATGGGGCGCTTGCGCCGCATTCGGGCCACCAGCAAGCGGACGTGCGCCGTACGCTGCGGGCTCCCCCGGTCGCGGCGCACCCTGGACGACGCGCGGCTCGGCGCCAGTCGCCATACGCGGCGAGTTCGCCTGTACCACCCGCACGTTCTGCGCGCCCATCGCGGGGCCACCGTGTGTCTGGGCAGCCACGAAATGCGCCGGTACGGAGGTGCGCACGATCGGTTCGCCCGCGCCCGGCACCCGGCCGCCGCCTTGCGCGAAACGTTGCGCAAGCGTGTCGCGATACGCCGGCGGCACGCCCGGACTGCGCGTCGCCACTACAGAGCGGGCCGTCACCGCTGCGGGCGGCCGGAAGTTCGCATTGCGCAAGCCGGAATCGAAGCTCTGACGGACCGGCGCAATACCCGGGCCGCCCGGGTTGATCCGCGCGTTGCGCCATTGCTGCGGGTCGACCTTCTGGGCGAAGCGGCCGACCGGCTGGCCGTGCACAAAGGCAGTCGCCGGCACCGCGGTAATGCCACCCGGCGCGCGGTAGTTGATATAGGTGTTGTGAATGTTGGTGATGTTCGTGACATTCACGTTGTGGTTGTAGTTGTTGACGCGGTTGTAGTAACCCGGGCTCCAGCCGCCCCCGCGCGGATGCCACGGTTCGCCCGGGCCGAGTGGGAACCAGGCCACGCCAACTGCGGCCGCGGCGCCGATTCCCAGACTCACGCCCCAGTCGAACGAGCCGCCTCCACCGCCGACAAAGGCGACCAGCGCCGGCGCGTAGACCGGTGGTTCGTTGTCGACGATTGGGCCGGGCACCCACGCCCAGGAATCGTCGACCTGGGCCCAGCGGCCGTAGTGATACGGTGCGAAGCCCCACGGCGCGTCGTCGACCCAGGTCCAGCCCCACGGTGCCTGCCAGACCCAGTGTCCGTCGTGGTAGGGCGCCCAGCCCGCCGGCACGGCGTTCGGCACCCACACTTCACCGTACTGCGGGCTGCTGCGCCAGCTACCGTTCGCGTCGAGGTCTTCGTAACCCGGCACATCGCGCGACACGTAGCGGGCCGACACCGAGCGGTCTTCGGCCGCGTCGCGGCTGGCCGCCCATTGATCGAAGCCGTCGAGGCCCGGCGCACCGTTGTCGGCCACCTGCTGCAGCGCAGTGCCGCCAAAGCGGATCTGCTGGCCGGCGGCGACCGGCACCTGGCCGTTGTCGCCATACACGGTCACGCTGCCGCTGCGCACCGTGACGGTCGTGCTGCTGCCGTCCGGCGCGACGTCGACGCGATAATCGCCGGGCCCGGTCACGCCGAGCGCGAGATTCGGCGTGTCGATTTCATAGGTCGAACCCGGCGCGAGTTCGCGCACGCGGGTCGACAGCGTGCCTTGCGCGACTTTGAGCTGCGCGCTGTTGTCGTCAAGACTGAGGATGTTGAGGCTGGTCGAGTCGCCAAGCCGTACCGCCGTCGAACCGATATGCAGTTCCGCGCGCGCGTTCTGGTCGTCCCAGAGCTGGTCGCCGGTGGTGAGCGGGCGGTTGATCTGTGCGTAGGACCAGTCGGTCGCACCAGCGGGTTCGGTGGTCACGGCGCCTGACGTGTAGTTCAGGCGTGCAACACGTCCCGGTGGATCGGTGTCGCCGGTGTTCCGGGTGGCGCCAGGCGCATTGTCCGGCGGCGGCGCTTCCTGAGCGAGGGCAGTCTGGGCTGCGAGCGTGAACGCCGCCGCGGCGATAAGGGTGTAGCCGGTGACGCGGCGCAGGGCGGGTCGGGGTGCGGTGAGCTTTTTCATGTTGTGTCTCTCTAACGGACGCGTCGTGGTTGTGCATCCGTGAAAACACTCTACCGTCGGGGCCTGTTTCAAGGCGTCGACATTTGTAAGCCTCCTTACCTGCCGTGTAACAAAAAATGCTGCGGGGCCGATTCGCAATGAAACTGAAGGTTCGGCGTAGCCGGTTTGCGATCAGTTCGTCAGAAAATCGTTGAAATGTTGGTGACCGGACGGCGTGACTCTAAGGATGCGCGGCCGTTCGGTGCGTTCCACCCAGCCGTGGCTCGACCACGCGTCGAGCAGCGCCGCGCCGAGCGCGCCGCCTAAGTGCGGCCGCCGCACGCTCCAGTCAGGGCAAGTGCAGGCGAAGCGGCGCCGGCGGCTGCGCTGACCGGCCGCGTCGATGCCCCATTGGGCGAGCCGGGCCACGCCGTCGGCGGTGGCCTCGAGCGTGTTGCCGTGCAAGCTCAGCAGCTTGTGGCTCAACATCCGCTCAAAGAGTTGTACCGACAGTTCGCCGGCCATATGGTCGTAGCAGGTGCGCGCGTACCGCATGTCGACGGGCACAGTGCGCGCCGGGCGCGGCGCCGTGCGTTGCGGCGCGCTCGCTTGTGCCACGTTGGCGAGGGCTTCGATGGACGCCGCGATATCCGGCGATGCAATCCGGAAGTAGCGATGCCGCCCGCGCACCTCGACGGCCAGCAGCCCGCCTTCGGTGAGGCGGGCCAGATGGGCACTGGCGGCAGACGGCGACAGGCCGGCCACCATGGTCAGTTCGCCGGCTGGGCGCGCGCTGCCGTCCATCAGCGCCCAAAGCATGGCGGCGCGGCCGGGGTCGGCAAGCAGCGCGCCGATCCGGCTCAAGCCGGGGAAGTGGTTTTGTTCGTCGGAAAGTGAGGCAGGCATGGATGACTCCTGAGGCGCGGCGCGCGTGAGCGCTCGCCAACATCTTCACTATATCGGAGTGCGGTATTCGACGTTTCAGCCTGGCGTGAAGCGTCGAATGTCAGCATGGCGGCCGCCGGCACGGCGGGCAGCGTAAGGGTCGGGGTTCTGCGCGGCCTCGGAACGCCAGGCTAGAATCAAAATCTACCTTGGGGAAAATCACTGACATGAAACACCTGCTAGCCGTTGCCGCCGCCGTGCTGTTGTGCGCCGCCTGCGCGCAGGGCGGCTCGGCGCCGCCGAGCGCGGATTCGAGCGGCATCACGATGTACGGCACGATCGACGAAGGCATTTCCTACCACAGCAAATGAAACGTCGCGCCGCCTTGCTTCGATGATCGGGTCGGCCTGCGCATGCAACGTCTGGCAGAAATTGATGCATCATTGGCACTTCTGCCAACGTCTGCCGTGTGACGATCGGGCTTCGTTCTTCCTGCATGTGAGGCTTGCCGATGTCGTCATCGCTCATGGTTTCCTCTGCCGGTACTCGTAGCCGCTCCGGCACCGGTTCCGCTCCTACGGCAGAGTCCCGCCTCCCCGCGCCTGAACCGGGCCGCTGGCGCGGCACCGGGGTGCTCGCGGTCTGCCAGGCGCTCTATACGTCCTCGGTGTCGATCGATCTGACGCTCACGGGTCTCGTCGGCTACAACCTCGCCGCCGACAAAGCTTTCGCCACGCTGCCTTTTTCGCTGATTACCGTCGCCGCTGCGCTGACGACGATCCTCGCCTCCTTCCTGATGGCGCGCATCGGCCGGCGTGCGGGTTTCCTGATTGGCGCCGGCGTGGGCGCGCTGGGCGGCTCGATTTCCGTGTGGGCGATCTTCCATCACAGTTTCTGGGCTTTCTGCGCAGGCACGGCGACGGTGGGCGTGTTCCAGGCATTCGCGCAGTACTACCGGCTCGCCGCAGCCGATGCAGTGGCCGTGCCCGCGAAGAGCCGCGCCATTTCGACCGTGCTGACGGGCGGCGTGGTCGCCGCCGTGCTCGGGCCACTGCTCGCTGCATGGAGCAAGGACTGGCTCGCCCCGGTCGCATTCGCTGGCTCGTATGCGCTGGTGACGCTGCTGGGCCTGGTCTCGATGGCATTGCTGGCGCTGGCGTATCGCGATGCCGCGCCGTCCGCGCATGCCGGATCGGCCGCTGCTTTTGCAGACGATGCGCCGCGCCCGCTCGGACAGATCGTCCGGCAACCGATCTTCATCGCCGCGCTGGCGAACAACGCAATCGGCTATGCGGTGATGATGTTCGTGATGACCGCGACGCCGATTGCCGCGGTGGCATGCGGGCACACGATCGACGACGGCGCGCAGATCATCCAGTGGCATCTGGTCGGCATGTTCGCACCGTCGCTGTTCTCGGCACGGCTGATCCAGCGCTTCGGCATGCTGCGCGTGATCGGCTGCGGGATCGTGCTGTCGGCGCTGTGCGGCGTGTTCGCGCTGCGCTCGACCGACCTGCCACATTTCTACGCCGCGCTCGCCTGTCTCGGGGTGGGCTGGAATTTCATGTTCGTGGGCGGCACGACGCTGCTCGCGCAATCCTACCGGCCGGCCGAGCGCGCCAAGACGCAGGCGACGAGCGAGTTCACCACGTTCGCCTGTTCGGCGCTCGGCTCGCTATTCGCGGGGCAGTTGCTCGCGCACTTCGGCTGGGCGGCGATCAACGCGGCGATCTTTCCGCTGCTCGCGCTCGCCGCCGTGGCGACGCTCGGCTATGCCTGGTCGCGCTCCCGGCAGCCTGCGTGGGTGCCGTGAGCTCGGCCGCCGGATTGCCCGACTTTGTTCGATTGAGGAAAAACGCTGATGGTCTCTTCGTTTCACGCTGCGGCTTCGGATTCTGTTGACTCGCATCATGCAGAGGACGCGGCGCCTGCGGTGCGCCACGTGGTGTTCGCCGTAGCGCCGGAGCTGGTGCTGCTCGATGCGTGCGGACCGCTCGAGGCGTTCTGGCGGGCTGAACTGGCGGTCGCGGCGCGCTCCGCGCTTCCCGCGGGCGGGCGGACGGCGGCGCGTGGCGTGCCGGCGGCCTATCGCACGACGGTGGCATCGATCGACGGCGGAGTGCTGCAGACCTTTCCGGGCCTGCCCGTGGTGACCTCGCGGCTCGATGCACTCGACGACGAGCCGATCGACACGCTGATCGTCCCCGGCGTGCCGGTCGATGACGGCGCGCCGCTGCAACCTGAACTCGTTGCGTGGCTCGCGCGCCGCGCACCGCAGGTGCGGCGCGTGTGTTCGGTCTGCACCGGCGCGTTCTACCTGGCCGCCGCGGGCCTGCTCGACGGCCGCCGCGCGACGACTCACTGGCGCGACGCGGAGCAATTGACCCGGCGCTTCCCGCAGGTCGAAGTGGACGCGGATCCCATCTTTATCCGCGATGTGCGCGACGGCAGGGTGGTGTGGACCTCGGCGGGCGTGACGGCCGGCATCGATCTGGCGCTGGCGTTGATCGAAGAGGATCTCGGGCACGCGGTCGCGATGCAGGCGGCCCGGCGGCTGGTGGTGTTCATGAAGCGGCCGGGCGGCCAGTCGCAGTTCAGCGCGGCGCTCGCGGCGCAGGCCTCGGCGGGCGGCCCTTTCGAGGCCTTGCATAGCTGGATGGCCGCGAATCTGCGCGACGACCTGACGGTCGAGCGGCTCGCGGAGCGCACCCGGATGAGTCCGCGTACCTTTGCCCGGCGCTATGTCGACGAGGTGGGCCGCACGCCCGCCAGGACCGTCGCGGCGCTGCGTCTGGAGGCCGCGTCGCGCTGGCTCGCCGAATCGCGCCGGCCACTCAAGCGGATTGCGCTGGAATGCGGTTTCGGCAGCGAACAGAACCTGCGGCGGGCGTTTGTGCGCCGCTTCGGCGTGTTGCCGCTCGATTACCGCGAGCGCTTTGCCGCGGCCGAACCGGTGCGCTGAGGCGCCCGCCGAGACTTAGCCCTGCGCACATAAAACGGCGCTGGGAGGGCGCAGGAAGGGCCCTGAGCCGCGCCGCGATCGCGTGACGGGGCCGCGTGACGGGGCGCCCGTATCGACCCTTTTGCGTGCGGTAAAACATCGTTGTCCCCCTCTTCGCGCGCCGCAGTCAAAATTGCGCTCGTATAATCGGCTCCTTTCGATACATTTGTTTGCCCGGAGTCAAGATGAGCACCCCTGCCGCTGCGCCGCTGGACCGTTCGGAAACTACCTTCCGCTTTCTCGCCGAGCCGACCTCGGTCAACTTCGGTGGCAAGGTGCACGGGGGCGCGTTGATGAAGTGGATCGACGAGACCGCTTACGCGTGCGCCGCCGTCTGGTCCGGGCGTTATTGCGTGACGGTCAGCGTCGGCAATATCCGTTTCCGCCGGCCTATCCTGGTGGGCAACCTTGTCGAACTGCGCGCACGCGTCGTCAACACGGGGCGCACCAGCATGCACATCCATGTATCGGTGCAGGCGGGAGACCCGAAGGGCGGCGAACTGATGCAGACCACCGACTGCCTCGTCGTGATGGTGGCGGTCAACGAGAATGGCCACCCGGTTCCGGTGCCCGCATACGTGGCCGAGACCGAAGAGCAGAAGCGCCTCGCCAAGTACGCGCTGGACGTGAAGGAGGCGCTCGACGCGATCGTCGAACTCAAGCCGGAAGAAGTGGCGAAGGGCAGGATCTAAACGGCAGTGGATGAAAAAACGCCGCGCCGATCCTGAGGACCGTCGCGACGTTTTGTATCTATGGCGCAGGGCCCAACGCGCCCTGATCGCGCCATCACCCAGGTGTATTGCCAACCATGTCGTGCGGCTTTACCCACTCGTCGAACTGCTGTTCGGTGACAAAACCGAGCGCCAGCGCCGACGCCTTGAGCGTGGTGCCTTCCTTGTGCGCCTTCTTCGCAATCTTGGCGGCCTTGTCATAGCCGATATGCGGATTGAGCGCCGTGACCAGCATCAGCGACTCGTTGAGCAACGTGTCGATACGCTCGCGATTCGGCTCGATCCCCACCGCGCAGTTGTCATTGAAGCTGTGCGCGCCGTCGGCGATAAGACGGATCGATTGCAGCACGTTGTACGCAATCATCGGACGGAATACGTTGAGTTCGAAGTTGCCGCTCGCGCCGCCCATGTTCACCGCGACATCGTTGCCGAACACCTGGCAGCACAGCATGGTCATGGCTTCGGACTGGGTCGGATTGACCTTGCCCGGCATGATCGAGCTGCCCGGCTCGTTCTCCGGAATCGATAGCTCGCCGAGACCACAACGCGGGCCGCTCGAGAGCCACCGCACGTCGTTGGCGATCTTCATCAGGCTGGCGGCGACGGTCTTGAGGGCGCCATGCGCAAACACCAGCGCGTCGGCAGCGGCCATCACTTCGAACTTGTTCGGTGCCGAGACGAACGGCACGCCGGTAAGCTTGCCGATCGCCGTCGCAACCTTGTCGGCGAACTGCGGGTGCGCGTTCAGACCCGTGCCGACCGCGGTGCCGCCTTGCGCGAGCTCGTACAGATGCGGCAATGCCGCCTCGACGTGGCGAATCCCGTGGTCGAGCTGCGCGACATAGCCGGAGAATTCCTGGCCGAGCGTGAGCGGCGTCGCATCCTGCAAGTGCGTGCGGCCGATCTTGACGATCCCGGCAAACGCCTTCGCCTTGCTGTCGAGCGTCGCGCGCAGTGTCTTCAGCGCAGGCACCAGATGCTTGACGATGCCCACGGCGGCGGCCACATGCATGGCGGTCGGAAACACGTCGTTGGACGACTGGCCGCGGTTCACGTCGTCATTCGGGTGCACCTTGCGCGCTTCGCCGCGCTCACCGCCGAGTAGTTCGCTCGCGCGGTTCGCAATCACCTCGTTGAGGTTCATGTTGGTCTGCGTGCCGGAGCCGGTCTGCCAGACCGCCAGCGGAAATTCACCGGCATGCTTGCCTTCGATGATCTCGTCGGCGGCCTGCATGATCGCCTTCGCTTTGCTTTCATCGAGCACGCCGAGGCCCAGATTGACCTCGGCCGCCGCGCGTTTGATCACGGCCAGCGCCGTAATCAGTTCAGGCGACTGCTTCTCCGTGGAGATTTTGAAATTCTGTAGCGAGCGCTGGGTTTGTGCGCCCCACAGGCGGGAGTTCGGCACGGCAATCTCGCCGAACGTGTCGCGCTCCATTCGTACGTCTTCGGTCATGGTTCAACTCCGCTTTTGCTGAATAACTGCGCTGATAACTGCGTGGTTCGGATGGCCTGCGCGCCGCTGCTGCATGGCGCCATCAAAGCTGTCCCTGGACTGGCAATAGCAAGAATAGACCCGTCATCAGATTTCGGTAAAAACCTGCTTGCGGGTCGAAGTTATAAATGCGCTGCGTGCCGTTCTCGACGTCGGTCCATTCGAGTTGCGACTGCGGCGCCCCAATGTAGCTGAGTCCGGCGAGTTGTGCAGGCGTCGCGAGCGTCACGCGATAGCTGACCTCGGGCGTCGTGGCGCGGTCGAACATCGCGGCGACCTGGCCGGCGAGTTCCGGACTGTGGATCACCAGGGCCAGTTCGGTGTTCAGATTGGCCGAGCGCGGATCGAGGTTCATTGAGCCGACGACGAGAACCTTGCGATCGAGCACATAGGTTTTCGCATGCAGGCTCGCGCGCGAACCGGAACCCGCAACCGAGAGGCGCGGACCGCTCTGGTCCGGCTTGAACTCGTAGAGTTCGACACCGTCTTGCAACAGCGGCACGCGGTACGGGCTGTAGCCCGCCTGCACGGCGACCGCGTCGGTGGCGGCGAGCGAGTTTGTCAGAACCGCCACCCGCACGCCGCGCTGCGTGAGTTGCGCGAGTGCTTTCACGCCGGCATCGTGCGGCACGAAGTACGGGGACACCACCAGGAATTCCGTCTGCGCGTCCTTCATCAATTCGGCGAGCCGTTGCATCGGCGGACTGACGTAATCGGGCGACGGTTGATCGATCTTGCCGGGTGTGTCGACCTTGAATTCCGCCGGTGCCCAGGTCAGACCGAGTTCGTCTTTCGTGATCTGCGTGGCGAGCGGCGTCGCATTCAGCGGTTTCGCGTTATACGGATCGGCATTGGTGCGCCAGTGCTGACGTAAGGCGTCGCGCGTCGCGTCCAGTTCCTGGGTGGAAAAGGATTGGTGATTCAGCGCCTTCAGCGGATAGGCACCGGCACTGTTCCAGTACTCGTCGAAGCTGGCCGAGACGTCGGCGGTGATCGGGCCGGCTGCCAGCACATCGATATCCCGGAACTGCAGCGTTGGGCTCGCGCTGAAATATTCGTCGCCGAGATTGCGGCCGCCGACGATCGAGATCTGGTTGTCCGCGATCATCGCTTTGTTATGCATGCGGCGCGTGAACTGATCGATCTTGGTCAGCAGATTCGTGGTGCGCTCGAACACGCTGCGATGCGTGCTGCCATACGGATTGAAGACGCGGACTTTGATGTTGGGGTGCGAGTTCAGGCTGGCCATTACATCGTCGATGTCCTTGAAGTTCAGGTCGTCTACCAGCATGCGCACTCGCACGCCGTGATCGGCAGCGTAGAGCGCCGCGCCGAGCAGCAGTTTGCCGGTAGTGTCCTCGTTGGCGATGTAGTACTGCATATCGAGCGTCCTGGTCGCGGCGCGGGCGAGCGCGATACGCATCTGCAATGCTTCGGTGCCGTTCGAGAGGACGCGAAAACCCGATTCGCCAGGATGGGAAAGTTCGACGGGAGCGAGGGCAGTACCGAGCGCGGTAGGGGTGGTAGCTGGCAGCGCGTGGGTGACGGGTCGGTCGAACGCGGCGGCGGGTGGCCGGCTCGCGCAGGCGGTCAAAAGTGCCGCAGCCACGCATAGAAACAGGCAACGCTTGCCGATGCGCGCTGCAGTTTGCGCGATGGTGCGCATGAACGGCACCGTTCCTGCGAGACCTTGATGAGATTGCGACGCGATGTTGTTGTTGCTGTCGTACGCCGGCACGCTATTCCTCCGCTTGATTCGGTGCACGCAGGCTTCTTCGACGCAGGCGCACACCCGATGCATCTGGGCGCTGTTGAGGAAAGCATTCTAAGGGGAATTGATCGGGCGAGTGCCAGATAGCGCAGTTGGCGTGGGTACTTGCCGCGTCCGTCTCGTTCGAGGTGGTGACTTTGGTGCTGTCGAGCTGTGGCACGTGAGTCTGTTCGTTATGCCAACGAATGACGAGGCATGCGCAGCGCCCCGATACAGGAGACCGTGCGCTCCCGCTGCGCTCATCACGGACGAGCGCAGCGGGAGCTTCGCGAGCTCTCGCGAAGCTCCCTTATCCGCGTTCGACCTCGAGGGCCGCTGTGCCCTCAGGATGCGTGGAGCCCTTGGCAGGGCGACCCGCCCAATAACCTGCGAGTAGTGACCCCGAAAGGTTGTGCCAGACCGAGAACAAGGCCCCCGGCAGTGCCGCGAGCGGCGAGAAATACAGCTTGCCGAGTGTGGCCGCAAGACCGGAATTCTGCATGCCGACTTCGATCGCCAGCGTGCGGCAGACGGCTTCGTCGAAGCCGAGCAGGCGACCGCCCCAATAGCCGCCTAGCAGTCCGATGCCGTTGTGCAGCACCACCCCGACCATCACTACGAGCCCAACCGACGCAATGCTCTTCTGCGTGCCGCCCACGACCGCCGAGATGATCAGCAGGATCGCAATCATCGACACGAGCGGCAGAACCGGTTCGACCTTGCGTACCAGCTTGCCGAACAGATGATTGATGACGAGGCCCACGACGATCGGCAGACCGACGATTTCGAGAATGCTCAGCAGCATGCCGTGCACGTCGACAGCGATCGACGCGTCGACATAGAGGCGCGTGAGCAGCGGCGTGGCGAACACGCCGACCAGCGTCGACAGCGCGCTGATCGTCACCGACAGCGCCACGTCGCCACGCGCCAGATAGATCATCACGTTCGAGGCGGTGCCGCTCGCGACGCTGCCCACCAGCACCATCCCGGCGGTCAGATCCGGCGGCATGCGCAGCACTTTGGCAATGGCCCAGGCGGCAAGCGGCATCACCAGATAGTGCAGCACGATGCCGGCGACGACCGGCGCGGGCCGCGTAAAGACACGTTTGAAATCGGCGATGGAGAGTGTCACGCCCATCGCCAGCATGATGATGGTCAGCAGTGTGGTGACGTGCGGTGCGATGGGGCTGAAGGAGGCCGGCGAAAAATAGGCGGCGAGCGAAATCAGCACGGCCCACAGCGGAAAGAGACGGGTAACCCGGGCAAGCATGTCAGGAGGTCCTTGATTCGGTTTCGACGAATAGTTGGGTTCGATACGATGGCGGCGCATGCGCGCCGCTTCAGGCCGCCGGCCTCGAAGACGCCGGTACGCGCCGCAGGCTGAGGCGGTGAAAGCGCAGCGTCATCAGCAGCGCGACACTCGCAAGGCCGGCGGCGAGACCCCACCACAGGCCGCGCGCTCCAAGCCCGAAGTGAAACGCCAGCGTGTAGCCGGTCGGAAAGCCGATGCCCCAGTAGCCGAACGCCGCGGCCATCATCGGCACGCGCGTGTCCTTCAGGCCGCGCAGGCAGCCCGAGCCGACCGTCTGCATGCCGTCGACGATCTGGAAGATGGCGGCGACGCCGAGCAGCGAACTGGCGAGCTTAACGGTGGCCGCGTTGGCGGGGTCGTCCAGATGCAGATACAGGCCGACGATCCAGTGCGGTGCCAGAATCAGCACGAGCCCCGACAACGACATGAAAGCGACGCCGAGGGCGATCGCCACGAAGCCGGCATGCCGCGCGGCGAGCGGCTGTCCCGCGCCCGACCAGTAGCCTACCCGCACGTTGGCCGCCTGCCCGATCGCGAGCGGCACCATAAAGGCCACGGACGCGACATTCAGCGCGATCTGGTGCGCGGCGAGCTGCGATTCGCCGAGCAACCCGACCATCAGACCGGTTGCCAGAAAGAGCGTGGATTCGACGCCATAGGTGATCGCGACCGGCCAGCCTATGCCGAACAACTCGCCCATCATCGGCAATCTCGGCCGCGTCGCCGTGACGAAATGCCGATAGCGGGGCCGCAGATGCAGCCACGCCATCAGCACGAGCGCGGTCATCCAGACGGTGATCGTAGTGCCGCAGGCCGAACCCAGAAAGCCGAGGCGCGGCAGCCCATATGCACCGTGGATCATGCCGTAGTTCAGAAAGCCGTTGACGAAGACGCCGGCCAGCGAGACCCACAGCAAGCGCTTGGCCGCGCCGATGGCCGGCAGAAACGAGCGCATCAAACCAATACCGATCAGGCTGCCGAGCGCCCCCCAGCGCAGGATCGACGCATATTCGCCGACGTTGTGCGCGAGCAGGGCCGGTTCGCCGAATGCCAGCAGGACCGGCGTGGCGAACGACAGCAGCGTGAAGGCGGGGATCGCCAGCAGCACCGACATCACGAGGCCGGTCCAGTAAATGTGCGGCACGCGGTCGTCGGCCTGCGCGCCACGCGCATGCGACACGCTCACGCTCACTGAAGTCAGCACGCCCTGCAGCAGCGTCACGACCACGAAGAACAGGTTCGCGCCCAGGCCGCCAGCGGCGAGCGCGTCAGGGCCGAGCGAGCCGAGCAGGATCGTGTCGGTGACGCCCATGGCCATCTGCGACAGTTGGGCGATGGCGAGCGGGGCGGCGAGGCGGGCGGTGTCGGCGGCGTGACGCGATAGGGTCGGCGGCGGGGCGGCCACCCGGGAGAGGCCGGATTGGGTCATCAAAAGTGCATGGTTGCGAGCAGTGCCCGCGTCGTTTTCTGTCGAAACAAACAGCTTATGGTGTAGGCGCGCTGTTGTCGATCTGTAAGCACACTTTTGGTGCGGATTTTTTGCGCGTGGCGCACGAGCGGCTGGGCAGGCGTCTGAGGCGCTATGCCTCGTGCACGGCAATGCGCGTATCGCCGAGTAGAACGACTTGTCCTGCGCGGATTTTGCAAGTTTTGCGCAGTTCAACTTGGCCGTCGACCGTCACGGCGCCCGAGGCGACCATCAATTTGGCGGAACCGCCGCTGTCCGCAAGCCCCGTTATCTTCAGGAGATTGTGCAGTTCGACATAGTCGCCGGTCAGGGTGAAATCGAGATTGGGCATGGCGATTGCGGCTTGGGTAACGGGGTTCGCATCATAAGCCAGAAGCCGCACGAGAGGCCCATGCAATGCGGAGACCGGTAAATGAAAGTATATGTTGGGTGATTGTTAGAAAATGAAACGTTCCGTAACAGTGTCCGTTTCTTGCGAACTTCACTCGTAACTGGTCGGTCTCTAGAGAAGCCTGCTGTATTTGTGATGTTCGGCAGTGGGCGACGACAGACCGGGCGAGCTGCATCGCCAGCTTCGCTGTCGGCGTCCAGTTGCGGCTTGACTGGGAGATTGACGCGTCGACGCCCGAGTCCTGACAACAATTTTAGAGAGGATAGCTATGACCCAGATTCGTTCGCTCCTGATCGGTACCGCCCTGACCGCTTTTGCCGCCACCGGCGCGTTTGCACAGACCACCGCGCAGCCGGATGCCGCCAATGCAGGCCAGCAGATGATGGCGCCGGGCGCCGATACTGCCGCTCCGGCCGCACAAGGCGTGCAGCCGGTGACGCCGGCGCCGCAACGCCTTACGGCAACGGGCTCGACCGATCCGCTGGTGCAAAAGCGCGATGCCGACGCCAAGGCCAACGCCGAATACAGCGCATCGAAAAAGGCGTCGAAGGCCCAATTGAAGGAGCAGCAAGCCGAGGCCAAGCAGAAGTACAAGGAACAGGTCCGCGACGCCAAGATCAACAAGAAGGCCGACAAGCAGACCGCCAACAACGAGATGAAGGTGGACATGCAAGGCCAGACGCCGAGCCAGGATGACCCTTCGGACGTCAAGCATTAAGAGCATTGACGCAGGGGGCGGCGAGTCGGCTTGCTCGCCCCGGCCGGTCTGGCCCGCCGGCTGCTGTCTCACCTCGGTTTTATTTACCTTTGGCCATCATGGAGGTCACGCATGAACAAGCCCATGAACCGGATTTACGCGGCGCTGATCGCCGGCTGCCTATCGTCGCTCGCATTGGCGCAAACCACGAACCCGTCGGCCGAGCCCACGCACGCGGACAAGAAGGCCGCCAAGGAGCAGGCGAAGGCGGACAAGAAGTCTGACATCGCCCAGGCGAAGGCCGACAAATCCAAGACGGAAGCTCAGACGGACGCCGACAAGGCCGCCGCCGACGCCAAGGAAAAGGACGCGAAAAAGGAGTAGGTTTTTTTGGCCGCGCCGGGCGGGTTATTCAATCCAACGGAATGGCAACGTTCGCGCGCCTGGCAAAAAAACGGCTCAGAGCTAACGAATAGCAGCCCGCGGCGCGTCAGCGCTCGGGCCGTTTGCGTTTAGCAGCTCGCCCCGCCGAAAAAAGGGCGCTTGTCGACGCCGGTTGTATGGATATACAGTATGCGACGCTGATCCCATCCTGCGACCCTCTACCTCCTGATCCCGACCACCGTGCTCTCCGTTGCCGACTCCGCGCCGTCCGATACTGCCGCCTGGCTGGCGAAGCTCAACGACGCGCAGCGTGAAGCCGTCGAATACGGCGCCGGGAATCCCACGCAGCCGTCCGGCGCCTTGCTGGTGATCGCCGGCGCGGGTTCGGGCAAGACCAATACGCTGGCGCATCGCGTCGCGCATCTGGTGGTCAAGGGCGTCGATCCGCGCCGCATCCTGCTGCTCACGTTCTCACGCCGGGCCGCGCTCGAAATGAGCCGGCGCGTCACGCGGATCGCCGGTGTGGCCCTGGGCGCGCGGGCAGCGGTGGCGCAGGGCCTGACGTGGTCGGGCACGTTTCACGGCATCGGCGCGCGCTTGCTGCGCGAATATGCCGATTTGATCGGTCTCGCCCCCACCTTCACGATCAATGACCGTGAGGATTCCGCCGACCTGATGAACCTGGTGCGGCACGAACTCGGGCTGTCGGCCAAAGAGCGGCGCTTTCCGGCAAAGGGCACCTGTTTTGCGATCTACTCGCGCGTCGTCAATACCGGAGCGGCGCTTGCGGACGTGCTGGCGAGCGCGTTCCCGTGGTGCCGCGAGTGGGAAGCCGATCTGCGGATGCTGTTCGCCACCTACGTCGAGGCCAAGCAGAAACAGTGCGTGCTCGACTACGACGACCTGCTGCTCTACTGGTCCCTGATGGCCGAGCAACCGGTAATCGCCGCCGATCTCGCAGGCCGTTTCGATCACGTGCTGGTGGACGAGTATCAGGATACCAACCGCCTGCAAGCGTCGATCCTGCTTGCCTTGAAGCCGGACGGGCGCGGCCTGACCGTGGTGGGCGACGACGCCCAGTCGATCTACTCGTTTCGCGGCGCGACCGTGCGCAACATCCTCGATTTTCCGGCGCACTTCAATCCGCCGGCGAAGCAGGTCACGCTCGAGCGTAACTACCGCTCCACCCAGCCGATTCTGGCCGCATCGAACGCGGTGATTGAACTCGCCACCGAACGCTTCACGAAGAATCTCTGGACCGATAAGGCCTCCGCCCAGCGCCCACGCCTCGTGAGCGTGGCGGACGAGGCCGACCAGGCGCGCTACGTGGTCGAGCAGGTGCTCGAGGCGCGCGAAGCCGGCATGAAGCTGAAAGCGCAAGCGGTGCTGTTTCGCGCCGCGCACCACAGCGCAGCGCTGGAAGTCGAACTGACCCGGCGCAATATCCCGTTCGTTAAGTTCGGCGGCCTCAAGTTTCTCGATTCGGTGCACGTGAAAGACGTGCTGGCAGTGCTGCGCTGGGCGGAAAATCCGCGTGACCGCGTCGCCGGGTTTCGCGTCATGCAGCTTCTGCCCGGCGTTGGGCCGGCCACGGCGGCTCGGCTGCTCGACGCCGTTACCGCGCGCGTCACACCCAGCCACACCGTCAGCGCTCTCGCCGCCTTCGCTCCGCCGCCGCGCGCGCTCGAAGACTGGCAGCCGTTTGTTGAGCTGATGTCGAGCGTGTGCAGCGTGAGTTCGTCGTGGCCGGCGGAGTTCGAACTGGTCCGGCGCTGGTACGAGCCGCACCTCGAGCGCAATCACGAGGACGCCGCCATGCGTCATGCGGACCTGCTGCAAATGGAAAGCATCGCCGCCACCTATGCGTCGCGCGAGCGCTTCCTCACGGAACTGACGCTCGACCCGCCCGACGCCACCAGCGGCGAATCGGGCGTGCCCTTACTGGACGAGGACTACCTGATCCTCTCGACGATTCATTCGGCGAAAGGGCAGGAGTGGCGCAATGTGTTCGTGCTGAACGGCGTCGACGGCTGCATTCCGTCGGATCTCGGCACCGGCAGCGACGCGGAGATCGACGAGGAGCGGCGGCTGCTGTACGTGGCGATGACGCGCGCCAAGGAGGATCTCCACATTGTCGTGCCGCAGCGCTTCTATGTGCATAACCAGACGCATCTGGGCGACCGCCACGTCTGGGCGTCGCGTACGCGTTTCATCCCTGCGGATCTGATGCCGCTCTTCGATGCCTATGCCTGGCCGCGCGTGGCAGAGCCCGCTGCGCCGAGCGTAGCGGGACTCGCCGCCGCGGCGCAGGCGAAGCTCGAAATTGCGGCAAAGCTCAAGAGAATGTGGGACTGAGCGCGGCTTTGCGTCTTTAACGCGACTGTCCAGGCTGCTGTTGTTGACGTTGTTGCTGCCGTGTCTGCGCTTGCCGCGGCGGCGGCGTAAAGAAGGCGCGCAGCCACGCCGCCAGGCGCGAGAAAATATCGTAGGGCTCTTCGACGAAGATGTCGGGCTTCAGCAGACGCAGATATTCCATGATCTGCTGCGCTTCCTGTTTCTGGAACGAGCCATGCGAGATGCCAAGGCGCAGCAGGCCGCGCAGTTCGCCGAGCTTTTCGCGCGCGGTGCTGCCGACGCTCGTCTCACAAGCCACTTTTGCTTCGTACACCCGCTGCCGCAGCGACTCGACGAGCCGCCACGCCGGCGTCTGCATGGCCTCTTCCAGTGCCTGGATGTCCTGCGCGGCGCCCTTGATCTGGGCGGCGAGCGGATCCACCAGCGACGCATCGCCTTCCGATTCCTTGACGATCGCCGCAGCCCAGTCGTGGCACTGCTTCGCCAACTCCTCGGGGGTCCATTCCGAGCGCGACGCAAAGCCGAAGCCGAACTCGGTGGCCTGCTGCATCAAAATCGCCACGACATCCGGAAATTCCTTGTCCAGCGTGCGTTTGGCCCACGCGTACTGGCCGCCCTGCAACATCCGC
>Ga0302220_10000574_pt1 | contig 30745 bp, 23 predicted proteins | sample II_Palsa_E1_3_FD_194572 | JGI IMG/M metagenome (GOLD analysis project Ga0302220, IMG submission 194572) | Peat permafrost microbial communities from Stordalen Mire near Abisko, Sweden - II_Palsa_E1_3 | ecosystem: Environmental > Terrestrial > Soil > Palsa > Peat permafrost | place: Sweden...
GCACCGATCTCGAAGCGTCTGTTGAACGAGCAAGTTGAGGTGTTGCGTGGAGCCTTCGCGCGGGAGAGAAGCTTATGAATCGTAGTATGACACTGGACGCGCTTTCTTTGAGAAGGAGTGCCGGTCTAACTGTGCACGAATCAGTATAGAAAACAAGAGCCCGGCTCGCACCGGATGGGGCGTAGGATGAGCAAAAACGGAGTACTAATCGGCAGTCCAGCATTGATGCGCCGCACCAATGCGCGCACGATTCTAAGGTCCTTGAAGAAACTAGGTACGTGCTCACGTGCCGATCTCGTTCGTGAGACGGGAATGAGCGCACCGACGGTTGCAAATGTGGTCTCCGACCTTGACGATCTGGGGCTTATTCATTGGATCGGAGAGGGCGTTTCAGGTGGAGGGCGTCCACCGGAGAATCTGCGTTTCAACGCTGATTATGGTTGTCTTGCTGGCGTCGACATCACCGCAGACGCAATTCGAATACTGCTGACTGACCTGAATGGCGCTCTGCTTGAGGAGCAAAACGAACTCTTGACGAAGGAGGCACGCAGCCCTGACGCCGTCATCGAAGTGTTGCGCAGTTCGTTGAAAGCGATTATGCAGAGGCGCAATCTGCCATCCAAAAAATTAGTTGCAATGACAGTCGGTGTGGCTGGAATCACAAATGTAAAAGACGGCATCGTGGTGTCCGTCAGTGATTCAAGCACCTGGAGAGATGTCTCGTTGAGAAACCTGCTGAAAGAGCATTTTGCATGCGCCCTCTTCGTCGAAAACGATACCAACCTTGCTGCGATCGGCGAGCACTTTCGCGGTGTAGCTCAAGCAGAGGACAGCTTCGTTTTCATTGGGATTGGATCGGGTGTCGGCGCAGGTATATTTCTCAATGGGCAGATCGTGCACGGCGCAAGTTGGTCGGCTGGAGAGATCGGGTATCTTCGCATTCCAAACATCTCCAGCATGCAGCCCTCGCTGTACGAATTCGGTGCGCTCGAACAGGTGTTAGGCGGGCCCGGTATTTTGAGAAGCTGGAATGCAGCGAGCAATAAGTCCAGCCAAACCATCAAGCTGCGAAAGGCGACCAAAGTTCTTGACCTTGCACTCGAAGGCGACGCAGCGGCGCAAAAGATTGTTTTACAACGCGCGCGCTTGCTTAAGGACGTAGTGCTGAATCTCTCCCTGATTCTGAATCCAAACCTCTTCGTGCTTGGAGGAGATCTAGGCGCTCACGCAGCTTTATTGAAGCCAACGGTGGAGATGCTGCGAGAGAGCGAAGTTGCGGTAGCCAGCGTGCTTCCAAGCAGTCTTGGAAATTCAGCAGTTGTGTGGGGCGGCATAGCGGTTTCTATGCAGAATTCAGAACAGACACTTCTGGGCAACTAACCTCTAGATGGAGATCAAGATACCCGCAGGGATCGATTTATCTTGTTGTCGCGCTGCTTGCAGGATCAAAGCCTATCCATGGTTGTAGTTAGGAGAAGTTGCGCAACGCAACCGCCGAAGTGTGCCAGCAAGTTATCAGGCTATCGAGGAGAGGTGGGAGTTGGTACAGGGCGTCGGGAAGCACCCAAGTAAAGAGATGATTGCAAATTCGATATTTTCTGTTGACGATCGAACATATTAACGATAGGTTCCTAAGTATCTTTTAGAGGAAATAAATTGAGGTCTATGGCCCCACGTCATAAGCAGAGTTTTGGGGCCGCCCGTTTTCAGCCCCACTGAATTAGCTATAGAAATGGAAACGCCAGAATCGAACGCGCAAAAACTTTAGGGGAGAGGCTTATGAGAGAGACAAGTTCTTCGGATTGTAAGAAAAAAGTCGAAGCTGCAAAAGTTGTTTCAGAAGTTGCGTTCGTTCCGGCTAGTGCTTTTGCGCTGAGTTTTGTGAAAGGCGCGTCATCTCTTATCTTGATGTTGGTTTTGCTCACGTTCCCTTCTCTGGCGAGTGCACAAGAACTGGCTGGAACCTTTACGGGTACAGTTACAGATTCCAGCGGCGCTGTGATTCCGCATGCCACGATTACGATCACGCTGAATGGAGTAAGTGGGGCCACGCGTGTCGTGCAAACAAATGAATCCGGAAACTATATCGCCACAAATCTTCTCGCTGGCACTTACACCATTACTATCTCGGACCCAAGCTTCGAAAAATTCTCTGACCGCGACGTAGTGCTGAATGTCGCGCAAAAGCGAACGGTGAACGCGCAACTAAAGGTAGGAGGTCAAAACCAGACTGTGACCGTAGAGGATAGTCCGATCGCTCTCGATACGGAGAGCAGTTCGCAAGCAGGGACCATCTCTGGAACACAGTTGCGCGAACTGGAGCTCGTCAACCGCAACTTTCAACAGCTAGTCACGCTGCAGCCAGGCGTTGTGAACCTACTAGGCGATCAACCTGGGTTTGGCGGAATTAACAGTACCTCTTCTATCTCAGTCAACGGCGCACGCACGACCGCCAATAACTGGTCAGTCGATGGCGCTGACATTAACGATAGCGGTTCCAACTCCACACTACTCAACATTCCCAGTGTCGATGCTATTCAAGAGTTCACGTTAGAACGAAGCTCGTACGACGCCAGCTTCGGACGTAGTGGCGGCGGCCAGGTCCTGGTAGCGACTCGATCAGGCACCAGCGCCTTCCATGGTTCAGCCTACGAGTTTGTACGCACAGCCAACACCAACGCAAACAATTATTTCAATAACCTCGCAGACCTTCCCCGAGCACCGGATCACTACAATAACTTCGGATTTACGCTCGGTGGGCCTATCTTTATCCCGCATGTGTATAACCAGAGCAAAACGAAGACGTTCTTTTTCTGGTCAGAAGAATGGCGCAAGATCACCAGCCCCAGTACGAACAACGTGGCCGCGCCGACCGCGGCTGAATTAAGCGGCACATTTTTCTCGCCGACCGCGCTCAATGCGCCTGCGGGCTGCGTTAGCGGCTATACACCCTATGTCGCGTCTACGACTGGTGGTACCGGAACGGGTGGCGTCGGCACCATCGACATCAACAATCCCAACTGCATAAGTAAGAATGCCCAGGTGTACGTTACACAGATTCTAAGCAAGTTCCAGGCCAACTCAACATCCGTCAATCCTTCCACTGGCTTTACTAACGGAACCCTGATCAGTTCCTACTCTACGTTGAACAACTTCCGGCAGGATCTGGTTCGCGTTGACCACTACTTCAACGACAAGCTGCACTTCTTCGCGCGCGGCATGCAGGATGACGCTCCGAGCAATCTGCCTACCGGTCTTTGGGGTGGAGCCAACTATCCAGGAGTGGTGAATGTGGGCATCAATGCTCCCGGAAAGAATGTGGTCGCTAATCTAACCTGGACGATCTCTCCGAAGATGGTGAACGAGGTTGAGTTTGCCTATTCGCAGGGAACCATTAATGGCGCGCTCTCTGGCCCGGCGAACTCTCCTTCTGTCCTCTCCTCGCTGACTAATAACCTTGCCAATCCGGATCCTTACGGACGCATTCCAAGCGCGGCCATATTGGACGGATCTGTCACTGTTGTTTCACAGGGCAGCGCTCCATATTTTGAACGGAACCTGGATCGCAATATATTCGACAACTTCTCTGTAACGTTGGGAAACCATGCGATACGCGCAGGCGTAACCGCCCAGCAGCTACTGAAGACGGAGGACGCCTCTGAAGGCAACCCAAGCTTCAGCTTCAATACCTGGGGGGATTTCCTATTGGGGAATGTTACCCAGTACTCGCAGGCCAGCCGGGACATCGTTCCCGATCTGCGATTCTGGAATACAGAAGCGTATGTTCAGGATGACTGGAAGCTCAATCACAGACTTACCCTGAACCTCGGCCTACGCTGGACAAGATTCCCTTCGCCTTCCGATGCGAAAAATACGCTGGTCAACTTTGATCCGTTGCTATACAAAGCGACTCAAGCCCCGGCGCTCGACGGCAGCGGAAACTTTGTTGCTGGTCAGGCTTACACGCCGGCGACCTACGCTAATGGGTTGATCTTCCCTCAGGGCAGTGCTTGCACGGCCGCTCAAGCAATCTCCGCGCAAGTTGCCTGTTCCCCTTACGGCAGCACCGTCAATCCAAACTATAGCTGGAACTTCGGACCTCGGGTCGGCTTCGCCTATAGTCCTTTCGGAGACGGCAAAACTGTTCTGCGTGGCGGCTTCGGTCTATTTTTCGACCGTACGCTCAACGGCATCTGGGAGCAGAATGCGTTCGGCGATCCACCTCTGGTGCAGACCACGACGATCGTGAATGCTTCGTTTGACAATCCAGTGGGTGCCGGTTCTGCAGCGCCTCCGGCCCTAGGACCGAACGCACTGACAACTACTGGTAGTCCTGATTTCAAAGTTCCCTCGTACGCTTCTTACAATCTTTCGGTGCAGCAACAGTTGGCCCCGACGATTATGTTTGAAATCGCTTATGTGGGCTCAGTATCGAGGCATCTGTTGGGCGAGGCAGATCTGAACATGCCTACTCTTGCAGCGCGAGAAGATAATCCCATCTCTCCTCTCAACAACATTCGCCCATATTTGGGATACTCGGACTTTCACACCCGTCTTCCCATCTTCACTTCAAACTACAACTCGCTGCAGGCATCGCTTAATATTCGTACGACGCGCGATCTGACGCTGGGCATGGCTTATACCTGGTCCAAGAATCTTTCGGACCAGGCCAACGATCGCGCCACTGCCGGTACTGTCAACAGTGCCACCACCTATATCTATAACCCTAAGTTAGACTACGGACCTTCTGCGTTGAATGAACCGCAGATCTTCATCGCGAACTTCGTCTACAAGGCGCCCTTCTTCCGCGAGCAGAGTGGCCTGACTGGACATGTTCTTGGTGGCTGGGAGCTCTCCGGAATCACGAGCTTCAACTCTGGCCTTTCCTTGACCGCGTCTCAAACTTCCGATCCGTTCGCGTGCACTCCACCGAATCCTCCTACCAGTCCGGCAGACCCTGCAAATCCGTTATGCGCAGCCAAAGACCCTGCGGGAACTTATCCCGGTGGCCTGGGAATGATCAGCCCGAATGCAGATGTTGTGCCGCGGCCTGATCAGGTCTCTCCCATTCATCTCACCAAAACTCGAACCCAATGGTTTACCACTGGCTCCTTCGCAACGGCTCAGGGCCACTTCGGCAGTAGTACCGTTGGAAGCTTCCTCAGCCCAGGTACCGAGAGGATTGACCTTGGCTTGTTGAAGAACTTCAGGTTCAGCGAAAGAGCCCACCTTCAACTTCGCGCAGAGACCTTCAATCTCTTCAACCACACCAACTTCGTCGGGCCAGGCGGAGCAGGAGCGGGCGGAATTGACACGAGTCTGGGAAGCGGTACCTTTGGACAAGCCTTAAGCGCTCATATTCCGCGCACCATGCAGTTCAGCGGAAAGATGTACTTCTGACGCTGGCCCCAACTAACGAAACTAAACCCGTGTCCTCATGGTTACGATGATTCCACATGCCCAAGCAGAAACCATGGAACGCGTCTCTAAGCGGCCGTCTCAGATCACCTCATCTGAGCGGCCGCTTAACAGAAACGGATTTGTTCCTTTGTACTTTCAGATTCAGAGCGCACTGGTCGAGAAGATTCGTTCAGGTGAACTGAGGGAAGGAGACCTTCTAACCTCTGAGTGGAAGTTGGCACGCGCTTATCATGTCAGCCGGATGACAGCGCGCGAGGCTCTGCATGCGCTGAAGGCGAGTGGCTACGCATGCAGCCTAAGAGGGCGTGGGACCTTCGTCACGAAACCAAAGCTCGAAAGACCTCAGACGCAGTTGCGCGGCTTTACCGAAGAGATCACTCAACGCGGTATGGTGCCAGCTTCGCGTTTGTTGGAGCAGACCGTCATCGAGGCTGATGTCGAACTGGCTGAGAGCCTGAAAGTTCAGATAGGGACGCCAGTGATGAAGCTTCGGCGCGTTCGGCTGGCCGATGGAGTCCCTATGGCTCTTGAGAGAACCTATGTCTCGCTCAGCCACTTTCCTGGTATCGAACAGGTCGACTTTGCTAAACAGTCGCTTTACCAAACGCTTCGCGAACAGTTTCGCGTTCACATAGCCTGGGCGGCCGAGACAATCGAGATTCTACCGGCAACACGCGAAGAGTCCAGGTTGCTGGAAGTTCCAGCAAAGACAAATGTCGTATCCATCTCGCGGAATACTATTACCGAAGATCGTGTACCTATAGAGAGTACTGTCTCGCGATATCGTACAGACCGATATCGCGCGCTGGTTTACATTCCTGCCACGGCAATCCGTGTCGGTGCGACCATCTATAAAGAAAAGTAGTCTGCGCTCTGTACCGCCGCTTTGCGATGCTCCTGGAGGCAACTCTGAAACTAGAAGAAGATGTCATGTTGAATTGCCGTGTGATGCGCAACTGTCTCGCGATCTTCGCACTCTGTGCTTTGCTGCCCCTCACCAATCCGTCAGCTCGCGCACAGACGCCATTGAATATAATTCCTCTTCCTGCAAACGCGGTTCAGCGCTCAGGCAGTCTCCGCATCGACCCCGGTCTGCAGGTTGTTTTTGAGGGCTATACAGAGCCGCGCCTTGCGCGAGCTCGTGATCGATTTTTCGTTACCCTCAGCCGTGAGACTGGTATCGTCCCTGTACCCGCTGAGCCGAATCAAAAAGCGAAGCTCGTCATCAGGACCGCAGGTCCCGGCGCCACCGTGCAGCAGCTTGGAGAAGATGAGTCTTACCATCTTGAGGTCACGGCGAGTGGAGCACAGCTCACTGCCCCCAATCCTCTCGGTGTGCTTCATGGACTGCAGACCTTTCTTCAATTAGTGCACACGACCCCCACTGGCTTTGAGGTCTCAGCGATCACGGTCGATGATAAGCCCCGTTTTCCGTGGCGCGGGCTCATGATCGATACAGGCCGTCACTTTATGCCGCTCGATGTCATCCGACAGAATCTCGATGGTATGGAGGCGGTGAAGATGAATGTCTTCCACTGGCATCTCTCCGAAGACCAGGGATTTCGCATTGAGAGCAAGACCTTTCCGATGCTGCAGGAAAAGGGGTCTGACGGTCTTTACTACACGCAGGATCAGGTTCGAGGCATCATCGAATACGCCCGCGATCGAGGCATTCGCGTCGTTCCAGAGTTCGACATGCCCGGTCATGCGAGCTCCTGGTTTGTCGGCTACCCCGCTCTGGCCAGTGGTAAGGGGCCTTATCAGATCGAACGCCACTGGGGAGTCTTCGATCCTGCGATGGATCCTACGCGCGAGACGACCTACCAATTCCTCGACCAGTTCATCGGAGAGATGACCGCGCTCTTTCCCGACGCTTACTTCCATATCGGCGGAGATGAGTGCAACGGCAAAGAGTGGGACGCTAATCCGTCCATCAAGCAATACATGCAAGCTCATCACATTGCTGACAATCCGGCACTACAGGCCTATTTCACGAGCAGAGTGCAGAAGCTCGTCACCAAGCGCCATAAGATCACAGTTGGATGGGATGAGGTATTACAACCAGATACCCCGCAAGACGTTGTGATCCAGTCATGGCGTGGTCAAGAGTCACTGGCGCAGGCTGCACAGAGAGGCTATCGGGGAATCTTGTCCGCCGGCTATTATGTCGACCTAAACCAGTCTGCAGCCGATCACTACGGAGTTGATCCGCTGTTGAATGGCAAGGTCACATTGTCCGCTGCACAAACGGCAAACATACTTGGTGGCGAAGCTACTATGTGGACCGAGTATGTCACCCCTGAGACGATCAACGGCCGAATCTGGCCGCGAACAGCTGCAATTGCAGAGCGGCTCTGGTCAAACCAGGATGTGAAAGATGCTGACTCGATGTACGAGCGTCTTGGCGCCTTCTCTCAAAAGCTTGCTTACTATGGTCTGCCTTACGAGAGTGTTAGAGAGCAGATGATGAGGTGCCTAAGCGACTACTCTGATCCAACAGCCCTGCAGGTCCTTGCGAGTGTGGTGCAGCCGCCCAGGGATTACGCGCGAGAAGATCTCAAAAAGTATGACGTCTTTTCTCCTCTCAATCGGCTGGTCGATACTGTTCCGCCAGAGAGCGATACCGCGAGGGAGTTCAAGCAAATTGCTTTGCGAATCTCAACCGGAAAGGCCATTCCTGGAGATTGGGAGAAGGCCCGACAATGGTTGGTGCTGTGGAGAGACAATGATGCAGTTCTCCAGCCATCGCTCGTTCAATCTGCATTGACTGCCGAGCTGGTGCCAGTATCTCGCAATCTTTCTAAGACTGCCGTGATCGGTCTGGTTGCCCTCGATAGCTTACAGAACGGCCTGCCAATAGCGCCCGAAACGCAGAAGGAGCAGATGTCTCAGCTAAAAGACTTTGAAAAGCCGGAGGCAATTCTTCTTGACATGATCGTTCCAAGCGTGGAGTTGTTGGTGCAGGCAGTCAAGACAAAGTAGCGCTCGAACGGCTTCGTGAAGTAGCTCGCCGGCCGATCTATCTTCCCGGACGAGGCTGTTGCACGTTGCGCCTCAGCAAGAGAAAATCGAACCGGGTGGAGGGAGGTAACTTGAGCTACAGATTAGCTATCTGCCTAACACTCGTAATCGCTAGCTTAAGCCTCCCCTTGCGGTCACAAGAAGTTCCAACACAGGCAGTTACTCCACCGCAACTTGATCAACACGATAGCGGAACCGAATCCGAAGCTGCCCTGATCGCTTCCTCCAAAGCTCATCCGGCAGATCCGATGCCTCTCGCTCAGTTGGGGCTCCTCGAAGCACGGCAGGGGCGTCTTCCGCAGGCGATTGTCTTCTATCGCAAGGCCATGGCGCTCAAACCCAATATGCCCGGTCTCCGATTGAACTTTGGATTGGCGCTCTTCAAAGACGGCCAATATAAAGAAGCCATTCAGATCTTCACTCCCATGCTCAAGTCACAGCCGCCGTCCTCGCCCGAGAGGCAGCGGCTGGATGTTCTTCTCGGGATGTCGCACTATGGTCTCGCGGAATACCAAGCCGCCGTCCCTTATCTGAAGCAGGCGGCGGATCGCGACTTGCAGAATCTTCCGTTGCTTCTGACTCTTGCCCATAGCTGTTTATTGTCGAAGCAATATCCCTGCGTTCTCGATGCGTACCACCGCATGATTGCACAGAATGCTGAATCGGCCGAGGCCGACATGCTCGTGGGCGAAGCGTTAGACGAGATGAAAGATACTATCGGAGCGACGCGGGAGTTTCGCGCAGCAGTTCAGGCGAATCCGAAGGAACCGAATGCGCATTTCGGATTGGGCTACTTATTATGGACGCAGCTTCAGTATCAGGAAGCTGCCGAGGAGTTCCAGGCCGAGCTGGAAAATACTCCGGACTACCTGCAGGCAATGCTCTACCTTGCCGATTCGGATATTAAATTGAACAAGAACGAAGATGCCAGACCCTTATTGGAAAGGGTAGTGGCGATCGATCCTAAAAACTCCATGGGACGACTCGATCTAGGCATCGTCTACACCGACGCTGATCGAAAAGAGGATGCGTTGCGCGAGTTCGAGGAGGCTGCTGTGCTGACGCCCGACGATGTCAACGTTCACATGTGGCTAGGCCGGCTCTACAAATCCCTAGGGAAGGTCAATGAAGCAAAAACGGAGTTCGACAAAGCTAAAACTTTAAATAGGGCCTCTCACGACGCACTCATTACGGTCATGTCTGGCTCGCCAGGAAAACCAAAATAGCTCGAAGCTCAATAACGAGAGTAAGGGCTCGTCGCAGCCGAATCTCTTTGCAAGTTGAAGGTCTGAGCAAAATGAAAGAAGCCGGACTCTACTTTGCGATGATGATGGGGAGTTCGACGGTGTCGGTGTGGGGTGGAAGGCAGACGCGGTCGTTGCAGGATTGGTAGCGGACTAGAACGTGGAGTGCAGCGGCGCCGATGGGTGCGTCTTTTGCGAGTTCGACGTGCAGGATGAAGTCGGCTGTGGTTTCGAAGAATCCAGTTTGCAGATTGAAGAGAGGGTCGAGAAGCATCTTTGGTTTGGATTCTTCGACGCGGATGATATCTGCGGGATCACCCTCGGTGAGTCCGATGACCGTGGCAACAGGGCCTCCGGTGGGTTCTTCGAGTGCGTAGAGATGCCAGCCCGGGGCGATCTTGCCGGAGAGGACGAGATTGAGCTTTGCTCCTGCTTTGAGGGGTTTGGTGGGCGGATTTTTGATCTGCCAGTCGACCGGGGGTTTTGCTGCGTGTGCGGGTAGCGGTACGAGAGCAGCTAGCGTCGCGGCGAGGATGCAGGTTGTCGCGATCGACCTCACCGTGATGATCCTGCTGTTGTTGCTGTCTGCGATTGTGGTGTGGCAGGAGCGAGTGGGGCGAAGGCGGCCTGGAGGACGCGGTGGGTGTTGGTGTCTTCAACCCATGCAACGACAGCCAGATGATCGGCTTCGAGAGCGGTGTCTTTGGTGAGGAACTTTACTTTGCCGAAGCGGTCGTTCTTTTCTTCGTAACCGTCGAGGTAGTCCTTTAGCTTACTGCTGATGGTTGCGGGGTTGAAGGTGGCGTCGAGTGTTTTGTTGGGTTTGGCGGTTTCGCTGGCTGGCTGGGCAAGAGCGCGGACGACCATGCGATGGAAGCGGATGCCGTTTTCGCCGCTGTAGCGAATGTCATCTTCTACGAGAGCGAAGTTGGTGACGAGATGCGGCTCGGTGGGCGTGGTTTGTACTGCGATGGCTGTCTGCGCGGGAGTAGCTGCAGGTGTTTTGTTGTCGGTTGGTTTGGCTGGGGGGTCAGGCGCTAGGGCTTTCTGTAGCTGCTGCGGATTGGTGACCGAGACGGTGGCGGTGGCGTGGATCAGGCCGTCGGAGCTGCGGTCTGCAGTTAGGAGCATCTGCACTCCGCTGGGCTTGGTGGCGGTGGCGTCGATTTGTTTCGTGGCTTCCTTGTAGGACTCTTCGGCGCTGGCGCGAGAGCCTCCACCCTCCCAGAGGGATTTGCCGTTGAGCATGGAGGTGGGTGTGTAGCGGACGCCGTAGAATTTTGCGCGGGCGATAGAGTCGGGGTTGGCAAGAGGATCGGGTTCGGGGATGTGCTGGTCGTAGGCGAGAACGATAAGCTCGTTGCGGGAATAGGTTTTGAGGAGGGCGTCGACGGCGAGGTCGGCGGCGACGCAGGGCCCGCAAGCTGAGCCGGTGAACAGCTCGAGGAGCGCGGTCTGGTGAGTGTCGGCGGGTTTGTGCGGTTGTGGGGTGAAGGGCTCGGGGAAGATGCGGGCGTACTGTGCATCCATGTCGGCGAGGAAGCCTTGTTCGGTGCCATTGTGGGCGTTGCGGTAGAGCTCCATCATCTTTTCGCGCCAGGGAGACTTGAGCTCGCCGGTGAGCTGTGCCCGCTCGAGGTCGTCGAGCGCTTCGGCGTCTTTGTGCTGGTCAAGAGCGATCTCCCCGCGAAGGAGGTTAACCTCGTCTACATTGGGATCGAGGCTGTAGGCTTTGCTGAGTAGCGCGGTTGCGGGTTGGGGCTTGTGCTCATCCATGTCGACTTTGGCGAGAGCGGCTAGAGCGCTTGCGCGGTCAGAGGCGAAGCGGGAGTGAAGCGCGGCTGGGGTTGGTGCGGGCTGCTTATATTTTTTTGCGCTGTCGAGGGCGTCTTTGTCGAAGTTGGATTCTGTGTACTTGGCGACCGCTTCCTTGGCGAGTTTTTCGGCGCGAGGGAGATCGACACCGGTGTCGCTGGCTTCGGCGAGACTGTCGGCGACGTAAGTTTCATAGGAGAGCTTTGAGAGGCCTTTGCCGGCGTCTTTGACGAGGAGGCGAGCTTGAGTGTCTATCTCAGCAGTGCGCTGCGGGAAGTATTTGAGGAGTGAGTCGAAGATGTCGCCTTGTGCGCGGCTGGCGCTTGAACTCTTGGGATAGGTCTGGACAAAGTGCTGCATGGCGTCAAGGCGCTGCTGGGGGTCACTGATGGTGCGAGCAGCAGCGAAGGCTCGCTGATCTGCGGGAAGTTGCATCTTGGGGGCGTCTTGCGAGTGGCTTGTCGCTGCAGCACTTAACAGAGTGGCGAGGCAGAGTGCCACTCTCAATCTCGTGTCGATCCGATGAAGCAGTGACATCCGGGGTCCCTCTTGTATCGAGTTGAAAAGCTGCGTACCGCAAGTGTACGCATGGAGAGACAGAAAGTTCTATGCACCTGTCTGACGAGCTGGAGTGTTTTTCGTTGCATGGGTTGAGTTCGATAAGTACTTGCGCCGACAGGTGTTGCGTTGCAGTGGTAGAATTCTCGCGATTTACAGGCCTTCCGCAGACTTTTGGGTTCAGTTCCAAATTCCCGAGTTCCCAAGATTTTTCATGAGAGGAAGCGCACTATGACACCGAATAACTATGACGGTCACTTCGTGACTTTTGTACCTTTCGTACAACTACGATCGGGTGATGCCCTCCCGTTGGTCGGAATGACGATGGAAGTAAGATGATGGGACGTTAGGCTATGGTTTGGTTCGAGGGAGGCGGGTTATGGGACAGGTTGAGGTTTCATCCAGGTTAGGACTAAGTGAGCTGGCGCCACGGTTGGTGCAGTCTGAGATTCGCGCGATGAGCGTGGCTTGCGATGCGATGGGCGGAGTGAATCTCGCGCAGGGAGTATGCGATACCGAAGTGCCGGAGGTAGTGGCTGAGGGCGCGATTCGTGCGATTCGCGATGGGTTGAATATCTATACGCGGCTGGATGGGATTGCGCGGCTGCGGAAGGCGATTGCGGGGAAGGTGGAGCGGACGCTAGGTATCGTGGTCGATCCGGAGCGTGAAGTTCTGGTGACGAGCGGCGTGACAGGTGCGTTTCAGGCGGCGGTGATGGCTTTGCTGAATCCGGGCGACGAGGTTCTGGTGTTTGAGCCGTTCTATGGGTATCACGTGAATACGCTGAGCTCGATGCGAGTGGCGGCGGTTGCGGTGGCTTTGACGGCTCCGGATTGGGGCCTGGATTTGAATGCGGTGAGGGCAGCGATTACGCCGAAGACGCGTGGGATGGTAATTAATACGCCGTCGAACCCAGCCGGGAAGGTGTTTACGCGAACAGAGCTGGAGGGGTTGGCGAAGATTGCAGAGGAGTTCGATCTGTTCGTATTTACGGATGAGATCTATGAGCACTTTGTTTATGGAGGTGCGACGCATCTGAGCCCGGCGACGATTCCAGGGATGCGCGAGCGAACGATTTTGATGTCGGGATTTTCGAAGACGTTTTCGGTGACCGGATGGAGAGTGGGTTATCTGATCGCGGATGCAAAGTGGCTGGGGTCGATTGGGTACTTTCATGACCTGACCTATGTGTGTGCACCAGCTCCGATGCAGCAGGGAGTGGCGGATGGAGTGGAAAAGCTGGGCGAGGATTTTTACAGCGGGCTGGCGCTGGAGCATGAGGTAAAGCGCACGATGATTGTGGATGCACTGCGAGAGGCGGGAATGACTCCGCATGTGCCGGATGGAGCGTATTACATTCTGGCTTCGGCGGCAGGGCTGCCGGGAGCTACGGCGGCGGAGAAGGCGAGGGCGCTGCTTGCCAAGACGGGCGTGGCTTCGGTGGCGGGGTCGGCTTTCTTCAGGCCAGGCAAGGGTGAGGATCTGCTACGGTTTTGTTTTGCAAAGAAGGATAAGGACCTGGTGGAGGCCTGTCGGCGGTTGCGGGAGCTGCGTTAGAGTGGCTCGTTCGCGGCGATTCTGCATGGGTCTATAAGATGAAGAGGTATGCCGTCTTTCTCTGAAGTGACGCGGATCGAAGCTGCGATCAAGAATAAGAACGCGAAGGAGCTGGAGTGGTCGCTCTGGTACTGCCGGATGCGTCAGGCGGTGCCGAGTGCACGTCCCGCGGATTTGAAGTACTGGAGCGGGATCGAAGCTCTTGTGAAGGAGACGATGGCTCCTCCGGTGGCGACGAAGGTTTATCCAGCGAAGAAGAAGAAACCGAATCGCGGGTTGGGGTTGGGGCCGGTTGAGGATGGCGAGGTACAGGGCGGCGAGTAGCTGACGAGGTTCGTTAGATGGAGAGATCGATAGGCGATTCAAGATCGACTCCCACTCGTGTGCCGATCTCATCCCGTCCGATTTAGTGGACGGCTGCCTCCATTCCTTTGGGTGCTTTCTTCAGAAGAAACACGAGCGGAATCATGCAGGCGCAGAAGACACTGAGCATTTGCAGGATGTCGATGTAGCTGAGGACGCTGGCCTGAGCCTGTAGGGTTTGGTAGATCTGGAACAGCGCTCCCTTTTGTGCGTCGGCTGAGGCTGCGGTGTGAGTCAGAAGCTGCTGCTTGAGGGCCTGCGCCTGCCGCATGTATGCGGCGCCACTTCCGTAGACGTTTTGTACGAGGTACTGCTGATGAATCTGCTGATGGCGAGCCAGCACCGTCGTAAAGAAGGACGTACCGGCTGAGCCGCCGATGTTGCGTGCCAGGTTTGAGAGGCCGGAGACATCGTTGTTCTTGCCTGGAGGAACACCGACATAGATGAGCGTGTTGATGGGCACAAAGAGAAAGGCGAGTCCGATTGACTGTAGAAAACGGAGCTTGGCGGCGTAGGCAAAGCTCATCTGCAGGTTGATGCTGGTCATGTGAAAGAGAGCGAGGGCGATGGAGGCGAATCCGAAGACGATGAGATACCGTGCATCCACTTTAGAGATGAGGATGCCGACGATCGGCATGCAGATGATCGTCGCAAGGCCGCCGGCGGACATGGCAAAGCCGGATGACTCTGCCGTATAACCCATCAACGACTGGAGAAGTTGAGGCAGCAGGACGGTTGTCGCATAGAGCGCAAATCCGAGTACGAACATCATCACGAACGAGAGGGAGAAGTGCCGTGAGGTGAAGAGCTTCAAGTCGAGGATGGGCCGCTTGTTTAAGCGAGCTTCGCGAAGCTCCCAAAGGACGAGAGAGATGAGCCCTACGACGGCGACGGCGGTAAAGCAGACGATGAAGTGGGAGGAGAACCAGTCGTCCTCCTGGCCTTTGTCCAGCACGACTTCGAGAGAGCCGAAGGTGAGCGCGACGAGACCGAAGCCGATGGTGTCGAGCTTGAAACCGCCGTGCTTTGCTGCGGCGACCTCTTTCTTGATTTGTGGAGTGTCTTCGACGAGCCGGTGCGTGAGGAAGAGCGAAAGGATCGCGATGGGGATGTTGATGAAGAAGATCCAGCGCCAGTCGTAGTTGTCGGTGATCCAGCCTCCGAGGGTTGGGCCGACGATGGGAGCGGTGATGACAGCGAGTCCGTAGACGGCAAAGGCCTGTCCGCGTTTTTCGGGGGGAAAGGTGTCAGCAAGGATGGATTGTTCGGAGGGTTGAAGACCGCCGCCCCCGAGCCCCTGGAGGACGCGAAAGAAGAGAAGCAGTGGCAGAGTGGGCGCGAGGCCGCACAGGAGAGAGCTTACTCCGAAGATGGCGACGCAGGTCATGTAGAACTTTTTGCGTCCGATGATGCTGCCAAGGTAGGCGCCGACGGGCAGTACGATCGCATTCGAGACAAGATAGGAGCTGATGACCCAGGTGGATTGGTCCTGTGAGGCGCCGAGCGAGCCTGCGATGTGGGGCAGGGCTACGTTTGCAATGGAAGTGTCGAGAACCTCCATGATGGTCGCCAGCGTGACCGTGACCGCGATGATCCACGGGTTGTGCTTTGGCTTGTAGGGCTCATCCATCTCGTTGTCCTTATCGTTTCTTATTAGTACCATATGGTACTGTACTGAATAGACGATTGGATGTCGGCTCGAGAGGTGAAGATGCGAAAGCTTTCCATTAATTCGTTCTTGCATCTCCCCTTTCTTGGAGCTAACGGGGTTTATCAGATTGCGCTAACGGACGGAGAGAGTCCCGTGCATTGCAAATAGAATGGGGAAGCATTTTTGTTTTCTGGAGCTTATTTCTATGACGCAGCAGGCGCGGTCTCATCCAATCCGCAACCGGCTGGATGGGGATCGCCTTACCGAGATTCTCGATATTGCAGCGGAGGTGTTTGTCGCCGATGGGTTTTCGGCTGCGAGCACCAATGAGATCGCTCGGCGGGCCAACTCCTCGAAGACGACCTTCTATTCGCGTTTTCCGACGAAGGAACACTTATTCATTGCGGTGATCGAGCGAAGAATGACGGGGATGTTCGACCTGATTCTCTCTGCTTTGCCGCAGGACCCACCGTTGGCCAAAACGTTGAGCGAGTTTGGCAGCCGCTTGCTGCGCAATGCGTTGTCCAAGGAGCAGGTTGCGTTGGTCCGCGTGATCAGTATGGAGTCGGCAAAGTTTCCACGGTTGGGAGAGCTGTTCTTCGAGCTTGGACCGAAGCGGGGTCAGGCGGCTTTGGCGGAGTACTTCGACGGGCAGGTGGCTCGCGGAAGATTGATGGATGCGGATACGCACCTAATGGCCCAGCACTACACGAGCTTAGTAACCGGCGGCCCGGTTCGCTGGATCGCTCTGGGTTTCCAACCAACTGCGATGCGGCCGGGAGAGCTTCGGAAGCATGTCGAGGCGGCAACAGAGGTTTTCCTAAGGGCATATGCTGTTGGCGGTAAATAATCTGTTTTTCGCAGCGCTCGACTTTTAAGAGATGTTTCGTCGGAGTCTGGTTTTCGTTGGCTCGCCTCGCATGGTTGAGCGCGTCTCTGTAAAATATTGAGTGCAGTAGAGGAGAACGTATGGCATCGGCAATGGCAGGGATTGAGGCTTTGAAGGGCACGCATCAGCAGCTGAAGGCAAAGATGGAGAGCACGGTGGAAGACTTTCGTGGACATCTGCTGTCGGCGCGGACGGGGCGGGCGAATGTGCATATGCTCGACCAGATCAAGGTGGACTACTACGGCACGGATACGCCGGTGGCCCAGATGGGGCAGGTGTCGACGCCAGAGCCGACGCTGATTCTGGTGCAGCCTTACGACGTAGGGATGGTATCTGCGATCGAGAAGGCGATTCGGACGTCGGGGACGGGGCTGAATCCGATGACCGATGGGAAGGTGATTCGCGTGCCGGTGCCGCCGATGACCGAAGAGCGGCGCAAGGATGTGGTGAAGCAGCTGAACAAGACGCTGGAAGACCACAAGACGGCGATCCGTAATATCCGTCGTGATGGAAATGACCAGATCAAGAAGGCGGCGAAGGACAAGTTGATCTCGGCTGACGATGAGAAGCGGGCGAACGAAGAGGTTCAGCAGTTGACCGATGTGGAGATCAAGCGGATAGAAGACCTCTTCAAGGCGAAAGAGAAAGAGATTATGACGGTCTGAGCTTGGGGCTTTCGTAGATTTGAGAACGTGGAATGGCCTTCACTGCATCTGGTGGAGGCCATTTCTATTTTGTTGGGGATGCGGTGGGGGTGTGGCCGGCATGTCTTCAGGCTGAGAATGTCTTCGTTCGCCTCGGTTTTTAACGAGGATTCGCCGCTTGCACATGGAGCAGATCCAGGGGAAGTAACCGAAGAAGGGGCAGAGGTGTTCTTCGAAGATACCGACGCGCTTTGTTCTTGAAAGCCTTCCGTCGAAGCGGCATTTGGTGCACTGCATGGATGCCTCCGTTTGAACGCTGTTTGGAAACGGCGTGGACCACGTAGGAGTACGGTGAGGGGTTTGAGTTGGATTGTGTCTGATGTGCGTTTCGGGTGTTTTTGAGGGGGAGTGCTTATGGTTCAGCGATTTGTGCCGATGACCTGGTCAGCCGTTCTCGCTTTGCGGGGGCGAGATTACCGGAGGCAGGCAATGGACGAGTTCGAAAGTCAGGAGGAGCGTCGGGGAGCAGCGGTGGAGGGTGTCGTCGAGCGACGGGTGCATACACGCTATGCAGTGGACGCCTGGGCTGAGGTGATGGTGAAGGACGGGACGATGCTGTTTCGCGGGCGGGTGTTGGATGTGAGCCAGGGTGGGTGCTACATCGAAACGGAGGCTCGGTTGCGGCTGGCTCCGGGGACGCCGGTGGAGATCGTGTTTCGGGCACATGACCGGGTGTTGAAGTGTGACGGGACAATCAGGATGGTTAGGACGCGCGGGGCTGGGTTCTTGTTTGAAGCGATGAGCGACAAGGTGCGGACGGGGCTGGAGGGGTTGATCGCGGAGCTTAGTGGGGAGGGTTAGCGCAGCCGAGTTTCCGCTGTGTTCTATGGGCCGATGTCACGTCAAACGGGCTGACTAGGTGGTGTGGTCGACGATGATCTTCCAGCCGTCCGTGGTTTTTTCGAAGATGAGGGAGAAGATGCCTCCCGCGGTGCCGCCGTCTTTCTTGCCCCGTTCGAGGTGATATTTGCCGATGCAGACCGCGTAGTTTTCGTCGAGGGTGTGGACCTCGAGCTCTGAAAAGGTAAGGGTGCCCATCGCGGCTTTGCTGGGGTAGTCGCGCTTGTACTGATCGACAAGGCCAGCGTAACCGCGGGAGATCTGGTGGGTGATGAAAAGGGTATCGGGCGAGTCTTTGTAGCCACTGGCGAAGGCCGGAATATCGCCGCGGTTCCATGCGGCCTCCTGGGCGAGAAGGACTTTGATGACGTCGAGCTCCTGGCGGGAGGCGGTGTGGAGCGGCTCCGGCGCTTGCGCGGTGAGGGGGACCGGTGCGAGAAGGGCGAGGAAGATGGCAGCAAAACGAAGAGAAGAACGCAGTAGCATGAGGAACCTCGAAGGAAGAGCAGTCTGGGTGGGCGTCATTTTGCGCGATTGCTTCATAGACGAACTGTTTGTCGGGTCGGATTGATAGTAGACCATGTTCGTGAAAGATTCGGCTTCCCGGATGTCCCTACCGTAACTGTTCGAGCACCCCTTCGATAGTCTGCGTTCTGTTTTTCGACAGGAAAGGATTGACGGTTATTGTTTTGAGAAGGGACTTTGATGACACGAATGACGCGATCGAACTCTGCGCGATTGCCAGGTCTGGATACGCTGCGCGCGGTCGCGATTTTGGCTGTGATGCTGTATCACCTGGAGGGATATCTCCCTGAGAGGATGATGGCGGTTGCGCAGTTTGGTTGGATGGGCGTTGACCTGTTCTTTGTGTTGAGCGGGTATCTGATCGGGTCGCAGCTGCTGAAGCCTTATGTGTCGGGCGAAAGGCCTTCGCTTCGTGGTTTTTATCGACGGAGAGCGTATCGGATTCTTCCTGCTTATCTGGTGGTTTTGTGGATCTATTTTGCGGTTCCTGCGTGGCGGGAGTCTGTTGCGCTACCTCCGCTTTGGCAGTTTTTGACGTTTACGGTGAATCTATTCTTTGTCGACTTTAGCCAACATGCTTTTTCGCATGTCTGGTCGCTGTGTGTCGAGGAGCATTTCTATCTGGTGCTTCCTCTGCTGGTGATCTGGCTGATGCGGAGACCTTCTTTGCGAAAGGCGGCTTTTGTGATCGGCGCCGTCATCTTGTTTGGGATCTGTTTTCGTGGGTACCAACTACTTCCGCTGATTGCGCCCTCAGGATGGAGTGGCCGCGCGGTTCCAGATGAGTTCGGGACGTTCTATTACAGATATCTCTACTATCCGACTTACTCGCGGCTCGATGGGTTGATGGTCGGAGTGACGCTGGCATTAGTTCGACTATTCAGACCGGGATGGTGGGGGTGGATGGCTCGCAGAGGCCACACGGCCTTGACGTTGGGGCTGGCCCTGACGGGGTTTGTCTGCTGGATGTTTCGGAGCGATGGGATGGGGGATGCGACGAGAATCGCGGCGTGGGGCACGGTGATTGGGTATCCGCTGTTGGCAGTTGGGTTGGGCCTGTTGGTGGTTTCAAGTGTGAGCAGCGACGGGTGGCTCAGTAAGTTTTCCATCCCCGGAACGAGGCTGCTGGCTACGCTTGCTTTCAGTCTTTATCTGACGCATAAGGAGATCGCGCATCTTGATCGGCGATACTTTCCGTCGCTGACGGAGGCTCGGGATGCGAAGACAGTAGTGCTCTATGCGGCGACCTGTCTGCTAGGAGCTGGTTTGTTGTATGGATTGGTGGAACGGCCGTTCATGATGCTGCGGGATCGCTTTGAGCAGCGGCCTACAGAGAGTGTCGATGCGGAGATGCTTCGCGAGCCGGCGTTGTAGAGAAGGCTAGCCGCCGAGAGACGATGCGTTCTCTTGAGGCTTGACTCCTGCTGTGGGCGTAATCCAGATGACAGTGACGAAGGCGCAAAGGCCAAGGGCGACGTGAGGGTGATAGAAGGCCGCGGGAATCGCAACAAGATAGGTGAAAAGTGAGTACAGATGCTTGCGCTGGACAGAGGTGTCCTGGGTTTCGAGCTTGCCGGCGAGACGCAGGCGACGGGCGATCGCTAGCCGGAGAAGGAGAAAACTGAAGCCGGTGACGACCATCGATGAGGCGTAGAGGGCGACGGAGAACGAGTCCATCTTTTTTTCAAGGACGTAGGAGGTGAGGAAAGGCAGAAGCGAGAGACAGAAGAGGAAGAAGAGGTTGGCGTAGAGGACCAACTCGTCCGCCTCTTCGGTGCGGTGGACGAGGTGGTGATGGTTGATCCAGTAAATGCCCGTGAAGGCAAAGGAGATGGCGTATACCGCGAGGGTGGGGAGAACGGCGTAGAGTCCGTCGATGCCGTCCTGGTGGGGGACCTTGAGTTCGAGGACCATGATGGTGATGATGACGGCGATGACTCCGTCGGAGAAGGCTTCAAGTCGGGCTGGGGTGGCGAGGTGGTGGTGGGGCATAGGTTTATCGTTGGGCTCTCGTGTTGGGAGCAGCATACAGCGGTGATTGGTTCAGATGAGCGGTCTATTGAGACTAAAATAAGAGAATGGCTGCAAATCCTGTTCAAACTGGCGCGCAAAAGGGCGCGATGAAGGTGGTGCATGCAGTTTGTTCGCATGACTGTCCGGACTCGTGCGGCGTGCTGGTGACGGTGGATGAGCTGACCGGCAAGGCGGTGAAGGTGCAGGGTGATCCTTCGCACCCGGTTACACGAGGGTTTTTGTGCGGCAAGGTGGCTAAGTATCTGGACCGGGTGTATTCGCCGGATCGGCTGTTGTATCCGATGCGTCGGCGGAAAGGCGCGCCGAAGGGACCTGCTGGGTATGGCTCGGTGAAGGGGCGCGAGGCAGATGCGTTTGAGCGGATCTCGTGGGATGAGGCGCTGGATGAGATTGCAGCGAAGCTAACGAAGATTGCGGCGGAGTTCGGGCCGGAGAGCGTGTTGCCTTACAGCTACGCAGGAACGATTGGACAGCTGGGATATGGCTCGATGGATCGGAGATTCTTTCATCGGTTGGGGGCTTCGCAGCTGGCGCGGACGATCTGCGCAGAGGCCGGTGGGACCGCGCTGAAGGCCGTCTACGGAGTAAAGCTCGGGACGGTGCCGCAAGACTTTGTACATGCGGGTCTGGTGATTGCGTGGGGTGCGAATATCCATGGCAACAACGTGCACCTTTGGCCGTTTATTGAAGAGGCGCGACGGAAGGGTGCGCGGCTGGTGGTGATCGATCCGTACAGGACGCGCACTGCGGCGTTGGCGGATGAGCACCTGGCGATCAATCCGGGAACCGATGTGGCGCTGGCACTGGGGTTGATGCACGTGATCCTGAGCATGGGGCTGGAGGATCGCGAGTATGTGGCCAGCTGTACGAATGGCTTTGAGGAGCTGAGGGCTCATGCTCTGAAGCCCGAGCACTCGCCAGAGAGAGTGGCGAAGGTTACAGGAATCGATGCGGGAGCAATCGTGCGGCTGGCACGCGCTTATGCGTCGGCTGGGCGTAACGGCTCTGGTCCCGCTGTGATTCGATTGAACTACGGAATCCAACGGAGTGAGAACGGCGGGACGGCGGCTCGGGCGGTGTGCATGCTGCCGTTGTTGACTGGTGCGTGGAAGTATAAAGGCGGAGGGTTGTTGCTCTCCACTTCGGGCTCGTTTCCATTTAACGATAAAGCGCTACAGATGCCGGAGCTGATGATGGCGAGCCCGCTTGGACGGGCAGCGCGCGTGGTAAATATGAGCCAGTTGGGCAGAGCGTTGACTACGTTGGGCGACAGTGCTGCTGAGGGACCGCGGGTGAGAGCGATGTTTGTGTATAACTCGAATCCTGCGGCTGTGGCCCCAAACCAGAACGATGTATTACGCGGAATGTTGCGAGACGATCTCTTCACCGTAGTGCACGAACAGTTCTTTACCGACACGGCAGACTATGCGGATGTGCTGCTGCCTGCGCCGACGTTCCTTGAGGTGAAGGATGTGCAGGGGGCGTATGGGCATCTGTTCGCGCAGGTAAACAATCGGGCGATTGCGCCGTTGGGCGAGGCGCGCAGTAATGTTGCGGTGTTCGGCGAGTTGGGGCGGCGGATGGGGTTTCAAGAGGAGTGCTTTGACGATCGAGAGGACGAACTGATCGATCAGGCGCTTGCGACGGAGAACCCGTGGTTCGCAGGGATTACGCGGAAGCGGCTCGAGCGGGAGGGGCATGTTCCGTTGCGGCTTCCGGTTGACGCGAAGGGGGAGGTGCTGCCGTTCAGCACCTCGGAATGGTTCAAGACTGCGAGCGGGCGGGGAGAGTTACTGCCGGTGCCGGTATTTGCTGCGCCGACGGAGTCGCGCGCGAATGCAGTGGAGGGGCTCTATCCTCTGGAGTTTCTGCCGCGTAAGGCAGATAACTATATGAACTCGACGTTTGCGAATATTCCACTGCACCAGCGGATGGAGTCGCGGACGGCAGGCGTATTGGAGATGCACGCGACCGACGCGGCAGTTCGGAAGATTGCTACGGGCGATCCGGTTGAAGTATTCAACGGACGCGGGAGCATCACGCTACGGGCATTGGTGAATGAGCAGGTTGCCGCAGGTGTAGTGGCGGCGCGGCTGGATTGGAATAAGCTCTCTGCGAATGGCGCGAATGTAAATGCGCTGACGTCGGAGACGCTGACCGATATCGGCGGCGGGGCTACGTTTTATTCGACTTTAGTTGAAGTACGGAAGGGGCAAGATGACGTTAGGTGATGTGAAGGTGTTGCCGGGGCTGGATGAGATCAAAGCTGCCGCCGAGTTGATTTATAAGACGATGCCCGCGACGCCGCAGTACAGCTGGCCGCTATTGAATGAGCGGGCGTCACAGGTCGCGGGTGCGGTAGAGGTTTGGGTGAAGCACGAGAACCACACGCCGGTGGGTGCGTTCAAGGTTCGCGGCGGCCTGGTGTATATGGACTGGCTGAAGCATGAGCGGCCCGAGGTGAAGACGGTAGTGTCGGCGACGCGCGGGAACCATGGTCAGTCGATGGCGTTTGCGGGTAAGCAGCTTGGACTGCGCGTGGTGATCGTGGTGCCGTTTGGAAATAGCCCCGAAAAGAACCGATCGATGCGATGTTTAGGCGCGGAGCTGGTAGAGTTTGGCAACGACTTTCAGGAGGCGAGCGAACACGCGGCGTATCTGGAGCAAAAGTTTGGGTGGCATCGTGTGCCCAGCTTCGATCTGCGGCTGGTGACGGGCGTTTCGACGTATGCGTGGGAGATGTTTAGGGCTTGCCCCGATCTGGATACGTTTTATGTGCCGATCGGGATGGGATCGGGTGTGTGCGGGACGATTGCCGCACGGAACGCGTTGGGGTTGAAGACGAAGGTGGTGGGGGTGGTGTCGAGCCATGCTCCCGCGTATGCGTTGTCGTTTGCCGCGGGGCATGTGATGGAGCATGAGGCGACGACCGAGATTGCGGATGGGGTGGCTTGCAGGAAGCCTGATCCTACGACGCTGGAGGTTTTGAAGGCTGGGATGGACCGGATTCTGATGGTGGATGACAAAGCCGTGAAGGAAGCGATGCGCGCCTACTTCGTGGATACGCATAATGTGGCGGAGGGCGCGGGAGCGATCGGGCTGGCTGCTCTGTTGATGGATTGTCCTAAGGGCGGGAAGAAGGTTGGTACGGTGCTGTGCGGCGGGAATGTGGACAGCGACGTCTTCGGAAGCGTGTTGTGCGACGCAGGAATGAGCTGAAACCTGGTGGGTATCTCTGTTTTCGGGGGCTCGAGATCGACGAGCTTTTACGGAAGAGATCTGCGGGAACAAATAAGAAGTTTATGACGTAGTGGATGCGAGAGCGTGCTAGTCTGGCGCGGTTGGTCTTCCTGTGTTCAATACAGCTTTTTCGGAGTTTGCGATGACACGCTTCTGCTTGTTGCCTGGGCTGGTTGTACTGGCTTCAATTTCTGGATTTGCTTCGGGGCCGGGGGATCGGGTGGCGACGGACCCGAAGAGTGTGGTCTCGGCGGAGAATGCGGCTGGGTCGTCTCCGATGCCGGTGGCCGAACTGTTGCAGACGGTTCGGATTGGGGGAACGACGTGGTCGCCGGATGGCAAGCAGATCGGGTACGTCAGCAATGCTTCGGGTCGATTGAATCTTTGGGTGATGCAGGCGGATGGATCGGGTGCGAGGCAGTTGTTGAAGTCGAATGACCGGCAGTCCGGGCCGATATTCACGAAGGACGGGAAAGAGATCGTCTACGAACAAGACAAGGGTGGCGATGAGCTGTACGACCTGTATGCAGTGTCGGTCACGGGTGGCGAACCGAGGAATCTGACCAATACCGATAAGACGAGTGAGAGTGGACCGCTGTTTTCCAAAGATGGAAAGTGGCTGGCGTTTGGCAGTAAGGAGAAGGTGGAGTCTTCAACCAACGTCGCGGTGATGGAGTGGCCGGCGGGCAAGGCGCGGTTGTTGACACATGAGAAAGATCCGAAGGCTTCGTGGGATGTGGTGGATTGGAGCCCGGATGGACGGTATCTGTATGCGGTGCGGGAGGTAGGGACTGATGACGCGGATGTGTATCGCGTGGAGGCGAAGAGTGGGACGGCAGAGAACCTGACTGGGCATGCGGGGAAGGTGCTGATGATTGCGTCAGGAGTGTCGCCGGATGGGAAGACGCTGCTGATGACTTCGAACGAGAAGGGCGGCTATGCGAACGTTGCGCTACTCAATGTTGCGTCGAAGAAGAAGCGGTGGGTGACGGACACGCAATGGGAGGCGCATGCGGGAGAATTTTCGCCGAAGGGCGATACGTTTACTTACATTCTGAATGCGGATGGCAGGGCGGCGATTAACTTTGTTGATGTGAAGACGCTGGAGGCGAGCGATCGGGGCATACCTGCGGGGTTGAATGACTGGGCTGCGCAGCCGACAGCGTTTCGCGAAGATGGAAGCTATCTGTTTTCGCACCAGGACTCAACCCACACGTCGAACCTTTATCTGCTGAGCGCCAGCGGAGCGATAACGCAGGTGACCCATAATGAAAGCCCAGTGTTGACTGCGGCTGCACTACCTTCGTCGCAGTTAGTTACCTACAAGAGCTTCGACGGACGAATGATCTCGGCATTAGTGTGGGTGCCGTTCAATCTGAAGCGCGATGGAACGGCTCCGGTAGTGGTGATGCCGCATGGTGGGCCGACGGGCCAGACTGTGGATAGCTTCAATCCGAGGGCGATTCTTCTAGTCTCGCGCGGATATGTGGTGATCGCGCCGAATGTACGCGGATCGACCGGCTATGGCATGGAGTTTGAGAAGGCGAACTTCAAGGATCTAGGAGGCGCGGATCTGAAAGACGAGATTGCGGGCGTCGATTTTCTGAAGGCCACTGGTCTTATAGACGCGAAAAAGGTGGGGATCTGGGGTGGATCATACGGCGGGTTTATGACACTGATGGCGATTGGAAAGAATCCTGACCTTTGGGCAGCGGCTGTAGATGAGTACGGGATTCTGGATTGGTACACGATGCTGGCGCACGAGGATGCACGGTTGCAGGAGTATGAGAAGACGCTACTGGGCGATCCGGTCGCCGACAAGGCAGTGTACGAGGCGAGTTCGCCGCTGAAGTACATTCGTGACGAGAAGGCTCCGCTGTTGGTACTGCAAGGCGAGCGGGATATTCGCGTGCCGAAGGAAGAGGCAGAGCAGGTAGTGGATATATTGAAGAAAGAAGGTCGCACAGTGGATGCGGTGTACTACCCCGAAGAGGGGCATGGGTTCATCAAGCGGGAGCACCAGGTAGATGAGCTGACAAGGTCGGTGGGGTGGTTCGACAAGTATCTTAAAGGAGATATGAAGACGCAGTGAGGGTTTGTCGATGTATGCAGCGGGATTTCAATGTGCGGGTTGTGGGGAGTGGGTAGAGACGACGGTAGATGAGTCTGGCGGTTCGAAGCAGCAGTATGTGGAGGATTGCCAGGTCTGCTGTCAGCCGAATGTGCTGACAGTGCGGTGGGACGGGTCGGCGCAGGAGTTCACAATTACTGCAGAGCTGGAGAGTTGACGCAACAACGCTCGATCCATGAAGGCCGCAGCTACTGAGCTCGAATGGCCTGTCCGGGGAGTTCCGTCTCGTTCAATTTGCCGTCGCGTACTACGAACGTGCCGCCGACCAGGACGTAGCGGAAGCCATAAGAATATTGAGCAGGCTGCTGATAGGTGGCTTTGTCGATCACCTGTTCGGAGTCGAAGACGTCGATGTCCGCGTCAGCTCCGACCTTCAGGCGGCCCTTGTTCCTCATCTGCGGAGTGTATGCTTCGAGTCGTTGCGCAGGTGCGAGAGAGGCGCGGCGGATTGCTTCCATGAGTGTGAGCTCTTTTTGTTGCCGGACACAGACTCCGAGAAGGCGTGCGTAGGTGCCGGCGCTGCGAGGGTGGCCGGCGCCGTGGATGAGGATACCGTCGCTTGCGATCATCACCTGAGGATCGGACATGGCGACGCGCACCATCTCTTCCGTGTTCGAGAAGATGATGACCGGTCCTCCCAGTTTGCGGTAGCGGTTGAATGATTCTTCGGTCAAGCGTTCGCCGGTCGCCACCCACATCAGGTCGGAGTAGGTGATGTTCAGTTGCTTCTGCCAGCCGGGATTGAAGACGCCGGACTCGATGTAGGTGTATCCGGCGATGTAGGGATAGGCCTCTGTGGTCACGTCGAGGCCATGAGCGCGCGCTCCCTCTATCATTTTGAGTGCTTCGGGGGTCTTGCTGCCGGCCATGCTGTTGATGTGCACCACGTGCAACGAAGCGCCGGTGATGGCGGCGTCTGCGATCATCTCCTGGAGCGAATCGATGACACCGGGCGTTTGACTGCCGGGGTAGCGCATGTGCACGAAGACGGGTCGCTTCCATTTGGCAGCGAGGTAAAACAGGTTCAATGCCTCCTCAGGGGTTACTTTAGGCGTATAGGCGAGACCCATACCGAGGCCGAGTGCGCCTTGCTTCATCCCTTCGTCAAGGTCCGCGAGGATCTGCGACTGCTGGGCAGGTGTGGCGGACTCGGTCACCGCGGTATCCCTGGGTAGGAATGTGCCCGAGTCTTTCATAACACTTATGCGTGCCGGAATATGGCCGCTGCTGGCGCCGAAGTTGATGAGGGCTTTGCCTGCGCGTGCGTCATACCATTCGCGTACAGGCCAGACGCCTACTTCAAGTTCGAGTGCAGTGGTTACCCCATCCATTGCCTTGAAGCGGTAGTTCTCCGCGTCTTGTCCATGAGAGTGCAGATCGATGAATCCCGGCGCGACAGCGAGGCCGGTTGCGTCCACTAAGATCTTTCCCTTGAGCGGGGTTGTTGAAATTGCTGCGATACGATGGCCGAGAATGCCGACGTTCCGAATGCCGTCCAGACCTGACTCTGGATCGAGCACACGGCCGGTGCTGATGACGATGTCATACGTCTGTGCAACGGCTCGGGGTGGGGAGGTCAAGTTGGTCCAGCAGAGGATGGACGCGACCAATACAAGGCACTGCTTGCTTCGCTGCTGTTTGTGCATTCTTCGCCTGAGGGTTGAGATGGCGTGAGTCTGCAGGATACGAGAAGCCAGGGGTTCTATCAATAAAAGTGGAGATTTGTTGCGGTGGGGAAGAGATGCCTTTGGGGGAGCGGTTCGTCCAAGAGGAAAGCTGAAATTCGTTGGTTGGATTGAGTTTGTCCGACCAGAACCACGGGGCGAACTCGCTAACCGCTGGCCGCTCCCATATAATCAGAACTTCGCTGACTGTGCTGGCGAGCGTCATTTTTAGAGCAGTGAGGGTGTGCGTATCTTTACCGTGAATCGAGAGAGCGGAAGCTCCCTGAAAAGCAAGACCAAGACTGTGTGCACGCGCTCCAGACGCTCCCGCATCGCTTATGCCGCGTACATGATTGCATTTACGGCGCTGGCCGTGTCGTCCCTCTCGGCCCCGTCTCTCTCGGCCCAGACGGGCGTGTCGGGCAATGTGGAGACGCTATGTCAGCCCCAGGTGATCGGTAATCGGCGCATTCCCAAGGAATCCGTACTGGCCAGGCTCTACAGCCGTCAGAACGATCTCTATGACCCGCTGGTGGTGGAGCGGGACTTCAACTCGCTTTGGAATACGGGTTACTTCGACGATGTGCGCATTGAGCGCGTCGATTCGCCCAAGTGCGTGCAACTCATCATCTACGTCAAAGAGAAGCCGACTATTCGTGAGATTAACTACAAGGGTCTGGGCTCGGTGACGCAGTCGGACATTCTCGACCGGTTCAAAAAGGCGAAGGTGCCTCTTTCGGTCGAGAGTCAGTATGACCCGACGAAGATCAAGCGGGCCGAAGTGGTGTTGCGCGACCTGTTGGCCGAGCATGGGCACCAGTTTGCCACGATCAGGACCGAAGTGAAGACGATTCCGCCTGCGGCTGTGGCGATTACCTTCAACATTAAAGAAGGGCCGACCGTGAAGGTGGGCAAAATCGCCTTCCAGGGCAATAACAGCATCAACGATCGCACTCTGCGTGCCGCGATGAAGAACCTGCGGCCGATTGGGATTCCGCACTCGATCATTCTGGAAAACCTGTTTGCGCGGACCTTCGACGCGAGCAAACTCGATGAAGACACCGAACGGGTGCGTCAGGCCTATCGCGATCGCGGTTACTTCAAGGCTCTCACCAGCGATCCGACGACACACATCCGCGACGCGGGCGGAATCAATCCGTTTACACTCCGGCCCTCTAAGGGCAAGCGAATCGATATTTTGATGCCGGTGGAAGAAGGCGCTCGGTACAAGCTGGCGGCCATCACCTTTACCGGCAATACTCACGTGCCGAACACAAGGGTACTCCGAGCCCAGTTTGCGCAGAAGGACGGCGAATACTTCAACGCGACGCTGTTCGGCAAGGGGCTGGATCAGCTGCGCAAGGCTTACGGCGAACTGGGCTACATCAACTTCGTCGGATCACCGATCCCGACGATCGATGAAGCTACTAAGACAATCAAGCTCAACATCGAAATCGATGAGGGCAAGCCGTTCTACGTCTCGCGGATCGAGTTTACGGGCAATACCATCACGCGAGACAAGGTGATTCGGCGCGAACTGCTGCTGGAAGAAGGCCAGGTCTACAACAGCCGGCTCTGGGATCTTTCGATTCTTCGGTTGAACCAGCTGAACTACTTCGAGCCATTGAAGGCGGAGCAGGATTCGGAGAGCCGTCAGAATACCGATGACGGTACGGTCGATCTGCTGTTGAAGCTGAAAGAAAAGGGCAAGAACTCGATCGGACTCAACGGCGGCATCAGCGGATTGTCGGGAACTTTTATTGGTTTGAACTATGAGACCAATAACTTTCTCGGACTTGGTGAGACGCTGTCGGTGGTAGCCAATATCGGCGACCTGTCGCGCAATCTGAGCCTTGGATTTACTGAGCCATATCTACGGGATAAGCCGATCTCGCTGGGCGCACAGATATTCGCCAGCAAATATGACTTCAATCCTTCGAAGAGTCAGTCTGCGACTGGCGCTGCGGCCGGCAATCTGACAACCGCACAGCAGTCGCTGCTGACGAACTATAACCAGTCGACGACGGGTTTGACGGTTTCGTCCAGTGAGCCGCTGCGGCACCTGTTTTCGCGTACCGGAGTGACGCGTGTCGGTCTGTCGTACTCACTGTCGCGGTCTTCGGTGACGACGTTCAACCAGAACACGACCAATGTATTTCAATCGCTGGCATTCCGTTCGGGCGTGGCGGGACAGAATCAGCTGACTGGCATTATCACTTCAGTCGTGACGCCGAGCTTTACCTTCTCGAGCCTCGATCGCGCGGTTGGACCGCATCACGGTAAGGACTTCAACGTCTCCGTGCAGTTAGCCGGCGTAGGCGGCAACGTGAAGTACTACTCGCCGATCGCCAGCTATCGTCAGTTCTTCCCGATCAAGGGCCTCAAGATCGACAATGGGGGCCACAATGTGCTGGGCTATCGTATCCAGCTGGCTCATACGTCGGGCTTCGGCGGCGAGGTTGCTCCGCCGACACACCGTCTGTATAGCGGTGGCGAATCGGATCTTCGCGGATTCGATATCCGTTCGGTCGGACCGTACACGTTTATCCCGAACAAGGTGCAGTACATCCTGACGAATCCGGATGGTACCTCGGTTCCGCGCGATCCGACGAACCCGGCGCTGGGCCCGGTCCAGATTCCGCTGCCGATCTACCGTATGGTGTCGATCGGTGGAGATACTCAACTCGTCGCGAACCTGGAGTATCGGATTCCGATCGTGAATCAGGTGACGTTTGCTTTCTTCAACGACTTCGGTATGACCTTCGATGCGCAGCATGGCCAGTTGCGACAGAGCACGGCGGGTCAGTCCTTGATCGATGGTGCCCAGTATGGATGCCCCACGATCGTCAACGGCGCCTGCTTTGGCGGTCAGTCGGTCAAATTCCCCGACCTGTTGAAGATTGTTCCGGGCACGAACTTCGTTCCGCGAGACTCCCTCGGAGCAGAACTCCAGGTGATCTTGCCGGTCGTCAACGCACCGTTCCGGATCTTCTACGCTTACAACCCGCTGCGTCTTTACAAGACCGTTCCTCAGGAGCTGGCAGTACCGAACTCCGGTCCGGACAATGTCAATACGTTCAAGAGCTA
>Ga0302220_10000576_pt1 | contig 30609 bp, 23 predicted proteins | sample II_Palsa_E1_3_FD_194572 | JGI IMG/M metagenome (GOLD analysis project Ga0302220, IMG submission 194572) | Peat permafrost microbial communities from Stordalen Mire near Abisko, Sweden - II_Palsa_E1_3 | ecosystem: Environmental > Terrestrial > Soil > Palsa > Peat permafrost | place: Sweden...
CGTCACTGGGTGAAGGGAAAGAATGTTTTGTTTGTTCTGCAGCCGGATGCCGTACGGGATGAGCTGGCGGTAGAGCTTAACGTACTCTTTTGCAAGAACGTCAGCTGACAGGTGTGGAAGAGACACTGGTCCTCTTCGAGGTTCCTCGAGCGTCGCCCGGATGGCTGCCGCAAGCGCTTCTTCTTCGCCTCTCCCTAACGCGACAAACCGGCAATGCGGGCCACCTACCTCCCGAAAGGCAGCTATATCCGAACAAACGACACGGCAACCCACAAGAAGTGCCTCGGCGACTGGCAGGCCGAAACCTTCAGTCTTGGACGGCGCTACGAGTGCCTCGCATTGTGCGTAACACCACTGCAGTTCCGGCTCGGACAAGCCTCGAAGCAAGCGTACGCTGCGACTCAGACCAAGGTCAGATATCAGTTGATGAATACGTTCCGTCTCCGGCCCCGCTATGCCGACAACAATCAATTTCATGCCCGGGTCGACCTCGCATGCACGCAGCAAGCGATGAAATGCCCGTATCAGCAAACCGATGTTCTTGTTCCGGCGATGCTGCGCAATGCTGAGCAGGAACGGCTCACCCTGCCAGCCGAGAATGGCCGACCGTATAGCACCGTGCGGCTCAGGCTCAACACAGTTGTAGATCCTTACGGCTTTCCCCCGCGTCGCGCGACGTGCATACTGCCGCATCCGAAGCATCGTGCTCTCGGAAACACAGGCAATGGCGTCCACGCTCCTGAGGCATTGCTGCAGGATCAAACGGTTGAAAATCACCTGGGGGAAGCCAAAGTTTCGCGGAATTTCATAGGGATAGAGATCGTGTAGAGTCAGCACGGTGGGACACGTGAGCGAAGTCGCATCGACGGGTACGGGATAGGAAAGGTGCAGGAGATCCGGTTGCAGTTGAGCCACGAGAGATGGGAGCTCGCGGTAGTACCAAAGATTCCGACTCAGGGAGCTCGCGTCCATCTGAGCAACGTGGATCTTGAGGCGGTCATCTGAATCGATACCTACGGAACGCGCTAATTTTGCTTGCCATGGCGCGACGACAAGATCCACTCTCGAAATCTCGCGACGGCGCAAAAGGCATCGGACCACATTCAGAGCGTGCCGCTGGATTCCGGAGATCTCGGAGGAAAACGAGGCAGCGGTAACCATGATCTTCATAGCTTCCAATCCTCCTTAAGCTCGCAAGCGATGGGAATTGGCATCGAAAAGTCTGATCGCATTTTTTCTATGGCAGGCCTGAGCAACAGAATTCCTAAGGGGTATGAGGCGTAGTCCAGCACGCCGTACACCGCATTCGAGAGATGCCTTCTCATGCTGCGCCTCGCTCTGACACAGCACCCGAACGAAGACGATTGCGCAATACAGCAAGAACTTCAGCGGCGAGCTTCTTGCGCGGGTCGTCTGGGTCTACACTCGACCAGTGTTGGCGCACCAGGATCTGGGCGGCCGCAGCCGCAAACGAAAAGAACGTAAGCAGCAGCGTGAGCAATATACGCGGCGGGAAGGATTTTTTTTCAGGAACTCCTGGAGGATCGATCACCGTGACAACGGGAACGTCTTTGGCTTCCTCAATGCGAGCCATTTCGTACTGCTGCGTGAGAAGCTCAAAAACCGTCTCCTCCACTCTCACACGACGGTAGAGATTGGCATATGGGACCGCAAGGCGAGGGAGTTGCCGAAGTGGTGGATAGAGCTCGCCTTTGTCATCTGCGTCGAGCGTCGTATGATCGACACTGGTACCGCTAGAAGCGAGTGGGGCGGAAGAGCCCGTCATTTTTTGCAGGTCACGTTGAAGAGACGCTATGCGCGCCTCCGTTTCCCGCACACGCACGTTTCCGTCCCCATAGATTTGACGAAGTGACTGGAGGCCAGACTGCTCCACCAAGAGCTCTCCCTGTACCCGAGCGCCCGCATCGACCAACCCACGCGTCTGTTCCTTGATATCAATCGTACTGTTCTTGCTCGAAAACTCACTCAAAGCAAGCTGGGCCTGCTCAAGGTCTACTCCGACAGAATGGAGACGGTTTTCAATGAAAATGCGTTCCTGATGCGCAGAAGAGGTGCTGGTCCGTGTGAGCAAGTTGTTCAGCTCATCGAGATACCCCTGCGCCAAGTCGCGCGCGCGCACGGGATCCTTGTCCTGGACTGTTATGGTAATGACACCGCTCTTCTTGTCGTCCGTGACGGTAGTGAGGCGTGTGAGATGCTTGGCCGTACTAAAGCGATAGCGTGTGCGGTAGACCTGCTGTAAGTGGAAGCGATCAATCAGGTGGCCACTGACGGTCCCACTTTTCAGAAGATCCTCATAGAGTGCAGTGGTGGGATGACCGGAGAATAAGCCTCCAGCCAGACTGCCCAGGCTGCCAAGGCCGCCGGAGCGACCGGCGAGTGCAGCCAGCAGCATCGCGCCGGAACCCTGCTGATCGGGCGGCATGATGCTCGTGACAGCCTTGTAACGTTTGGGGATCACGACCGCTATACTGAGGCTTACAAGAAACGCGATAGCTGTCACGCGCGCAAGCAATCGACGGTGCTTCCAAAGCAGCGTCGATCGCACAATCCAGGAATCGACTGGTGCTGCCTGCATCTGTTCGACCAGATCAGGAGATGAGGTCACGACCGTCGGACTCATGGTTTTGTCCTCGCGATGGGGCTGTAAAAGAGCTGGATTGTCAGCTCGTCGTTGCGTTGAGGCGATGCCGAAAGCAGAGGAAAACGCCACCATTCGGCTTGATCTTCCAGGCGTAACTGCCACTCGGGGCGAAGCTGGAGATTGGCAGCCAGACTGAAATCGCGCAAGGCGCCGCCTTGCAGGAACTCTCGATTGACGGTCATGCCGCGAAAGCTGGCTTCAATCGATGAACGAGGGGAAAGATTCCACGTTGTCCACACCTGCTCTCCATTGCCTTCGCGCCCGATCCAACTGCCCATGAGTTGACGATTGTTGGTGTATCCGCTCAGATAATGAACGTTGAAGTAAAAGAAGCCCGGAAATGCAAGGTCGCGGTGTGGCGAGAGGAGCCCCTCCGCACGAATCGTCATGTGAGGTAAGCTCGGTACGCAGCGAAGAAAGAAGCCGGAGAGCCAGACACTCTCGGTCGGATAGGTAGGCGGGAAGGGTTGGTCGTCGGAGAATCCGTCGACGTAGCCGGTCAGACACCTGCGCAACCCCGGTATTCGATAGGTTGCATCGACGGCCTGATGGTGGTTACCAGGATCGTCCGGTCCATCTGTTACCGTAGGCGAAAAGATACTGCGCAGAAAGGTTGCCGTAGTCACCGGCTGCCCCGCACCCCCGTAAATCGTGGTATTTGAGACACTGAACTCGAAGTTCTCCGTAAACTTAAACGAAACCTTCGCTCCATGTATGAATGGTTGATCGCTCAATGCAACGCCCGGGGCTCCAATGATACGGTTCTCTGCACGCACGAACTGCGTACCGGCGAGCCGTCCCACAAAAAACTGCATGCGGATGGATCCAAGCAGGCCCAAAAATCCTGGTAGAACAAAGGGTTTGACGCGGTCATAACGCACCATCGTCAGCGGCTCTGCGTTATTGCTGAAGAGAGTCGAGCCGCTCCGCGCCGGCCCCCACCACAGTGTCTGTTTGCCGAAAGTGAACTGATTGTTGGAAAAGGTATAAGAAACATTTGCGTCCAGGAGCCTGCCACGGGTGAAGTCTGAAGGTGGCCCGGCAGCACCAGCCGACGTGAAGTCCGCCGCGGCAATCGCCTGCTGAGCTGCAGCATCAGGAGAAGCCGTTGACGGCACTCGTTGAATCTCGGCGCGTACATAGGCCGCGAAAGGACCTGCCGTTGCGCGAAATGAGAGTCCCGTGTAGTCGTTCTCTCCTTGGCCAAAAGGACGGCCGTAGTTATCGACGATGGTCTCGGCGAAATGATAGCCATCGGTCAGCGGCCTTCCTGCGATCTCGGTGCTCCGTTGGTCCACCGACTCTAAACGAGCTTCCAGGTTGCGCGCTCCGTCCATCCGCTGCCATTCCACCGAAAATTCTTCCTTCAGGTTGCGCAGAAGCGTAGCCGCGTCCGAAGGCGGCTTCGGATCATGCGTAATACCTTTCTCGGCTTCTCTCACCATGCGAGCGCAGGCAATGCGCGTCCATGGACGAAGACTGACAATAGCGCTCGGAACATATCCCTCTGCAGCGAGACGATCGAAGGCGGGATAAACCCAACTCTCGATTGGCACATACGTTGATGCCATGTCAGCCGTGCTGCGCGAGTTAGATGGATCGGTGGCTTGAAGCATCGTTGTGGGCATGAGACATGCTAGAAAAAGCATTGTGTAGCGTAGTGCAAACATGGCGCCCTAGAGACTCGCCACGGCTGCGGTGATGGCAATGGATGAAGCGAGCTGTGCGGTCGTCAGCAGATTTCGCCAGAAGAGAGAAGCGCCAATGACCTTCTGAGGCACGACAACAACGTCGCCCGGGTCAAGCTTTGTTGAAAGCACGCTTGCGTCAAAAATGCCCCCAGAGTGACGACCAATGACCGAACCGTTTGCACGTATCACGAAGATATCTTTGCGGTTAGCAGCGTCACTTGTCCCGCCGGCATGTTGCAGATACCACTTTGCGGTCTTGCCCTGAGTGAAGGTGAGTGCGGTGACGTTATAGACCTGGCCAGTCACAAGGACAAAACTGGGTCGCTTTGGAATGGTCAGCACGTCTCCTCGACGCAACTCAATATCTACAGGCGTATTGGCCCAGCTATCAATGTCGGCTGTAATGTTGACGACCTGACGGCCGCTAGCTGGCTGGCTCTTCAATTGCGATAGGACCTGGTCTTGCTGCGCCTGAATGAGTTTCAGCGTTGTTCCCGAATCACCTGATCCAAGATTTGGCGAAAGGCGTGCGGACGCGGAGCTGGTTTCAATTTGACGAATCAGCTCTTCGCGGCTTTTTTCTTCCAGCTCGCGCACCTGATCCCGGACCAATACTGCTCCAGTGGGATAGGCCGTATCGCGGAATCCCCCAGCGCGGCGCAGAACAGAGCTAAGGCGCTCCCCTTCCTGAAAGCCGTAGGTCCCTGGGAACCTGACCTGACCCACAATCGTGACCGACTCACCTATGTCGTTCCATCCTGTGATTTGATGAATGGTCAGAATGTCACCCGGCTTGAGCAAAACGTCCGCATCCGGATTTGTTCCGGTGACCATTGCCCCGATGTGAACTGTCGAGAGTTTTCCGCTGATCCGATTTCCGTCCATTACTCCGTAGCTGGTCAAATCGGCGCTTTCTAGCAGCGCATCACGCTTGAAGCCTCCTGCCATACGCACCAATTGCGCGGCTGTCATATCCTTCGACAGCGGATAGGTTCCTGGTCGAAGTACCTCACCCTGGATTGTGACTTTCGGCGCGTCGACTTCATAGCGCCCGAGGATACGAATCGTATCGAAAGGCTGGAGATCGAGGTTAGCATTTCCGATAAGCACTTCAGGTACATTGAACTCGATGGCTTCCGCATGGAGATCTGGAGGAACGAGCCGGATTATCTCACCATGCGCGGCTGGCTCCGGTAGCATGTCACGGTAGCTATGCAATACATCGCTCAGGCGCATGCCGTCGGTGAAGGGCAAGCGGCCAGGACGTGCGACGTGACCTTCTAGATAGATGGCGCGTTGGCTATACGGCAAGATGGGCGCAATGCGGATGCGATCTCCGTCTTGCACCTGGAACGCAGCAACGGCGTCACGTTCGGTTTGCGAGCTTTCCTCGTTTGCAACTTTCAGCGTTATCGTCTCGCGCTGGTGGTTCGAACCAATGCGCTCGACCGTGACGTGGCCTAGTGAAGCCGCAGCTGTAACGCCACCGGCGTCACTGATCACGGAAGCGAGCGTTGAGTCGCCGGGCTTGACCTCGTAGATCGCCGGCCTCTTCACCGCACCGGAGATCGCAACCTGCAGGCCTGCTGGAGGCACAAGCAGTGTATCCCCGCTTTCGAAATGGGCACTTCCATTACGAACTCCGTGCAGCAGGAAGTCATATAAATCGACATCCTCGATCAGCTGGCCTCCCCGATAGTGGCGCGCGACGCGGAGAGAACCAACTGATGTTGGCCCACCAGCGGCATAGAGCGCGCTCAACGGAGTTGCGAGTGAACTGATGTCATAGCCGCCGGGGCGCTGCACATCCCCGACGACATATACTCGCACCGAGCGTAGGCGCGAGACGGTGACGGTAGCCTGTACATCCCGATACTGCTTTTTTAGAGCGCCCTCGATCAGGTTTTCTGCTCGCCGTAGAGGGAGCCCGGCGACATCAAGGGAGCCCGCATCGGGCAACAGAATGCGGCCGTCACGATCGACGACACGGCTGATGCTCTGCGTCATCCCGCCCCACATGTTGATCGTGAGCGTATCCCCTGAACCGACAACATAATCCGGCCCCAACGGCACGTCGAGCGGGGTGTCACGACCCGAGCCTCCACGCGCCATAGCGGACATATCGCGATTCACAAAGACTTCGGAACCAAAACGCTTCAGCGATGCAACCTGTTCAGGGATCTGCGTATACAGATCGCGCATCGATTGGAGGTTGTAGGGCGCAGGCTGCCGAAGAACTTTAGGTAAGTCGGTAGAAGCATTCACGGCCTCACGACCTCGTTTTTGGTCACCACCCAAGCGGTTCCCCGTAGAGTTCATGGATTGGTTCGAATTCGTAGAAAGATCGCTTTGATCCGAAGAGGACAACCCGGAGTCCAAACCTGCCGCCGCAGCAAGTCTCGTCGAGTCTGTGCTACCGGACGTCGACGAAGAGGACTGCCCGGGAAACGACTCGCCATCGCTACTTCCGCTTACGTTCGATCCCATAGTCGGGAGATCATTTGATGACACATATCCGCGCGCTCGCAAAAACGTTGTGATATTTGCGCGCACGTCGGCATTTGTCGCTATTTGGTTGTAGAACATCTGGTCAGAAATGTCATTGGCATCGATCTGCGTTCCCTGTTGCTGCAGACGATCAGCGACTTGTGATTTCAATTCCACGACGAGATCCGGGTTCTGTTGCAGGATATGAATGATCTGGTCAGAAGAGAGAGAGAGAGGAGTTCCCAAACTACGTGAACTTGGCAAGTCATTACGTTCATCAACTGGATCTTCGGTATTTGAAGATCCAGACAAAACTGAACCGCTATTGTCTGCCGCAGTCTGTGCCATGCTTTGTGATGGAGCAGAGCCAGTCGGCACCTGTCCATGTGCGGCAGCCTCAGAGATAAATGTAAATGCTACTAAAAGCACCGCAACCAGAGCCACTTGTGGCATTCGATCGCAACAGGAAATCACATGCGAGCGATGGCTTCGAGCGTTCCTAGCATAACGGGCGAAAATGGAGGACTGCAACATTAGGCTTCTCTCTTCGACTTTCACCGTAAATAACTGAAAACATCTGGGTGTCATGCGCTCGTCAACGAATTGTCATTCTCTTGTTGATGCGAGACATAGGATAATTTATGGAGTTCCAGCGATTCTCCCCGCTGCGCAAGTGCGGACATCCTCCGGTTTTGCAATCGGTTCTTCCTTCTTTTTCAGGAATCGCCAGAAAGGTTACTTCTCTTTACGCGCAGTGACGTTGATGCTTCATCCGAGGCACACTCCTGAGTTCAATTCGAGTGGAAAGACAGCACAGCCTGGAAAGGCCACGCTCCTGCGACATCAGTGTTGAGCTACCATAGTGATCGGTGGCAGAGCTCACTATATCTTCGTAACGCAGTATTGCTTTCCAATGTAGCCCGTCGTTGGCGCGGTTTGCAGATACCTGATTCTTCCATTAAAATTTTTTGCCGCAGTATTTGTAAGTTGAATATCCGTCACCTTCGCGGTGCCGAGCGCTTGGCGGACAACGGATTCAGACATGCAATGCATCTGCATATCCGCCGGACCGATCTTTAGCAAACTTTTGATCCTAGAGCGAACACGGAGCTGCTGGCGCACCCTAAACAGCAGAGACGAAACATTCCGGATCGCAAAAGAATCTTGTACGCCAAACACGAGTACGCCACCAGGCGCGAGCACTCTTACGAATTCACGCAGGTACTCCGTAGAAAATCGTTGGGAAATATGCTGGAGAACAATATTGCTATAAATGAACACAAAACTTGCATCTGCGAACGGCAATTGTGTCTCTGAGTTAGTTACGTATCGGCAATGTTTATATCGGTTGATAGCCTCGGCCCTTTGAATCATCTGCTGCGAGATGTCCACGCCGATACAAGAAGTAAACCGTCGAGCTAATGGCTGTGTCAGCCGACCAACCCCACAACCAAAATCCAATACTGCGCCGTTCGTCTTGGGCATGCAGTTGATTCTCGCCAGGTGATCCATGACGGTCTCAATTTCGACATCACCGGTTTCCATAAACTCCGCAACATCCCATTTGCCGTCCGACTTGCTGCTGTCGGTGAGAATGGCCCATAAGGCATCTTTTTTAGCGAGAGAATCCCAATCATGCATAACCTTGTTGAGCCCAGTCATAATCCTCCATTGCGGTCCGATTCACTGACGACCACAGCATGGCGAAACTCGATGGCCGAAACAGATACGGCGATGGGGTGCTGTTCGATATCCTTTTCTTTCACAGACCAATTTCCTAAGGACTTCGTCATCTTCGCTTCTTTCGAATCCTCTTCCGATCTCGCCTACTAAGCCAATATGAGGACATGATCCACTACCGACCCTCACGAACGAGCCTCTGTAGCCGCTGTATGGCCCAGTCCAGATCGCTGTATCTCAGTTCAAAAACCTCCACCGTCAACAACTCTTCGATAGCCCTATCGTGATTGGCAAGTATTTGCTCCGAAAGGTGCAGTTCCTCTCGCATATAACACCGTGCTACATCCTTCTGGTACGGCAGAAGCTGCGGCAAACCTCCCACGCGTCGATTCAAAAACACAATAAAGTCTACCCGCGTCGTCTGAGCGCAGATCATCTTCGGTATCTTTGCTGTGCGCATTTCAACCGAGGGTTTTCCAACCGCTCGCGGTGTAATATTCAGCCCTTTGATCTCATGAAACAGGACGGCCGCTGTCGGTCGAAACCGCACCTGATGGCAGTTGCCAGTCACCATCCGCTTCGTTCCGTCGTTCAGAAGAAGGGTCGCGTCGTCCGAAACGTAGGTCCAGCCTTTTCGTGCGCACGCATAGGACAGCGTCGATTTGCCCGCGCCCGAATCTCCGCAGAGCAAGATGCCGCGCCCTTCCAGGGCCACACAGCCGGCATGAATTACCTTGGCATACCGAGCCCCAATCTGAACGCTGGCCATGGCATCGAGAAAGAAATATTGCAGATACTGCTTATGCTTCTCTGCGGCTCGCGAGATCATAACCTGCGTCCTGTTTCGTTCCACGTCATAGACCATGTAGTTGTCCGCATTGGCTACGGCCACTATCACAGGTTTCATCACTCGGAAGGTCGGAACCGGAGGACATTCCATCGAGGCACTCTCCACAACATGAAAGTCCACCTGAATCGGTTCTGTATCGAAGGCCTTTGTGAATACGCCCCATCGTTGCTCGCACTGCTTCAGAATCTCTGCCGAATTCGTCCTGACTTCGGTTGGAAACCCCATCGGATAGAAAGTAGCTCGCAGCGAAAGCTCTGGCGCCTCTACCTCATGCCTGGAAGGCACAGGAGAACGTCCAGCTTTGCACGCGTTCTCGATTTCTTCAACCGTCACGATTGTCCTTTCCCGGGCGATGAGTAATGTGAACCAGTGTGCCGCATCTAGAGCCTCTTGGCATTTACGTTGCTTCCAAAGTCAGTATGAGGAGGTCGATAGCGGCAATTGTTATCGCTTTGTCACTTCTTTGTCTCGGTGTATGTGCAGATCAGATTCGGCTTGAACCGGTGCCGTAAGCCGACGGCGCTTAACCCCTTATTCCGGCAGGTTCTGTTTGCGCGTACGGTACCGGCAATTCTTCGATTGCTTCTTCATCAAGCGGCCTTCCTGAGCCGAAAGGCACGCTATTCAAATGCTCGGTTGCAACGCGGTGGGTCACAAGCAGGGCAGTAACTCCAGAGGCGCTCAGGTTCTCAACCACCTGGGATTCGCCTCCTCATCCAATGTTGAAGTAGCCTCATCCAACAGAAGCAGGCTGGCTCCGCGTAGAAGCGCTCGTGCAAGCCCTAACCTCTGCCGCTGCCCTTCGGAGAGCAAGACTCCGGTGTCGCCGATTTCTGTATCGAGTCCTAGAGGGAGCGCAGCGACAAAGAACTCCAGGTTGGCCATTGTCAATGCATCCATGAGTTTTACGTCAGTCTTCGCTGCAGTCCGAAGAACAAGTTGGCCTATCGAATCGTCCAGGAACGCGATGTCCTTTGGAACATAGGCAACGCATTCGGGGTTAACACGGACACCGCGCGCAGGTTGCGATACACCAGCCGTAAGATTGAGAAGCGAACTCTTACCACTACCGGAATCCCGCAAAGCACAGCTGTCTCGCCCTTGCGCAACCAGAGGTCACGTTCCGCAGGATCGGCGGGCCCTCTCGGAAAACAAGAAACTAACCTCATCCAGCTCAATGACCAAGTCCCCATCCGGCACTCTCACTTTACCTAGGGCCGTGCGATACAGAGAGTAATCGTCCAATTCCTGAAAGACAGTTGAACGTTCTTATAAGATCCCTTCATTTGGCCGGCCATAAAGGATATCTGACTTATGAGTGGAAGCAGCTGCTTCGGACAGCTATGCCGATATCCTCGAGAACGCAGATGCGGACCTGACACCGCAGATGCGCAACCTGGGGCGAGTGGAAGACAGTCGAGCAGCAGATTAAAGTGCTCGGCCTTGAACTGGAAAAGATCTCAGCAGCAGATGCAGGCTGCACCCGCATACGGCAGATCCCAGGCATCGGACCGATCGTCGCTACAGCCATCGTCGCTGCCATCGACAACGGCGCTGCCTTCCACAAGGTACGAGTTTGCCGCACGACTCGATGGACGCACTCGAGGCCAGAGTGCCTCGCAACGTCCTTGTCGTCGCTATTTGGTCAACAAGCTTGCACGAATCGCGTGGGCCGTGTTGTCGAGCGGAGAAGACTATCGCCCTATACTGATGACGACGTAACCAGCGCGGAAAAGACGCCTACGGCTTGGAAGCGCCGGCGCTCTTCCATTATACCGCACTACGACCACGGCTAAAGTTTACCCGCCGGGGTCTGCATTGGAACAGTAAGGACGAAAGAACAGTCACAACGGCGTGCCTGACGCCTGCTGACCAGAAGGGTCTTCAACGACCGATCGGCTTATAAGGACAGGCACGAGGGGCGAGTCATCCATGACCCACCCCAAGCGATCCTGATCTCGAATCAATTGAGAACCGCTGGCTTTAGCACTGCTTCGCACCACTGACGGAAGCTGGTCGACGTCATATTCTCCGGTGTACGCGCTCTGCGTTATTCAGCCCCTTGTCCTTCGCTTCATGCATTTCCACGAGCGCTGCGGCGAACTCCTCGCTTGCGCCGTACTGCACGAGCTGCTTTTTTGTAGGCTTCGTAGAATCCGAGAGTCACTCTCCTGCTTTCGTGGACGACCACGTTAGAGAGGACGAAGCAGATTGCTCCGAGTGCCAGTGTACTGATGCTCAAGGAAGCTTGAACCTCTTGGCCAACGGAATGGAGTGGGTAACAAATTGTTGGCGAAGTAAACCAGCACAAACACCCACGCCACGACCCACTAGTGGATTCGGGCATCGGTCCGCGCTCGGGACATGACTCCTAACACGAAGACGAGTAGGCAAGTATCACGATGTTGACATTCACTGCTTGCATGCATGACGTCGTTTCTCGAATGGGTGCAGTTCACCTTATCGGCCGATTCCATAAGATAAGCAGAGGCGAGATGGAATTTTCTCTCGAAACAAGTCGCTTTGAAGATAAAGAATTCCCAGCTGGCAGCTCAGATGGCCAGCGACATGTTTAAAACGAACTGCCTCGCAGAGCATGACTACGGCAAGCAATCTGGAGCCGCGCCATCGGATCCTGGATGGTTATCTGAGCCCGTTACGGAGCTCGCTGCCAGGGCAGGATGCATTCTCGCGCGATGCCTTTCAGAGCGCTCCTAATATTTGTTCACATAAGAACGCCCTTCTGCCGATAGATCTAACGAAACTGCTCGCGACTTCATCACCGGGCCGCGAGTGTGACCCTTCCTGGACGGTGGACTGTAGTGGCTAATGCATTGACGTTGCTAGATATCTTCGTTTTCAATGCAAGACGAAATACCCTCTGCCTAATGATGATTGGATTGCTGGCTTCTGCCTGCGCCGGGCTCGACGCACATAAGAATATGGCACAGTATGTCCAGACAAGCTTGACCGATAGGACCGGTCTGCCTCAAAACTCTGTGAATTCAGTAACCCAGACCAACGATGGCTATCTCTGGTTCGGGACCCAGGAGGGACTCGCACGATACGATGGTCTCAATGTCACGGTCTTTGACAGCCTCAAATTCAAGGCACTCAAAGAGTGCTTCATCAATACGATAGCTTCGGGGCGCGACGGTAGTCTTTGGGTCGGCACCAGGACCGGCCTTATTCGTTATAAGAACGGGACATTTCACACCTATCTTGCAGCTCAGTCTCCCATCAGCAAAATCTATGAGTCCAAAAACGGCCAGATTTGGGTCGGCAGTCTGAATGGGCTTTATGCGATACAGGGTGAAACCGTTCGTAGTTACACAAAGAAGGATGGCCTGCCTGACGATTCCATTACTTCTATTGTGCAAACCACCGATGGAACACTATGGTTCGGGACACGCAAAGGACTGGCCAGCTGGAAGAACAGTTCATTTCGCGGATATACCGCCGGTGAAGGTGTTTCCACGGAACCGATCCTCACTCTTGCTGCATCCCACGACGATTCTCTTTGGATAGCGACAGCAAGCGGGCTTGCGGTGGAAGGGGAAGCCATTAGAGAGAGTGGCGCAATCCAGCATGCCCCAACATGCCCGTATTACTTATCTTCTTGAGAACAGCCGCAAGACTCTCTGGATTGCCTTCGACCACAGCGGTATCGCTTCCTTCCAAGATGGAGAACTCGTCCGGTATACCACTCACGAAGGACTTCCCTCAGATAATGTGACCCAGGTGTTCGAGGATCATGAGGAGCATTTGTGGATTTCCATGCTGGGGGGCGGCGTGGCCGAGTTGCGAAAGGGATCCTTCAGCAGCTTCGGAGAGCGAGAAGGACTCTCCGAGAATATGGTCTGGAGCGTACTTCAGGCACGAGACGGGTCTGTGTGGGTAGGTACAAACAGCAAAGGCCTGGATCATATCAGTAACAATGGTGGGGTCCACGTTTATTCGCTTCATGACGGACTGCCGAGCGGATCGATCTTTGGGTTATTGGAAGCTGACGACGGAAGCATTTGGATCGGCATGGAACATGGGGAGCTCTGTCACCTTAGAAGTGGTCGTATCACGGTGTTTCGCGATCCGCTAAGCAAAGGACAGCAATTGAGATCCATTTTGCGGATATCAAACGACACCTTATTGCTCGGTTTTCATGAAACAAATGGTCTGGTGCGCTTCGAACGAGGACATTTTCAACATTCCTTGTTGTCTGGGCTTGTCAACACGACCGCGCTTGCTCCTGACGGTTCAATATGGGTGGGAACTGACCACGGCGGAGCCGCTCATATTCAAAACGACTCAGTAACCAGCTACACCACTCAGAATGGTATGCTGTCGAACTTTGCGCAAGCGGTATATATAGACAAAGATGCAGTTGTCTGGGTGGGCACGTCTCCAGGCGGATTGAATCGGATAAAGAACGGTCACGTTACAACATACTCGATAGATCAAGGATTGTTCGATCTGACGGTGGGCGCCATCGTTGAGGATGATTTTGGGTACCTGTGGATGACGTGCGACAGGGGCATCTACAAGATCAGCAAAAAAGAGTTGAACGACTATGCCGATGGTCGTATCTCTACTGTTCACAGCATAGTCTATGGTCTCGCGGATGGATTGCGCAGCGTTGAGTGCAACTTCGGCATTGATCCTTCCGTTTGGAAGGGCGGCCACGGTCATCTTTGGTTTGCGACCACGGCCGGCATTGCCTCCATCGACCCTAATCACAGTCAGATGGCAATCAGCAAATCCGCGATTTTGATTGAACGTGTTCTCTTGAGCCAAAAGCCAACGGCATTCGAACACGGAATTACAGCACCTCCAGGGAGCGAAAACCTTGAAATCCGATTCACTGCACCCAATTTTGTCGATCCGGAGCGCCTTCGCTTTAGATATCGTCTACGTGGTTTTGATTCGGATTGGGTGGAGGTAGGCGAACGGTGTGAAGCTTACTATACGAAGCTTCCGCCCGGACACTATCTCTTTGAAGTAGAGGCTGCGAATGGCAACGTCGGCTGGATCTCCGATGCCGTGCAATTGGATCTCACACTATTGCCATATTTCTGGCAAACAGGATGGTTCCGGGCTCTTTGTGTGCTTACGCTTCTGTTGGTCTGTGTCGCAATTTATCGAATGCGCGTGCGCTACCTTGTGGAGCGGAACCTTCAACTGGAGGAAAAGGTTACCCAAAGGACAGCAGAGCTTCAGGAAGCCTTCAAAGTCACAGAAGCGGCACATCACGCTCTACGCGAACAGGCAACTAAGGATGCCCTCACATCACTCTGGAATCGTAGAACCGTCTTCGATATGCTCAATAGTGAGACAGAACGTGCGCATCGTGATGATCGACCGATTTGCATTCTGATGGCTGATGTAGATCATTTCAAACTTGTAAATGATACTTATGGTCATCTGACTGGCGACCGCGTGCTTCAGGAGGTGGCGGGAAGGATCGCTAAGCTCACACGAACCTACGACTTCGCCGGGCGGTATGGAGGCGAAGAGTTTCTTATCGTACTACCCGGATGTTCGCTCGCGGACGGCCTAAATCGGGCTGAGGAGTTTCGTTACGCCATCGCAAATGTTCCAATATCCTTCGGACATAAATCGCTTCGAGTGACTTGCAGTTTCGGAGTAGCCGAATACTCAACCCACATCACTGTAGAGGAATTGATCAACGAAGCGGATGAGGCTTTGTACTACTCTAAGAGAACTGGGCGAGACCGCGTCCATGCCCCCGGATTGCCCAATCTGCCGTACCGGTTAGATTGTTAGCTTGGCGCACGACTGAAGTACCCAGAATTTCTGTACTGAGCGCAGAGTTACTCTTCGGCCGGTTGAAGGGTCACGTTGCTGCCTGAGGTAACGCAAATCGCAGCAACGTGATCACCCACGATTACCGGCAAAGCATGGATCGTTCGTTGTGCCATCCGATGCCCACACCGTAAATCGGTCCCCTCATAGGACGAAAATGCACTGGCTATTTGGACGATCGCCATCCGTGCATGCCATTGTCTCTAGTCCGATACTTTTCGCGAAGCCGCGGTGTGTGAGGCGGCGCATGAGTTGCAAGATCCAGGCACTAGCTGCTATCGTCGCCCCTACAATGGCCCATATCGCAAGATGCATCGAGTTTAGCTTCCGCTGAAATGCGCGGTAGCACGCTACCACCAACCCGTTCCCATTCCCAACCATGCTCCAAGAGCAACCGAGAAAAGCATCAGGAGGAACACCATAAAGGCGAACCACTTGTCTCTTATCGTGAGTTTCATCTGATGAATACGACGTCTATTCCATTTATTGCTGCGTCCAAAGATATTGTGAGAAATAGATCACCTCGCTGAATCCACTCGCGACTTCAGCCGCAAAGATTCGCTACAGCGCGATAACTGTCTCAACTAATGGCCATATCTGGGCTCTTGTCGCTCGCTCTAGTCAAGCAACCCGCCATTCATGGGCCGAAAATATTGACCGCTCCATTTAGGGAGCGACCGACAGCCAATCAAATGGCATGCCGGTCGCTCATCTTATTCTTCACAGGTCTTTAGAAGTGGAAGCCGACCTGAGCCGTCAGAGCACGCGGCGTAACGTAATGCGTGCCGCTGAAGGTGGAGAGGAAGTTGTACAGAGCGTATTTGTTGGTAATGTTGACGCCTGTCAGACGGAGGCTCCATTTGTATTTGTCGCCATGGAAGAGGTTGTCCTCACCGACAGAAGCGTCGAAGAGGTTTCTGTGTTCAATGCGGGGCGGATTGTGGTCATTGTTGCCGGTGCCGGGAGCAGGGATGGCCACCAGCTTCGAGGCCAACTCCGACGCGAGGCAGATAGTGGGCAAGGGATTACCAGGTGTTGCCTTCTGTCCATTGCAGACCAGTCCGGCCTGGAACTCCTCGTCTGCGGTCAACCCGCTCAGGTCGACGGCCGGTTGACCGTTAAGCGTCGTCGACGTAGGACCGCAAGCGGTGTTGGGATCGTTGGATACGGGATTGTAGCAGGGTACCGATCCAGCGGTGAGACCACTGTCGTAGCGCCAGTTGAAGCCTACCCATGGAGCATGCTTTAGAGGAACCTGATACTGCAGGTGAGTCGTCTCGTTGTACCTCTCATCGTGATCGATCCGGAAAGGATAGATACTACCCTGGGCAACGGTCGCACCTGCTCCAGCCACCTGGGGCGGGAAGAAGCGGGCCGCAACCGACGACATAACGACGAAGGCCGAGAGGTTATGGAAGTTAGGGACATCGGCGCGAAGCGCGAACCCGGGAATCTTGGAGTTGTGCCAGTCGATAGGGAAGGTGATCGGCGTGTTGCCGAGCACGCTGAAGTCAAAGGCGTTGTGAGTGTACTTCCAGATGTAGTCGCCGCTAAAGACGAGGTTCTTGCCGAAGGCCTGCTGGAGACCTGCGTGGAACTCGTTGCGGAAGCCCGGCTGCAGCGTACCCGATACACCCGGAGTGCAGAGGAGGAGTGGAGCAAGGATATTATTAAGGCATCCTTCGCTGGAGAGGACAAGGTTTTCGTTGAAGGGCGATTCCAGCGTCCGCGCATAGGATAGACGAAGTACGGTGTTGGTTTGCTTGATGCTATACGCAGTACCGACGCGAGGCTCCGCCTGGCGAGCGATCGTCAGGCCGTTGTACAGATCTCCGCGAATGCCCACATTGAAAAGCCAATTCCCTGCCTTGATCTGGTCCTCAATATAGAGAGCCAACTCCTTGACGTCGGTATGGCCAATGAAGTTGTACTGGCCTCCACCGCGAGTAAGGTCATAGGGCAGGAGGTCCGGATTAAAGTTGGCATTGGCCATCATGCCTGGACATTGGCTTGGATCGTTGAAGCCTGGTAGTGGGTTGCCGTTGATATCCACGCATGGTGAGTTGAAGGTGTTCGAGACGATACCGAGGGTATCGTTCTCCCGGAGAAAGGTCTGCGAATAGTTCGCGCCGATCTTGATGTTATTGATGCCCTTCACATAGGAGAAATCAGTATGGACGCCGGCATTGGTAAGCGAACGGGTTTGGGAGATGGTCTGGTTCTGTAGATTTGGCGGCCCGAGATCAGCGAACGGATCGTTGCTCGGATAGTAGTTATAGGCATCTCTGCGAACGTATGGACCGAAGTTGAAGACGGAGTTCTCGCCGATGATGCGGGTGTAGGTAGGAGCGATGTCGAAGGTGCCGATCTTCGAGCGCTGATCGGTATTTCCGACATTGGTGGTGATTGTCGAGCCCAGGCCGGGGCCATTGACAGTGCTCATCACGTTCACGTTGTCGAAGGAGTTCGGCGTCTGAAACCAGGAACGGCTGTAGTTCAGGTTGAGATGAATCGAATCTATACCGGTAAGCTGGCGGTCGATACGATCGAATACGTTAATTTCATTACCCTTGTCGTGGAAGACGGTGAACTCCGGCGGGTCGAGGAAACGTCCGGTGTTCAGGCCGTCGACCTCGATGAAGTTACCCCAGTTCTTACCGCCATAGCTGAGATCGGCAGCCCCGGTTGCGGAGCCAAACGTGCCATAGGAGGTTGAGATGCTGCCGGTAGGTTTGGTCACACCCTCGCCAGACCTGGTTGTGACCACAATGACTAGGCTGGTCTTGCCGCCGAACTCAGCCGGGGGAGCACCGGAGATGACCTCGATCGACTGGATCGAATTCGAAGGAATTTGATTAGAGAAGACCTTGCTCTGCTGATCTGTGATGGGCTGACCGTCGATGGAGAAGGAGTTCGAGGCGTGATCGCCGAGTCCGTGAAAGAGACCGTTTGAGTCAGCCGCGACCCCGGGGGAGGACAATGTGACCAGTGAGCTTAGCGAAGAAGATTGGCTCTCTAGTGGGAGCTTGTCGAATAGGCCACGATCAACGTCGGTATGAAAGGTCGAATCATTTTCGACGAGATCACTTCCAGTGACATTGACGACCGTCGAAGCAGCACCTACAGCCAAGCCGATCTTCATCGCGACCGGCACAAAGGAACGCACATCGACGTCCTGACTTTGGGCAGCGAAACCCTTAACTGTCACAGTAACGTGATAAGGGTTCAGCGGCAGATTTGTAAATCGGTAATGGCCTTCACTGTCCGACGTCGTGACCCAATTGTAGCCACTAACTGGATTTTCGATTGAGACAGTGGCATCTGAGACAACGGCACCCGTCGCATCTGTAACGGTGCCGACCACAGTGCCAGCGTTCCCGGCTGATTGGGCCTTAAGACTTGAATTACTGAACGAAAATAAGACGAAAAATGCTACGAAGATGACCCGTCGTATGGACGTGTGCATACACTACCCCCTTGAGTTGTAACTTGGTTGTCCTTGACAGAGTTCTAGGCGAGAACAGAGCCGGGGGGCGGTGGTCGGGTGAAGAGGGCAAACGTGGAGATCGTTCTGGAAGCTACGACTTCCTTAGGTTCTTCCACCACGGCTATCACGGGCGTGACAGAAATAAAAACCGGCGGTGTCGACACCTGAACTGCTACATGCGCGGTCGTGCAAAGCCCGCAGTCCGCATGGGAGACATTTCCATCTGGATGGGAATGCACAGCCTGAATCATCCCGCATGCGAAGACAAGTGCAATGCAAAGGATCGTCGCAAAGCAAATACGCCAGCGTGGGCCGGACGAATTTGGGGGTCTGCTGTGCATGTTTAATCACTATACTGGAAAAAAGGAATTATAGCTAAACGATTATCATTAGCAAATGCTTATTTTGCTTGCAGCACAACAGAGACGCCCCAAACCCAGCTCATTAGAAGAGCAATATCCACGTCAGCGTCACGCCTAGTTACGAAAAGCTCTATCATCAATGTCCAAATGATCGACGTCTCGAGTGGCTGGTTCATTGAGGGCAGAAGGTTAGTTGAAGGTTTGGTTTTTTGGTCGCCCAGAGAGCTTACTGGCTTCCTGCTAAATCGCCAAGTCACTCGTCAAGGGCGGTATTCCTCCTCACAGGTCGGCACGCCGCAACAACACAAAGATGGAAAGATGCGCGTGCAAAGTTGCTAACGCTTGGCGGCCGGTCTGCGGCGCTCTTAATCCGATGCCCAGACCTGAAGACGTAGTTCATCGTAGGCAATATTCCTGGACCTTTCATGCTGGAATGGCACTCGGATCTGCGAAGCTCCTGCGATAACGCCCACGAAAGATATCCATGCTGACCGCTAGCTGATAACCGCCCATCTCGGACTGCTCGGCTACGTCGAGGTGTTGGCTAATTCCGGACGGACTACCGGGCCTCAACGTCAGAATCCGCTCAACGTCACCTTACCAATCGCCTTGCCGCTCTCCGCGAGTGCATGGGCCTTTTTCAAATTCTCAGCGTTGATGGGGCTGAATGTCTGCGTTTGGGTTGAGCGCAGTTCGCCCTGGTCGACAAGATCGGCAACACGGGTCAGCAAGCGTCCCTGCTCGCCCATGTCCGCCGTCTTCCACATCGAGCGCGCAAACATGAACTCCCAATGGAGCGATGCCGCCTTCCGCTTGAGCGGCACCACATCGAGCGTCTCCGGGTCGTCGATGAGGCCCAACTTTCCCTCCGGAGCTAAAACTCCAACGAGTTGTGCAAAGTTCCGCGCGGTCGCCGTCAGACTGGCAACATATTTCACCGGAGGCATGTGCAGTCCGTTCACCTGTTCGGCCAACGATTTGGTGTGATCGATGACATAGTGGGCACCCATCTGTTTCACCCATTCCACCGTCTCCGGCCGCGACGCAGTCGCCACTACGGTCAGTCCTGTAAGTCGACGGGCCAGTTGTAAGAGGATCGAGCCCACACCACCGGCCGCTCCGCTCACCAGCAAAGACCCACCGGTCTCACTCTCACAAATACCAAGCCGATCGAACAACAACTCCCAGGCGGTAATGCTGGTCAGCGGCAGCGCAGCAGCCTCGGCAAAACCGATCGATTTCGGCTTGCGTCCTACGAGCCGCTCGTCTACTGCCTGGTATTCCGCATTTGACCCCTGGCGATCCAGCTCGCCAGCGTAGTAGACCTCATCTCCCACCTCAAACCCACTGACGGCGGCGCCTTTGCTCACGACAACACCTGCAGCATCCCAGCCAAGCACCCGAGGTTTGCCTGTGTTGTCCGATGCTGACCCCTGATGTCGCGCGCCTCGCACCTTCGTATCCACCGGATTGACCGAAATCGCCCGTACGTTGACCAGCAGGTCTCTGGGTCCAAATTCCGGTTGCGGCAGATCCAGCTCCACCAGCGAGTCCTGCGCTTCGATCGGGAGTGGACGTGTGAATGCGATCGCTTTCATTCTTCTCTCCAGTCTGGAACCGGGCTCACCGGGCCAGGAATCAATTCTATTATCCGCATCGGCCATTTAAGAAACCGCTAACGAGAAGCCAACCGCGCCAGGCCCGTAGGATGAGGTTGATGAAATCGCTGCTCGGATTGCCGCGTTATTGCAATGGGACGTGAGCGGAGTAGATGATCTCGCCCTTCCTGATCGTGTACGTGACTTTGGAAAAATTTCTCGCGTCGGTCGCTGGATCTGCATCGAGCACAACCAGGTCAGCAGTCATTCCTTTCTGCACCCGCCCTTTTGCGGCCTGCCTGAAAAATGTGCTGGGATTTGAGGTGAGCGACGCGAGAATATCGCGCCACCCCATGGCTCGTCCCATGTATTCGAATTCCTGAGCAGTGTCGTAACGCGACTGGAAGCCTACATCCGTCCCAAACAGAATAGTGCCGCCTTCGGCGAGGTACGACTTCAACTCATCGACGCCACTACCTACAAGTTTGTCCCTTATGGCAGGATCCGAGACGACTGTCGTCCACAGGGTCAGGGTGGGGATGAGCGCAGTATGCTGCTGCTTCATCCGGGCGAGCTCATCCGCCGAGAAACTTCCCTCATTCGGAATCGTGTGCGCCAGAACATCGACGCCGCCAGCCAGCGCATTATCCACGCCGACGCGATTCTGCGGATGAGCAAACGCGGGCTTACCCTCGCCGTGCGCTACATCGACCGCCGCCTTTACGATGGCGGTATCCATATTCACTACCGGTTTGTCGCCCATGTAGGCGCCGGTGAACAGCTTCATGCCGTCGAGACCCATCTTCATATACTGCCGCGCCATTTGTTCCGCTTGCTCAGGGCTCGCAGCCTCAGGCAACTGCATCTCGGCCGGGAGATAGACGGGATGGCCGTTTTGGGGAAAGATGTCTCCCGCCATCAGGATCTGCGGCCCACGTATCTCTCCGGATTCAATTCGCCGCCGCAGCGCCAATGTATTCCCCGGATCGGAGCCGAGGTCCCATACGGTTGTGAAACCCCAGCGCGTGAGCATCTCGTGCAAATGTTCCTCAACCTGCAGCGCGGTCGATTGAGCGGCGCCCTGCCATCCGGTTTCAAAATGCACATGACTGTTCCAGAACCCGGCTACGATAACTTTTCCCGTACAATTGATAACCTGCGCCGACCCTGGAATTTTCAGCTCGGTCCGTTTCCCCACGGCGGCAATTCGGCCATGCTGTATGAGCACCACTGCATTCTCGATTGGCCGGGCGGTCGCCGAAGGATAGACCTTGGCCCCTTGCAGCACGAGATCGCGGTCTTCCTTCGTTGCTGCGCCCAAGGCTGCTTGGCCGAGCAAAAGTACCACCGCCAACAGGCAGGTGAATTGCAGCTTCATTCGAATCTCCTCTTGCATCAGAGAGCGACTCTCATTTTATGTTGTTTTATGTTGTTGACTCGTCTCAGCGCCCAAACTGCTATGGGATCAACGAGTTCCGCTGCCATCACATTCTGTCACCTTACGCAAAATCAGCGATCCACTCAAAGATGAGAGGATGAGTACCGCGGTTCCTCGTTAGGCAATACCTCGGAGAGGGGCTGTTCCCTAAGGCCGAGAGCCCTGAATGAGGATGTCCACGAAGTGCCGCGCCTTCTTCGATACCGTCAACATGTATTCAAACGGGGGTAGCGAGGAAATCGTAGGCAGCGCGCTGAAGGATTTCACCAACCGCGACAGTGTAGTCATCGCTACAAAGCGCCGTGGCATGGAGCCGTGCCGCGATGTGCTCGAGGCGCGGCTCATCAGAGCGCTCAGTCCGCCGGCGATCGCTATTGGGAAGTCACGGCTGCGAGGTATTTCCCCGTTCGCGGGAGCGGCTTGGACTGGACGATGTACGCGAGTACCAGTACACCTGTTCCCCGATCGCAACCTCTCGCCGCGGATTCCCGGCGGGAAACAGGAAGAAGTTTTTCCATCTTCACGGCGCGGAATGCATCTCTTGTTAGAGGAGAGGCCTTGCCGAAAACGGAGAACCGATCATTTCCTGCTGCGGACACCGGGAGTGCTGCTACTTCTGTCCCTGCAAAGCCCACCACTCACCCGAACCTGATCCTGGCAATCTGTTGCACGAGCCTGTTGATCGTGGGCATGGACGTGACGATCGTCAACGTCGCGCTGCCGTCGATCCAGAAAGACCTGCATGCTCATCTGGCCGGGCTTCAGTGGATTCTCGATGCGTATACGCTTGTAGTGGCTAGCTTCCTGATGCTGGCGGGGTCAATGTCGGATCGCTTCGGGCGCCGGAGGGTCTTCCAAATTGGGCTGGGTGTGTTTACGCTCGGTTCGCTGCTGTGCAGCCAGTCCCGCACGATTGAACAACTGATCGGATTCCGCGCGCTGCAGGGAGTTGGGGCATCCATGCTTAACCCCGTGGCGCTGTCGATTATTGCGACTGCATTTCCCGACCCGAAAGCGCGGGCGAGGGCTGTGGGAATCTGGGGCGCGGTCGCAGGCGTCTCGCTGGGGATCGGGCCACTGGTCGGCGGGGCGCTTACAGAGACCATTGGATGGCGATCGATTTTCTGGATCAACGTGCCGATCGGGATTATAGCGGCGCTCATGGCGGCACGATTCGTGCAGGAATCGAAGGCGGCGCGGCCGCGGAGCTTCGATCCGGTGGGACAGGTACTGGTGCTGATCGGGCTGGCAACTCTGACGTGGAGCGTCATTGAAGGACCGCATGACGGCTGGGGATCGGGGTTGATCCTGGGTCTATTTGTTACTGCGACAGTAGCACTCGTGGCGTTTGTGCTGTATGAGCAGCGGCGGACCAATCCGCTGCTGGATCTGCGGTTCTTCCATAGCGTTCCATTCTCAAGCGCGACGGTTCTGGCGGTCAGCGCCTTCTCTTGCTTTGCCGGTTTTCTTTTTCTAAACACGCTATACCTGCAGCAGGTTCGTGGATTTTCAGCTTTTCATACCGGACTGTTCACGCTGCCGCTGGCGATAGCGATGATCCTATGCGCACCATGGTCGGGACGGCTGGTTGCAACCCACGGCCCGCGGCCCTCCCTGCTGGTTGCCGGAGCGGGGCTTCTGGCCAGCACCCTGATGCTTACTGGACTGAGTCAGCAAACATCCATGGCTTGGTTGGCGGCGGCATACGCACTGTTCGGTGTGGGGCTGGGCATGGTTAATCCCGCAATCACCAATAGCGCAGTGGCCGGAATGCCGTTGTCGCAAGCTGGCGTCGCGGCCGCGGTTGCATCGACCAGCCGACAGGTGGGCGCAGCTCTGGGAGTTGCTGTATCGGGGACGGTGGTGGCAGCAAGCCGCGTGCATGGCGTGGATTTCACTACGGCGACGCACACCATCTGGTGGGTCATGACGGCGTGCGGTGTGGTGGTGTTGGCGCTGGGCTTCGCGTCGAATACAGCCTGGGCACAAGCAAGCGCCGAACAGGTGGCGCACTTGCTTGAAGAGCGGCACTGAATCAAGCCGCATAGGCCGCCTCAAGCCGACTTCACTCGAGCGAACTGCAAAATGTTAGGTAGGGACGGGAGGCCCCTCATATATGGAGGGGCCTCCCGTCTCGCTCACCGTTTACGCGAAGGATTCGCCAACCAACTCTTCGCTCTTTTTCCAAAGAGCCTTTGCGTTCTCCGGATCGAGAGCGTAGCCACGCACTCCTTCGTCAAGCATACCCAGCGGTGCGTCATCTGCGACGACATCACTCACGTGGCAGTTCTCGCAATACCGCCCTCCTACCTCTTCGGCGGGCGCAACGACAGCTGCCCATACTGAGGTGGCGGCACCTTGGGGAACTGTTTTGAATTCGAACGGTCCTTTGCCAGCTGCAGCGGCCTGTTCATTGATCTGTTTGACCATCTGTTCCAGGCTGCCCGGATCCATGTAGCGGCCAAGCTCCGTCATGATGCCACCTGGATGAACGGCCGTAGCTCGCACGCCGCGGTCACCATGACGGCGGTCGAACTCTACTGCGAAGAGGATGTTCGCGGTCTTCGAACGCCCATAAGCTACGAACGGCTCGTACGGCGTCGTCTCAAAGTTGATATCTTTCAGGTCCACATTGCTGAAACGATGCCCTGAGGAAGAGAGGTTGACCACCCGTCCGCCGTCCTTGATCAGCTTCACGATGCGGTTCACAAAGACGAAGTGGCCCAGGTGATTCGTCCCGAATTGCGTTTCGAAACCATCCTCTGTCTTTCCGAATGGGGTTGCCATGACACCGGCGTTGGCGATGATTACATCGAACAAACGGCCATCGGCAACCAGCCTGTCCGCAGTCGCGCACACACTCTTGAGGCTGGCAAGGTCGAGCTCGATCAACTCGAAATTCGCGCCGGTCTCTGCCGCCGCTTTACTGACTTCCGATGTGGCACGCTTCGCCTTTTCCAGATCCCGCGCTGCGCCCACCACATCCGCGCCATGCGCCACCAGCGCGCGGGCAGTCTCTACACCAAGGCCTGCAGATACTCCCGTTACCAGAATCCGCTTACCCTTCAGATCGACTCCTACGAGGACATCTTCCGTCGTTGAATTTGCTCCAAATTTTGCTGCCATGCTGCACACTCCGATCACAAATCTTTGACACTGGCCTCGGCCTGGAATAAAACGGAGTAAATCTCCGTTATGCAAAGTAGATTATCGGAGAGCTCCTCCGGATTCAGAAAAGCTCGATGAAAACTTCAGCAGCACAAAAAACCGCTCGCAAACCCCGAGCCGACGCGCAACGCAACCGTGAACGCATTCTCAAAGTTGCAAAGCAGGTTTTCACCCGCCGAGGCGGGGAGTCCAGCATGGACGAGATCGCCAAATGCGCCAAGATCGGCCCGGGCACCCTTTACCGTCACTTTCCTTCGCGCGATGACCTGCTGGCCGCTGTCTATATCAGCGAAGTCGAGAAACTGGCTGAGGCACAGAGAAAGCTCTCCGCCGAATTGCCTTCGGTCGAAGCGCTCCGGGCGTGGATGCTGGTCTTCATCGACTACATTGCCGCTAAAAAGATCATCGCCCCGGCGTTGGACGCTATGGTCGGCGGTCCTTCGCAGGTATACCAGCAGAGCACTCGCATCATGGAGGAAGCTGCCAATGCGCTGGCGAGCCGCGCCGTCGCCAGCGGAGATCTTCGACCAGATGTCGATCCGATGGACATGTTGCGCGCCATCTATGGGGTTTCCAGCGCAGGCAACACAGACGATTGGCCAGCAAAGGCGCGGCTTTTCGTGGACATTCTCATTCAGGGCTCCCGACCTCAATGAACTGCATCTCTGCTCGGTGGTGCTACGCGGGAGGTGCTTTGCCGCCGGCTGCAACAAGGTCAGTGCCTTCATCAAAACACTCAAACGGTGTCACTCCCCTTGAATATTCAAAGCTCCAGTGAATTCGGTGGACCAGGGCCGTGTCTTCGCCTACCGCCTCGGCTTGCTCCTAGTGTTTGCCACTCGCGGTATTAGGGAAGAGACCCGGAATTGGTGCGTTCATCTTCTGGTCGTATTCGGGGTGCGGAAATGGCTTGCGTGGCATCATGGCTTCACGCTCGCTGGTGTTCCAAAGGAAAATCGCTTCTACGATGGCAGCCTGCTCCAGATCGGCAGCGTACAAATGGTCGACCGTGTCAAGATTGGAGTGGTGCGTGCGTGTCTCGTAGTCCAGCTCATCCTGAAGAAACTCGAAGCCCGGCAGCCCTACCGCGTCGAAGCTTTCGTGGTCGGAGCCAGTGTCGCTGCGGTTGGTGATGGATGTAACTCCCAGATCCTTCAGTGGGGCGATCCATTGAGAGAAGATGCTATCGACTCCATAGTTGCCCTGCGTATAGATGCCACGAACCTTGCCGCCGCCTTCGTCGATGTTGTAGTAAGCATCCAGCGTCTCCCATTCCTTTTTTGTGGTCAGAGCGCCGGGTGCGCCGGCAGGAGGTGGAGGCGCGGCTGGAACGAATCCGCCGAAGTGTTGGGCAACATAGCCCTTGGAACCGAATTCGCCCTGCTCTTCACCGGTCCACAGAGCGATGCGAATCGTACGCTTCGGTTTGACGTCCAGGGCCTTCAGTATCCGGATCGCTTCCATCGCGATGACGGCGCCCGCTCCGTTGTCGGTCGCGCCCGTGCCGGCGCGCCAACTGTCGAGATGCCCACCCACCATTACGACCTGATCCTTCAGCATGGGGTCGGTGCCAGGAATCTCGGCGACGGTGTTGAAGCCATGTTCATGGTCGCCCGTGAAGGCGGTCTGGATGTTCACCTCTACTGCGACCGGCACATGCGCTTGCGCAAGCCGCGCCAAACGGTTGTAGTGCTCCGTCATGACGACCGCATACGGAATGGACACCGCATTCTCGCGAAGCTGAGCATTGCGCACGAGCTCCACACCGTTGTCGTCGAGGATGAGGCCTGTGTCGACATTCCTGCCCTCTTCATGCGAGGGTAGCAGGATCGTGATCGCTCCTTCCTCCTGCGCCATCTTCAAGGCGCGCTGGCGAAGTGCGTCGACACGCCGCCGCTCAATCCGCGATGGAGCGGCGGCCGGCGGAGGACCAGTGAAGCGAGGCGGAAGGCCGGGGCCTTCCAGTTCCTTCAGTTCGTCGTCGGTATACCGGAATGAAAGAGGCTGGTCGAGCTCGGGGAGTGGACGCGCCGCACCAAGCAGGACTATCTTGCCCTTCAGCGTGCCTTTAAGTGAGTCAAGCTGGTCGGGATCGGCCAGCGGTGCGTAGACAATCTCTCCGGTCACCGGCCCGTTCGTTGCAGCTGACCACACGGCCGCCTGCATCCAGATGGGTTCCGAATCAGGGGTCACAATGCGGCCCCAGGTATTGATCTGGTACCAGCCCATGCCAAACTCGCCCCAGTCTTCCAGGTGCGCGTTACCAAGGCCGATCCTGGTCAGCGTATCGCGCGTCCACTCATTCGCCTTCCTCATGTTGGGGGAGCCGGTTAGACGCGGACCGATGCCGTCGGAGAGCGCGCTGGCAAAACATCGCCTGACCGTGCGCTATGCCTTCCGCGCGAATGCGTTCGTACATGTTCAGTTCGATCGACTCGATCGCAGGCTGTGCACCATAGTACCCACCGGCCTGAATGCCCTTCTTCTGGGCCTCGGTTTCCGCAGCCGGTCTCTTCTGTGCGGACAGCGAAGCATTGAGCATCACAAGTGTAATAACGAGCGCAAGTGTACAGCGTAGAGGGGTTTGCGAAGACTTCAACATCTGTTTCAACTCCAGGGCAAAAGCACATGGATCAAGTAGGGTGTCGCCTGCTATCTGTTACGTGGGCATGAACCAAATTGTTCCTTGGGAATGTTCTGATGGAAAACTGTTCAACCTCTTAGGTAGTCATTGACACCCACGTGAAAAGCCCTCTTCCTGCGAGAAAACCGCTATTCCCTGCAAACCTCTGGAATAGTCCATCCGTCTTTTATAAGAAGAGAGTGATCGAAGGCGGAGGGGACACATGTCCTGGATATTCCACGCAATCCCGACCGGTGCAGACACGATCGATTGTGCTGTGGCTTCAATTCAGTCGTTTCTTATCAACATTGGAGTGCCACAGGACAGCCACACTGTGGCATTGTGGCTCTTTTTCGCGGGTTGCGGAGTGTTACAGCTCTGCGTGAGCTTTCTGATCTGTACTCTAATCGAGCGATTGTGGCCGCTTACAAACTGGCCTCAACGGAATCCCATTGCAGCAGACGTGTCGTATGCCTTTTTCGTCCGTCTCGTGCTCTTTCCTCTGGTCGCTTTTTTTGAGTACAGTTGGCTACAGCAGCAGCTTGATAGGTTTTTCCTGCCACATTCGATCGCCCCACCGTCGCTGACTACGCTCGCGCCTGCATTGGCTTCCTGGCCGCTATTGGTCTTCTTCATAAACTTCGCGATTCTGGATCTTTCCGACTACTGGAGACATCGCCTGTCTCACAGATATGGATGGTGGTACGGGGTCCACTCAGTGCACCATGCCGAAGATCAGATGACGTTCTGGTCAGATGAGCGATCTCATGTGCTGGAAGACACAATCACATATATCTGGCTGATTGCAGTGGGCTTATCGATTGGCGTCCCGTCCTTTCAGTTCCCTTTTGTCGTTCTTGGCTTCAGGTTCATAGGAAGCATTGCGCACTCCAATACCCGCATCAGTTATGGATGGCTTGGCGACCACATCTTTATCTCTCCCGGATTTCACCGAACGCATCATGCACTGAAGGCAGCAGGACGGCGCAGCTGCAACTTTGGCACAGCTCTGTCCTGGTGGGACATTCTGTTCCGAACAGCCAGGTTCCGTGACAACACAGTCGAGACTGGGGACGCCGGGGCAGAGCCCGCGATGGTCACTGGATCGTGGGGAGAACAGCAGGCCGCAGGCTTTCGTCGAATGCTGCGGTTAGCTCGGCGTGCCAGAAAGACACACGCGGCAAGGGGCACATTATGATCAGCACCGAAGTATCACCTTGGATAAGCCGAGTTCTCGAGAACGGAACCCTAGGTATCGCACCGAAAGAAGTTTGGAAGCTTCGAGCATACGAATCCTACAGAACAAAGTTGCGGGCAGCAGATTTCCCATGTTTCTTTGGGCAGACAGGCGAGATGCGTGGAGAGATGTTATATACCTTCATTTCGCAACAGTTCCCGCAACAGTTTGTGAGAGACATGCAGGAATTCGTTACTCTGTTGGGCACCACGGAGTATGAGCGCTGCAGCCTGGTTGCATTCTTCGAACCTGATCGAGAGATCACTGCTCACGTCGCTTTTGTTGATTGTTTCTGGAAACTATTGCAGATGCTTCACAAGCATGACAGTCACCCCGTTCTTGAGAGAGCGCCGGATGATCCACTCTGGGAATTCTCCTTTGAGGGATGCGAGATGTTTGTTGTGGGGTCTTCGCCAACCTATAAACGACGCCTTAGTAGAAATCTCGGTCCCGGCATCGTGCTCATTTTCCAGCCCCGAAGGCTTTTCATTGATCCTGCTACCTCGCAACCCATAGCAGCCGAGGTGCGCCACAGGATACACCGGCGAATGCTGGCATATGACGAAATGCCTGTACACCCGGATATTGGATTCTATGGCCAACCGAACAACCATGAGTGGAAACAGTACGCTCTTCCAGACGACAATTCGCCTGAGACCGGAAACTGTCCATTTCACACTCGAATGTGTTGAACTCGTTCCCTGGAAACCTAAGAAGCAACGATCGACTCTGTCGACATTATTCTCCTAATTTCCACGGACTCACCGGGCGACTCTGCTGCCCACCTGAGGACGAGACAAGCTTTCGTATATGCAGGAGTGTGCAGCGCCATCATTCAACATCCAATGGCTGAATCGCGCTCGATGGAGCGCATATTCCTGTGCATTGCCTGCGCGCTCAACTGCATCCGCCAACTCATGATTTTTTTGATAGTGCGGCTTGCCGCTCTTTTCGTATTCCGCAAGCGCGGCCTGCAGGCTCGATGAGCGCTGTATCAATCGAACAGGCACCAGAACATCTTCAATTCCCAACGTGCCACCCACTGAGATGTGCGGCGACAATCATGAGCAGTCCTCTTTCAGGCGTCCAGTGTGCAATGTCGGCACAAACATGATCTGATTGTGGATGATGCTGTCTTCAGGCGTGGCTCGATCAGCCGAATCAATGGCTCTCCCCAGCCGTTGTCATTCATGTTGGCAGTATCATTCCTCCGACGTTCCTTGACGCGCCAGACTCACCCATTTTTCTTCGCCGTATAAATGCGAAATCGAGAGGGCTCACGCTTGTGACGGAGTCGCGCATGGAACGGCCGCAGAGCCCACTTCAAACCATACTTGGGTGTATGTATGGTCCACTGGATCGACAACCGCTCTTCCAGCAATCGCAGGCGTTCATCTGTAAGGAATTCGAGGCTCGGTATGGAGTCCGAAGCCGTACCAAATTTCCGCAGAAACGCGGCATGACGCTCTGAGATCATTTGCCTTCCACTCTCCTCTCGGGAAT
>Ga0302220_10000577_pt1 | contig 30556 bp, 22 predicted proteins | sample II_Palsa_E1_3_FD_194572 | JGI IMG/M metagenome (GOLD analysis project Ga0302220, IMG submission 194572) | Peat permafrost microbial communities from Stordalen Mire near Abisko, Sweden - II_Palsa_E1_3 | ecosystem: Environmental > Terrestrial > Soil > Palsa > Peat permafrost | place: Sweden...
AAAGATTGCCGGGCTTCGCCGCCGCAAGTCCTGCTTCTATCCCTTCAACGATGGCCTTTTCTGCGTCGATGAAATGTTGCGGCGGACGGCCGAGATAGACCGTGCGCGATTGCGGACAGTGATACCGCTTGAAGCAGCCGGCAATCTCGAAGAACGTTCCCGCGTTCGAGGTGAACTCGGAGTCATCCCAGGTCAGGTGCGGCGCGGCGGCATCCGATCCGGTTGGCAGCAAAGGTACGATCGCCGGATAGTCTCCGCCGTAACCCTCCACGCCCGTGATGCCCGCCGAATAGATCTCCGCAACAAGATCGCTCTTGCGCATGCCAGGCTCGACGCGCTCGAGAATACGGGCGTGCATCTTCTCGACAATCCGCGCGGCAATACGCATGTACTCGATCTCGCGAGGCGACTTGATCGCCCGCTGCCAGTTGACCAGCGCCGTGGCGTCGACCCACGTTGCTTGCGGCAGATGATGCGTCAATGATGCATACGCTGCCGCGCTGAAATAGTAGTTGTCCTTCTCCACGCCTATTCGACATTTATCCCAGCCGCGTGCAGCAATCACTTCACGCGACAGATAATCCATAGGATGCCGAATTGCTGACTGAACGTAGTGATCGGGGTAGCCCACTATCTGGTCGTGCTGCATGAAAACGGTGCGCTTCGCGCCGTTCGCGTCCTGTCCGCGACCGAACCATACCGGCTCCCCTTCCATTGGCAAGAGCACGCACTGGTGCACATAGAACGACCAGCCGTCGTAGCCGGTGAGCCAGTTCATGTTGGTTGGATCGGCGACGATCAGCAGATCGATCTCCGCTATTTGCATCGCTCGCCGCGCCTTGGCAATGCGCGCGTCGAATTCGCTTTGTTCAAAATACAGGCGTGCGGCGGGTGCCGTTGTGCGCCTTTCCTGCTCTTGTGCTTGTGCTTGTTGCGTCATGAATGACATCGTCCCCTCTCAGAGCGTCACGTCGTTGTTAAAGATGATTCCTGCGTTTTGCGCACGCGCGCGTTGTAGCGCCAATGCGGCGATCGCTGTGTCCTGTGCACCTGTTCCGGTCAGGTCGCAGATGGTGATGTCGTCGTCGTGCATGCGCCCCGGGCGACTGCCCGCAATGACGTGCCCCAACTCGGCAAATTGGGTGCCGTCGGGAATTGCACCGGCTTCAATAGCGTGATGAAGCTCGCCGAGAATGCGCGTTTGCTGTAGACGGTCGCAGATATAGCGCCCGGCAATAAGAACCTCTGGTGCGAGCTCGTTCTTGTGTTCGGCGTCAGATCCCATCGCGGTGACATGCAAACCCGGATGCAAGTCTTCCGCGTGTATCAGCGGGCTTCTGCTTGGTGTGGTCGTGATGGCGATGTCGGCATGCGCAAGCGCTTCATGCACACTTGCGGCTACCTCACAGCGGATGCCTTGCATGCCCTTCGCGAAGCTCCGCGCACGTTCCGTGTCACGTGCCCAGACGGTAACGTGGTCGATCTCGCGGACCAGCCGTACCGCCTCCAACTGCAGGCGTGCCTGCTCACCCGCCCCAATCACTGCCACACGCCTCGCGTCCTTGCGTGCGAGCCAGCGCGCGGCGACCGCGCCCGCCGCAGCGGTGCGAACCGCGGTGAGATAACCGTTGTCGAGCAGCACGGCCTCAGTCAATCCGGTACGTGCCGACAGCACCAGCATGAGGCCATTGAGACTCGGCAAACCGAGGGCAGGATTGTTGAAAAATCCGGGACTGACCTTGATGGCGAAGCTATCGAAACGCGGCAGCCAGGCAGTCTTTACATCGACTTCACCGGCATGCTCGGGAAGATCGAGACGAAGGATCGGCGGCATGGCCACGGCTTCCGTCGCGAGCGAAAGAAATGCAGATTCAATCTGATCGATCGCAGCGAGATCGAGCGGCACAAGTGCCCGTAACTGCGCTTCGCCGAGGAGGGTGATGGCGGACATGTCAAGCCTCCAGGAGCAGTCGGCGATGCAGCCCGATATCGATATTCGCGCCGCTTAGCACCAGTACGACCGGACCGCTCTTATCGTTGATACGCTCGATACGTCGGTTGAGCAGCGCGGCGATGCCTACTGCCGCCGCCCCTTCGATCACAAGCCGCTCTTCCCGATACGCATGCACGATGCCGCGCGCAATGGACGCTTCGTCCAGCAGCACGATGTTATCGGCGAGTTCTTGTGTCAATGCGAAGGTATGTTCGTTGTCCAGGCCGATACCGCCGCCCAGCGAATCTGCCAGCGTCTCGACTTCATCGACAAGCACGGGCCGCCCCGCCGCGAGACTCGCGTGCATCGCGGCGCCACGTTCCATGCTCGCGCCGATCATCGCGACGTCAGCACGGATCCGCTTGGCGGCAAACGCGACACCGCTAAACAAGCCGCCGCCCGACAAGGGCACGACAATGCTCGCGGTGTCCGGCAACGCTTCCATGATCTCCAGGCCGATAGTCCCCTGCCCCGCAATCACATGAAGGTTGTCAAAAGGCGGGACGAATGCGAAGCCTTCTTCGCCGGCAAGACGCAACGCCTCCACCTGTGCTTCGTCCTGACTCTTGCCTGCGATCACGACACGCGCGCCGAGCGCAGTGACGGCATCGACCTTATTCTTTGGCACCAGCGCCGACATGCACACGGCCGCCCCCATGCCGAGCGCACGCGCGGCGTACGCGATGGCACGGCCATGATTTCCCGTCGACGCAGTGACCACCTTCATGATGCCGCGCTCAGCGAGATCGGCTAACGCGTTGGTCGCGCCGCGCAGCTTGAAGCTGCCGGTCGGCTGCATGGTTTCGAGCTTCAGATAGACGTCTGTGCCCGCGGTCCGCGACAGCGACGCTGACGCAAGCAGCGGCGTGTGTGTCACACGCCCCTCGATACGGCGACGCGCGCGATAGACATCGGCAAGCGAGAGAACAGGCATGAACGCGATCGCAAAATGAAGTGGATGCGATCGAGTCTAATGTCCTAAAAAGCGCTTTTTAATGTCCTAGTTCAATCGATACAACAGCGCCGGACGTTGATGCCGGGTCAATTGCCGGAGTCAACTGAAGTCGTGCACATGCGGGTACTGCTCGAACACTTCTCCAATGGTTTCGAGTGCGGTTTTAAAGGTGTTATCTGTCACTTCGGCACCCACGCACAAGCGCACCGCGTTCGGCCTCTCAGCGCCACGCACGAGGAACGGATCAGGCGATGTCACCGCAATCTCCCGGTTGCGCAACTCGCGCGTAACGCGGTCCGCCTGCCAGTAGTCGGGCACCTTCAACCACGCGGACAACGCCTGCCGATGGCTCCCTAGCAAATAGCGGCCGAGCACCTCGCGGACCATTGTCTGCCGGGTCCCCAGGCGCTCGCGCTGCACCTGGACCAGGTGTTGCGCGGTCCCGTCCATGATCCAGCGCGTGGCGACCTCGGCCATGGGCGAAGTCGCCATCCAGCTGCTCACACGCAGCACGCTTTCAGCTCGCAGCGCGAGGCGTCGCGGCATGGTGAGATAGCCGATCCGCAAGCCGGTCAGCACCGACTTCGTCATGCTCGTGCAGTAGAACGACAGCTCTGGAATCAGGCTGGCGATAGGCGTCTGCGTCTTGGCCGGCAACGCGCCATAAACGTCGTCCTCGATCACATACACGCCGTAACGCTCGGCAATGCGTGCAATCGCGCGGCGACGAGAATCCGGCATCAGGGCTACCGTGGGGTTGTTCAGTGTCGGGGTGCAGACCAGCGCGCTGATGCGCTCGCTGTCGCACATCTCTTCGAAATGTTCAGGACGTATGCCGTATTCGTCGATCTCAAGGCCCTTGAGCGTGAAGCCCAGCACATTGGCCGAGCCAATCACGCCATGGTCGGTCAGGCTCTCGCACAGTACCGTGTCGCCAGGGCCGACGAATGATGCCAGCGCCAGGAAGATGCCATGGGCGGCGCCGTTAGTGACCAGCAGTGTCTCCGGATTCGCCGGCATGCCGAGCGTGGCGAGCCATGCTGCGCCCGCCTGCCTGTGATGCTCAAAACCGGCGATCGGCCGAAACGCGCGTATCCATGGTTGATCCTCGACAGTGGCAAGCGTCGCGCACACCTTGCGCCACATGGCATCGTGCTCCGGGGTATGCACGATGCGCGCAATCGAAAAGTCGATGACCTCGCGCTCGGCGGTGTCGAGCATGTATTTCGACATGGTCTCGGTCACGCGCGCCGCGACGAAGCTGCCTCGACCTACCTCGCAACGAATCAACCCTTGCCGCTCCAGCTCTTTATATGCGTTCGTCACGGTCTGAACGCTGATAGCCAGGTCCGCCGCGACCTCGCGCTGCGGCGGCAGGCGAGCCCCTGGCGCAAGCATGGCGCTTTCGATATCCGCTGCGATTGCTTTCACCAGACGTTTGTATTTCGACTCGACGCCATGCACCGTCCGCACTGCGTCACGCCACCGCTCGTTCACGTTCGCCTCCGTTCAGTAGCTCCCATAGTGGCGCAGAAGCAGCCGTAAAAATTATTGTCCTAGAGCAATTAGAACAAAAATATGGCTTTGTATGCTGCGTTCATGGCGGTGTAGCGCGACCTCGAAACGGGAATAAAACCAAGGGTTTGCGAGCATTTTTCGCCACTAGTGCCGCGCGGACGCGGCGCGATCAACCACGCTACGGAATCGGGAACGGATCGACATGAAACTCAAACGAGTGTCTGGAATGCTGGGTGCGCTGTCCACGCTGTGCATGACGGCAGCGGCGGCGGGATTGGTGGCCCACGCAGCGGCGGCGAACGCTGAAACGACCTTGCAGCGCATTCAGCGCACCGGGGAAGTGCGCATTGGCTACGCGAACGAAAGCCCCTTTGCGTACACCACGCCGGACGGCACCGTCACCGGCGAGTCACCCGAGATTGCGAAGAAGGTGTTCGCCAAGCTCGGCGTCAAGAAAGTCGATGCCGTCCTGACCGAATGGGGTTCGCTCATTCCTGGATTGCGCGCGGGCCGCTTTGACGTGATTGCAGCGGGCATGTACGTCACGCCTGAGCGCTGCAAGCAGGTCGCCTTTGCCAACCCTCAATACCAGATCCAGGACACCCTGCTGACCTTGAAGGGCAATCCCAAGAACCTGCAGAGTTATGCTGACGTAGCTAAAAACCCCGACGCAAAACTGGCTGTCATGGCGGGCTCGGTTGAGTTGGGCTACGCACGCGACTCCGGCGTGAAGGACGGGCAATTGCTGCAAGTACCCGACACCACCGCGCAGTTACAAGCGGTGCGTGCAAGCCGCGCAGACGCTGCCGCCGGCACCGCGCTGACCATGAAGGGCCTGGCCGAAAAGGCGGGCCCGACGGTCGAAGCCATCCCCAAGTTTGCGGACGATCCCAAGCACACCGGTTACGGCGCGCTGGCGTTCCGCCCGGACGACACGGACCTGCGCGACGCCGTCAACCAGCAACTGAAAGCGTGGCTCGGTACGCCGGATCATCTCAAGACGGTCGCCCCGTTTGGCTTCGATAAAAGCAACCTCCCGGACAAGACCACCGCGCAACTGTGCGGCGGCTGACCGTCTTCGTGTGACGAGCCGGCACGTGCCGGCTATCACCTCCTCTCACCGCCTCTACGCCAAGCGAGAAATGCCATGGGCGACTTGCATGAACTCTTGCCCCTGTTGCTGAAGGGCACGCTTGTCACCGTCGAGATTGCGGTGTCCGGGATCTTGCTGGCCATTGTGATGGCCGGCATGGCGACCGTCCTGCGCTCATCGGCATGGCGGGTTTTGCGCTGGACCGCCAACGCGTATGTGGAAGTATTTCGCGGTACGTCGCTACTGGTACAGCTATTCTGGCTTTTCTTCGTGTTGCCGTTGCCGCCATTCAATCTGGAACTGACGCCGCTCACCGTTGCCATCGTCGGGCTGGGGCTGCATTACGGCGCCTATGGCTCCGAGATCCTGCGGGGTGCATTGCGTTCAGTGCCGGGTGGGCAATATGAAGCGGCGCTTGCGTTGAACATGCCTGCGTCGACGAGGATGCGGCGCATTGTCTTGCCGCAGGCCATGATCAACGCGCTGCCGCCCGCCACGAACCTGATGATCGAATTGTTGAAAGGGACCTCGCTGGTTTCGCTGATCACCCTATCCGACCTCACCTTCCGCGCGCGCCAGCTCGACGAAGCGACCTTCAAGACCGCTGAAATTTTTGGGCTGACGCTAGTGATCTATTTCGTCATGGCGCAGATCGTGGTCACCGTCATGCGTCATTTCGAACGCCGCGTCAGTCATGGCATCAGTCTCAAATCCACGCAGAGGACGGCGAAATGAACTCCTTTTTCGACGTCAAATACGCGGTGCACATTCTGCCCGAGTTGCTACGGGCATCCATGTACACCATCGGCATCACGCTGGTCGGCTTCGCGATTGCACTGGTGCTTGGCCTTGTACTCGCTATCTTGCGCCGCAGCGCCATCGCGCCGGTCGCGCGGGTGACGGGATTCTTTGTCGAGTTCATTCGAAGCACGCCGTTGCTGATCCAGGTCTATGTGCTGTTCTATGTGGCGCCGCTCTACGGTCTCACGATGTCGGCGCTGACCGCGGGCACCATCGGCATTGCGGTCCACTACGCTTGTTACGTGTCGGAGGTTTATCGAGCGGGATTGAATGGCGTGGCGCGCGGACAATGGGAAGCCGCTTGCGCATTGTCACTGTCGCCGTGGCGCACGTACAGCGGCATCATTCTTCCGCAGGCGATCCGCCCGGTCATCCCCGCGCTCGGCAATTATCTGGTCGCCATGTTCAAGGACACGCCCGTGCTGTCCGCCATCACGGTGGTCGAACTGATGCAGCAGGCGAAGAACATCGGCTCGGAAACGTTTCGCTATCTCGAACCGATCACCATGACCGGCCTGTTCTTTTTATTGATCAGCGTGACGTTCGCCTCGGGCGTGCGTCACCTTGAACGTCGCGTGAGATTGCCATGACGCATGTTCTATTCGAACGACCGGCAGGGGCATGCTGATGGAACTCCAGGAGAAGCAGATGAAACGGGATCTCGACCCCGCACTCGGCGCAGACGCTGTCGCGCCCAACGTCCAACCCATGGTGCGCTTTGCCGGCGTGACGAAACGATACGGCTCGCTTACCGTGCTCGACGCCCTTGATCTGGAGGTCGCCCGCAATGAGAAGGTCGCTATCATCGGACCCAGCGGATCGGGCAAATCCACCCTGCTGCGCGTGCTGATGACGCTCGATCCGCTAAGCGGCGGTCTGATCGAAGTGGAAGGCGAGCCACTGACGCACATGCGCCGCAATGGCGCGCTGGTGCCTGCGTCCGAGCGGCATGTCCGCGAAGTGCGCCGCAAGATCGGCATGGTGTTCCAGAGCTTTAATCTGTTCCCGCATATGACGGCGATCCAAAACACGATCGAGGCGCCGCTGCGGGTGCTCGGCATGTCTAAGCGCGATGCGAACGAGCGTGGCCGGGAACTGCTGTCCATGGTCGGGCTCGACGACAAGTGCAATCACTTTCCATCGCAGTTGTCAGGCGGCCAACAGCAGCGCGTGGCGATTGCGCGGGCACTGGCGATGCGGCCGAAAGTGATGCTGTTCGATGAAGTGACCTCGGCACTCGATCCCGAGTTATGCGGCGAAGTGCTGAACGTGATTCGGAGGCTGGGTCGCGAGCACGATCTCACCATGCTGATGGTGACTCACCAGATGGGATTCGCGAAAGAATTCGCGGACCGCGTGTGTTTCTTTTCGCAAGGCAAGATCATTGAACAGGCGGCGCCGCAGCAGTTCTTCGGAGCACCTCAACATGAGCGCACGCAGCAGTTCCTGCGTGCTGTCCGGGAAGCGACCTAGCTTGAACCCGGGCCCATCCTGATCGATCGGCCCGGGCGTTGATCGAGGATCACGCGGAGGCGGGAAAGAAGCCGAGATAATCGAACGCGGGCGCATCGGCTTTTACGTAATGGACACCCATTGCTCCGATGGACGTAAGCGTGTCCACTGTTTCGCGACGGTTCGACACGACCTTCCAGTGCACCACCTCGTCATCTGCGTCACGGTTCTCGCGAGCACGTTTCAACGCGGCTATCGCGAGGTCTACCGGCGGCGAGTAAACCACCAGTCCCTCGTTAGCCAGCGCTGCCGCATCAATGTCCAGATCGGCGCATGCGCGCGCTTTGGCCGGGGCGTCGCTGACATCGGCCGCACGCGATTTCGCAATCAACGCAAACGTCTCGGGATCGACCACGCGGTGTGCGCTCATCAGAAGCGGCTTGTCCGAGCCCCACGCTTCCGGCGGACATTCTTTCTGCTCAGGCTTCAACTCGATGAACGGATTGATCTCCGCCGGATAAATCCGGCAGACAGTCGGGCGTTGCTCATACACGCCGCAACTCAGGTTCGCTTGCAAGTGCGGACACGCACCCTCGAACGATGCCGCCAGGACCACGACCACCCGCACGGGCAGTTCGCCACTGGAAGCTGCGAAGGACCGGCGCCGCTTATGCTGCGCCTGCAGGTTGTCGGCAGGCGGCTCATCGGGCCAAGGCACCGCTTCACAAAGAAACTGGACATTGCCGCCGCGCTCAAGCCATATGACCGCTTCATCGACGCTCAAAGGCAGCTTGAGGTCGTGGCAGCATTTGCCGCACATCGTGCATTCAAAGTTGATATCCATCGGGTGACGCTTCTCCTCGAAAGGCATCTGTAATCGTCGTCAAGCGCTGTCGCGGTGTCGGATCATAAAGGGCGACCTGTAGGATAGTTCGGCGACTTCAGGCAACGGGTTACATGCCATCGGATATTCTTTTCGCGAATCTTCTGCAACTGCGTAATGCAACTGCGTAATGATTGGTCGTCGGATTGTTCGTCGTGCGCCTTTGTCGATTGATGCGAGGCCTCGTGCGTCAAGCGAGACTTCGCTCGGCCAGATTCTATTCTCTTTAGCGGCGCAAAAAATTCTCAGGCAGAGAAAGCGGTGATTTCCGCCCGCCCCGCCCGATGACTGGTCGTTGAGTTTAAGCGCCAGCCTTAGCGCAAACTTAGCGTCAATCAGCGCTGCGCAATGCTCGGTTCCAACGCGCTAGCCCCTGCGGAATCTCCCCACCCGCCGCCCAATGCCCGGATCAGATTGACCGTTGCGACTGCCTGCACACCCGACAATTGCACTGCGGCCCGCTGCGTCTGAAGTGCGGTACGTTCTGCATCGATTACATCGAGGTAGTTCACAGCACCTTCCGTGTACTGTGTCCTCGAAATGGTAGCGGCACGATTGGACGCGCTGACGGCTTGCGCTTCCGTGCGTGTCTGCTCCTCCAGGATGCGCAGATCCGACAAGTTGTTCTCGACCTCCTGGAACGCAACGAGTACCTGTTGCCTGTAATTCGCCGCGTCCTCCTCAAACACGGCGCGAGCGTTTGCGAGGTTGCCCTTGCGCCGCCCTCCGTCGAAGACAGGCACCGCAAGCGCGGTTCCAGCCAACGGTCCAAGAAGGAAAGCGCGGCTCGACCATTTGAAAAGATCGCCTAGCGTGGCGGATTCGACCCCTGCCGCGCCCGTGAGAGACAACGACGGAAAGTAGGCGGACTTGGCCACGCCAATGCGTGCATTGGCCGCGGCCATCGCGCGTTCGGCGGCGGCAATGTCCGGCCGGCGTTCCAGCAGTGAAGAGGGCAAGCCCGGAGGAACGCGGATCTGCACCGGTACCAGCGGGTTTGCTGCCATGGAGAACTGCGCCGGCGCCCGGCCCAGCAGAACCGCAAGGCTATGCTCGGAGGACGCGCGCAGTCGCTGCGCGGTCATGGCATCGGAACGAGCAGTGGCGAGTTCGGACTTCGCCCGGGCCACGTCGAGTTCGCTGATGTCCCCTTCGTTGAATCGATGCTGCACGAGTTCAAGCGTTTGTTCACGCAGCGCAACGGTATTTGTATAAACCTCAAGCTCCGAATCCAGCTCACGCAAGTTGAAGTAGTTTTGCGCCACGTCCGCTTGCAAAGCCAACTGCACTGAACGAAGCAACGCTTCGCTTTGCTCGGCATCCGCACCCGCAGCCTTTACTGAATCGGAGACCCGTCCGAACAAATCGACTTCATAGGATGCTGTCGCCTGTGCGCGCCATAAGGTCTGCGACGGCACGTTGACGCCATCAGGTTCAAGCAGCGACGCGGGAGAAACCTTTTCGCGCGTTGGCCCGAATCCCGCGTCAATCGATGGAAACAAACCCGAGCGGGCCGTTTGCTGAATGGCGCGCGACTCCTTCACGCGCGCCGCCGCAGCTTTCAGGTTCTGGTTAGCATCCAGCGCTTGTTGCTCGAGATCGTTCAGCGTGGTGTCATCGAAAATGGTCCACCATTCGCCGCGATCAGTATGATCCGACGGTTGCGCGGTCTTCCACGTGCCGGCGTCCGCTTGAGCAGACGTATCGGCCGGTGTTTCCTTGAACGCGGGCGGGGCGTTCACATCGGGCTTCTCATACACCGGTGCCAACGAGCATCCTGCTAGCGCGAGCAACAATGCCGACAAGCCCCAAACGCGCTTGCTTAGGTTAGCGTTTGTCATTTTGTTTAAGCCTCGATCGATGCGTCGATACCGCGCATATGCGGATGCAAGCCATGCTTGTCGACCACGTGCTCGTTGCCCGCGAGCTTGCGCAGCACCACATAGAACACGGGCGTAAGCAGCAACCCGAAGAGCGTTACGCCAAGCATGCCGAAGAACACGGCAATGCCCATCGCTTTACGCATCTCCGAACCGGCGCCTGACGAAATCACAAGCGGCACCACGCCCATGATGAAAGCGATAGACGTCATCAGGATAGGACGCAGGCGCAACCGGCTTGCCTCGATAGCCGCTTCGATAATCGACCGTCCCTGCATCTCCAGTTCGCGCGCAAACTCCACAATCAGGATCGCGTTCTTGGCAGACAGGCCGACGAGCACCATCAAGCCAATTTGCGTAAAGATATTGTTGTCGCCGTGAGTCAGCCAGACACCCAGCAGTGCCGAGAAAATGCTCATGGGCACGATCAGGATCACCGCCAGCGGCAAGGTCAGGCTTTCGTACAGAGCAGCCAGTACCAGATACACGAGCAGCACGCTGATAGGGAAGACGACGAACGCCGCATTGCCTGCCAATTCCTCCTGGTACGTAAGATCGGTCCATTCGAACTTGAAGCCGCGTGGCAACGTTTCCGCTGCGATACGTGCGACGGCCGCCTGTGCCTGACCCGATGAATAGCCGGGTGCCGGCCCGCCGTTGATATCGGCTGCGGTATAGCCGTTGTAGCGCACGACCATCTCAGGCCCGAACGTAGGCGTCACCTTCACGAGCGAGGACAACGGCACCATTTCTCCATTGGCGTTGCGGGTCTTGAGCAAACCGATGGCATCAGTGTTTGAGCGGAATGGCGCATCTGCCTGCACGCGTACCTGGTACACCCGGCCAAACTTGTTGAAGTCATTCACATAGAACGAGCCAAGGTAGACTTGCATGGTGCTGAACACATCGGTTATTGATACTCCGAGTTGTTTCGCCTTCACCCGGTCCAGATCGACATTAAGCTGCGGCACATTGATCTGATAGCTCGAGAATGAAGGTCCCAGTTCCGGCGTCTGCGCCGCGCGTTTGATGAACGCTTGCGTCGCGTCGTTCAACGCGGAATAGCCTAATGCCTGGCGATCTTCGATCTGCAGTTTGAAACCGCCCAGGGTTCCCAGCCCCAGGACCGGCGGCGGTGGAAACACCGCTATAAACGCGCCTTTGATCGTCGAAAAGCGCTTGTTGAGTTCAGCCGCTACACCGCCCGCGGTGACCGAGCTTGATTTGCGTTCATCGAACGGTGTCAGCCCGAAGAACACGACCGCTGCGCTCGACGAGTTGGTAAAACCGTTGATCGACAAACCGGGAAACTGCACGGCGGAGATTGCGCCCGGAACGTTCTTGCTGATCTCGCCCATCTGACGGACAACGTCCTCGGTACGATCGAGCGAAGCGCCGTTAGGCAACTGGACAATGCCAATGAGATATTGCTTGTCCTGCGCCGGCACGAAACCGCCGGGAACAATTTTTTCCATCAGCACCGCGCCGCCCAGCAGGACCAGGTAGACCCCGAGGATGGCTGCCTTGCGATTGACGAAAGTCGCCACGCCTTTGCTGTAGTTTTCAGAACCGCGATGGAACACCTTGTTGAAGAGCCTGAAGAACCCGCCGAACACGCGATCCATGCCGCGCGTCAGCCAGTCCTTCGGTTGATCGTGTCCCTTCAGCAACAGCGCTGCGAGCGCCGGCGACAACGTCAGCGAGTTGAACGCCGAGATCACCGTGGAGATCGCAATGGTCATCGCAAACTGCTTGTAGAACTGCCCCGTCAGGCCCGACATGAACGCTAGCGGCACGAACACGGCGACCAGCGTGAGCGCGATCGCGATGATCGGTCCGCTCACTTCCTGCATCGCCTGATAGGTCGCATCCCTCGCTGAAAGTCCGGACGAGATGTTTCGCTCTACGTTCTCCACCACCACAATGGCGTCGTCAACCACAATGCCGATCGCGAGCACCATGCCGAACAACGACAGCGCATTGATCGAGAAGCCGAACGCAAGCAGCAGCGAAAACGTCCCGATAATCGACACCGGTACGGCAAGCAACGGGATGATCGACGCACGCCATGTCTGCAAGAACACGATCACCACCAGCACGACCAGCGCAATGGCTTCGATCAGCGTATGAATCACCGCATCAATGCTTGAGCGCACGAACTGCGTGGGGTCATAGACGATCGAATACTTGACGCCCGGCGGCATGTCGACTTGCATCTCCTTCATCGCCTGGCGGACCTGATCCGATATTTGCAGTGAATTCGCGCCCGGCTGTTGAAAGATCGTCAGGGCGACCGCGGACTTGTTATCAAGCAGCGAACGCCGGGCATAGTCGGACGCGGCCAGCTCGACACGTGCTACATCGCGCAAATGTGTGACAGCGCCATCGGGAGATGTCTTCAGCACGATGTCCTGAAACTGGGCTTCGGTCTGCAGGCGTCCTTGCGTATTGATGTTCAATTGCAGCGGCACATTCGCCGTGGTCGGCGACGACCCGATCACGCCGGCCGCCACCTGGATGTTCTGCTCGCGGATCGCATTGACTATGTCAGTTGCAGTCATGCCTCGCTCGGCGACCTTCTGCGGATCAAGCCATACGCGCATTGAATAATCGCCTGATCCCCACAGGTCGACCTGCCCTACGCCCTGGATTCGTTCGAGCCTGTCCTTGACGTTGATCAGCGCATAGTTGCGCAGATACGTGGAATCGTAGCGTGCGTTGGGCGAGATCAGGTGAACGACCATGGTCAGCGTCGGCGAGGACTTAATGGTCGTCACCCCGAGCCGCTGTACGTCGTCGGGAAGACGCGGCAACGCCTGCGAGACACGGTTCTGCACCAGCTGCTGCGCCTTGTCCGGGTCCATGCCCAGCTTGAACGTGACGGTCAACGTCAGCTTGCCGTCGCTGTTCGCTTGCGACTGCATGTACAGCATGTTCTCGACGCCGTTGATCTGCTCTTCCAGCGGCGAGGCGACCGTCTCCGCAATGACCTTCGGATTGGCGCCTGGGTACTGCGCATTCACGATCACCGAAGGCGGTACGACTTCCGGATACTCGGAGATCGGCAGGTTGAACATCGAGATCACTCCGGCCAGCAGAATGATTGTCGATAACACGCCCGCAAAAATAGGGCGGTCAATGAAAAACTTGGAGATGTTCATGACGGTTTGCTTATCTGCTTTAGAAGCTGCACGAAAGGCTGCATGAGAGGCTGCATGAGCGTCCAGGCGCGCCGGGTGGCACCGCCTGCAAGCCAATGCCCTATGAAGCGTCCTTGGCCGGTGTAGCAGCGCCGGACATGACCACCACGTTCGGCTTGATGACGTCGTTCGGACGTACCCGCTGCAAGCCGTTGATGACAATCCGCTCACCCGGCTGAAGCCCCTTGGCGATCACGCGCAGGCCGTCGTTCTGCGTGCCCAGCGTCACTTCCCGGTACTGTGCGCGGTTGTCGTGATCCACGACCATCACGAACTTCTTGTCCTGATCGGTGCCAATCGCGGCATCGTCGATCAGCACGGCAGGATGCGGCGCGCCTCCCCCCACCTTGATGCGCGCATAGAGACCGGGTAACAACGCACCGTCGCCGTTGTCGAAGCGCGCGCGCACCCGGATCGTGCCCGAGCTGGTGTCGAGGCGGTTATCCACCGAGTCGACCCGGCCTTCGCGCGAGTAGCCGTCCTCGTTCGCCAGTCCGAGCGAGACCGGCACGCTGGCACGCGAGTCGTGGCTCAGGTACCGCAGATACGTTTGCTCGTCGACATCGAACGATGCATAGATGGGCGAGACCGAAACGAGCGTAGTCAGCAACGGAGCACTGGATCCCGTAGAGACGATGTTGCCCACGGTCATCTCGGCACGCGACACTCGGCCCGATACCGGCGCGACAATGTTCGTGTATCCGAGGTTGATCCTGGCGGTTTCGAGCGCCGCTTGAGCCGCCTTCAAATTCGCCTGCGCTTCACGCGCGGCGTTTTGCGCCTGATCGTAATCGCGCTTGGCAATGGCGTTATCCACCAGCAAGCGGTCCGCACGCGCAGCGTCTGTTGCGGAATAACCATTGCGCGCCTGAGCCGCGGCCAGTTGCGCTGACGCACGGTCCACTTCCGCAACATAGGGGCGCGGATCGATAGTGAAAAGCGGGTCGCCCTTCCTGACCAACGCGCCGTCCTTGAAATGCACCGCGACAATGGTGCCTGGCACGAGCGGCCGGATCTCCACCTTATCGATCGCCTCAAGCCGTCCGGAATAGCTCTGGTAATCCGTGACCGACCTGGCTACAACCGCAGCCACATCGACTTCCGTCGGCGGTGCCGCATTCGACGCGGCAACCGCCGAGTTGACCGGCGAATCGCCGTGGCCATGAAACACCGTCAATGCACCTGCCCCGGCCAAGACGAGCGTGGCGCCGAGCGCAGCGTATTTTCGATTGCCGTATTTTCGATTGCCATCTTTTCGATTGCGTTGCGTGGACATTTTTTTGCTCCGATTGAATCGCTATGAATTCTTGTAGATCGCTATAAGCGCTTAGCGTCTTTGTGCTTTGGCGGCCAAGCGTTTCTGGAAGAACGCCACCACATCGGCTAGCGCCGCTGGATGCGTCCCCAACTCATGGTGAGAAGCGTTGCAGTGCCGCGTGACTTCGGTAGGCACTCCCGCGGCAATCAGTTCGCCTGCATATTTCTCGGCTTCAACGTGCAGCAGATCGTGCTGCGCACTGGCGATCAGTGCCGGCGGCAAACCGGCCAGCCGGCGCGACTCGATCGGGGCCGCGTACGGATGCAGCCACTGCGATGCATTAGGCAAATACGCTCGATAACATTGCGCGCATTCGCTCGCGCCAAGATCAGGATCGACAATCTCGTCCTCGTTAGCCATGCGCGTCATGCTGGGATCAAGCAAAGGCGCGAGCAGCGCCTGCGCCGAAAACGCGAACTCGCCGCGATCCCGTGCAACTGCGGCAAGACAGGTCGCCAGATTGCCGCCGGCATCGTGACCGGCCACGCCCATGCGCCTCGCATCCGCGCCTTGCGCGCGCGCATTGGCTACCGCCCATTGCGTGGCGCGGTAGCCATCTTCGAGCGCGGCAGGAAAGGGAAACCGGGGAGACAGCGAGTAACCCACCGACACCACCCAGGCTTGCGTATGCCGGGCAATCGTCGACGCTGCAATCTCCGCGTCGTCCGGCGAGCCGCGTACAAAACCACCGCCATGGAAATAAATAACGATCGGCAAGAGCACGCCTTTCGAAGCCGGGAGATAGCTGCGCACCTTGATGAGTTGCGCGTGACCCGTGATCGATACATCTTCGATGCTAAGCGTCTGATCGCTCGTCAATTGCATGTTTCGTGTGACGCGTTCTGCGCCATTCCGCCAAAGTTACGATGCATCGCATTGTGGACTTCAGCGTAATTCTGATAAATGGTTATAATCCAGAACACAATTCGTTCGCTCGGAACAATCGCGACCGGACCTGCCCATTTCTGCTTGAACAGCGTGCTGTCGCGTGTGCGGCGAAGCGTTGAAGGTGAGACAACATGGACCGGCTACAGGCAATGCAGGTATTCACGAAGATCGTGGAGATGAACAGCTTTTCCCGTGCGGCAGATGCGCTGGGCCTGCCGCACGCCTCCACCACCACGATCCTCAAGAACCTGGAGGCGCACCTGCGTGTACGCCTCCTGCAACGCACGACAAGACGGTTGAACCTGACTCCGGAAGGGGCGCAATATTACGAACGTTGCCTGCGCATCCTGGCTGAGATAGATGAAACTGAGGACTCCCTTTCAAATACGGGAAAGGGTCCACGAGGCACGCTTCGCATCGACATGCCGGGGTCTATCGGCAGGTTGATCGTGATGCCCCGGCTGATCGAGTTCCGCGAACGCTACCCCGACATCGACCTCATGGTCGGCTTCGGAGACAAGCCCGTGGACCTGGTGCAGGACGGGGTGGATTGTGCGATTCGCGTGGGCGAACTGGAGGACTCAAGTCTGGTGGCTCGACGCCTCGGCGAGTTTCAAACGCTGACCGCCGCAAGCCCCGCTTATATAGAACGCCATGGCGAGCCGGCGAATCTGGACGACCTGCGGCAACACCTGGCGGTGCAGTATTTTTCCAACATAACCGGTCGGATCAAGGACATGAATTTTGTTGTCGACGGCACGGCTACCGCGGTCAAGATGCGGGGTTCACTGGCAGTGAACGACGCCGAAGCTTATGTGATGTGCGGCGTACAAGGCGCCGGGATTGTCCAGGCGCCCCAGTTCATGCTGTTGCCGCACTTGCGTTCCGGCAAGCTGGTCGAAGTGCTTCCGCGGTGGAAAACGCGTCCCATGCCTATTGCGGCGGTGTATCCGCACAATCGTCATCTGGCGCCCAAGGTCCGCGTGTTTGTTGACTGGATCGCGCTGATCTTTGAAAAATGTCCGTTGATGTCCAGCAATACAGACGGTCAAGGCCGCTGCCTGCTTGACGGGACCCACAACGAGGCAACCTCGTACAACACGGCTCGCACGCCTGCTGAACCTGCGCAAGCCTACGCGTAACACCCCGAGCCGAGCCGAGCTTGGCTTAACTTAACTTGCCCAATTCGCCTCAATTCGTCGTGGCTGCGTTTGCATGTCCTCCGCTAGCGAGTCCTGCTTCTTGACGTTCCAATATGCGAGATTATTCGCAGATCCACAAATGTCTTTTCGCTCCAAACGTATTTATCTACTGCCAATGTTTGAATAACTTAAGAACTATTCGCCCGTGGGGGAAAATCCTCCCCCTGCCTCCACGGCCAGCCCCGGATTTACCCAAGAGATCCGGGGCTTTTTTACCCGTTTTTTGATCGATCAATGCATAAACTATGACGACAGCTGCGTAATAAAAACGCCGGTTAAAAACGGCGACGCGGTCAAAATGAACTATTGGATTGGAGGAGACATGAACAAGCTCACAGCCGTTGCGCTGGCATCAGTGTTGGCAACTGGCACAGGAGTGGCGCGTGCTCAAAGCAGCGTAACGCTATATGGGCGGATAGACGCCGGTGTGGAGTACGTGAATGGCGCACCCACGGGCCAAAATCCCGTGACCGGTGCATCGACTGGAAGCGGCAGTCGCTTCAGGGCGGAAAGCGGAGATTGGGGAACAAGTCTTTGGGGCATCAAAGGAGTAGAGGACCTTGGCGGGGGAAACAAGGCCGTATTCCATTTGGAAGGCGCATTCAATACCATGACCGGTCAGGGCCCTTCAAACAACGGCTTGTTCGACCGGTATGCCACGGTGGGAATTGCTAACGACCGCTTTGGTACGGTACTGCTTGGTAAGGAGCTTTTCCTCTCTAACGGGGTGTGGGACTTCGATCCATTTGGACAAAGCAATTGGTCATCCGCATCGCTTGTTCGCGGCCGTAACTGGAATCACACGAGCAACAACATTTCGTACCAGTCGCCCACCATTGCCGGCTTTGACATCAGCGGGCAATACGCGCTGTCCAACGCGACCAACTGGAATGGCAACGGCACGACCGGACAAGGCCGCGCGGACGCGATCCAGCTAACCTATACGCAGCCGGTTTTCCAGATCCGCGCAATCTACGACGAATGGCGCGACGCCGCTAACGGAACGCTGGACGATGCCTTCAATTTCTCTCGCGAATATTTCGGCGGCGTCAATGTGTTCTTAGGGAAATTCAAGCTCCAGGCGGTTTATCAGCAATCGCATTCAACTTCCGGCGCTTTGTCGGGCGGCATCACAACCACTAGCCAGGAATGGGGCGGCGTGACATGGCAGGCTACGCAAGCGGCCGCGCTTATAGGCGCGGTGTATCACGTCAACGCGAACAACGGTGGTGGGAACGCGACCATCTACACGGTCGGCGGCACCTACAACCTGACGAAGCGTACCCTGCTCGATTTCCAGATTGCGACCGCACGCAACAGCGCTAATGCGAACTTTGGCTTGAACGCCAATTCCTTCGGCGATACAACCAGCACCGACAACCCGCTTCCCGGTCATAGCCAGTCGGGCGCATACGCCGGGATTCAGCATCTTTTCTAGCGATACACCAAGCGATGCGTGCAACCGCGACTTAGCGGTTCTGTGCATCGCTTGACGCGGCAAGTCCTAATTTTGTTAGCGCGAAGCGCCCTTCATTAGACATCGCCTCTATTCAGGCTAAGCCCAATACAAATTCGGAATTCGTGTACGATCCGGTTTTAAATCCGCCTGGCTTGCCATGCTCGCGCTAAAGCTGACGCTGGTCCCATTCTTTCTCCTCGTCGTTTCCATGTCGGGTAAATGGTGGGGTCCCACTATCGCGGGCTGGCTTGCAGGATTGCCCTTCGTTGCCGGGCCTATCCTGTTCCTGCTGGTCCTGGATCACGGACCGGTTTTCGGAGCGCATGCGGCTAACCTGTCGTTGTCGGCCATACTCGCCTCCGAGGCATTCAACTTCGCTTATGCATGGACCTGCCGGTCGCGGTCCTGGCCCTTAGCGCTAACGGCAGGACTGGGAAGCTGGCTTGTGGCAGCCATTGCCCTGGCTTCAATGCCGGTGTCCCCGGCGTGGGCTATCGCGGCCGCGCTTATTGCCGTCGCGTTTGGACAAACCTTTCTTCCTCGCAGCAATGCCATTGCCAAGGTTGCTCCGCTTAGCCGCAGCGACCTCGCTGGACGCATGATTGCCGGCGCTGCGCTAACGGTCGCGGTGACCACGCTATCGTCCGCGCTCGGGCCCAAGTGGAGCGGACTTCTTGCGGTGTTCCCGCTATTGGGGATCGTGCTTTCTGTCTCGTCTCATCGGGCGCATGGCCCTGACTTCGTCGTGTCGCTTTTGCGAGGCATGGTGCTCGGCCGGTTCTCATTCGCCGCGTTCTGCCTCTGCCTTATCTTCGCGCTTCCCAGACAAACGGCTTCCCTGGCATTCGTCGAAGCCGCCGTCCTGGCAATGGCCGTGCAATGGACCACCAAACGCCTCGCACACGCACAACATGTACGCACGGGCGAGGTACTGACCGTCCCGGCGTCGCGAGAGTGAGTGATACCAGGAAGAAAGCAAGCGTCCCCCCGATCGATCCGTCTATTGTCTTAAACAAGCATGGGGAGCGTCGGTCAGGCATGAGATGTCCTAGAACATCGCGTTCGGCTTAACGAGCGCCTGGTGGGTATTTTCGGACAATTCGTGACGTCAGAATCCGCAAAGACCCCGGTCCCGTAAGCCTTGCCTTGAGTGCGGTGCAATCTCCAAGCACCCTCAGCCGTCTCATGGAAAACCCCGGCACATTCATCGTCCTAGGACATCGGTTTGCGATCACACTGGGCGGTATCTTGAATCAGCAGTGGCGCCCGTGTTGCCGCTGCCCATGATTCCGGAGGAAGACAATGAGCTACGCACAGCCAACGGCAAAACATACAGCTCGACACAACCCATCCACTCTTCTGCGGCGGGCAATTGCTGCGTCAGCACTAGGCAACGCGACAGAATGGTTCGACTATGGCATCTACGCTTACGGCCTGACCTATATCTCGGCCGCCCTGTTTCCTGGCAGCACCGCCGAAGCCACCTTGTTCGCGCTGGCGACCTTCGCCATATCGTTTCTCGTCCGCCCGCTAGGTGGCCTTTTCTGGGGACCGCTGGGCGATCGGCTCGGGCGAAAATATGTGCTTGCCCTGACGATCATCATGATGTCGGTCGCCACGCTTCTCGTAGGGCTACTGCCCACCTACGCCAGCATCGGCTTATGGGCGCCTGCCTTGCTGATCGTATTGCGACTGATACAGGGTTTCTCGACCGGCGGTGAGTACGGCGGAGCGGCCACCTTCATGGCCGAGTACGCGCCGGACAAGAAACGCGGCTTCTGCGGCAGTTTCCTCGAATTCGCCACGTTGGCCGGCTTCTCGCTCGGTGCGCTATTGATGCTCGGCTGCTCGGTTTTGCTAGGCAACGATGCCATGCATGCCTGGGGATGGCGCCTGCCGTTCCTGATAGCCGCGCCGCTCGGCCTGATCGGTTTCTATCTGCGCGCCAGGATGGAAGACACACCCGTATTCCTCGAGATGGAACAATCATCCGAAAAAAGACAGCACGCGAGGGTATCGCTGAAAGAACTGCTGACCGAGTTCTGGAAGCCCCTGCTATTACTGGGCGGCCTGGTCGTGGCACTGAACGTCGTCAATTACGTGCTGCTTGCCTATATGCCGACCTTCATGCAAAAGCAGTTGGGCATGAGTGACAACATGTCATTGCTGGTGCCGCTGATCGGCATGCTGGCGATGATGGTATTCCTGCCCTTCGCGGGCACGTTCTCTGATCGCGTCGGCCGCAAGAACGTGTGGTGGTTTTCCTTGATCGGTCTCTTTGTCGCTGCCGTGCCTATGTTCCTGCTCATGACACACGGCACGGCTGGCGCGCTGATCGGTTTCGCAGTGTTAGGCCTGCTGTATGTCCCTCAGTTAGCGAGCATCTCGGCGATGTTTCCCGCAATGTTCCCCACTCAGGTCCGCTACGCAGGCATGGCGATCGCCTATAACGTGTCGACCTCCATCTTCGGGGGCACCGCACCCATGGTGAACGAATGGCTCATTGGGCGCACAGGCAATAACCTTATTCCGGCCTACTACATGATGGGCTCATGTGTGGTCGGCGCGCTCGCGTTGATCTTCGTGACAGAGACCACCGGCTGTTCGCTGCGCGGGCGAGGTATTCCCGGCAAGGCGTAAAAGTAATCTTGCACAGGGCGCCGTCAATGCGCGGCGGCGACTGCCCTGGCTTGAAGTAAACACCCTTGGCGGCTGCGGATCGCCGTGTATCCGCGTACAAGGGTTCGCCTGGGCGTCCATGGCCGCGGACGCCGGCACCGGTCTTCCCAGGAGGAGAGTGCATCATGCGTATCGGTCTGCCGAAAGAAATCAAGAACCATGAGTATCGGGTCGGGTTGACGCCCGCAGGCGTTCGCGAGCTGGTGTCTCACGGGCACGAAGTTGTCGTCCAGACAGCGGCGGGCGCGGAGATCGGTTTATCGGATGATGCCTACAAGGCTGCGGGCGCCACTGTGGTCGACGCGGCGCAGGAGGTCTTCGCGCGTGCGGAAATGATCATCAAGGTGAAGGAGCCCCAACCCGCCGAATGCGCGATGCTGCGCGCGGGGCAAATTCTCTATACGTACCTGCACCTTGCGCCTGACCCGGAGCAGACACGCGCCCTGATCGACTCCAAAGCCGTCTGCATTGCTTACGAGACCATCACCGGTCCAGGCGGCGGCTTGCCGTTGCTCGCGCCCATGAGCGAAGTCGCGGGCCGCATGTCGATCCAGGCAGGCGCGGCGCATCTGGAGAAATCGAAGGGAGGGATGGCGTTGCTGCTGGGCGGTGTTCCCGGCGTAGCGCCGGCACATGTAGTGATCATTGGTGCAGGCGTGGTCGGGACCAACGCGTTGCAGATCGCAGTGGGCATGGGCGCCCGTGTAACGATCATCGATAAGAACCTCGAGCGTCTGCGCGCACTGGACGTCATCTACGGCAACCGCGTCACCACGCTATGCTCGAACGTGCAGACGATCGAGGATTCAGCGCACGCCGCCGACCTCCTGATCGGCGGCGTGCTTATCCCCGGCGCTGCTGCGCCGAAGCTCGTGACCCGCGCCATGATTTCGCATATGAAGCCGGGTGCCGTTGTTGTCGATGTCGCCATCGATCAGGGCGGTTGCTTCGAAACGTCCCGGCCCACGACGCATACCGATCCGACTTTCATCGTGGACAATGTCGTGCATTACTGCGTGGCCAACATGCCGGGTGCGGTTGCGCGAACCTCGACGTTCGCGCTCACGAACGCGACCATCGGGCACGCGCTGGCGATCGCGGACAAAGGCTGGAGGCGTGCGCTGTCTAATGATCCGCATCTGCGTGCAGGCTTGAACGTGTGCGAGGGGCACGTCACTTACAAGGCCGTTGCACGCGACCTTGGGCTTACTTACGTGCCGGCCGAAAGTCTGCTGACCTGAACCTGAACCGTAATCGAAACTGAAGCCATAAAAGCCAATGCCTCGCGTTCAACCGCGAGGCATTGGCTTTTTTTCTGACGGGCTGCTGCTGCCACCAGCGGCCCGCCCAAGCGTGGTTACATCGAGTGTTACTGACCCGTGTAGCCGACCGGAACCGTAGCGTTGGCCTTGGCAACTGTCGCATTGCTCGAGACGATATATTGCGGGACTTCAGTAAGCGTCAGCGTCACTTTGCCGTTGGTATAGGGCACCGTGCTGACATTGCCGTAACCGTCGATCTCCGTCACGTTGCCCGATGCGCCGGCTGCGTCCACCTGAAGCGAGTAGCTGGTCGAGTAGGTCTGGCTATAGAGTCCGCCCGATGCCGGCCACTGCGCATTGCTGTGTGCCCACAAGGCCGTCACGATCTTGCCGTTACCGAGTTGCTGGAACGCATAGGCGTATGTTCCGGCGGGAGCACCTGTCACACGGCCAAGCGTATTGGTGCCGTCAAGCACCCGGGTCATCGCGGCGAATGCAAGTGCTTCAGGCTTGGGCGACAGATTCGATGCACCGTACGCGCCCTGAGCATCGTTCAGGTCGAAGAACGTACCGTAACCAGTCTCGCCAGGATAGTCCGCGCCATAGAACAGCGTGGACATTTGCGCGCCGCCACCGAGGGTAATGATGTGCGAGCGCACGCCGACAGCAGCCTGAGCAAACAACTGATTCTGCGACGGTGACGTGGGTCCGTAGTTGATGCCCGGATCGTAGCTGGTCCCCGCTTCGGTGACGAACAGCTTCATGTTCGGCTTGCCGGCCTGCATGACGGCACGCAACTGGGTCATCAGGTTGTCGAGCGCGTTGGCCTGGTTAGCCGGGTTCGGGTCCGAGTCCTGCAATTCAGGCGGATGGGACGGATAGGTGCCGGCGTTCCAGTAGCCGTGCGTCGATACCGCGTCGATGTAGTTCCACAAGCCGAGCGCGCCAAAGGTCTGCAGGTAGCCGGTCGTGCAAGTGTCGCAATTGGCCGGGAACGGGTTGGTCGGACCCATCACAATGGCGTTCGGATCTGTCGAGTGCAAGCCCAGATAAGCGGCCTTGTACATCGCGACAAAGTTCGCCTGGCTGTCTGCCCATCCGAGGCTTGGCTCCCAGGTTACCTGGTAGTAATTGTTCTGCTGGTTCGGGTAATTGGCGGCACGGATCAGGCTCGTGTCGGTACCCACGCGGCCCATGAAGTTCTGGAACTCGGTCATGTTCGACGGCGCATAGTAGCTGTCGTTGAACTGACCCGTCTTCGAATCCCATGCCGGCAATCCGTCAAGACGCACGATGCGCATCTGGTCGGGGTTAGCCTTGTAGAACGGGTCCAGGTCGCTCACGCTCGGCGTATAGGTGTTGGGGCCGTTCGGCTCCATGGCCGACACTTCGCGGTCGTCGATGGTCCAGGAAATACCCAGATCGTGCAACGCGGCAATGTTGTCGTTGAAACCCTGCATGCCGAACCGATGCTGGTCCTGGTGGGCATATGTCACCGTGCCAAGGACAGACGTGAGATTAGGCAACACGCCGAACGTGGCAATGCCCATCGGGCGCGTGCCCATGTTCGGCAACGTGCCGCCATTGGATTGCAACGTGGCAGTGATCGAGCCATAGCCGGACCATGTCGACTTGCACGACATCGTGGCGGTCTGCACACCGGACTTCACGGAGAAACTACCCTGCGTCTTGATGGCGCCGTTCGCGTCGGCAACCGACCAGATGACCGTGTCTGCCTTCGGCGAGTTGGTCGTGACCGCTATGTTGAATGCTGTGTTATTCGGGAAAATGCGCATGCCGTCAGTTGTCGGCGTGTCAGCGCTGATCAAGCCATTAGCGGTGCCGCCTGACGTTTGTGTCGGCGAGCCGCATGAGATGGCCGACGTACCCGGAGTCGGCGTCGTGGCCGGCGGCGTGGTAGCGGGCGGCGTCGTGACGGGCGGCGTTGTCACCGGCGGAGTCGTAACTGGAGGCGTAGTCACCGGGGGCGTGGTCACGGGGGGCGTCGTGACAGGCGGCGTCGTGACAGGCGGCGTCGTAACCGGAGGCGTCACAGGCTTCGTGGCGGCTGCGAGGCTGACCCAGCACGATTTTCCGTAGCCGTAAGCGGGATCGCTCTGCGAGACAGCGCCGACATAACAACCGACCCCGTTCGTGAAGGTACGCGGGCTGGACAGCATGGTGGTCGGCGAGTTCGGCGGAACCGAGCCGAACACCACGGATCCCTTGCCAGAAAACGTACAGTTGTCGTTCTCACTGCCGCAGAACGTGTATTTCACGCCACTGACAGTGATGCTGCTTTGCGCCTGGGCGTGACCGACACCGAACATAGCCAGCGTCGTTGCAACCGAAATCGGAAGTAGTCTTAAATATTTCATCGTAATCCCTGTTGTGCTGCTACAAGTATTCCCCGAGGAGCGACAGGATCGACCGAAGTCGTCCCGCGTTCGCATTTTTCTGGAGCTAAGAGATTTGACCCGGGGATGCTGCTGATCGCTGCCGTGCTGCAGGAGCGGCGCGCTTCGACATATCCATGCCGAACGCGCGCTTGACTCCACGGGTTCCCGGCTGACCAAGGCTCTCGTGTATGGAAAACCGGTTAATTAAATGAAATGGCGCTTCATATAGTCTGTCATCCTAATTAATGGCGAATTTATCCCACCCGTCTTGATAGGATCACGAAGACAGTGAATTGGGCTTGCTGCGAGGAATCCGGTCAGGCTAAATCGTCCTGCTGTTGCATGCCCGACCGCGGCTGGGCCGCACGCGCGACCATCCGTCGCCCGGAGGTTTCATGAACCTCGACGGACGGACGTCAACCGCCACGCGCGGCGTTGTCTGCAACGCCGCGATTGTTGGCTTCACTCAGGTCGTTTGCACACCTATTTATACAAAATGTAAAACCACTTCCATGTAATCAAAAAAAATGCGCAGCCCTGATAGATAACAGCGTTCCTGAAACGCCCACGTTTGCTTCGACCCACTTCTCCCCGCCACCCTGGCGCCGCGCGCATGACTTCTCACAGAGCGCTGATCGCGCGCCCTGAGCCGAAAACATCATGCCGTCGAGACGACTGGTTATCCGAGACAAGCGTCAATGCTGCACCGCGATATCAAATCCGCGGCGCAGTCGCACAGCCTCGCACGCTGAAAACAGCCATCAATTCCATATCGGGTAAATCTTCTGATATGGAAATTGCCTTGCAGGGAACTGGTATTAGTTACAGTCCACATTGGATGGACGAATTATATTCGCAAAAAAACGTTTCATTCATGTAACGCTCGCAAAGACTTGGAAATAAGTAATAATTCCTCACACCCAATGCGCCGAACGGCCACTATCCCAAAAGAGGCAAAAATGCAGAATTTTCTTCTCAATTCACGGTTGCTAAACGAATGAATGATTATTTAACTAATCGGAATCGTATGACGTTACCTTTTGTTAATCTTATGGGTAAATATAACCGAATCATTTGTCGGCATTAATCTTAAGAAACAGATTTAGCACAATATAATCATTATATTAATTAAAGCTTACCGTTTTCTTTCATATTTAATATGACTTTCAGAAGGCCGAAAATGCAACAAAGAGGCATTTTGCTGCACTGCATAAGCCGCTGTTAGCGAGTCCGATTTATTTCAGCGCATCTTCTGCTGCAGTAGTGCCTTTACCTCCGGCCACTCGGAATCAATGATGCTGAACCGCACCGAGTTGCGCTTGCGGCCGTCGGGCATGATGCGCTCGTGCCGGACAATGCCCTCTTGCTTCGCGCCAATGCGCAGGATCGCCGCCCGGGATTTTTCGTTCAGCTCGTCCGTGGTGAATTGGACGCGCACAGCGTTCATGGCTTCGAACGCATAGGTCAGAAGAAGGTATTTCGCTTCAGTATTGACACCCGACCGTTGCACCGAGGCACTTAGCCAGGAGTGGCCGATTTCGAGCTTTCTATTCACGCGATCGATCTTCCAGAACCGGGTGCTGCCCACCACTTGCCCGGTCTCTCGCTTGACGACAACAAACGGCATCACCGTTCCGGCCTGCTGACCTGCTAGCGCAGTGGCAATGTATTGCCCCGCCGTCTCTGGACCGGGAACGACCGTCACCTTCATCGTCCACAATTCACCATCTGACGCGGCGTTCACCAGCGCCTCCTGATGCGATGACTGCAGAGGACGAAGTTCGATGGTGGGGCCGGTCAGCGTAGGTTGGATATCGTGGGAAGCGTCAGGGATCATGGCCGGCAACTTTGCTTTTTAGGGCCTTAATCATAAATCAAAGCCGGACGACAGATTCCGGTTTGGAGCGATCACGAGACCCCTGGTCAAGGTCGTACCGACCCATCGTCCGCTCGCCCTGCTCGTTGCTAAAACCCCTTCAAATCAAGGCCGGTTTTGCGTTTTCTGCATCCAGTCCACAATCCCGTCGACCACCTTTTCTTCTATTCCATAGTAGCCATGCGGGGTCAAGGAGCCGCAATCATCCTGGGTGCGTTGCGTACCGCCGCTAACGGTCAGGACGGTTGTTGAAGCGTGGCGAATTGATTGCGCGATTGACTGCGCCATGGACGGCGGTGCGACCTTGCACCTGTCATCCACGTTTGCGACAACAAGCGAGGGCACGCGGACGTCGTCAGGATGTGCATCGAAAACTGTTTCGTGAGAGCCGCCGAGAATGGACACGGACTCGGTCAGGATCAGGCCGGCCAGAGGAGTTCCTCCGGCATGCGAGGCAGCGTTCATCGCGCCAATGGAACCCTGGCTGGTACCAAGCACCCATACAGGGACATTCGCCTGCCTATGTGCAAACTCGATGATCTTTTTCGTTACCTCTGCATACGCGGCGCTACTGCGCTGCCCTCGCATGGACTGGTGATCGAGCGCATCGACCAGGACGATGCCATAACCCCGGTCACGCCAGAGATCGTCCGAGCGTACGACGAAATTCTTCGCATTCTTGACCTGTCCGCTTTTCTCGATGTCGATCTCGCCGGTACCGCCGGGGAACATCACGATGATGCCTTTTGTTTCGCGCCTGGCAGCGGTGTACAAAACACGCTGGAATCCTCCGCCTTGCAACGGCAGGTCTTCCACTACGCCCTCACCGGCCGACGATACCCTTACGACCTGAGCACTATCCGGCGATGCGTGATGCAGCTCTATTTCACGTCCGAAGGCATGGGTGCCGAAGACACAGCAAATGGCTGCAAGCGACATGCGCAATAGAAAGTGACGCGGCCTGAGTTGAAACATTCAACGCTCCTGTCGGGCTACGCAGCCCGAGTGAATTCTCCTGGCGTGCCAACTTTATCGACCAGAAAAGCGCACAGAGTACAAAGCGTTGATCGGAATGTAAAATATATTCTATGGGCGGTTGCCATATGAATTTCATATACCTTCTTAAATCGAAATTGGCGCCTGCTCAGCATCGTCTTATCCGCCCGAAATGATGGTCACCGCGATGACCCTCACTCCAGCACTAAGTTCCACGCCTTACACCCGACTGCTCGTTTAACCTCCTCAGCTAGCGACACTCCGTTCTTAGTCCGAACGAATTTGCCGGCGACCCTCTTCCGCCCTCAAGTGTTTGTTCTATCAGGCTGACGTAAAACGGGCGCCTTAGCGTTCCGCAAACGTTTGCATTTCCACCTCAAACCAATCCGCCGAGTTGCAGGCTGGGTAAGGCTTTGTAACGTCTGAGCTGATATCAAGTTTTTTTAAAATCTGCCACTTTTCCCACGGATTATTACGATATATTACGACCGCTACAGAATGTTTACGTACTGCCGGGGAGCAGCGAACAGATGAAAGCATTGCGAATACTACATAGCGAGTCGTCCGGGGGGTGGGGCGGCCAGGAACACAGGACGCTCAAGGAAATGATCGTATTGCGCTCCCGGGGCCACGCTGTGGAAGTCGTCTGCCCTGTCGATGCCCGCCTCGGGGTACGCGCGAAGGAGGAAGGTTTCATCGTCCACCATGCGAGGATGAAAGGCGGCGCGGACGTCTCGTCCATGCTGACGATCAAGGCACTGCTGGCGCGCAGCAACTTCGACGTTCTCAACACGCATAGCGGCCACGACAGTATTGTTGCGGGCACGGCGGGACGGCTTGCCGGCACACCGCTCGTGGTCCGCACGCGCCACCTCGCTCTGCCCATCAGTTCGCTTGCTACCTACACGTGGATTCCGCATCGCGTCATTGCAGTGAGCCGGCATGTGCGCGAGTACCTGATTTCGGCGGGCGTATCGAAGAGCCGCGTTGAAACCATCTACGACGGCATCGTCAAGCCACCGGCCCTTTCGCATTCCACTTTACGCGGTGAACTCGGGCTCGGCGCGGACGCGATCATCGCGGGCATGGTTGCGATCGTGCGCGATAAGAAGGGCCATGAGGATTTGATCGATGCGGTTCGACCCATGCTTGCGGAACGTCCGAACCTGCACGTCGTGATGGCCGGCGACGGGCCGTGGTTCGACAAGATCAAGAATATCGTCGACGGTCTGGGGATTAGCGATCGTATCCATCTGCTCGGCTTTCGCACGGACATTCCAAATGTGCTGCGGGGCTGCGATTTTTTCGTGCTGCCAACGCATCAGGAAGCATTGGGGCAATCCTATATAGAAGCGATGGCAGCAGGGTTGCCGGTCATCGGCACGGACGTCGATGGCGTGCCGGAGTTGATCACGCACGGCGTAAACGGCCTGCTTGTACCGCCGCACGACATTGAAGCGCTGCGAGCCGCCATTGCCCGACTGATCGATCACCCAAGGTTGCGCGTGCAACTTGGCGTTGCAGGGCGGCTCCTGACCGATGCCAGCTTTACGGTCGACGGCATGGCTGACGAAACCATCGACTTCTACGAGCGCGGTATCAGCGAACGGCGGCTTAACGCGTGAGAGGGCAAGGGAAAGCGCAGGCGAATGCAGTCCCCGTACTGATGTTTCACCACATCAGTACGTCACCGGGAATGATTACGGTCTCGCCCGATCGCTTTGCGGCTCAGATGGCCTATCTCGCGCAAGCGGGTTACCGGACCGTGGGGGCCGCGCAGTTGAGCGCGTACCTGGCCGGCGGATCGTTGCCGGCAAAGTCGGTCGCGCTGACCTTCGACGACGGTTATCTCGACAACTGGGTGCATGCCCATCCCGTGCTGCAGCGGTATGGTTTTACCGCTCTGTGCTTTCTGGTCACCAGTTGGCCCGGCGACGGCGCGCCACGCGTTCACGCGCACTCGGGCGGCGAATTGCCCGAGTTGCTCAGTCATCACGAAGGTGACCAGGCTATCGAGAAAGGCGACACCGATCGCGCCATCCTGCGTTGGTCCGAGATCGATGCAATGCGTCGCGCGGGGACGTTCGAATTTCACAGCCACACGCACAGCCACGTGCGCTGGGATAAGGTTGCGCGCAACCGCGAAGAGAAATGTGCAGCCTTGAGGCGAGACCTCATCGCAGCGCGTGCAGAACTCGAGACGCGCATGGGCGAAGCCTCTGACCATCTATGCTGGCCTCAAGGCTTCTACGACGACGACTACCGGCAAGTCGCGCGCGAGACCGGTTTTAGACACTTCTACACGTGCGAGATGGGCCCCAACATTCGCGGGGTTAAAGAAGCCGAAGAACGATCGATTTATCGGCTGGAGGTGCGGGACCGACCGCCGTCGTGGCTTGCATCAAGGTTGTGGGTGCATAGCCGGCCGGCCCTGAGCCGTGCTTATCTTGCAGTGAAGCGATGACGGCTGATCCGTCGCTTCGTGCGACGGTTTGCTTCAAGTGAGTGACCGCGCGATTTCGTAGCGTGTTTCACCATGAAAGCACGTCCCGCTGCATCGCTTAATCGCGGCCGGGTCGGGAGTTGCTAGAATCGCGGCTCACACGCAACGTGGCCGACCCCTCATGAAAAATTGCAGCCGACCGCCGTCAGGCGTCTTATCGCTGGTGCTCGCCATCATGGTGCTTGGGTCGATACCCGCC